>Ga0156278_1082_pt1 | contig 46963 bp, 36 predicted proteins | sample RifCSPlowO2_12_FD_107927 | JGI IMG/M metagenome (GOLD analysis project Ga0156278, IMG submission 107927) | Acidobacteria bacterium RIFCSPLOWO2_12_FULL_65_11
AAGGTGCAAGCGTGCCCCGCATGAGCCTTAGCACCCATACACCTTGCACCCATACACCTTGCACCCATGCACCTTGCACCCATACACCTTGCACCCATGCACCTTGCACCCATGCACCTTGCACCCATGCACCTTGCACTCTGCACCTTGCACCTATGCACCCTGTAAGTTCCGTCCGACGTAAGCTGACAGAACGGCAATGGCCGCTGGTGTAATGCCGGGAATCCGAAGCGCGTGGCCCAGTGTGTCTGGACGCACTTGCGAGAGTCGCTGAACGACTTCCCTCGAGAGCCCAGGAACTCGATCGAAAGCGAAACTTGCCGGGATTCGCCGCCGCTCGTCTTTCGACAGCCGCTCGATCTCGCGTTCCTGTCTCCGCAAGTAACCCGCATACTTGATCGTCGTTTCAACGCTCGCGACGTCGACCGAGGCGGTCGCGCGGTCGCATTCGAAACCGGGAATTTGTCCTTCAGCAAGGAGCCGGCTCAGTCGCACCGCTGGCTGGCGCAGCAGCTGAGTGGCCGCCACGCGGTCCCCAGAAGCCGAACGGACCTGTGCCTGGTCGAGCGCCAGGACGTTCCGCTCGTACCGGGTCTTACGCGCCCTGAACTGTTCCCACCGTTCATCGTCGACGAGGCCGGTGGCCCGGCCCCGAGGCGTCAAGCGCAGATCGGCGTTGTCGACTCGGAGCAGCAGGCGGTGCTCCGCACGCGACGTGAACATCCGGTACGGCTCGAGACAGCCTTTCGTGATGAGATCGTCGACGAGAATGCCGATGTACGCTTCGTCTCGCCGGAGCTCGAGGACTTCGCCGCTTCTGTTGACACGAGCCGCATTGATTCCGGCGACGATCCCCTGCGCAGCCGCCTCTTCATATCCCGACGTTCCGTTGGCTGGATGAAGTCGTACTCGACGGCATATCCCGGGCGGAGCAGCACCGCCTCTTCGAGTCCTGGCAGCGCGTGGACGAGATCGGCCTGGACGTCCCGGGGAAGACTCATCGAAAAACCGTTGACGTAGATTTCTCGGGCTTCCAGTCCCTCGGGCTCGAGAAAAATCTGATGGCGTTCCTTGTCGGGAAAGCGAACGATCTTATCTTCGAGCGACGGACAGTACCGGGGTCCGATGCCGTGGATCTGTCCGTTGAAAAGCGGCGACCGATCGATGTTGGCGCGTACCAGATCGCGAACGCGATCGTTGGTGTGCAGGAGATAGCAGCTGATTTGGGCGCGCTCAATCGGCGGAGACAGAAACGAGAAGGGCACCGGCGGCTCGTCGCCGCGTTCGACCGTAAATCGACCCTCTGCCACCTGACGATCGAAATCGATGCTGTCGCGGTCGAGGCGCGGCGGTGTACCCGTCTTCAATCGACCCCATTCGAAGCCGAACGACTTGAGCGACGTGGCCAGCGCTTGCGACGGCGGCTCACCCGCGAGTCCGGCCGGGTGTTGCTCCGGTCCGATGTGAATCAGTCCGTTCAGAAACGTTCCGGTCGTGACGACGAGCGCGCGGCACCGGTAAGTATCGCCGTCCTCCATCGCAAGCCCGACAATGCGGTTGTGTTCGACGAGCACGCGGCCGGCTCTCCCGATGAGCCATTCGATGTTCGGTAGCGCGTCGAGCGCGGCCTTTACAAAACGGCCGTAGATCTTCTTGTCCGCTTGCGCGCGCGGCGACCACACGGCCGGACCACGGCTGCGGTTGAGCAGCTTGAACTGAATGCCGGTCGCGTCGATGGCGCGGCCCATCAGTCCCCCGAGCGCGTCGATCTCGCGCACGAGATGACCCTTCGCCGTTCCGCCGATTGCGGGATTGCAGGGCATGTGCGCGACCGTCTCCGTCGAGAGCGTGCACAACCCGACGCGCGCTCCGAGCTGCGCCGCCGCATAAGCGGCTTCACAGCCCGCATGTCCCGCGCCGATCACGATCACATCGAACGAATCGCTCATGCACCAAACCGATCGATGTTCACTTCCCGACACAGAAGCGCGAGAAGATGTGCGCCAGGAGATCGTCAGTTGCTCGGCGCCCAGTGATCTCTTCGAGCGCCGCACGAGCGTCCTCTAAATCCGCAAGCACGAATTCTTCGGACAACGAACCATCTCTTTCTCGCGTCGCCTCGAGCGCCCGTCTCAGCGCGTCGTGCGCTCGCTCGACCAACCGAATGTGGCGCATGTTGGTGATCTCGGGGCGTTCCTCGAGCGAGTCGACATCGAGCGCCGTCATGATCCGCGCGCGCAGCGCGTCGAGGCCCTCGGTGGTCGTCGCCGAGATGGACACGGCGTCTGCCATGAAGTCGGATTCATTCGATGCTGGAGGAATGTCGGCCTTGTTCAAGACTATAAGTCTATTAGAATCAGCTGTTTGAGAGAGCACTCGGCGATCGTCGTCATCGAGAGGCTGCGAGCGATCGAGCAGCACCAGCGTCAGGTCGGCCACCTCCTGCGCGCGCCTGGCGCGCGCGATGCCTTCGGCCTCGACGTGGTCTGCGCTCTCGCGCAGACCCGCCGTATCGACCACCGTGACCCGTAAGCCACCCAGATCGATCGCTTCCGTCACAAGATCGCGCGTCGTACCGGGCACGTCGGTGACGATGGCGCGGGCGGCGCCAACGAGCGCATTGAAGAGGCTCGACTTGCCGACATTGGGTTTGCCGACGATGGCCAGCAGCAGTCCTTCGCGGACAAGTCGGCCGCGTCGCGCGTCGGCGAGAAGCGATGCTGTGCGATCGCACAACTGTTCGACGGCATCGGCGATCGCGCAGGGCTCGACAAAATGATAGCCCTCCTCGGGAAAGTCGACTGACGCCTCCAGCCGGGCGATCAGATCGAACAACGAGAGGTCGATGCCGGCGATGACTTCGGTCAGGGTGCCCTGCAGCTGATCGAACGCGACCCTGGCTTGCAGCGGCGTCACCGCGTCAATGAGATCCGCGACGGCTTCCGCCTGCATCAAGTCCATTCGACCGTTGAGAAACGCTCGCAGCGTGAACTCGCCCGGCTCGGCCAGTCGCGCGCCCGAGGCAACTGCTGCCGAGACGATCGCTTGAAGCACCACGGGGCTCCCGTGTGCGCTCAGCTCGACCACGTCGTCGCCGGTATACGAGTGCGGGGCAGCGAAGTAGGTGACGATCGCCTGATCGATCGCAGTCGTGTCCGGCTTCAGCCGGACCTTCGTCAGCGTCGCCCGGCGTGGCTCGAGCGCCGCCTGGTGCGACGTCACCGCACACGCAATCGCGCCGGCATCGGGCCCGCTCAAGCGAACCACACCAATGCCGCCACGTCCAGGCGGCGTCGCAATCGCCACGATGGTGTCGGTGGTGGAAAAGCTCATGGTGGCTGGTGGCTAGCGGCTGGTAGCTGGTGTGGTCCAGCCACCAGCTACCAGCCACCAGTCACTATTTCCGTAAGGAGATTAGGACGGTTTTCGAGAACGCGTCGCCGACGCTTTCCGTGGTGACGCCCGGAACTTCAGCCACAGCGAGGTGCACCAGCCGACGTTCGTAAGGATTGAGCGGCCCGACCTGTTGACTGAGTCCGGACTGCTTCACCTTTTCGGCGAGGAACTTCGCCATCTGTCGAAGCTCGGTATCTTTTCCCTTGCGGTAGCCGAGCGCATCGACAAACAGTCGCTGGTTCTCGGGCAGCTTGCGACCGAACGCCACGTCCACGACGTGCTGTAGCGCCTTCAAGGGCTCTCCGCGATGACGTACCAGAAGCTCGACCTCGGCGCCGTCCATATTGAGTCGCGGGCCGTCTGCCGTCTGTTCTGCGATCACCGTGGCGGAGATCCCGAGCGCCGACGAGAAGCGCTCGAGGAATTCGACAACGGGTCGCGCGACGTCGTCTGTCATAACGCGTGAAGCCCTGCCCTACGACTAGTCCTTGTTGTGTGCGTCGGCCGCCTCGGTCTTCCCGCCCCCGACGCGTTTGATGCGACGCTCGGCCGGCGGCCGGATGGTCGGCACCGTGGGCGGCCCGATAAGCGAGTTCGTGACGTACTGCTGGCCGATACCGAAGACGTTCGCCATCAGCCAGTAGAGCGCCACGCCCGATGGATAGCCGAGGAACAAGACGGTCATCATCACGGGCATGATCAGCATGATTTTCTGCTGCGTCGGATCCATGCCGGCCGCCGGCGTGATGAGCTGCTGCCAGAGCTGGCTCGCGCCCATCAGAATCGGCGTGACGTAATAGGGATCGGGTTGCGACAGATCCTGGACCCAGCCCATGAACGGCGCGCCGCGAAGCTCGATGGCGACCGTCAGCAGTCCGTAGAAGGCGAATACCAGCGGAAGCGTCAGCAGCATCGGGATGCAACCGCCCGCCGGGTTCACGCCTCGCTCGCGATAGAGCGCCATCAGCTCTTGGTTCATCTTCTGCTTGGCCGGATCGGTTGTCTTGAGCTTTCCGTAACGCTCCTGGATGCCCTTGACCTGTGGCTGCAGCTCCTGCATCTTCCGCATCGACACGACCTGTCTGTGCCGGAGCGGAAGCATGATCACGTTGAGGATGGCCGTCAGGATGACGATCGACCAGCCGTAGTTGCCCACCAGCCCGTTGATCCAGTTGAGTGTTCTCAGGAGCGGTACGACGATGAACGAAAACATGCCGAAATCGATCGCGCGCACCAGGCCGCGATCGATCGCGGACAGCGCCTCGAGTTCCTTCGGCCCCACGTAAAACTTGACCGCGCCGTCGCGCCGTGCCGGCTCGATGGAGTACGACATCAGCTCGCGGGCGGGATCGGCGGAGCCCTCTGGTGGCGGAATGGCGGCCGGCTCGTACGACACCTTCGACATGCCCGGGCCCAATGCAATCGTCATGAAGTAGGTATCGTCCACGCCCACGTACTCGAAGTTCTGCTCGTACACCGGCTGCTTGACGATGTCGGCGGTCACGATGCGCTCGACGTCCCCGCCCGACGACAACAGCGCCCTGGGCTTGACGGCCCAGCGGCTCACCACCGCTTTGGTGTCCGCCAGCCCGGGGCCCCATACGATGGCCGGCGCGAGCGTCTGGTCGCCGTCGGTCACCGCCGCGCGGAAAGAGACGAGGTAGGACGAAGGCTCCAGGCGAAATTCCTTGACGGCTCGAAGACCCGCGTCGTTGCGGTATTCAAAGGTCAGCTGTGTCGGCGTGGAAACCGCGTTCGGATCTGCCGCCGCACCGCTTGCCGAATACAGCGCGTCGTTGAGCGTGGCTGTCATCGCTCGGTCCGGAAGCCTGAGCGAAAAGGGAAGCGCCTGGGTGTCGGCCAGCTCGCCGGCAACGAGCTCGAGCGGTTCGTTGTCTTCGTCGAGGTAGTGCTTGAGCCGCCAGCTCTTGAGCCGGGCGCCGCGATTGGTGAACACCGCGACCACGTCCCGCGTCTCCACGCGGATGTCGCGCTCGACCGCTTCGCCAACAATCGCGGCCGCCCTCGTTGGCGCTACCGCTTCCGCCGCCGCGGCCCTCGCCGCGCCGGGCGGTGGCGCGGGTGTGGCCGTGCTCGCGGTACCCCGCTCGACAGCAGCTCCCGGCGTCGGTCGCGGCACGGGCCTCACGAACAGGGCTTGCCAGCCGTACAGAACGAGAAACGCGAGCAGGGCGGCGATGATGAAGCGGCGTTCCATTAGTGCTTCACCGGGACTGGATCGTGGCCGGCGGTGCAGAAGGGGTGGCAGCGCGCGAGCCGCCTGGCGGCCAGCCAGCTTCCGCGGATGACGCCGTAGCGACTGATGGCCTCGGCAGCGTAGTCCGCGCACGATGGCAGAAACCGGCAGGAGCCCCTAAAATACGGTGAAATAAAGAGCTTATAGCCCCTGAGCGCGATCAAGGCGATGCGGACGGACACGGCGTTCGAGGCTGGTGCGGTAATCGGCTTCAAGGACACTCAGACTGGCTTCGAGCAACTCGCGTCTGGGAATAACGACGATATCGAAACCCGACGCGATCTTGTTACGACGGAAAACCTCTCGTATCAGGCGTTTAGCTCTGTTTCTCTCAACGGCGCCACCGAGCTTCTTGGTCGCCGCAATCCCCAGACGTCCGACCTGGCGCTTGTTCGGCAGCACGAACAGTGTGGCAAATCGTCCACCGATTCGGGCCCCGTGCTCGTAGACCTGCTGGAACTCCGCACGCCGATGGATCCGCTCGTGGGACTGGAACCGAGCCAAACCTACTCGCTGCTGACGGTCAGGCGCTTGCGGCCTTTCGCGCGTCGGCGCTTGAGGACCAGTCGCCCGTTCTTTGTGCTCATGCGCACGAGAAACCCGTGGGTCCGCCGACGGTGGCGGTTGTTCGGCTGGAACGTGCGCTTTCCCTTCATGAGATCCCTTTACGAGAAATGAACCGCTAATGTTATAGAAGCGGTTCCCAAAGTGTCAATCGCAGTGGTTTGTGTGTTAGAGTCGGCGTCTTCCGCGAGGTTCCTGATTTCCCACAGCCCGGCTGGCGCATGTGTGTTTGGTCTCTTCCCAAAGTTTTCCACACCTGTGGAAAAAACTGTGGAAAATCGCCGAAATTAAAGCCTGGCCGGCCAAATTTCTTCGAAATGCCATGCATTTCTGGCGGGGCGAAGGCGTAGCGAAATGAACCTTTGGGACGAGATTCTGGCGCGCATTGAAACCAAGGTGAACAGGCACAGTTTCTACACCTGGTTCAAGCCGACGACTTTCGTGACGGAAGACTCCACCTTGGTCACCGTGCGCGTCCCGAACACCGTGTTCAAGGACTGGCTGACAAAGAACTATGCGGGAGTGATCGGCGAAGCGATGCGCGAGCTGAAGCGGCCGAATGTCACGGTGAAGTTCGTCGCCGATCCTCAGACTGAGATCGGCGCGCTGCAGCTCAGTTCGGACGAAGCCGCTGCGCTCGAGAACCAGCTCGCGCTCAGTGCGCCAGGCCCGGTGGGTCTCAATCCCAGATACACATTCGATACCTTCATCGTCGGTTCTTCCAACCAGTTCGCACACGCGGCGTGCCGCGCGGTCGCCGAAGCCCCCTCGCGCTCGTACAACCCGCTGTTTATCTACGGAGGTGTGGGGCTTGGGAAGACGCACCTGATGCATGCCATCGGACAGTACGTGCTGCAGCACGATCCTCGGTTGAAGCTTACCTACATCTCGTCGGAGCGATTCATGAACGAGATGATCAACGGCCTTCGCTACGATCGCATTCTCGACTTCCGAGAGCGATACCGGACGGTTGACGTGTTGCTTGTCGACGACACGCAGTTTCTGTCGGGAAAAGAAGGGACCCAAACCGAGTTCTTCCACACGTTTAATGCGCTCTACGACTCACAGAAACAAATCGTCCTCAGCAGCGATTGCCCGCCCCATGAAATCCCGTCGCTTGAGGAGAGGCTCCGATCGCGCTTCGAGTGGGGACTGATTGCAGACATTCAGTCGCCGGATCTCGAGACGAAAGTTGCCATTCTGAAGAAGAAGGCCGACGCCGAGTCGGTGCCGCTTCCCGACAACGTGGCCATCTACATCGCAGGAAAGATCAAGTCGAACATCCGCGAACTTGAAGGGTCGTTGATTCGACTGATTGCGTACGCGTCTCTGACCGGCCAGGAAATCTCACTACCTTTAGCCCAGGATGTGCTCAAGAACCTCCTGGGGCACGACGAGAAGGCCGTGACGATCGAGATTATTCAAAAGTTCGTGGCGGACTACTACAACCTGAAACTCGTCGATCTCAAATCGCGTAATAATTCGAAGTCAATAGCGCTGCCGAGACAGATTGCCATGTACTTGTGTAAGTCGCTGACCCGTGCGTCGCTTCCTGAAATTGGACGGAGTTTCGGCGGGAAACATCACTCAACGGTGATTCACTCCATTCGCAAGATCGAAGATTTACGCAAGAAAGAGGGTGAGTTTAATCAGTTGATTTCAAATATTGTCGAGCAGTTTAGATAGCAGACTTGGGGTTTTCCACAGCTCGGTTGCCCCTCTTTGTGGAAAACGTCTAGCTCCACTGAGCCTGAGACTGTTGTGTCTGAGCCCCACGTAAAGATTAGAATTTATCCACAGGGTAAATACCTGTATGTAAATAACTTACTTAACAATAATACTTTTCCACGCACCTTCTTTTCTTATATAATTTCACCTTCTCGAATCTCTCCTCCCCTAAAGAGGATCGCGGGCTCAAAAACCCCCGCTTTTCGAGGTCACCGCAGCCATGGAATTAGTCGTCCGTAAGAGCGATCTTCTGCGAGAACTGCAATTTTTTCAGGGAATCGTCGAGCGAAAAAACACGATTCCGATTCTAGCGAACGTGTTGATAGAGGCGAAAAACGACGAGGTTCAATTACTGGCGACCGACCTTGAAGTGGCCTTGCGCAGCAAGTGCCCTGCAACGGTGTCGAAGAGCGGATCGCTCACGGTGCCGGCCAAGAAGCTCTACGAGATCGTCAAGTCGCTGACGGATACTGATATTCGCATCGCCGAAGAAAAGGGCGCGGTCAAAGTTGCGGCCGATCGGTTCGACTCGCGAATCCAGACGCTTCCCCGAGAAGATTTTCCGACGTTGCCCGAATCGGGTGGTGAGCCAGGGGTGATGCTGCCGGCGAGCGCCCTCAAGGAGATGATCGGGAAGACGCAGTTTGCGATCACCGGCGAAGACACCCGATATTTCTTGAACGGTGCGCTCTTCGTGCTGGGTTCGGCGGCCATGAGCCTGGTTGCGACTGACGGTCACCGGTTGGCGCTTGTCAGCGCACCCCGTGACGGGAAGGGCGAAAAGCAAATTGAGGACGTGAAAGCCATTTTGCCAAAGAAGACGCTCGGCGAGCTTGCCCGCCTGCTTGCAGAAAGCAACGACGATGTCCGCTACGAGCGCGGCGAAAACCATCTATTTTTTGATGTCGGGGGTCGCAGGCTCATCTCGCGGATGATCGACGGGCAGTTTCCCGCCTACGAGCGCGTCATTCCGAAGGGCAACGACACGCACATCGAGTTCGAGCGCGATCGGCTGACCAATGCCGTCAAGCGCGTGGCACTCCTTTCGAACGAACGGTCGCGAGCCGTCAAGTTCCTTATCGACAAGGGCAAAGTGGAAGTTGCTTCGAGCAGCCCCGAGGTCGGCGAAGCCAAGGAAACGCTGCCGGTCGAGTATTCCGGCGCCTCGCTCCAAATCTGCTTCAACGCGCAATACGTGATCGATTTCCTGTCGGCGGTCGCCACCGACGTGGTGTCGCTCGACTTGAAGGACGAAGTGAGCCAGGCCGTGATGAAACCGGTCGGCGCCGAAGGGTACGAGTACACGTACGTGATCATGCCGATGCGCGTATGAACCGCACCGAACCGAACGAACAGACACCTGAGCAGCCTCAGACGCCCGAAATGACTGCCGGCAATAATGGGTATGGCGTGGGCGCGCCTGGCGGCGACAGCGGCGACTATTCGGCCGACAAAATCAAGGTTCTCGAGGGCCTCGAGGCCGTCCGCAAGCGGCCGGCCATGTACATCGGCTCGACCGGCCCCGCCGGCCTCCATCATCTGGTCTACGAAGTCGTCGACAACTCCATCGACGAAGCGCTGGCCGGCTTTTGCGATCAGGTCAACGTCACCCTCCATATCGATGGGTCCGTGACGGTCATCGACAACGGCCGCGGGATTCCCGTCGATCGCCATGAGAGCGGGAAGTCGGCGGCCGAGGTCGTGCTGACGGTCCTTCATTCCGGTGGCAAGTTCGACAACGAGAGCTACAAGGTGTCGGGCGGTCTGCACGGCGTCGGCGTCTCGGTGGTCAACGCGTTGTCCGAGACGCTCGACCTCGAGATCTGGCGCAACGGGCAGGTCTATCAGTTGAGCTTCGAGCGCGGCCGGCCCACCGGCTCGCTCGAGATGACGGGCACGACCAAGCGTCGCGGCACCAAGGTGACCTTCAGGCCGGACTCGCAAATCTTCGAGACGACGGTTTTCAGCTTCGACACCTTGTCGCAGCGCCTGCGCGAGCTGGCGTTCCTCAACGGCGGCGTGCTCATCACCATCGACGACGAGCGCGACGGCAAGAGCCACAAGTTCCACTATGAAGGTGGCATCGCCTCGTTCGTGACACACCTGAACACGAACAAGGCGGCGGTCAACGAAAAGCCGATCTTCATGCACGGCGACAAAGACGGCAGCGATGTCGAGATCGCCCTGCAGTGGAACGACGGCTACGCGGAGACGGTGTACGCTTTCGCCAACAACATCAACACCAGCGAAGGCGGCACCCATCTTTCCGGCTTCCGTTCTGCGCTGACGCGCACCATCAACCACTACGCGACCAAGAACAATCTCGCCAAAGATCTGAAGGAAGCGATCACCGGCGAGGACATCCGCGAAGGGCTGACGGCGGTTATCAGCGTCAAGATTCCGCGGCCGCAGTTCGAAGGCCAGACCAAGACCAAGCTCGGGAACACCGAGGTCAAGGGCATTGTCGAGGCCATCGTCAACGACAGGCTGGGCGCGTATCTTGAAGAGAACCCCTCGGTCGCGAAGCGCATTGTCGGCAAGGCGATCGATGCCGCCCGGGCCCGCGAGGCGGCGCGCAAGGCGCGGGATCTCGTACGCCGGAAGGGCGCGCTTGACAGCAGCTCGCTGCCGGGGAAGCTCGCCGACTGCCAGGAGCGCGATCCGGCGCTGAGCGAGCTGTACATCGTCGAGGGCGAGTCGGCCGGCGGCTCGGCCAAGCAGGGGCGCGATCGGCGGTTCCAGGCCATCCTGCCGCTCAAGGGCAAGATTCTGAACGTCGAAAGGGCCCGCTTCGACAAGATGCTCGGGAGCGACGAGATCAGGACGATGATCGCCGCGCTCGGCTGCGGCATTGGCGCCGAAGACTTCGACCTGGCGAAGCTGCGCTACCACCGCATCATCATCATGACGGACGCCGACGTCGACGGCTCGCACATTCGCACGCTGCTCTTGACGTTCTTCTACCGGCAGCTTCCGAAGCTGATCGAGAACGGCTACGTCTATATTGCGCAGCCGCCGCTGTTCCGCGCCAAGAGAGGCCGCGCGGAGACCTACATCAAGGACGAGCGCGAGCTGGAGGCGTTTCTCATCAAGCGGGCGGTCGAAGCGCGCGTCGTGCGCATTCCCGCGACGCGGGCGGAGATCGCCGGCGCCGATCTGGAAAAGCTGCTGCACAAGCTCGTCGCCCAGCAGAAGCTCCTGCAGGTCGTCGAGCGGCGCGGCCATCCGCGCGAGATCGTCGAGGCGCTCGTCGCGGCCGGCGCGGACCGCGAGTATTTCGCCAACAAGGACAACCTGGAGAGCCTCGCGCGTGCGCTAACGACGGCGACCCGTACGGTCGCGGTCCAGCGCGACGAAGAGCACAACCGATATCTGCTGCAGGTTGACGACCGGTCGAATGGCTACCCGCGCCAGCACGCGATCGGCGTCGATTTCATGGCCTCGGCCGAGTACCGCGCGCTCGTGGCGAACCGGCGGGACATCCCGTCGGTGGAGGGCGAGATCGTTGTGACGACCGCCGCCGGAACGTCAGACACAGGCGAGGAAGAGGCGTCGGACGCCGCGCCTGCAGCGAAGCAGAAGGCGTCGGAAGTCCGGCTCCGGACGCTCGACGAGCTGGTCGAGTTCTTCATCAGCGCGGGCAAGAAGGGCGTGGCCGTCAACCGCTACAAGGGCCTTGGCGAAATGAACCCCGAACAGCTCTGGACGACCACGATGGACCCGCAGGTGCGGACGTTGCTCCAGGTCCACGCCGAGGATCACACCGAAGCGGACTTGATGTTCACCACGCTCATGGGCGATCAGGTCGAGCCTCGGCGCAAGTTCATCGAAGACAACGCGCTCGACGTGAAGAACCTTGACGTTTGATGGGATTCAGGACTTGGGATTGGGGATTCGGCGTCAGGAGCATGCGCCAGTCCCACGGCCCTAATCGCTCCAAGTCCCAAACCCCGAATCCCGAATCCCGACCATGACCGAGCTCGTGCCGGCACTGCATCCCGTCAACATCGAAGACGAAATGAAGCGGTCGTACATGGATTACGCCATGAGCGTGATCATTGGACGAGCGTTGCCCGACGTGCGCGACGGCCTCAAGCCGGCGCACCGCCGCGTGCTGTACGGGATGCGGCTGATGGGCCTGGGCCCAACCCGCACGTACCGCAAGTGCGCCAAGATCGTCGGGGAGGTGATGGGGAATTTCCATCCCCACGGCGACGCCTCCATTTACGATACGCTCGTCCGGCTGGCGCAGGACTTCAACATGCGCTACCCACTCGTCGACGGGCAGGGCAATTTCGGCTCGATTGACGGCGACCCGCCGGCGGCGATGCGCTACACCGAGGCGCGGTTGCAGGCGCTCGCCGACGAGATGCAGGCCGATCTCGATCGGGAAACCGTCGACTTCGTGCCCAACTACGACGAGACGACCGAGGAGCCGACGGTCCTCCCGGCGCCGTTCCCCAACCTGCTGGTCAACGGCGCGGCCGGCATCGCGGTCGGCATGGCGACCAACATTCCACCGCACAACTTGCGGGAGGTCATCGACGGCTGCATCTGGCTGATCGAGCAGACCTACCTCAAACCGGCCGATGAGTTCGTTGCGCGGAGCGAAAAGCTCAGACAGCTCCTGCGGCTGGTGCCAGGCCCCGACTTTCCGACCGCCGGCCTCATCGTCGGCCGAAGCGGCATCGTGCAGGCCTACACGACCGGCCGCGGGTCGATTCTGATGCGCGCGCGCTCGACGGTCGAGACCAACAAGAAGGGCGATCGGGTCTCGATCGTGGTCACCGAGATTCCCTATCAGGTCAACAAGGCCAAGCTGATCGAGCGCATGGCCGATCTGGTGCAGGAAAAGACGATCGAAGGCATCTCGGATCTGCGCGACGAATCGGACCGCGAAGGCATGCGGGTGGTCATCGACCTCAAACGCGGGGAAGTGCCGGAGGTCGTGCTCAACAATCTCTACAAGCACACGCCGCTGCAGTCGAGTTTCGGCATCATCATGCTCGCAATCGTCGGCGGCCGCCCGAAGGTGCTGAACCTGCTGGAGCTCGTCGAGGGCTTCGTCGAGTTCCGCCGAGAGGTCGTCGGCCGCCGCACCGAGTTCGAGCTGAAGAAGGCCGAGGCGCGCTATCACATCCTCGAGGGGCTGAGGATCGCGCTCGATCGGCTCGACGCCGTGATCGCCCTGATCCGGGGGTCGAAGACGATTCCGGAGGCCCGCGAAGGGCTGATGACCGGGTTCGGGCTCACGCCGCCGCAGTCCCAGGCCATCCTCGACATGCAGCTGCAGCGGCTGACCGGCCTCGAGCGGCAGAAGATCCTCGACGAGCTGGCTGAGCTGCTGAAGACCATCGAGCGGCTGCGCGCGATTCTAGCCAGCGAGCGGCTGCTGATGCAGATGATCGTCGACGAGTTGCGGGCGGTTCGCGACACGTTCGGCGACGACCGCCGGACGGAGATCGTCGAAGGCGAATCGGTTGAGATCAGCATTGAGGACCTGATTGCCGAAGAAGACATGGCGATCACGGTCAGCCATACCGGCTACATCAAGCGGACGGCCATCTCGACCTACCGCAACCAGCGGCGTGGCGGCAAGGGCCGGATTGGCATGCGGACGCGCGACGAGGATTTTGTCAGCCACCTGTTTGTGGCCTCGACGCACGCCTACATCATGATTTTCTCCGACCGCGGCCGCGCCTACTGGCTGAAGGTCCACGAGATCCCGGACGTGGGTCCCGGCGGCAAGGGGAAGTCCATCGCGAACATGGTCTCGATGGAGGAAGGCGAGAAGATCGCGGCGATGGTGGCCGTGAAGGAATTCGAAGAGACGAGATTCGTCGTCATGGGTACGCGGCGCGGTGTCGTGAAGAAGATGGCGCTCTCGCTGTTCAGCAACCCTCGCGCCGGCGGCATCATCGCCATGGGTGTGGAGGAAGGCGACTCGGTGATTGCCGTTCAGGTCACTGAGGGAAACGGCGAGATCTTCATCGGCACGCGCGTCGGCATGGCGATCCGCTTCGCGGAGAGCGACGTGCGGGCGATGGGCCGCACGGCCTACGGCGTTCGCGGCATCACGCTGCGGGAGGACGATTACGTGGTCGCCATGGAGGTCGTCAGGCCGGGAGGTACGCTGCTGACGGTCACCGAACGCGGCTACGGGAAGCGCACCGAGATCGAAGAGTACCGCGTGCAGTCGCGCGGCGGCGTGGGCGTCATCAACATCGGCACGAGCGAACGCAACGGCCAGGTCGTCGGCATCGCCTACGTGCAGGACGGCGACGAATTGCTCCTCATCACCGAGCAGGGCATGATTCTGCGGATGCAGGCCAACGACGTCCGCGCCATCGGACGCGCCACGCAGGGCGTGCGTCTCATCGACATCGAGGGCGAGGACAAGGTCGTCTCGATCGCCAGGCTCGTCGAAAAGGAAGAAGTCGAGCCGGGCTAAACTAGCGCCGCAGCGTCTCCATCGCCTCCGCACGTGCCACCACCCACTCGCCCTCGCGCTTGGCCATCGTGATCGTGGCCTCGCGCGCATCGACGATCGATCCACCGGCCGCGTCGCGGCTCGTGATCGTCGCGGTCAGATAGATCTCCGCGCGCGAGGCATCTTCGCCGACCGCGACTTGCACGTCGACGAATTCCACGGTGACACCTCCCGGCTGAGGTCGCCAGAGGCCAATGGCGGCGAGAAGAGACTCGCGCGACTCGATGGTAAGTTCGCCATGGCGCACTCGGACGTCAGCGGCAAGGTAGCCGGCGAGCCGCGGCAAACGCGCGACACGTTCGAGGTCGCCCTCGACGGCGGGAACCGACGCGGCGGCGGCCAGCTCATCGAGACGACGTCTGATGACGCGCTCATCGCTCGACCACCACGAGTAGGCGAGCACGAGCACGATCAGCACGGAGACACCGCCGATCGCACGATTGATCGTCATCAGAACTAGGCAGGCTCGAGCCGTGCGTATTTTGCCCTGAGCGTCTTTCGTCCCACCGCCGAGAAACTGACCACGAGCTTGGTATCGTCGGCCAGCGCTTCGACGCTCAAGACGCTGCCGACGCCAAACAGGGGGTGGCGGACGCGTGCGCCGGGACGGAGCAAGAGATCTTTCGACTGATCTTCGTCTTCGTAGGCATAGTTCGGTGCCTCGTCTCTGACGCGACCGCCACGTGGTTTGCGTCCGTACGGGTTGGCCTGGAGATCGTCATGTCGAAAGCTGCCTTGACGTGGTCCCTGGTACGACGAGACCTGGAACGAGGGAACGATCTCGACGAGCTCTGATGGGACTTCGCTGATGAAGCGTGACGGTTCGCTCGGCTGGTACTCGCCGAAAATTCGCCGCCGGGCGGCGCCGGTGAGCGCCAGACGTGCGCGCGCCCGGGTCATGCCGACGTAGCACAGCCGGCGCTCTTCCTCGAGCTCCTCTTCGTCGTCGCTACTGCGTGAATGCGGGAACAAACCCTCTTCGAGGCCAGCCATGATGACGACGGGGAACTCCAGACCCTTTGCACTGTGCAGCGTCATCAGCCACACCCGGGCATCGATCGCGCCCTGCGCCTCGTCGGTGTCGGAGAGAAGTGAGAGTCGATCGACAAATCCCGCGAGCGTGGGCTCGGACTCCAGGCTTTCATATTCCCGTGCCGCCGACACCAGTTCCGCGAGGTTTTCCATGCGGCCTTCGGCCTCCTCGCTGCGCTCGTCCCGCAGGTCCTGGAGGTACCCGCTCCGGTCCAGCATTTTGCCGATGGCGATCGACACCGGCTCCTGTCGCGCCATGTCCGTGAGACTGACGATCAGGTCGCGAAACGCTGCGAGCGACGCCGCCGCCCGCGCCGGAAACAGTCGCTCGTCAAGGCCGCGAACCATGCGGGCCCACAGTGAGTTGACCGCGGGCGAGGGCTGCAGAAGAGCGGCCAGCAAATCCATGACGCCTTTGCCGATGCCGCGCGCGGGCACGTTGACGACTCGCCTCAAGCTCACGTCGTCGTGGGGATTGACCACGAGACGCAGGTACGCCAGGGCGTCTTTGATCTCTTTGCGTTCGTAGAACCTGACGCCGCCAATGATCTTGTAGGCGATCCCTTCGCGCATCAGCGCGTCCTCGATCGTGCGCGACTGAGCGTTGGTCCGGTAGAGGACGGCAACCTCCACGCCCTCCGAAGCGCTGTCGGCAAGTGCGGCACGCGCCGTCCGCGTAATGAACGCGGCCTCCTCGAGATCGTCCGCGCCGCGGAAGTACAGAATGCGGGCGCCGCCGGCGCGATCGGTCCACAGGCGCTTGTCCTTGCGGTCGCGGTTCAATCTGATCACCGCCGAGGCGGCGTCCAGGATGATCTCGGTCGAGCGGTAGTTCCGTTCGAGCTTGACGGTCTTTGCTTCTGGAAAATCGCGCTCGAAGTCGAGGATGTTCCGCAGGTCGGCGCCCCGCCATTTGTAGATCGATTGGTCCGGATCGCCGACGACGCCGAGGTTGCGATGGAGTTCGGCCAGCCGGCGCACGAGCAGGTATTGCGGCCGGTTTGTGTCCTGGTATTCGTCGACCATGACAAACCGGAACTGCTCGGCATATCGGGTGCGGACCGTGACCGACTGTTCGAACAGTTCCACGGCCTTGAGCAGCAGGTCGTCGAAGTCGAGCGCGTTCGCCTCCTTGAGCGTCTTCAGGTAGTACGCGTACACCTTCGAGATCTGCTCGTCCCTCCGGATCCAGGCGCCGGCCTCCACGATCGCTTCCGGCCCCTCCATCCGATTCTTGGCGTGGCTGATCCGCCCGAGCGCCGCTCGAGGCTGCACGAGCCCGTCGTCGATGTGGAGTTCCTTGAGAGCCTGTTTGACGACGGCGAGCTGATCGGAGCTGTCGTAGATCACGAAATCGCGCGACAGGCCGATGGCGGGCGCGTCGCGCCGGAGCAGCCGCGCGCACAGCGCGTGAAAGGTTGACACCCACAGTCGGCTGCAGTCGCTATCGAGCAGCGCCGCGACACGGGCGCGCATCTCCTCGGCCGCCTTGTTGGTAAACGTGACGGCGAGAACTTCCTCGGGTCGCGCGTGACCGCCGGCGACCAGGTACGCGACGCGACTGGTGATGACGCGCGTCTTGCCCGAGCCGGCGCCCGCAAGAATCAACAGCGGGCCGTCGATGTGCAGCACGGCTTCACGCTGTTCGGGATTGAGGGTCTCTAAGAACTGCAAATCCCGAATCCCTATTCTACTGTCACCGACTTGGCGAGGTTCCGTGGCTGGTCGACGTCGCAGCCGCGCCGGACCGCGATGTCGTAGGCGAGCAGTTGCAGCGGCAGCACCATGATGAGCGGCGTCAGCAGCTCGGGCGCGGGCGGCAGGTCGATGACGAAGTCACGCGCGCGATCGAGAATCGACCACAGTTTGTGATCGCCGCGGGTCGCGAGCGCCACAATCGATCCGCCGCGCGCCTTGGCTTCCTGCATGTTGCCGATCATCTTCTCGAAGACGTGATCCTGCGGCGCGAGCGTGACGACTGGCATTTGCTCGTCGATGAGCGCAATGGGCCCGTGCTTCATCTCACCGGCGGGGTACCCCTCGGCGTGGATGTAGGAGATCTCCTTGAGTTTGAGGGCGCCTTCGAGCGCGATCGGGTAGTTGATCCCGCGGCCGAGGTACAGGAAATCGGTGCGAGCGTGGAAACGCGCCGCGATCTCTTCGACCTCAGGAGCGGTCTTCAATGTCTCCTCGAGCAGGTGCGGCAGCAGAAGCAGCGCGTCCACGTGAGGCTTTGACGCCTCGAGCGAAAGCGTTCCACGGACCTGGCCCAGCCTCAGCGCCAGCAGGTACAGCGCCACAAGCTGCGAGGTGAACGCCTTGGTCGACGCAACGCCGATCTCGGGGCCGGCGTGTGTGTAGATGGTGCCGTCGGTTTCCCTGGTCGCCATACTACCGACGACGTTGCAGATCGAGATGCTGCGGGCCCCGCCCTGCTTGGTCGTGCGCAGGGCGGCCAGCGTGTCGGCCGTCTCGCCGGATTGCGTGATGACGACGGCGAGCGTTTTCGGCGTGACAATCGGCCCGCGATACCGGTATTCGGAGCCGTAATCGACTTCAACCGGCAACCGAGCGAGTTGCTCGATGAGGAACTTGCCGACGAGGCCCGCGTGCCAGGACGTGCCGCAGGCGAGGATGGTTGCGCGCTCGAAGCCTCTGAGCTCGGTGTCGCCGAGCTTCATCTCCTCGAGAAAGACCTTTCCAGAATCCTGCGAGACGCGGCCGAGGATCGTCTCGCGAGCCGCAGTCGGCTGCTCGAAGATCTCCTTGAGCATAAAGTGCTTGTAGCCGGCCTTCTCGGCCATGATCGGGTCCCAGAGCACCCGCTGCGTCGCCTTCTGGAGGGGCCGCCCCGAGAAATCCGTGAACAAGATGCCGGTGCGGGTGACCACAGCCATCTCTTCGTCGCCGAGGAACACAACGTCCCGCGTGTGGCTCAAGATCGCGGGGACGTCGGAGGCGACAAAGAACTCATGGTCACCCAGGCCGGCGACGATCGGCGGCCCGTTTCTGACCGCGACGATCTTTTCCGGATCGTCGGCCGACACCAGGACAAGCGCGAAGAGCCCCCGCATCAGCTTGAGTGCACGACGCACGGCGTTTTCCAGACCATCGGCCTTCGTCTCGCGCTCGACCAGATGCGCGACGATCTCCGTGTCGGTCTCCGTGACGAACGTGTGGCCCTGCTGCTGAAGCTCGTGCTTCAGATCCAGGTAGTTTTCGATGATGCCGTTGTGGACGACGACGATTTTGCCGGTGCAGTCGCGATGCGGATGGGCGTTCTCTTCGGTCGGCCGGCCGTGTGTGGCCCAGCGCGTGTGGCCGACGCCATAGTCGCCCGCCAGCGGATCGGCGTGAATCACCTCCTCGAGGTTCGCCAGCTTGCCGGCGCTTCGCCGCAGGGCGACCGACCCGTTGCGCACGACGGCCACGCCGGCCGAGTCGTACCCGCGGTACTCGAGCCGCCGCAAGCCGTCGATGAGGACCGGAACGACGTCCTTCGGCCCGATGTAGCCGATAATCCCACACATTACTTTTTGCCCTTTGTCTTGGTCCTTTTAAGTTTTTCCTTTTGCCTTTTCACTTTCTTCTCGGCCCAGCCTTCGATGTTGCGCTGGCGGCCCGCACTGACGGCCAGGGCGCCGGCCGGCACGTCCTCGCGCACGGTGGTCCCGCTCCCGACGTACGCGCGCTTGCCGACCGTGACGGGGGCCACAAGCTGCGTGTCGCTTCCGATAAAAGCGCCGTCCTCGATGGTCGTGCGGTGCTTGCGCTGACCGTCGTAGTTGCACGTGATGGTACCGGCCCCGACGTTGACGTTTTGGCCGATCACCGCGTCGCCGAGATAGGTGAGGTGCCTCGACTTCGAGCCCGCGCCGAGCACCGTGTTCTTCAGCTCGACGAAGTTGCCGACCTGCGCGTGCTCGCCGATGCGCGCCTCGGGTCGCAAGTGGGCGAAGGGACCGATCTGGGCGTCGCTCTCAATCGTCGCGTCGGTCATCACCGTGTGATTGAAGATCGTCACGCGATCCCCGATCCTCGAATCGATGATGCGAACACCGCTATGAATCTCGCAGCCCGCGCCGATGGTCGTTCGGCCCTCAATCGAGACGCCGGGATGGATGACGCTGTCTGCCGCGATCTCGACCGAGCCGTCGATATAGGTCGTCAACGGATCTTCGATTGTCACCCCCGACGCCATCAGTTCGGCATTCTTCTGCTGTCTCATGATGCGGCTCACATCCGCCAGCTCTGCGCGGCTATTGATCCCTCGAATCTCATCAAGATTGGCGACCCTCATCGTCTCGACGCCACGGCCACGCTGCCGGTAGATGGCCACGAGATCTGGCAGGTAGTACTCGCGTTGCGCGTTGATGGCCGCGATGGACCGGAGCGCGTCGAACAGCCCGTCGAGGGCGAACGCGTAGATCCCTGAATTGATCTCACGAATCTCCTTTTCTGCCGTGCTGGCGTCGCGCTCCTCGACAATCTGAGCGATCTCATTGGCCGACCGAACGATGCGACCGTACCCGCGCGGATCGTCGACCACGGCCGTCATCACCGTGGCGGCGGCGCCGCTCGAGCGGTGACGATCCACAAACGACTTGAGCGTGCCGACCGACAGCAGCGGAACATCGCCCGACAGGAGCACCATCATGCCGGCGGCGCCACGAAGTGCCGCCTCGGCCGACAGCAGCGCATGACCTGTCCCGAGCTGAGGCTCCTGCAGCACGAACGTGAGGCCGGCCCGGCCGGCAAGGAGCGCCTTGACCTTCTCTGCCTGATGGCCCACAACCACCGTCGTCGAGCGCGGGTGAAGTGACGCGGCCGTCCCCAGGACGTGCTCGATCATCGGTACGCCAGCGACACGATGCAGCACCTTGGCGGTCGCCGAGAGAAGGCGCGTGCCCTTGCCGGCGGCAAGGACGACGGTGTGGACGTCAGACATGAGGGGCCCGAGGCCCACCAATTATCGCCTATCGCGTGAAGCGAGTGCGGACGAGACGGCGCCGGTCCACGCCGCGGGAGCCGGCCGCGGTGTCCACCGCCGTACGGAACGTCTCGTTCCCGCGGAGGGGCTCGAGATCGGGGTCCGTGCGGGCCAGGGCGCGGTTCTCCGGATTGAGCGTGATGGCCCGCTCCAGATGCGCCAGGGCTTCGGCGAGATCGCCGCGCTGGGCGTGCGCCACTGCCAGCATGTACAGCGCGTGATCGTTGTCAGGGTCTTCATCACGGACCAGCCGGAGGTTCACGATGGCCTGATCGTAGTTGCCGCCGTTGATGGCGAGCGTAGCGGCGTACAAGCGTTCGTCCAGCGTCTGCGGGATCGCTTCACGGGGCGCGGCCTGGCGCTGACAGATGTTCAGATACAGGCGCACGCGCTCGTGGAGCTCTTTCTCCTCGGGATACTGCCGCAGCACCGACTCAAAAAGATCCGCCGCCACCTGAAAATCGTGGCGCTGGAGTGCTTCGAGACCCCGCTCGTAGATGACGACCGCCTCGATGTAGGTCGAACGGCGCGGGCGGACGGCGTGTCGGGTTGGGGCGGCCGCCGTGCCGGAGGGGGCCGGTCCGGCAGGTCGTGCAGCCGACGGGCGAACGGGCGCCCTCGCGGACTTGGGCGACGGGGACCGCCCTTTCTTCGCCATGGAACTCCTCTATGCGGTGAGGCGGCGGATAACTTAACAAAATGCGGTCGAACGGTCAAGCTGCGTGCGCCGCCAAAACTCCGACACGTGTTATTTCTGTCTATTAACCAATTTCTTAGCCCTCTCAATGGCTCGATAGACCTCATTGGGAGGCATATCATGGCGTCTAGCCAGAGCGTTGACTGCTTGCCTCCTCGAGAGACCGCCATATTTTGTCGTTTCACCAAATTCAGATGCGAGTTCTGCGTCTGACGGCGGCGCGATGACCGGCAATTCTGTCTTATGACCAATCGATGCGACCACAGTGAACTCCCCACGGCTGGCCGAGAGCCTTTTGATCGCGTCTGATATTGGTCCTCTAACCAATTCTTGATGGGTTTTCGTCATCTCACGGCATAAGACGACTGGGCAGTCGCCTGCGAGGCGCTGAAGATGGGCTAGTGTTTCCCGGATTCTGTGGGGCGCTTCAAAGAAGATAACGGTGCCACCCACCATCAGGAGGCGATCGAACCATTCTTTTCTGGCTTTTGACCGAGTTGGTGGAAATCCGAAGAAACTGAAGGTATCGCACGGCATCCCGGAAACACTCAATGCCGCCAACAAGGCACTCGGTCCGGGAATCGGCTCAACGGGTATGCCCGCTTCGATGCTCTGGCGAATCAGTTGCTGGCCCGGGTCGGAGATGGTGGGCGTCCCAGCATCGGAAACGAGCGCCACGGCGTCGCCGCGCTCTAGTCGCGCGATGAGCGCGGAGGACTTCTGTCCTTCGTTGTGCTCGTGAAGGCTCGTGGTGGGCGTCGTAATCGCGTATCGTGCCAGCAGACGGGCCGTCCGTCGCGTGTCCTCGGCGGCGATGACCGCGACTTCCCTCAGGACACCGAGCGCTCGGGCCGTGATGTCTTCGAGGTTGCCGATCGGCGTGGCGACCACGAACAGCGTGCCCGGCATCGAACGCGTCGCATATTGTACCATCGCGCAGATGATTGCGTGCGAGCCGCTTCCACACTTCGTCGACAGTCTGCTGGCCTACCTGCATGAGCGGCACCCGACGCAGGCCGCGCTCGACGGTGTCCACGCGTACGACGATCTGCTCGATGACGTCAGTCGGCAGGCGATCGAAGCCGAGGTCCATGCGCTGACGGGTTATCTGCGCCGCCTGGGCGACATCAGCCCGGATGGGCTTACCGCCACCGAGCGGCTCGAGCACCGGATGCTCGCCGCCAATCTCAAGAGCCGTGTGTTCGACCTGGAGCAGGTGCGGACCTGGGAGCGCAATCCGCAGTACTACTCGGACCTGCTGGCCTCGAGCCTGGCCGGCCAGGCGTTGTTCCACTACGCGCCGCCGGCCGATCGCGCCCGCCGCGTCCTGTCCAAACTTCGCCAGACACCACGGCTGATTCAGGCCGCGCGAGACAACGTCAAGGATCCGCCGGGAATCTTCGTCAAGGTCGGCATCGAGACGATGCGGGGCGCGCTGACCTTCATTGAGCACGACCTGCCGCGCGCGCTCTCCGATGTCGACGATCTGCATCTGCTCGGTGAGATCGCCGACGCGCAGGCCGAAGCGGCCCAGGCGGTCGGGGCGTACGTCCAGGACCTCGAGAGCGAGGTGGCGCCGCGGGCGCGCGCGTCGTTTCGGCTGGGCCGCGACACCTTCGAGCAGAAACTGAAGCTCGACGAAGGGCTGGCGATGCCGGTCGATCGGCTGCTCGCTATTGCCACGCGCGAGCTGAAGGCGACGCAGGACGCCTTCAAGAGTCTGGCCGGTCGGATGAACGGCGGCGACCCGATCGAGACGTGGGTGCGCACCAAGGCCGACCATCCCGCGCCGGGCGAACTGGCGAGCGTCGCGCGCCAGCAGGTCGATGAGCTGGCCACGTTCCTCGAGCGACAGTCGATCGTGACGCTGCCGCCGGGTGAACGCATCACCGTCGCGCCGACGCCTGAGTTCTACCGGTGGTCGTTTGCCAGCATGTGGACGCCCGGGCCCTTCGAATCCAAAGCGACCGAGGCGTACTACTACCTGACCGACGTCGATCCCTCATGGCCGAGCGAGCGGCAGGACGGGCACCTGCGCGACTACAACTACCCGACGCTCTGGTCCATCTCGATTCACGAGGTGTATCCGGGTCACTTCCTGCACTTCCAGCACCTGCGGCGCGTCGAATCGAAGGCGCGCAAGTCGATCATGTTCGCCCCGATGTCCTTCGTGGAAGGGTGGGCGCACTACTGCGAGCAGATGATGATCGAGGCGGGATTCGGCCGTGAGGACCGCGGCGTCGAGCTCGGCCAGCTCGCCGAAGCGCTCATTCGGCTCGCCCGGTTCATCGTGTGCATCAAGCTGCACGCCGAGGACATGTCGGTCGAGCAGGGCATGCGGTGGTTCCGCGACGAAGCGTTCATGGAGGAGGCGAGCGCGCGCCGCGAGGCGGAGCGCGGCACCTTCGACCCGACGTACCTCGTGTACAGTGTCGGCAAGCTCATGTTGCTCAAGCTCCGGCAGGACTACAGACAGCAACAGGGGAAGGGGTTTTCGCTTCGCGCCTTCCACGACACCCTGCTCGGTCAGGGCACGGCGCCCTTCTGGCTCCATCGCCAGCTGATGCTCGGCGGCGATGGAGGCGGCGACCTGCTCGAGTGAGAACGATCCTTCATGCCCCTGTACGAATATCACTGTGACGCCTGCGGCCGGCGGTTCGAGCTGATCCGGAAGTTCTCGGATCCACCGCTCGACGCCTGCCCGTCGTGCGGCGGCGTGGTGCGCAAGCTGTTCTCGTCGCCGGCGTTTCAGTTCAAGGGTTCCGGCTTTTACATCACCGACTACCCGAAAAAAGATCAGCCGGGCACCGACAAGACCGACAAGGCCGAGCCGAGCAAGACGGACACTTCAAAGACCGAGGCAGCCAAGACCGACACGGCGAAGGGCACTGGCGGGGCGGCTTCGGAGACAAAGGCTGAGAAGAAAGCTACCGCAGCCGACTCCCCATCAACGTCGGCGCCGCCGGCCAAGACCTAGCGTTTTGCGGTTGTCGCCGATAGGTCGAGCGAGGCCAGGTACGCCGAGAACTTCTCGGCGAGATCCGGGCGGCGGAGGGCGAAGTACACAACGGCTTTCAGGAAGCCCAGCTTGTTGCCCGTGTCGTGGCGCACACCCTTGACCTCGCACGCGTAGAGCGGTCGTGACTTGAGCAGATCGCGGAGGCCATTGGTCAGCTGAATCTCGCCCGTGCGATCGCGCGTCGTGGCGGCAAGCGAGGGGAAGATATCCGGCGTCAACACGTAGCGCCCGATGATCGCGAGGTCGGAGGGCGCCTCCTCGCGCGGCGGCTTCTCCACCAGGTCGCGCACCTGGTAGATGCCGTCGCCCAAGCGCGCAGAGGGATCAACGGCGATGACCCCGTAGTTCGAGATCTCCTCGCGTGGCACCCGCTCGACGGCCAGCACGGGCCCCTTGACGCGCATGAAGACATCGATGAGCTGCCTGGTCGCCGGCGTCTCGGCGTCGATCACATCGTCGCCCAAGATGACGGCGAACGGCTCGTCACCGACGAGGTCACGCGCGACGAGCACGGCGTGGCCCAGACCGAGCGGCTCGCCCTGGCGGACGTACGCGAAGTTCAGCATGTTCGAGATCTTCCGGACCTCGTCGAGCTGCTCGCGTTTGCCCCGGGCTTCAAGAAACGACTCGAGCTCGATCGACACGTCGAAGTGATCTTCGATGGCGTTCTTGCCGCGGCCGGTGACGAGGATGATGTTGTCGATGCCGGACGCGACGGCTTCCTCGACCCCGTATTGAATGATGGGCTTGTCGACGAGCGGCAGCATCTCCTTCGGCTGAGCCTTGGTGGCGGGCAGGAATCGGGTGCCGAGGCCGGCAACGGGAAAGACGGCCTTGCGGACGATGGTCGTCACGACCCTGCATCGTAGCAGAGGAGTCGGCGGCAACGGAATACAATGCTCTCCATGCTTGACCCCGCATTCGTGCGCGACCATATCGAGGAGGTCCGAGCCGGCCTGAGGAACCGCGGCCTGGATCCGGACAAGGCGCTCGAGGAGATTGCCACGCTCGAAGCTGCGCGCCGCCGGCTGATTCCCGAGTTGGAGGGGCTCAAGCGGCAGCAGAATACCTCGGGGGACGAGATTGCGCAGGCGAAGCGGCGGGGCGTGGATACGGCGAGCATCCAGGACGCCAATCGCGCGCGCGCCCAGCAGATCAAGCAGGGCAACGTCCATCTCGACTCGATCGAGCATCAGCGGAACGAGGCGCTGCTGGCGCTGCCGAACCTGCCGCACGCCAGCGTGCCCGCGGGCAGAAGCGCTGCGGACAACGTTGAAGTGCGGCGGCATGGCGATCCGCGGACGTTCGATTTCGAGCCGCAGCCGCATTGGGACCTCGGGCCGGCGCTCGGCATCATCGACTTCGAGCGCGCCGCCAAGATCTCCGGCGCGCGCTTCTCGGTCCTGAGCGGCGCCGGTGCGCGGCTCGCTCGCGCCCTCATCAACTTCATGCTCGACCTGCACACGCGCGAGCACGGGTATCGCGAGGTCGAGCCGCCGTTGATGGTCAATTCGGCGTCGCTGATGGGCACCGGGAACCTGCCGAAGTTCGAGGCCGATCTGTTCAAGATCGCGGGAGATTGGGACCTCTATCTGGTGCCGACGGCGGAAGTGCCGCTCACGAACCTCCATCGGGGCGAGATTCTGGACGGGCGCGACCTGCCGATCCACTACACGGCGTACACGCCCTGCTTCCGGAGCGAAGCCGGGTCCTACGGCCAGGACGTGCGAGGTCTGATTCGTCAGCATCAGTTCGATAAGGTCGAGCTGGTGAAGCTGGCGACGCCAGAGCAGTCGTACGAGGAGCTGGAATCGCTCGTCGCGAATGCCGAAGAGGTGCTCAAGCGCCTCGATCTGCCATACCGCACCATGCTGCTGTGCACAGGTGACATGAGTTTTGCGTCGGCGAAGACCTACGACATTGAGGTCTGGCTGCCGAGCCAAAAGGCGTACCGCGAGATCTCTTCGTGCAGCAACACCGAGGCTTTCCAGGCCCGGCGCGCAAACATCAAATTCCGCGCGGGCGGCACGGGCAAGACCGAGTTCGTTCACACACTCAACGGGTCGGGCCTCGCGGTCGGCCGCACGCTCATCGCGATTCTCGAGAATTATCAGCAAAAAGACGGGTCGGTGGTGATTCCGTCGGCGCTCGTGTCGTACATGGATGGCCGCGAGAGAATTGAAAAACAGTCGCTGAGACAGTCGTAGTCGAGACAGTCGTAGTGTCCGGCTTTAGCCGGACTTAACCGTTAGAATGTGACGCATGCGCACACTGATGACTCGCCTCACGTCTCGGTCCGGCGTCGTGGCCCTGGTACTCGTCGCGCTGACGCTCACCGCTGTCGCGCAGGAGCGCGACCGGACGAAGATTCCGGACACATATAAGTGGAACCTCGCCGACATCTATCCAAGCGAGGCCGCCTGGCGGGCGGCCAAGGACAAGATCACGGCCGAGCTGCCCCAGCTCCGCCAGTTCCAGGGCAAGCTGGCGACCTCGGCCGCCACGCTGGCCGACGCCTTGGAGAAGATGTCGGCGTTCGACAAGGAGCTGTCGCGCCAGTACGTCTACGCGAGCATGCTGTCCGACCAGGACACACGCGATGCGCAGCATCAGGGCATGCGTCAGGAAATGTCGCAGCTCTATTCGTCGTTTGGTGCGCAGGCGGCGTTCATCGAGCCGGAAGTCCTGCGTTTCGAGAGGGGGACGGTCGATCGATTCCTCGCCGCGGAGCCGCGGCTGAGGACCTACCGCTTCTACCTTCAGGACATCGTGCGGCGCGCGGCGCACACGCTGACGGACTCCGAAGAGAAACTGCTCGCCGATCTGGGCCCGCTCGCCGAAAGCCCGAGCGGCGTGTACGGCATCCTCGCGAACGCCGACTTCCCCTTTCCCACGGTGACGCTGAGTGACGGTCGGTCCGTCAAGCTCGATCAGGCCGCCTTTGCGGATCTGCGCGCCCTGCCCACTCGCGCGGATCGCGAGAAAGTGATGTCGTCCTTCTTTGGCGCGCTAGGCAGCTACGGCCGGACGTTTGGGACGACGATGAACGGCGAAGTGCAGAAGGTGCTGTTCTTCTCGAAAGCGCGGAAGTACCCGACCGCGCTCGAGCTCGCGCTCGACGGGCCGAACATCCCGGTGTCGGTCTACTCGCGTCTCATCGACGGCGTGAACCGTAATCTGCCGGCGTTTCACCGCTACCTCCGGCTGCGCAAGCGGATGATGGGCGTCGATGAGCTTCACTACTACGATCTCTATGCGCCGCTTGTCGGCTCTGTGAACCTGCAGTACACGCCCGAAGAGGCGCAGAAGCACGTGCTGGCTGCGGTCGCCCCGCTCGGGTCCGAGTACGGGGCCGTGATCCAGCGCGCGTTTAACGAGCGCTGGATCGATCTGTTCCCCAATGACGGTAAGCGTTCGGGGGCGTATTCGCAGGGCGGCGCCTACGACGTCCATCCGTACATGCTCATCAACTACAACAGCAAGTACAACGACGTCAGCACGCTGGCGCACGAGCTTGGCCACACGATGCAGAGCTATCTGTCGAACAAGACCCAGCCCTATCCGCTCTCGAACTACCCGATCTTCGTCGCCGAAGTCGCGTCCACGTTCAACGAGTCGCTGCTCATCGACTACATGCTCGCGAACATCAGAGACGACGACACGCGGCTGTCGTTGCTCGGCAACTATCTCGAGGGCATCAAGGCGACGGTGTTCCGGCAGACGCAATTTGCCGAGTTCGAGCTGCGCATGCACGAGATGGCGCAAAAAGGACAGCCGATCACCGGCGACGCGCTGGCCAAGCTGTACTTGGACATTACGAAGAAGTACTACGGTCACGACCAGGGCGTCTCGGTGGTCGACGCCTACATCGCTCACGAGTGGAGCTACATCCCGCACTTCTACCGCGATTTCTACGTGTACCAGTACGCGACCTCGTTTAGCGCGTCACTGGCGCTCGCGGAAAAGGTAAAGGCGGGCGACGCGGCGGCCAAGCAGCGCTACCTCACGTTCCTGAACGCCGGCGGCTCGAAGTACCCGATCGACCTCCTCAAGGACGCCGGTGTCGACATGACGACCGACGAGCCGCTCGACCTGACGATCAAGGCCATGAACCGGGTGATGGACGAAATGGAAACGCTGCTCGCCCGCCGCACGCGGTAGTGGGCACGAGCTACCGCCACCGCGGCGGCGAGGCGCCCCTGCTCGGCGCGACAATCTCCGAGCACTTCGCGCAGGTCGCGAGCCGGTTCGCCGACCGCGAGGCGGTCGTGGGCCGGCCCCAGCAGCGGCGCCTCTCGTACGCGCAGCTCACGGCGGCCGTCGACGAGCTGGCTCGGGGCCTGATCGGCATCGGGTTCGGCAGGGGCGACCGCATCGGCGTCCGGTCGACCAACAACATCGAGTGGCCGCTGCTGCAGATGGCGACCGCGCGCATCGGCGCGGTGCTCGTCACCATCAATCCCGCCTACCGCACGCGCGAGCTTCAGTACGCGCTGAGCAAATCAGAAGTGCAGGGGCTGTTCCTGGTCCCGTCCTTCAGGACCAGCGATTACGTGGCCATGCTCATCGAGCTGCTGCCGGGGCTGAAAGCATGTCCTGCGGACGGGCTGCGGGCCGGGGAGTTCCCGTCGCTGCGACGCGTGGTCCTGTTCGATCCCCAGCGGTTGGCGAGTACTGAACGCCCGCACCAGGGATTCCAGCTGTGGCATGAAGTCATCGGCGCGGGAGCGGCGGTCGGCGGCGACGTGCTCGACCGCGTGACCGCGACCCTCGATCGCGACGACCCCATCAACATCCAGTACACATCCGGCACCACCGGCTTTCCCAAGGCGGTGGTGCTCACTCACCATCAGAAGGTTGTCAATCGTCGTGAGGAACTCGATGGCGCTCCCGCCGCCCGGATAGTCGATGACCGGCATGCCATCGATGATCAAATCGCCGAGATGGACTGTCTTCAGATCCGGAAAGTAGATGATGGTGTCGCCGTTCGTGTGGCCGCGCCCGAACCAGAACATCTGCACTTCGACGCCGCCCAGATAGATGGCTCCCTGATCCGCGAACGTGATGTTCGGCTCGCCGCGCTGGTTGATCCGCAGGAAGTTCGCCCGGATGTTCTTGTGGGCGATGATGTCGATGCCGAGCTGATCGCGGACGACCTGGTTGCCGCTGACGTGATCGCCATGGTGGTGGCTGTTGAGGACGTACTTGATCGGCAGCGGGCTGATCGTCTTGACGGCCGCGAGCACGTCGGGAGCCTGGGGAGGATCTCGACATCCTGCCTGAGCGGGAATTGCTGCGTCAGCGGCGCGATGCTGAAGAGGCCGAACAGGGTGGCGAGGGCGAGCGTCAGTCTGAGTCTCATGGACCTTGAACAAGATGAAGCTGCGTAGACGAGCGAGACGCATACAGGCGGTCATTCAGCTGTTCGGACCGTACCTCTAAGGAGCCTCCGCAAAAAGACTTGTACAACTGTGGTGAGTTCGGTACCCTGCCTCCGTGGTCAGCACGGAGGGATCCCGGGAGCGGTTGGCGACCGTGCTGCCGCACCTGAATGAGCGCCAACGGCGATTGACCGCGGCCGTCGAGGCGCGGGCCTTGGGCTATGGCGGCGTCTCCGCGGTCGCCAACGCGACGGGATTCTCGCGCGGCACCATTCATCGGGCGCTGAGAGAACTCGCGCATCCACCGACGACGTTGGCCCACGCGCAGATCCGTGTGCGTGGTGCCGGGCGACCGCGTCTGGTCGACCAGCAACCTGACATGCAGCAGCGGTTGCAAGCGCTGGTGGAGTCGAGCACCCGCGGTGACCCGATGTCGCCGTTGTTGTGGACCTGTGCGAGCACGACGCAGTTGGCCACGGCCCTGTGCCGCGAGGGCTATCCGATCAGTCCCGACACGGTCGGGCGTGTGTTGACCCACATGGGCTATAGCCTCCAGGCCAACATGAAGAGCCTGGCGGACGGCGCGGATCATCCCGAGCGGGATGACCAGTTTCGGTATCTGACGAAGCTGGTGCGGCGCTTCCAAACGGGGCACGAGCCGGTCATCTCGGTGGACACGAAGAAGAAGGAGCTCATCGGGCCGTATCACAATAGGGGCCGCACGTGGCGGCCCCACGGGCAGCCCGAGAAGGTGAAGATCCACGACTTCATCGATCCCGACGAACCCAAGGCGATTCCCTATGGGATTTATGATGTTGCCCGCAACCACGGCTGGGTGAACGTGGGCTGTGACCATGACACGGCGAGCTTTGCCGCCGGGAGCATTTACCGTTGGTGGATGGCCATGGGGAGTCGCGTGTATCCTCAGGCGCGCGAGGTCCTCATCTGTGCAGACGCGGGCGGCAGCAACGGCTACCGGATCCGGCTGTGGAAAGTGGAGGTGCAAGCGCTGGCGGACAAAACGGGGTTGCGCGTGACGGTCTGTCATCTGCCGCCCGGGACGAGTAAGTGGAATAAGATCGAGCACCGGCTCTTTTCTCACATCAGTATGAACTGGCGAGGGCGTCCGCTGACGAGCCATGAGATCGTGGTGAAACTGATTGGAGCGACCGTGACCAAGACCGGCCTCAAAGTGAACGCTCGCTTGGACAGGCGCAAGTACCCCACGAAAGTCAAAGTCACCGACGAGCAGATGCGCGCGCTGAATATCAAGCCCCATGCCTTTCATGGGGAATGGAACTACACCATTGAGCCCAAGAACACTCAAGCCGCCAAACCTAAGAAGGCATGACTTGTTCAAGTTATTTTACGGTGGCTCCTTAGGTGCCGCTCCGTATGTGTGTTCAGCCCCTCAGCAGATAGGCCAGGCCGACTGCTGTGACATACACGGCCGCGATAGCGCCCGTGTCCCACGCCACGGCGAACCGCTTCGTCATCACGCGATAGGTCAGCCCGATGAGAAACAGCGCGTTCATCATCACAACCGCGAGAATCGTGACGCCGTGACTGGCGTCCACCTGCGCCAGGAGCGGCCCCTGGCGGTAGAACACATCGTCGAGACCCAGGATCAGCAGATTGAACAGATTGCTGCCCAGGACGTTGCCGATGCCAAGGTCGAGCGCGCCGATGCGCACCGCGGCGAGCGAGACGACGATCTCGGGCAGGGATGTGGTGATGGCAATGAAGAGACTGCCGACGAATGCCTCGCCGAGTCCGGTCTGTCGCGCAAGTTCCGCACCGAGCTGTGGCAACCAGAGTGCGGCGCTCACGACAAGCACAGCCGCGCCGGTGTATCGCAAGGCGGCCGAGCGCACTGAGGTCTCCGCATACCGCAGGTGATCTGCGACCTCCTGAGTCTCCTGCGCCCGCCTGCGCCGTTCGTGTGTAAAGATCACGCGCATGGAGACGAAGTACAGCGCGATCAGCACCGGCGATGACAGACCGATCCATCCGACCACCGGCAAGCGAGTGCCGGCGAGCAGGGCGAGACCGGCGACGCCGAGGAGCAACAGGCCGAACCCGATGGACAGGGCGTGACCCTGATGGGCGCGGGCGCTGATCGGCTCGGGCTGGATGGCGTCCATGAACGACAAAATGAGCAGGTTGAACATGCAGCTGCCCAGCACGTCGCCCACGGCGATGTCCGGCAGTGCCGAGAGCGCCGTGGAACCGAAGCCGGTGAACAGCTCGGGAAGACTGGTGGTCGCCGCCAGCAGTACGACGCCGACCCAGCTGCGCCCCAGGCCGATCTTTTCCCCGAGCACGTCTCCGTACCGCGCAAGATGCACACCGGCGAAAACGATGACGAGCGCCGCCGCCAGAAACTGTATCCAGATCATCGTTCCATCGCTTGACCGCCCCGGGCGCGGTGGCCTGCGCCGTCTGAGGTATCCTCATACGGTTGATTGATCGACCGATGTTCACCCTCACCAGTATTCTCGTCGATATTGATGCCGTGGCCACGGATCACCCGGCGCTCGATCAGGCAGTCGGCCTTGCCGCACACTGCGCGGCGCACGTGAAGATTGTGGACGTGCTGCCCTGGGTGCCGCCGAACGCCAGGCACTTCGTCACCGCCGCCCTCGAAGCGGAACTCGTCGACCATCGCCAGACGCGGCTGAAGCTCATTGCTGAGAGCGTGAAGGATGTCCCAGTCACCGCCGCCCTCCTCCGCGGTCGGCCGGGGACCGCCCTGACCCAGGAGGTGCTTCGTGCCGGCCACGATCTCCTCGTGCGTTCGCACGGCCGCGATCTCGCGACCTCACCCCGGCCCTTCGGTGCCATCGACATGGAACTGCTGCGCCAGTGCCCCTGCCCGGTCTGGCTGGTCGGCCATCACGGTTCGCAGGGGCGTCCGTGGCGGATCCTCGCAGCCATCCATCCCAACCCGTCGGATACGACTGAACAACGGCTGAACGCGACGATTCTCGAATTCGCGCTGATGCTCAAGGCCTTGGGCGGCGCTGAGTTGACCGTGCTGCAGGCGTGGAGTGCGTTTGGCGCCGCCCTCCTGAGGTCTCGGATGTCGCCGGAGGAGTTCGTCGAATTCCTTGAAGCAGCACGGCGGGATGCGGAACAGGCGATGTCTGCCTTCGCCGGGCCATTTAGGGATCGCTTGACAGATGTCACCGTCGAGTCTGTGCAGGGGGAGCCGGAGGAAGTGATCGCGCAGTTCGTGGAGTCGCATGGAATCGATCTGGTGGTAATGGGGACGGTCGCCAGGACCGGCATTGGCGGCCTCCTAATGGGGAACACGGCCGAACGGGTTTTGCAGCGCCTCCGAGGGTCGGTGCTGGCCATCAAGCCACTCGAGTTCGAATCGCCGGTCGCGCGGACGTAGCAGCAGCAGGACCCCTTCTATCGTCACTCCGGTCAAAACGCTTGGTCCCAGCGGACCGACAGGCGGATCGCGGAACCGATCAGCCCGACCATGCTATAGGTCTGCACGAAGTTGCCCCACTGCTCCCTGGTGCGCGGGTCGATGTGCTCCGCCAAGAGGCCGTGCTGGTTGCGACAGGCAAGCATGTTCTCGAAGAGGGCACGCGCCTCATCCCGTCGGCCGAGCGCGGCCAGCGCGTTGATGTACCAGAAGGTGCATACGAGAAACGCATTCTCCGGCTGCCCAAAGTCGTCTTTCTCGAGATAGCGGAACACGAAGTCGCCGCGGCGCAATTCGCGCTCGATCGCGACTCGGCTCGGCCGCCAAGTCCGAGGTGCGCCGCGATTCTGGCGAGCCTGTCGCACGCGGCCCAGCACATCACGCTGGAGAACGTGTGCACGCGTCTGACCCCCCGCAGCTCCCAGATACCGGCATCCGGCTGGTCGAACAGGGCCGCCGCGTGTTCGCCGAGGGCCTCGATGCGGTGGAACAGCGCCTCGTCTCCACGTTGGACAAGGCGCTGATCGAAGAACACGTGGGTCGCCGCCAGGATGGCTGAGCCGTAGACGTCGTGCTGGACCTGTCGGTTCGCTTGATTGCCGGCTCGCACCGGGCCCATGCCGCGATAGCCGGAGAGCGAGTCCACTTCGCGCTCATCGACGGCCTCGCGTCCGCTGATGCCATACATCGGATGCAGCCGGCCGTCCGGTGCGCTGGCAACAACGTTGAGGATGTACCCGAGATGGCGTTCCATGGTGCGCGTCGCACCAAGCCTGTTGAGGGCGTTGACGACGAAATAGGCGTCGCGCAGCCAGCAATGGCGATAGTCCCAATTGCGGCCGCTTCCCGCCGCTTCCGGAATCGACGTCGTCATGGCAGCGACAACGGCTCCGGCGTCTTCGAAGACGTTGAGTTTCAGCGTGATCGCCGCGCGGATGACTGCGTCCTGCCATTCGAATGGGATGCCGAGGTAGCGCACCCACTCCCGCCAATACGCGGCGGTCTCTTTCAGGAACCGGCGCCCGACTTTCGAGACGGAATCGTGCATGGTCTCGTCGGGTCCGAGAATCAGGGTGACCCTGTCTTCCATAAAAAAAGGCGTTTCTTCCAGCAGGGCGGTGATGGAGGCATCTGTCGTCAGGCGCAGCACGAGATCCGCTCCCAGATATCGGATGTGGTGGCTCCCCGAGGTCGATCCCGACGGATGACGGCCGTACCCGTTGGCAGGACGAAGACGCACGCGTACCCGAGGGTTCCCGGCAATCCGCCTGATCTGCCTGACCAGCATCATGGGACAGAAGATGCGGCCGCACTGGCGGAAGCGCGGCGAAAAGTCCGTGATCTCGATGCATCCGCCGTAGCGGTCATGCATGCGGGTCACGAGGATAGGCGTGTTGACGAGATACTGCTGTTCGTCGCGCGCGTGATCGATGAGATCCACGGCGAAGAAACCGAAATCTTCTTCCCGTGTCCGCTCTCGCAACAAGGAGCAAAATACGGGGTCGCCATCGAAGCGCGGGAAACAACCCCAGACGATCTCCGCCCCGGGAGTCACCAGACAACCAATCGTGCCGTTGCCGATCAACGCCAGATCCGGGGACGTCACAACGCTCTCTCGCGCGATCCGGGGCTCCCTCACGCGATCCCGTCGCGGATTCGATCGAACGAGGCCCAATTTCGCCCGGTCATCAAGGGCGATACAATGGCAAACGGTTAGGGTGGCGTTGCGGTCGACGGCGATGACACTTCGAGTGACACGGCGTCGGGCTGAAAGTTCTGGCCTACACGGATTTCGCGGATTCGGCCAAGAATGAGGGCTTCGCGACGGGCATTCTGGCGCAAAATCGCGAGCGCCGAGATCACGCGAATTCTGGCGAGATTTTCGATGCGGAGGGATGGCCGAGTGGTCGATGGCGGTGGTCTTGAAAACCACTGTGCGGGAAACCGTACCGGGGGTTCGAATCCCTCTCCCTCCGCCAGTTCGTCAGCGTCTGTATCACGCTCCCTGGCGTGACTCGTAGACGAAGGTCAGGTGAGCGTCTGCGACGTCAATGGTGACCGTGCCGCCGTGTTCCAGCGCGGCGAAGAGAATCTGATCGGTCAGCACGTCCCGGACCTCCTTCTGAATGACTCGTGCGAGCGGGCGCGCGCCAAACACGCGGTCGTACCCGGCAGTCGCCAGCCACGTGCGTGCGGCGGGCGTCAGCGTAATCGCGACCTTGCGGTCGGAGAGCTGGCTCTCGAGCTGCAAGATGAACTTGTCGACAATCGTCTCCATCGCCTCTGGCGTCAATGCCTTGAAGGTGACGATGGCGTCGAGCCGGTTGCGGAATTCCGGGCTGAACACGCGCTCGATGGCGGTTTTCGCCTTGCCGGCCGCCGCATTCCCGCGCGTCTCGTCACTGTCGGCAAACCCGATGGATCCTCCGCTCATCTCGCGCGAGCCGGCATTCGACGTCAGGACGAGCACCGTGTTGCGGAAATCGGCCTTCCGTCCGGTGTTGTCGGTCAGCGTCGCGTGATCCATGACCTGCAGCAGGATGTTGTAGATGTCGGGATGCGCCTTTTCGATCTCGTCGAGCAGCACGACGCTGTAGGGGTGAGTCCGAACGGCGTCGACGAGCAGGCCGCCCTGCTCGAACCCGACGTATCCCGGCGGGGCGCCGATCAGTCGCGCCACCGCGTGCTTCTCCATGTACTCGCTCATGTCGAAGCGGGTGAATTCGTTGCCGAGCAGCACGGCGAGCTGTTTGGCGAGCTCGGTCTTGCCGACGCCCGTCGGACCGTTGAACAGAAAGCAGCCTGCGGGCCTGTCGGGCTGACCCAGGCCGGCGCGCGATCGCTTGATCGCCTGCGCCACGGCACGAACCGCTTCGTCTTGCCCGAACACGACACGCCGCAGCGACTCCTCGAGCGTCCGCAGGCGTTCGCGATCGGAAGAGGTCGCCTGTTGATCGGGGATGCGCGCCGCGCGGGCCGCGACGCGCTCGATCTCTCTCGCGTCCACGACCGGTGAGGCCGTGAGTGACGATGGAGTGTCGCCGCTGCCACCGGGAGTGTCTGCCGCGGCGTTGGCCGCCAGTGTCTGGATGCGCGTGACCGCTCCGGCTTCGTCGACGAGATCGATCGCGCTGTCGGGCAGCCGGTAATCGCGAAGATGCCGCGACGCCAGCTTCGCCGCCGCCTCGAGCGCCGCGTCCGTGTAGCGGACGCCGTGATGCTCTTGGTAGCGGCCCCGCAGCCCGGCGAGAATCTTCACCGTCTCCTCGATGGAGGGCTCCTCGATGGCAATCTTCTGCAGGCGCCGGGCGAGCGCACGATCCCTCTCGATGTGCTTGAACTCCTCGAACGTCGTCGAGCCGATCACCCGAAGGTCGCCCGCGGTGAGAAGCGGCTTGAGCAGCGTCGCCAGATCCATCGTGCCGCCAGTGACCGCGCCGGCGCCGACGGTGGCGTGCATTTCGTCGATGAACAGAATGGGCTTCGGCCGGTCACCGAGCGCAGCGATGACCGCCTTGAAGCGCTCCTCGAAGTCGCCGCGATACCGCGTGCCCGCCAGGAGCGCACCGGTATCGAGGGCGAAGACTTCCGCATCCTTCAGCACCCCCTGGATATCGTTCCGCAGAAGATGCGCGGCGAGGCCCTCGGCCATGGCGGTCTTGCCGACGCCTGGATCGCCCACGAAGACGGGGTTGTTCTTGCGGCGGCGGCAGAGCACTTCGATCGTGCGCTGGAGCTCGTCGGTGCGTCCGATGAGCGGATCGAGCCGCCCCTGACGCGCCCGCTCGGTCAGGTTCACGCAGTACGCAGAGAGCGCATCGGCCGGCGCGGGGGCTGCGCCGGCTCGGGCGGCGGTCGCCTGACCTGCGGGAGTGGGCGCCCCGGCCGGGGCGAGTGGCGTCTTCGCAATCCCGTGCGAGATGTAATTGAGGATGTCCAGGCGGGTGATGCCCTGGCCGGTCAGCAGCTGCGCCGCATGGCTCTTGGGCTGTTGCAGGATCGCCGCGAGAATGTCGCCGGCGTTCGCTTCGTCCCGCTGTGCGCTTTGGATGTGCAGAATCGCGGTCTGCAGGACGCGGCGAAACGCCATGGTCTGCTGAGGATCCCGCTCCGCCCCGCGGCTCTGATGCTCGACTGATTCCTCGAGGTACGTGCCGAGTGCGCGCGTGAGCGCCGGCAGGTCTGCACCGCAGGCGGAGAGGATTCGCTCGCCATCAGGATCGTGCGCCAGGGCGTAGAGCAGGTGCTCGAGCGTGAGATACGCGTGCCGCCGCGAGACCGCTTCACGGAAGGCGATACTGAGAACGATTTCAAGAGCGGGCGAAAACACGGACCTGCATCCCTCCTATGCGTCTTCGATGGTGGCCTGCAGGGGGTGCCCGGCCTCGCGCGCGCGCGACAGGAGCGCGTCGACTTTGGTTTCCGCCACTTCCCACGGGTAGATGCCGGCCACGCCGCGGCCGCCGAGGTGCACCTGCATCATGATGCGGTACGCCTCGGCCGGCGATTTCTGGAACACGGCCTCCAGAACGTCGAGGACGAACTGCATGGGCGTGTAGTCGTCATTGAGCAAGACGACGCTGTACAGCGTCGGCTCCTTGGTATTTTCCTGAACGCGTTCCTTGACCGCCCCGCCGGCCTGGTTCTGGTCGCCCACCCTGTCGGCCATACTTAAGAGTAGCGCATGTGACGGACTGGACCACCAAACCGCAGCCGGTCGAGGAGAGCCGATGGCGTTTCCCGCTGCCGTCGGAACTGCCCGACGGAGACCTCGTCACCCTCGGCGGCGATCTTGATCCCTCGACGATCGTGAACGCCTACCGCCGGGGCATCTTCCCGATGGAGGTGACCGCCCTACCGGGCGTGCTCTGCTGGTGGTCTCCGGATCCGCGGGGCGTTCTGCCGCTCGATCGGCTGCGCGTCACGCGGTCGATGCGGAAGAGCGCGAAGCGGTACGAGATTCGGGTCGACACCTGTTTCGCGCGCGTCATCCGCGGGTGTGCCGACCCGTTGCGCGAGGACGGCTGGATCAGCGAAGACTTCGTCGCGGCCTACACGAGGCTGCACGAGCTCGGCTGGGCGCACAGCATCGAGGTCTTCGATCGTGACGGGCAACTGGCTGGAGGGCTGTACGGCGTTCGCGTGGATGGCCTCTTCGCCGGCGAGTCGATGTTTCACCTCCAGCGGGACGCGTCGAAGGTCGCGCTGATGGCGCTCGTCGACTTGATGCGGACGAGCGGGATGACCTTGCTCGACGTGCAGTGGTGCACGGATCATCTCGCGTCGCTCGGCGCGGTCGCCATTCCGCGCCAGGAGTACCTTGCACGGCTGGCGGACGCCAGGCCGGGTGTGTAGAATACGCGCGACATGCACCCTTTCACCTGGAGGGAGTGATGAAGAAGTCCCTTGGTGTCCTGACCGCTGCACTGGCCGCGGTCGTCCTCATGGCAACGGCCGTCGAGTTCGTCCGTGCCGCCGATGGCTCGCCGCCGCCGTGGGCGTACGGCTTCACCACGCCTCCGCCGCCGACGCCTCCGGGCGGGCAGCCCGCGGCCGGCGGCCGCGGAGCCGGCGGAGGGCGAGGCGCCGGAGCGGCGGCGCCGGTAGATACGACGCTTCACAACCTGGCCGGCAGCGACAAGCAGTTCACGCTGACGCAGATTCGCGACGGGTTCGGCCCTGCCGACTGGTTTCCGGGCGATCACCCGGTGATGCCGGCCGTCGTGTCGAACGGGCGGATGCCCGACGTCCGTGCCTGCGCGTTATGCCACTACCCGAACGGAAAGGGCCGGCCCGAGAACGCCGGGATTGCCGGTCTCCCCGATGCGTACTTCATCCAGCAGCTTGTGGACTTCAAGAACGACAACCGCAAGAGCGCGGATCCGCGCAAGAACAACACGAACATCATGATCACGATCGCCAAGGCGATGACCGACGAGGAGATCGAAGCGGCGGCCGAGTACTTCGGGTCGATGAAATGGACGCCGTGGATCACGGTCCGGGAAACGGCCACGGTGCCGACGCCGCGCATCGCCGGAGGCATGTTCCTCTCGCTCGGCAATGGCACGACCGAGCCGATCGACGATCGGATTATCGAGATGCCGGAGAAGACGGAAAACACCGAGACGCTGCGCGACCCGAGGTCGGGGTTCATCGCCTACGTCCCCATGGGCAGCATCAAGAAGGGCGAGGATCTCGTCACAACGGGCGGCAACGGCAAGACGACCAAGTGCGCCGTGTGCCATGGCGCAGACCTCAAAGGCCTCGGCCCGGTGCCTGGCCTAGCCGGGCGCTCGCCCAGCTACACGGTCCGCCAGCTGTACGACATGCAGAGTGGCTCGCGCAAAGGGTTGTGGGCAGATCTGATGAAGCCGGTCGTCGCCAACCTGACAAACGACGACCTGCTGGCCATCGCCGCATACACTGCGTCGCGCACGCCATGAGATTGCGCGGCGACCGCTGTCACTTTCGCGATCGAATCGGGATTTGAGTCTGGGGCGTGGGGGCGGCGACGATCGGTTCGAGCGCTGGATGGCGGCGCTCGAAGCGAGGCATCTCGCCGACCTCACGTTCGAGCAGGTCGCGCGTGCGCTCCGCGCGCTCTCCTCAACCTATGTCGAGCGGCGCCGGCGGCTGGCCGAGGGCGCCGCGCTCGACGGTGCCGGCAAACGGGCGGCGTTTGCGCTCTTCTACGGCCCGCTCCACTATCTGCTGGTTCGCTCGATCGTATTGTCGCTGCCGCATGCCGCTGACGGCGTTGGCGCGCCGGTCACGCTCCTCGATCTCGGATGCGGGACGGGCGCCGCGGGCGCGGCGTGGGCGACGTCGTCTTCGACAGCGCCACGGGTCGTCGGCATCGATCGGCATCCGTGGGCGGTAGGCGAAGCCGCGTGGACGTATCGTGCATTTGGCTTGAGGGCGCGAGCCACGCAGAATGAAGTGGCGAAGGCGAGCTGGCCGAACGATCCCGCGTCGATCCTCGCAGCGTTCGTCCTCAACGAGCTGTCCGATTCGGCCCGCGACGCAGTGCTCGCGCGCGCCGTCGATCGTGCGACAGGCCGGAAGGGAAAGAGAGACGGCGATCGTCTGCTGGTTGTCGAGCCCCTCGCCGGCTTTGTCGCACCGTGGTGGGACCGCTGGCGGGCGGCGGTCACATCGGCCGGTGGCCGCGCCGATGAGTGGCGCGTTCGCGTCGAGCTGCCGGCGATTGTGGCCAAGCTCGATCGCGCCGCTGGCCTCGATCATCGGGAGTTGACCGGGCGGTCGTTGTGGTTGGCGTAGAATTCCTCTATGACGCACCTGATACTCGCGCTGGCCGTCCTGACGCTGCGCGTCGACTACTATCACACCGGCAACGCCGCTGAAGAGCGCTTCAGCCTCGACCGGGTGGTCGTCGAGCCGCTCTCCTGGCCCGGGAATCCCGCCAAACCGGTCGACGACACCAATCTTGGCAAGTACCGGTTTGCGGTTGTGGATGCGGCGAGCGGCACGACGCTGTTCTCGCGGGGCTTTGCCTCGATCTTCGGAGAGTGGGAGACGACCGCCGAGGCGATGGCGATGAATCGGACCTTCTCCGAATCGCTGCGCTTTCCATCTCCCGACAAGCCGGTACGGATCACGCTCGAGAAGCGCGACGCGAGAAACCGGTTTCAGGAAGTCTGGACCTTCACGATCGATCCCGCCGATAAGTTCGTCGCACGCGGCATGGCGGCGCCCGATGCCGGCCCGCTCATGAAGCTGCACGAGGCCGGCGATCCGTCGGAGAAGCTGGATGTGCTGATCCTCGGCGACGGCTACACGGCGCGCGAGCGCGGCAAGTTCGAGCGCGACGCCAAACGGCTCGTCGCCGCGCTGTTTGCGACCTCGCCGTTCAAAGAGCGGCAGGGCGACATCAACGTCTGGGGTCTGTCCCCGCGCGCGGCGCAGTCGGGCGTGTCGCGGCCCTCGCAGCGCATCTACCGGCGATCGCCGCTGGGGACGACCTACGACGCCTTAGACACGGAACGCTACATCCTGACGTACGAGAACAAGGCGTTTCGTGACGTTGCCGCCAACGCGCCGTACGACGTCGTGGAGATTCTCGTCAACAGCACGACCTACGGCGGCGGCGGCATCTTCGGGTTGTACAGTACCGTGGCGGCTGATAGCGCCTGGGCCGCATACGTGTTCGTGCACGAGTTCGGCCATCACCTGGCGGGGCTGGCTGACGAGTACTACACCTCCGCCGTCGCGTACCTGCCGCCGGCCGAGCGCATCGAGCCATGGGAGCCCAACGTGACGGCGCTGCTCGATCCGGCATCTCTCAAGTGGAGGGATCTCGTCGGGGCGGGGACGCCGGTGCCCACGCCGTGGCCGAAGAGCGAGTTCGAGGAGCACAGCAGGAGTATCCAGGAGAGGCGGCGCGAGGTTCGCGCGGCCAACCGGCCTGAAGACGAGATGAATGCGCTCTTCCGCGAGCAGCAGGCGCGGGAATCCGCCCTTCTGGCGAGCGGCCCATGGGGAGGGAAGGTCGGCGTGTTTGAAGGGGCCAACTACGAGGCGCGCGGCTACTATCGTCCGCAGCAGGACTGCATCATGTTCACGCGTGACGAGGTGGGCTTCTGCGCGGTGTGTCGGCGCGCGATCCAGGTGATGCTCGACCTGTATAGCCGGATGTGACGCTCGCGGACTTCTCCCTTGGGAACTCTCCCTGGGAACTCTCCCTTGACGCGCGAAGCGAGGTTGGTCAGACTAAACGCGCGCAACTCAACGCAACTCTCAGATTGGAAGGCGCATCATGAAGGACGACTTTGACAACGGACTTGGAATACCCGACGACGAACTGACGGGCGGCTCAGCAATCTCCGATTTGTCTGACGTCGCGGGCAGCGGCCCGGAGGGTGACCTGCTCGGCGACCTTAGCCAGCCGGCGGGGCGGCCCTCGGGCGGGGCACGGGCGAGGAGGTCCCCGAGCGCACCTCGGGCGGCCAGTAGCGCCCGCAAGCCCGTGAAGAACAAGCCCGCGAAGAAGACGGGCCCCAAAAAGGTCGCGAAGAAGGCCGCCAAGAAGAAGAGCGCCGGCAAAGCCAAGCCGGCGCGCAAGAGCGCAAGAAAGCGCGCCCGCAGCGGGAAGAAGAAGTAGGTATTCTGGACGGGCGACCCAGCGACTAGGAGAGGTGAGGTGGCCGAGTGGCTGAAGGCGGCGGTTTGCTAAACCGTTGTACGGGCCAAAACCTGTACCCAGGGTTCGAATCCCTGCCTCACCGCCAGCGCGGCGTCTTTCGCCGCGCCGCGGCCTGGGGTGCAGTGCTCGTCGGCCTGTTGGTGACAACCCCCGCGCCGCGCGGCCATGGCGCGCACGCGCAAGGCATCACGGCGGTTTCGCAGTTTGCGTGGTTCGACCGGACCGGCAGGCGTCTCGGGACGTTTGGTGAGCTGGCGGACTACCTCGGCATGGAACTGTCGCGCGATGGCAGGCGCCTCGCCGTCCCGGTCCTCGATACGTCCCTCGGCACTCACGACATCTATATTTTCGACGTGGCCAGCGGCCGCCGCACGAGGCTCACCTCCCACCCGGCCGACGAGAACTGGCTCATCTGGTCGCCTGACGATCGCCGCGTCGTGTTCAACTCGACGCGCAGCGGACGCAGCCTCGATCTGTTTCAAACGACGTCGACTGGTGGTGGTGCCGAGGACGTGCTGCTGGCCGACAATGTGGCCAAGTGGCCTGTGACCTGGTCGCCTGACGGCCGACACATTCTCTACGTGACGAGCCCCGGCACTGGAGACGTCCCGAATAACGATATCTGGGTACTGCCGCTCGTCGGCGATCGCAAGCCGTATCCGTTCCTGGCCACAGCGGCCACGGAGAACTGGCCCGCCTTTTCGCCCGATGGAAAATGGGTCGCATACAGCGCAACCGGCCAGGGAGAAGTGGTGCCTGGAGGACCGCAGGGACCGCGCGGAGAGCTCGAGCTCTACGTGGCGCAGTTTCCGCCGACGGGTCTCAAGTGGCAGATTTCGAGCGGCGGAGGATTCCAGGCCCGGTGGCGGCGCGACGGCAATGAGTTGTTCTATCTCACGCCCAGCCGAACCTTAATGGCCGCGACAGTGAACGCCTCGGGATCCAGCTTCGAAGTACGCTCCCGGCAAGTGCTGTTCGAGGCGCGATTCGCGTACGCGTTGTACCACGCCTACGACGTGTCGCCGGATGGTCAGCGTATCCTCATCAACACGGCCGTCCTCTCGCCCGGCGGACCGGCGACCAACGCCAGGCTCTTTTGGACGCCGAAGACGCTCGCTCAAGTCGACTCGCCATGACCTACCCAGAAATTCTTCGTGGCGCCGATGCACGCCGAGCTCACGCGTCTAGGAATCCATGCCTCAACTGACCGTGGAAGGTTTTGGCACGGTCGACGTGCCTTCGAATAAGCGACTCGTGCTCGCCGTCGAGCAGGATGCCCATGTGGACATTCTGCACGCGTGCGGCGGCAACGCACGCTGCACGACATGCCGCGTCGAGTTCGTGTCCGGCGAGCCGTCGAAGATGACGGCCGCCGAGAAGGAGCGGCTCACCGCGAAAGGCTTAAGCGGCGTGAGGCTGGCGTGCCAGATTCTCTGCGATCAGGACATGACGGTCCGCGCGATCAGCCGGCTCGAGGGCAGCGGCCGCCCCGATCCGGGCCGCACACCCGAGGAGACCATCACGCCGCCAGCCGTGTGGGTGTAGATTCAGCCACACACCGAGTGGCATCCCGCGCGGGCGATCCGCTAACCTCAGCCCTCATGGCTCCGCGCGTCCGCTTCGCTCCCTCTCCCACCGGCTACCTCCACGTCGGCGGCGCCAGAACGGCGCTCTTCAACTGGCTCTTCGCCCGCCGCCATGGCGGCGTGTTCGTCCTGCGCATTGAGGACACCGACGTCGAACGCTCGTCGGCCGAAATGGTGGACGGCATTCTCGCCGGCCTGCGCTGGCTGGGCTTGAACTGGGACGAAGGACCCCAGGTCGGCGGACCGTTTGGGCCCTACTTCCAGTCCGAGCGGCTCGATCGCCATCAGGCGATGGCCGCCAGGCTCGTCGCTGGCGGCAGCGCCTACTACTGCTACTGCACGCCGGACGAGTTGAAGGGCAAGCGCGAGGCGGCCGGCGGCACATCGATCTACGACCGCACCTGCCTCCGGCTCACGACCGACGAGATGGCCCGCCGCGAGCGCGACCGGATGCCCAGGGCGATGCGGTTCAAGGTCCCGTCTGGTGAGGTTCGCTTCGACGATCTCGTCCACGGCTCGATCGAGGTCGATGCCGTCACCATCGAAGACTTCGTCATCGTCCGCTCCGACGGCCATCCCACCTATCAGCTCTCCGTTGTGTCAGACGACGTCGAGATGAAGATCACGCATGTGGTGAGGGGAGACGATCACATTTCCAATACGCCGAAGCAGATACTGCTGTATCGGGCGCTTGGCGCGCCGATTCCCCAGTTCGCGCACGTGCCGCTGATTCTCGGTCCGGACAAGAAGCGATTGAGCAAGCGCCACGGCGCGACCTCTGTGATGGAGTACGCGCAGCAGGGGTATCTCCCCGAAGCGATGGTGAACTTCCTTGCGCTCCTCGGATGGTCGCCAGGCAGCGGCAATCAGGAGCTCTTCACACGGGACGAGCTGGCAAGGGTGTTCGCGCTCGAAGGCATCAGCGGAGGAAACGCCGTCTTTGGTCCCGAGAAGCTCGACTGGTTCAACCAGCAGTACATCATGCGCCTTGCGTCCGACGAGCTCGCGAAGCGGATACAGCCGTCATTTGAAGCGGCCGGTCTGTGGGATGTGTCGCTGCTGGGAGATCGCCGCCGGTGGTTCTTCTCCGTGCTCGACTTGCTCAAGCCGCGGGCGAAGCGAATCGGCGACTTTGCCGCGCAGGCCCGGTACTTCCTGACCGATCGGATCGAGTACGACCATGCTGCGGTCGAGAAGCACGTCCGCGCGGCGGGGATGGGCCAGCATCTGCTGGCGCTTGATGCCGCGTTTGGGGAGCTGTCGGCGTTTGACGCCGCGTCACTCGAGGCGGCGCTCCGCGCGGTGGCCGACCTTCGAGGCATCAAGGCGGCGGCGCTCATTCACGCGACGCGAGTTGCGGTGACCGGCACGTCGGTCAGCCCGGGTCTATTCGAGGTGCTCGTCCTTGTCGGCTGCGATCGGGTGCACGCGCGGCTGCAGGCTGCGCTGCGGCTGATTGCGCCAGCGCCGGGCTAATCGATATACTTGCGGTTTCGTCCCGCCGCTTCAGCGCTGGCTATTGGGAGGTCGTCCAACGGTAGGACACATGGCTCTGGACCATGGTATCGGGGTTCAAATCCCTGCCTCCCAGCCACTTATCTCGTTCTAGGACTTCAACTTCCTATCGCGGCCTTCAGCCGTCTCCAGTATTTCTCCACGTCCGGATTCAGCCACTCTCGATTCCAACAACCGAACCGTGTCGATCAACGCGGCCGGACTCAGGTGCGAATACCGCTGGGTCATCGTCAGATCCTGGTGGCCCACCAGTTCCTGCACCGACCGCATCGCCGCCCCTCGCATCACCAGGTGCGAGCAGAACGTGTGACGCAGGATGTGAACGCCGGTCGGCACATTCGCCCGGTGCGCCGCGTAGCGAACGCGCGACCAGGCGCCTTGCCGAGTGATCGGCTTCCCATCGTCCAGGCACAGCACGCGTGGGCTGCGAAGGTGACGCTGCTTGCGAAGAGCCGTCGCTACCCGCTCGGTCATCGCTACGAACCGACCTCTGCCGCTCTTCGGGCTCGTCAGCTGGCCGCGCCAATCCGAGTGGCGAATGCTGATCTGTCGCCGTTCGAGGTCGATGTCGGCCCATTCCAACGCGACGATTTCGCCGGCTCGCATCCCGCCTTCACCGCCCAGCAAGGCGATCACGTAGGTCCGCCAATCGATCGAACGCGCCCCTTCGAGTAGACGTTCGTACGCCTCGAAATCGTGGAACGCCGCATCACGACGCGCAACGGGCAGCAAGCGGATCGAACACGGAAGTTGGTCGATCATCTCCCACTCCACTGCGGTCTTCAGCATGACATTCAACACAGTCAGCACGTTGTTCACGGTCTTGGCCGCTCTGTCCTTCAAGTGCAGCTTCAATCGCTGCACCTGTGCGTTTGAGATCGCGTCGAGCTGCTGCTCCCCAAGCACCGGGATCAGGTGGATCCGGAGGATTGTTTCCTTCGACGCGACGCCACTCGGCTTGTGCCTGTCCGCTTTGGCGTAACCCTCCAGGAACTTCGGCGCGAACTCCTCGAGTGTTGGCACCTCCTTCTTTGCAGGCTCGGGACCGTGTTGCAGCAGATGCCGCTCGCGGTCCTGGCCCCAGCGCAACGCGCCGGATTTTGATTCAACGGGCGCCTTGTACCGTTCCCGGTGACGCGTCCCGTCGGGGAGGCGGAACTGAATGTCCACCTCCCACCCTCCGTTTCGATACGGTCGTAATTTCACGCTCATCGCCGATCACTCCTTCGGCGATGGCGCGCGCTTCTGGTCCAGCCAGTGTAGCAAATCGTCCGCGCGCAGGAGGACTCGCCGGCGAACACGAATCACGCCCGGGAGTTGCCGGCGCTCGATCATCGCGTAGATGGCTCGTCGGGTGGTGCGCAGAAGCTCGGCCGCTTCGTCCACGGTGAGCAGAACGGGTAGCGTGCCTCTCATGACACGACCTCCGTCCCGCCTCCACGCTGTCCTTCCCGAACGTCCGAGGCGATATCACAAGAGGTCCAATCTTCTTGGGCGGACGCTAGAAGCGAACGACATTGTTGTCGAGGTGTCTGGTGGGAGCAAAGGTCAACCGGTCGGGCGCTGCCTGTTCGTTTCGCGCGAGCTGCTGAGGGCCTTTGCCGACGAACCAGTAATGTGTGCGAGCTTCTGCAAACGAGTGCGTCCAAACCCGGATGCATACGCTCCTGAGCTCTTGTACTTGTCGCTGTTGGAGGCGTACGACT
>Ga0156278_1072_pt1 | contig 46438 bp, 37 predicted proteins | sample RifCSPlowO2_12_FD_107927 | JGI IMG/M metagenome (GOLD analysis project Ga0156278, IMG submission 107927) | Acidobacteria bacterium RIFCSPLOWO2_12_FULL_65_11
AGGATGTCATGCGGTATTAGCGTCCCTTTCGGGACGTTATCCCCCACTCGAAGGCAGGTCACCCACGTGTTACTCACCCGTTTGCCACTCTACTGATCCCTTGCGGGACTTTCGCGTTCGACTTGCATGTGTTAGGCACGCCGCCAGCGTTGATTCTGAGCCAGGATCAAACTCTCATGTTAAACGCGTCGTCCCGCCGTAGCGCCGAAGGCGCGAAGGCGGAAGCAACCCATTAACGCGAGGCCGATTTATTGGCTCTGCGTTGTTCAATCCGTTCGTTTATGAAGTGGTTCGTCGCCAGTCGCCTTCGCACGGACTGACAACTCCGGTCGACCGATTCCGCGACGCCACCCGCTGACTCTCATTGTCTTTGCTTACAGGCCGCACATTGAGTGCGGCCGTAAACATTGACGGGCTGTGTGTGCTTGCACGCACTATCTAGTTTTCAAAGAACCGACGGTCCGGAACTGACGCCGAACCCTGGGACACGCCCTGAGCGCTTACCAGATTCGCCTGCCGCGCCAATCGCGTTTAGGGGAACCTTGGAAGGTTACTAGACGACCCATACCCTGTCAACACTTCTTTCGAGAGGGAGGGGGAGTTCCCCGGGCGGCTGGTACAGGTCGAACACCCCATCGCGCGAGCCTACATCAGCCGCACCAGGTGGTTCTGCTTCTGGCCCTTCCGCAGCACGAACAATCGTCCGCCAATCGCCTGATCTCGCGTGACCCGCGCCTGGGGATCGGACGCCCGCCGGTTGTTCACATAGATGCCGCCGGACTGCACGAGCCGGCGAGCTTCACCTTTTGAGGGCGCGAGCTCTACGCGCGCCACCAGTTCCACCAGGCCCAAGCCCTCGCCCGCAAACACGTCGGCCGGCAGCTCAGTCGACGGCACATCCTCGAAGACCGCCAGCACATCGTCGGCGTCGAGCGTGGCAATGTCTTCGCCAAACAGCACGCTCGACGCATGCTCGGCGCGCGACACGTGCGCGGTGCCGTGCACGAGGCCGGTGACTTCGTGCGCCAGCACGCGCTGCGCCTCGCGCTTTTCAGGCGCCGCTTGGGTCGCCGTCTCGAGCGCGTCAATGGCCTGGCGATCGAGAAACGTGAAGTACTTCAAGTACGCCACGACGTCGCGATCGTCGGTGTTCAGCCAGAACTGATAGAACCTGAAGGGCGACGTGCGCGCCGGGTCGAGCCAGATCGTGCCGACCTCGGTCTTCCCGAATTTCGTCCCCGCCGCGGTCTTCATCAATGGCCAGATCAGGCCATGCGCCTTCTTCGCGCGCAGCTTGCGGATCAGGTCGATGCCGGCGGTGATGTTGCCCCACTGATCGCTGCCACCCATCTGGAGGACGCATCCGAACCGATCGAAGACCTGCAGAAAATCGTACGCCTGCAGGACCACATAACTGAACTCGGTAAACGAGATACCCTCCTCGCTGTCGAGGCGGCGGCTCACTGATTCCTTCTGCAGCATGTAGTTGACGGTGAAGTGCTTGCCGACATCGCGCAAAAACGACAGCAGATCAATCGTTCCGAGCCAGTCCACGTTGTTGACGACGCGGGCGGCGTTGGTCGCCGAGCCAAAGTCGAGAAACCGTTCCAGCTGGTGCCGCACGCCGGCCACGTTCTCGTTGATCTGGTCGACGGAGAGCAGCACGCGTTCTTGTGACTTGCCGCTCGGATCGCCGATCATGCCCGTACCGCCGCCGACAATCGCGATCGGCGCATGGCCGAACCGCTGCAGGCGTGCGAGTCCCATGACCGTGAGGAGCGAACCGACGTGAAGGCTCGATGCGGTGGGATCGAAGCCGATGTACGCCGTCACGCGCTCGGCCGCGAGCAGCTCTCTAGCGCCCTCGGTCGCGTCGTACACCATCCCCCGCCACGTCAGCTCGTCGAAAAGGCTGGCCATCCTCGCAACGGGTTACTATACCAGTCGGGTCCGGCTAAAGCCGGACACTACATGGCATGGGTCCGGCTAAAGCCGGACACTACATGGCATGGGTCCGGCTAAAGCCGGACACTACATGGCATGGGTCCGGCTGAAGCCGGACACTACAGATGAAATGTCTCCGGTCCGCCTGAAGGTGGACGCCACGTACGACATATGGGGATCAGTCGGCGCGCGGTGCTGAAGGGGCTCGTCGCGACGGGAGTCGGTGCCATCGCCGGAACGGGCTCGTACTGCTTTCTCTACGCCCGCCACCAGCTGGTCGTCGTCCGGGAGACGCTTCGCGTCGTGAACCTTCCTCTGGCGCTGGCCGGCTTGCGCATCGGTCTGCTGACCGACCTCCACCGCAGCCGCTTTGTCTCTCACAACGCCCTCGCGCGCGCCGTGACCAGCCTGATGGGCGAGCGGCCCGATCTCATCGTCCTCGGGGGAGACTACGTGACGTTCAGCGACCGGCAGTACGTCGGCCCGTCGGCCGAGGCCCTGGTCCCGCTCAGCGCGTCGCATGGCGTCTTCGGCGTCCTCGGCAACCACGACGACGACCACGACATGCCGGTGGCGCTCGCACGAAGCGGTGTCGAGGTACTGAGGGATGCGCGCACGCGCGTGACGATCAAGGGCGAAGCGCTGGATTTGGTCGGGATCCGCTTCTGGACCAAACGCCTCGATGATATCGCGGCGCTCACGCGCAAAGCCACCGGCACGGTCGTCCTGCTGGCGCACGATCCGCGCCGACTGACCGAGGCCGCCTCGCTCAACATTCCGCTCGTCCTCTCGGGCCACACCCATGGCGGCCAGGTCGTGCTGCCCGGCCTGGGCGCCATCGCCGCGCAGAAGTTCCCGGTTGTCGCCGGCATCGGCCGCCGGAGCCAGACGACGCTGTTTGTCAGCCGGGGCGTGGGCACCGTGTACGCGCCCGTGCGAATCAACTGCCCGCCCGAAGTCGCTGTGTTGACGCTGCAGCCGGCGGACGCATGAATCCGGGTTGATTTTCTGAATAAGAATTCAGAAACTCTTCAGATTGGCTGATTGGACCCTTGTGAGTAGATACTGTATGCGCGTCGGGTCGTCCTCTAAACTAAGGAGTTGACAGATGTTAACTGGTAACCGACTTGTCGCCGGTGCTGGAGTCCTGCTGCTCGCCGCGTTGGCGTCGCACTGCGCCCAGGCACCCGCTTCGCCGCCGGCACCGGCGCTGTGGGGGGACATGAAAGCCCTGGTCTCCGTCAAGGAGTTGATGGCGGACATGATCGATCCGATTTCCGACAACATCTTCGACGCCGTCGGGTGGGAAATTACCAATAAAGGAATCGTGGAGACGCGGCCGAGAACTGACGATGACTGGGCGAAGGTGAAGATCGGGGCCGTGACGCTTGCGGAAGGGATTTATCTGCTCAAAGTTCCGCGGCCCTGGGCACCGCCTGGGGACGTGAACAACAGCACCGGCCCAAATCCGCCGGAGTTGTCGCCCACTCAAATCCAGGCCATGGTCGACAAAGATCCGGTACTGTGGAATGCCAAGATCGAGGCGCTGCGAAACGTCGCGCTCGAGGTCCTCGAAATTGTGAAAAGGAAGGACGTCGACGAGCTCTTCGCCGCCGGCGAAGATCTCGACAAGGCGTGTGAAGGCTGCCACCTGGAGTACTGGTACCCCGGCGACAGAAAAGCCGTCGAGGAGGACGCGCGGCAAAAGGCCAGGTTCGAGAAAGCCGAGAAGAAGTAGCCCGCGGTGAGAGACAGAACATCACATGACCGAGGACGGGCGCCATCGCCCGCCCTCACCTTGCGCGCCTGACGAATCGGCGACCCTCCACAACCCAACCACCCTCCAGCACAAGCCGGATCGCCTCGGGATAGATGCGATGCTCCTCTTCGAGGATTCGCGCCGACAGCGTCTCGACCGAATCGTCGGGGAGCACCAGCACGGCCGCCTGCAGAATGATCGGGCCGGCGTCGAGTTCGGCGTTGACAAGATGCACGGTTGCTCCGCTGACGCGGACCCCGTGCTCGAGCGCCTGGCGCTGTGCCTCCAACCCGGGGAACGCCGGCAGCAGCGACGGATGAACGTTGAGGATCCGGTTGGGAAACGCGTCGAGCAGCGGCCGCCCGATGAGGCGCATGAACCCCGCTAGACACACCAGGCCCACCTCGCGCGCCTGGAGGGCGCCCGCGATTGCGCGGTCGTACGCGTCTCGATCGGGGTACTCGCGGGGGCTGAGATAGATGGTTTCGATCCCCGCCTCGCGGGCGCGCTGCAAACCGGGAGCGGCGGATCGATTGGAGAGGACGACCGCCACGGTGGCATCGAGGCGGCGCGTCGTCACGGCGTCGATGATGGCCTGCAGGTTCGACCCGCGGCCCGAGATGAGGGCGGCCAGGCGGCGATTCACGGCTTGCCGACGTAGCGGACCGTCTGGTCGCCGGACACCACAAAGCCGAGGCGGACCGCGTTGGGCTCGCCGGTTCGCGCGAGCGTGTTGATCACGCGCTCCGCATCGTGCGCTCGGCAGATCAGCACCATACCCACGCCCATGTTGAAGGTGCGGAACATCTCGTCGCGGGCAATCGCGCCATGCCGCTGCAGAAGCTGGAAGAGGGCAGGTACCGACCACGCGCGCAGATCGATCTCCGCGGCGCACCCTCCGGGCAGGATGCGAGGCAGATTCTCCGTGATGCCGCCGCCGGTGATGTGCGCCAGTCCTTTCACGTAGCCGCGTTCGAGGAGCGGCCGCACGAGCGACAGATACGATCGATGGGGAGCGAGCAACGCGTCTCCCACCGTCGCCCCCAATTCGGCCACCAAGGTATCCGGCCCAAGCCGTGCCACCTCGAACAATACGCGTCGCGCAAGCGAATAGCCGTTGGTGTGGAGCCCCGTCGAGGGCAGGCCAATCAACACGTCGCCCGGCACAATCGTCCGTCCATCAACGACCTTGGTCCGCTCGACGATGCCGACGATGAAGCCGGCGAGATCGTACTCGCCGTCGGCATAGAACTCCGGCATCTCAGCCGTTTCTCCACCGATGAGCGCGCAACCGTTCTCGCGGCAGCCCCGGGCAGCCCCCGCGACCACCTGCTCGGCCACCGCCGGCGACAGGCGACCCGTCGCGAAGTAGTCCAGGAAGAACAGCGGCTCGGCGCCCTGGACCAGGATGTCGTTGACGCAGTGATTGACGAGATCGGCCCCGACCGTGTCGTGCCGGCCGGTCAGAAAGGCGACCTTCAGCTTCGTCCCGACGCCGTCCGCGCTCGAGACGAGGACCGGATCCTCGAAGCGGTCGCGATCGAGGCGGAAGAGCCCCCCGAAGGATCCGATGTCGGAAAGGACGCCTGGCGTGAACGTCGCGCGGGCCAGCAACTTAATCCGGCGGACGGTTTCGTTGCCCGCGTCGATATCGACGCCAGACTGGCGGTAGTCCATCAGCGTACGTGCTCGCAGCTAGGGGGCAACGGGCTCGGTCTTGTCGAGCTTCAACGCGAGCTGAAGATAACTCGCTTGGTCTCGGGGAAACTCGACCGGATAGTGCCCGGTATAACAGGAAGTGCAGTAGGAGCCGCGCCGAGGGCCGACCGCCGTGAGCATCCCGTCAAGGCTCAGATACCCGAGGCTGTCCGCCTCGATGTACTTCCGAATCTCCTCGAGCGTGTGGGTGGCGCCGATGAGCTCGGATCGCTGCGGCGTATCGACGCCGTAAAAGCACGGCGAAATCGTCGGCGGGCAGCTGATCCGCATGTGCACCTCACGCGCACCGGCCGCCCGTACGATCTTCACGATCTTCCGGCTGGTTGTGCCGCGCACGATGGAGTCGTCGACGAGCACAACCCGCTGGCCCGCCAGAATGCTCCGCACGGGATTGAGCTTCACGCGCACGCCAAAGTGCCGGATGGACTGTCGCGGCTCGATGAAGGTGCGCCCGACGTAGTGATTGCGGATGAGCCCCATCCGGAGCGGGATGCCGGAGGCATCGGAAAAGCCGACCGCCGCGCAGACGCCAGAATCTGGAATGGGCACAATCACATCCGCGTCGGCCGGTTGCTCGCGGGCCAGCAGCCGCCCCAGTTCGGTCCGGACCTCGTTGACGCTCTGCCCGAACACCAGGCTGTCCGGCCTGGCGAAATAGACATGCTCGAACACGCAATGCGCGAGGGGCGCGGGCCCAAACGGCTTGATCGACTTCTCGCCGGATGGTCCGGCGATGAACACCTCGCCCGGCTCGATGTCCCGCACGTAGGTCGCCCCTATCAGATCGAGGGCGCACGTCTCGGAGCACACGACCGGGGCGTCGCCCAGACGCCCGAGAGCCAGAGGACGGAAGCCATGGGGATCCCGAACTGCGATCAGCTTGTCCTTGGTCATCATCGCGAGCGAGAACGCCCCGCGCACCTCCGAAAGCGCTTCGACGATGGCGCCTTCCGCCGTGGGCGCTTTCGATCGCGCGTACAGATGAAGAATGACTTCGGAATCGGTCGTGGTCTGGAAGATGGCGCCCTCACGGACCATCTGGTCTTTCAGCTCGGTCGCATTGACGAGGTTGCCGTTGTGGCAGATGGCAATCTCGCCGTGGGCGCAGTCAATCACGAGCGGGCCGGCGTTGCCGAGCCGGCTCCCGCCCGCCGTCGAGTACCGCACGTGGCCGACGGCCATCGATCCGACGAGGCTGCCGAGCGACACTTCGTCGAACGCGTCGTTGACGTACGCCATGGCGCGCGACACGTGGATCTGACGGCCGTCCGACGAGGCGATACCTGCGCTCTCCTGCCCGCGGTGCTGCAGCGCGTACAGGCCAAGGTAGGCCATGTTGGCCGCTTCGGCGTGACCGAAGATGCCAAAGACGCCGCACTCCTCATGAAGCTTGTCTAGCATTCTCAGGCAACCTTCTTCACAAAATACCGTTCGATTGCCGTCGACCAGACGCGCTCGGCTTCCTCGATCGACACGTCGATGACGATGTCTCCACCGGTCGCGATGCGTAGGCGGTCTCCGCCCGTCCGTCCGATCACCCGCGTCGGCACGCCCGCCGCCGCGGCCTGCTTGAGCACGGCGGTCACCGCATCGCCGGCCACCGAGACGACGATGCGGGACGCCGATTCGCCGAAGAGCGTTGCCGCGACGTTCAGGTGCGGATTGCGGGCAACGTTCACCGGCTCAACGGACAGCTCGGCCCCTATGCCTCCCGTCCCGAACGAGCATTCGCCGACAGTCACCGCCAGACCCCCCTCCGAGCAATCGCTGGCCGACCGAATCAGCCGCTCGCCCACCAACGCGATCACCAGCTCTTGCAGCGCGCGCTCGCGGTCGAGATCGAGCGCAGGGGGCGCGCCACGGACCAGATCGTACACGAGTTTGAGGTATTCGCTCCCGCCGAGCTCGCCGCTGCCTTCGCCAAGAAGCACGATGACATCGCCCGGCGCGCGGAACCGGCTGCCGACCACACGATCGGCGTGGTCGAGCACGCCGACCACACCGATGACAGGCGTCGGATAGATCGCGGCGCCGTCAGTTTCGTTGTAGAGACTGACGTTCCCGCCCGTGATCGGCACGCCCAGCGCGCGGCAGGCCGCGCCAAGGCCCTCGACGGCCTTGGCCAGCTGCCACATGATCTCCGGCCGCTCGGGATTGCCGAAGTTCAGGCAGTTGGTCGCGCCAAGCGGACGGGCACCCGTGCAGGCGACATTGCGCGCCGACTCGGCAACCGCAAGCATGGCGCCGCGGTACGGATCGAGATAGCAGTAGCGGCCATTGCCATCGAGTGACATCGCCAGCGCGCGATCGGTACCTTTGAGACGCACGACGCCCGCACCCAACCCGGGCAGGTTGATCGTATTGGTGCGGACCATGTGGTCGTACTGCCGATACGCCCAGCGTTTGCTGGCGATGGTCGGCGACCCGAGCAGCGCGAACAGGCCATGAGTGGCCGGACTTGATAAGGTGCGCCCTGCGTCCAGAGCACGCGGCCTTTCGAGCGCGTCGAGATCGAGGCGCTGGGCGTCGGCCAGATAGTCGGGCGGCGTCATCGGACGCCGATACACGGGCGCCTGGTCGGTGAGTGCACCGGTTGGGACCTCGGCCACCACCTGACCGCGCTCCCTCACGCGGAGCATGCCGTCGGCCGTCACGCGGCCGATGGACACCGCGTGCAGATCCCACTTCTCGAAAATGCGCTCGACCTCCGCTTCGCGCCCCGGCTTGACGACGAGCAGCATGCGCTCCTGCGACTCCGAGAGCATGATCTCGTAGGGCGTCATCCCGCTCTCCCGCTGAGGCACGAGCGAGATGTCGATCTCGATGCCCGCGCCGCCGCGCGATCCCATTTCAGACGTCGAGCACGTGAGGCCGGCCGCGCCCATGTCCTGAATGCCGATGAGCGCGTCGGTCTTCATCACCTCGAGACATGCTTCGAGCAGCAGCTTCTCCATGAAGGGATCGCCGACCTGCACGGCGGGCCGCTTTTCAGCCGACCGCTCGTCGAACTCGGCCGACGCCATCGTCGCGCCGTGGATGCCATCTCGACCGGTCTTCGCACCCACGTAGTACACGGCGTTCCCCACGCCCGAGGCCACGCCTTTAATAATGTCCGACGCCTTCGCGACGCCCAGGCAGAAGACATTGACGAGCGGGTTGCCCGCGTAGGCCGGATCGAACGTGATCTCGCCGCCCACCGTTGGGATGCCCATGCTGTTCCCGTAGCCCGCAATGCCGGCGACGACACCTTCGAGAAGCCTCGGTGTGCCGGGCATGTCGAGCGCCCCGAACCGCAGCGAATTGAGGAGCGCAATCGGGCGCGCGCCCATCGTGAAGATGTCGCGAATGATGCCGCCGACGCCGGTGGCCGCGCCCTGGTAAGGCTCGATGAATGACGGATGGTTGTGCGACTCGATCTTGAAGACTGCGGCGAGCCCGTCGCCGATGTCAACGGCGCCGGCATTCTCGCCCGGTCCCTGCAGCACCTGGGGCCCTTCGGTCGGGAGCGTTTTCAGGTGGACGCGCGAGCTCTTGTAACTGCAGTGCTCGGACCACATCACCGAGAACAGGCCGAGCTCGGTGAGGTTGGGCTCGCGGCCGAGGAACTGCAGGATGCGATCGTACTCGTCCGGCTTCAGCTGGTGACGTTCGAGAACCTGAGGATCGATCATGCCCCTGCAACCAGCGCTCCGGCCTTGAGCGACTGCACCACCGACTCGAAGATGAGCAACCCGTCGGCGCTGCCGAGCGGCGACTCACACGCGCGCTCCGGATGCGGCATCAGCCCGACGACATTGCGAGTGTCATTACAGATGCCGGCAATCGCCGACACCGATCCGTTCGGATTCGCATCGTCTCGAAGCTCACCCTCGGCAGTCGTGTACCGGAAGATGACCTGCCGATTCGCCTCGAGTCGTGCGATCACGTCAGGCTCGGCGAAGTAGTTGCCCTCGCCGTGCGCGATCGGCATGCGCAGCACCTGGCCGCCGCGGCACGCGAGGGTGAACGGCGTGTCGGTCTGCTCGACGCGGATGTGCACGTGCTCGCACCGGAACTTCAGGCCGCGATTGCGGAGCATCGCCCCCGGCAGCAGGCCGGCCTCGAGCAGCACCTGGAAGCCGTTGCAGATGCCGAGCACCGGGCCGCCGCGCTCGGCGAACGTCCGCACCTCGCGCATGATGGGCGAGAAGCGCGCCATGGCGCCTGTCCGCAGATAGTCGCCGTGCGCAAACCCGCCGGGCAGGACGACCACGTCGGCGCCCTTCAGATCCGTGTCCTTGTGCCAGACGTACTCGGCCTTCTGGCCGAGGACGGCGGTCGCCGCGTGATAGGCGTCCTCGTCGCAGTTGCTGCCAGGGAAGACAATGACGGCAAATTTCACAGTGTCACCAGCGCGTGTCAGCATTTCTTACTTTGCGCTGGGGCCCCACCCCCGGCGCGAACTAACGCCGATGCCTCGCTTCGGCTCTCCATGGCCTCAGCTCGGCATGGCCGCAGGCGCTATTTTCGATTCATTCCACTTCAATACGATAGCTTTCGATGACTGGGTTCGCGAGCAGCTTGTCGGCGACTTCGGCGGCCAGGACCTTCGCCTTCGCGGCTTCCGTGGTCGCCAGGTCGAGCTCGAAGTACTTGCCCTGCCGTACGGCCTGGACGGAACCGTAGCCGAGCGAGTGCAGCGCGTCGGCAATCGTCCGGCCCTGCGGATCGAAGACCGACGGCTTGAGTGTGACGAACACGCGTGCGCGCATTGCCAACCTTTACTAATGGCGCGTGGGGCCCCGCCCCCACGCGCTCGAAGACCTCGGCCGCGAGCGTAGACTCTCGGCCTCGGCAGAACTCTCGGCGCAGGCCGACTCAGACAGGAACGGCATGGAAGACCCGGTCGAAAATATGATCGACGTGTTTCAACTGCCCCTCGAGATCGAACGCGCGCTCGATCTCGGCCGGCGGCAGCACGCGCGTCACCTCGGGATCGGCCAGCAACAAGGCCTTGAAATCACCCTGCTCCGCCACCGATCGCATGGCGTTGCGCTGGACCCATTCGTAGGCCTGCTCGCGTGATATGCCTCGTCTGGCAAGCTCCAGGAGCACCGTGCCCGAGAACACAACACCCCGCAAGCGGTTGAGATTCTCGCGCATCCGCTCCGGATACACCACCATGCCCCGGACGATTCGCGTGAACCGCCGCAGCATGTGGTCGAGCGCGATGAAGCTGTCGGGCAGAATCACGCGCTCGACCGAAGAGTGCGAGATGTCGCGCTCGTGCCACAACGCGATGTTCTCGAACGCCGCCTGGCAATTGCCGCGAATCAGCCGGGCGAGGCCGACGATCTGCTCACACCCGATCGGGTTGCGCTTGTGCGGCATCGCCGACGACCCCTTCTGACCTTTCGCGAACGGCTCCTCGACCTCGCCGACCTCGGTCTTCTGCAAGCCTCGGATCTCGAGCGCGAACTTCTCGAGCGAGGCCGCCGTGATCGCGAGCGCTGCGACGAGCTCGGCGTGTCGATCGCGCTGAATAATCTGGGACGCAACCGGCGCGGCCTCAAGCCCCAGCCGGCGGCAGACGTCCGCCTCGATTTGGGGCGGCAGATGGGCGAAGGTGCCGACCGCGCCCGACAGCTTGCCGACGCTGACCGTCGTCTGCGCGCGACGGACGCGATCGATGGCGCGGCCGACCTCAGCGTACCAGAGCGCGAGCTTGAGGCCGAAGGTCATCGGCTCTGCATGCACGCCGTGGGTGCGGCCGATCATCGGCGTGCGGCGATGCTCGATGGCGCGGTCGCGGATCGCGACCGAGAGCGCCTCGAGGTCCGCCAAGATGAGGTTGCAGGCCTCGCGCATCTGCAGCGCCAGCCCGGTGTCGAGGACATCAGACGAGGTCATCCCGAAGTGCAGCCAGCGGGCGGACGGCCCGACGTGCTCGGCGACGGCTGTCGTGAACGCAATCACGTCGTGCTGTGTGGTCTGCTCGATCTCTTCGATGCGCGCGACGTCGAAGGCGCCGCGCTCGTCGATGTCGCGCGCGGCCTCAGAGGGGACGATGCCGGCGGCGGCCATCGCGTGGGCGGCGGCCGTCTCGACGAGCAGCCACGTCTCGTAGCGACGCCGGTCGCTCCAGATGCGGCCCATCTCCGGATGTGTGTACCGCGCGATCATGAAGGGTCGAAAGTCGCCAGTCTCATAACCCCGTAGTGTCCGGCTTCAGCCGGGCTCGAAGGTCCGCCTAAAGGCGGACACTACGGGTCTTGGTCTTCCACGCTCAGTCAAGATTCAGTCGCTCAGGTGGAATCTGCAGCCCGTTGACGTTGCCGAGCACGGTGGCCGAGAGCGACCCGTTCCTGAACAGGTCAACCGCCACCCTCCGCACATCGTCAACCGTGACACGTTCGATCCCCTGCAGCGTCTCGTCGAGCCCGAACTGGCGATCGAAGTAGATCTCCTGCCGGGCCAAGTGCGACATGCGGCTCGCCGTGTTCTCGAGGCCCAGCATCAGACTGCCCTTCAAATGATCCTTCGCCCGCTGCAGCTCGGGCGCCGGCACCAGAGTCTGCTTCACTCCACGCAGTTCCTCGACGACGAGGTCGATGACCTGGCCGACGGCGTCGTTGGCGCAGCCGGCGTAAATCGTGAACGAGCCGGCATCGCGGTACGCGCTCAGGCCGCTCGACACCGCATAGGCCAGACCGCGCTTCTCGCGAATGTTCTGGAACAGGCGCGAGCTCATCGAGCCGCCGAGCAGCGTGTTGAGCACGTAGCTCGAGTAACGATCGTCGTGGCTCTGCGGATAGCTGCCGACGCCGACGCACAAGTGGCTCTGCTCGAGCTCCTTGGTGCGAACCAGCACTCTTTGCACCACTCTCGGCGCAAGCTCGCCCGTCGGCGCGTCGCTTGGTCCGAGCGATCCAAGCTTCTCTTCGACCAGATCGCGGACGTGCCCGTGCTCCAGGTTGCCGACCGCTGACACAATCAGGTTGCGGGCGGTGTACGCCTGCCGGAAGTAATGGCGAAGGAGATCGACGCCGAACGACTCGACCGTCTCGCGGGTACCGAGAATCGGCCGGCCCAGCGGGTGGTTTTCCCAGAAACCCTGCGTGAACAGCTCGTGGACGAGATCGTCGGGCGTGTCCTCGACCATCTTGATCTCTTCGACCACGACCTTCTTCTCGCGCTCGATGTCCTCGACGGTGAACGCGGGGTTGCGAACGATGTCGGCGAGGATGTCGATGGCGAGCGGCAGGTGCTCGTCGAGGACCTTGATGTAGTAGCTGGCGTATTCTTTGGCCGTGAAGGCGTCGAGCTGGCCGCCGATCGAATCGATGGCCTGCGCGATGTCCTCGGCCGTGCGCGTCGAGGTGCCCTTGAAGAGCATGTGCTCGACGAAGTGCGCGATGCCGCCACGCTCGGCCGACTCGTGCCGCGACCCACGTGTCAGCCACACGCCGATGCTGATCGAGCGCACCTGTGTCATGCGCTCGGTCAGAACGCGAATCCCGTTATCGAGAACGTTGCGGACGATCGGCAGCTTCGACAAGGTGACGCTCGCAGCAGAAATCAGAGTAACCAAGGGGCCGGAGACGTGCCGCAAAGCATTGAGCTAGAAGGAATTACCGGCCGACTCAGACTATAGCATGCCATGCGGGCAGCGGCAAGGCAGGAGTAAAGTTGTTGAGGACGTGGGAGATACCGTGACTGCTCGCGCAGATGGCCCGCAGACCGACCTTGCTGAACTTGAACGGCCGGCGCTCGAAGACGCCCTTGAGGCGCGGGGGTACCGGCGCTTCCACGCCCGCCAGATCTACCGATGGATCTACCGCCGGGGTGTCAGCGATGTGTCGGCGATGACCGACCTCTCGCGCAAGCTGCGTCAGCGGCTCGCCGAGGACTTCATCCTCACGACGCCAGAGATCGTCCTCCGCCAACAATCCGTCGACGGCACCGAGAAGTTCCTGCTTCGTCTCGCCGACGGCCAGCAGATCGAGTCGGTCTTTATTCCCGACACGCCGTCGATGACCTTCTGCGTCTCGACACAAGTCGGCTGCGCGATGGCCTGCGCTTTCTGCCTGACCGGCAAGATGGGCCTGGTGCGCAATCTAACGGCCGGCGAGATCGTCGGTCAGGTGCGCGTGCTCGCCGGTGCGCTCGACATGCGCGACAAGCGCTTCAACATCGTCCTGATGGGGATGGGCGAGCCGCTGCACAACTATGACGAGACGATGAAGGCGCTGCGGATCCTCAACGACGAGCACGGGTTCGCGATGTCGCCGCGGCGCATCACGCTGTCGACGGTCGGCCTGCTGCCGGCGCTCGAGCGGCTCGCAAGAGAGCCGGTCATGCCGAACCTGGCGATTTCGCTCCACGCGCCGACCGACGAGCTGCGTGGCGAGCTGGTGCCGATCAACAAGAAGTACGGCGTGAAGGACATCATTGATGCCTGCAAGCGCTTCCCTCTGAAACGGCGCAGTCGGATTACTTTTGAGTACGTGCTGCTCGCCGGCGTCAACGACTCGCTTGACGACGCACGGCGGCTGGCCACACTGCTGTCAGGGGTGAAGTCGAAGGTGAATCTGATTCCGCTCAACGCCGCCGCGGGGATTCCGTTCGAGCGGCCATCGGATCGGGTTATCGATCGCTTCGCGCAGATTCTGGCCGAGCATCATCTGACCGTGTCGGTACGCAAGAGCCGCGGCAGGGATATCAGAGCGGCCTGTGGTCAGTTGATTGTTGAAGGTCAGAAGAAATCGCCGGCGCAGCAACTGGCGACACTGGCATTTAGCGATTGAGCGTTCTTACGTGCAATCCAGCTACTGGTCGAGCGCCCGCCAGCCCTTGGGCAGCTTCGCGTCACATTCCAGAGCCTCGCCGAGGGCGTTGACCGCGGTTTCGCACACCGTCACGCGGGCGTGCCACTTGTGATTGGCGGCCACGACGTGCCACGGCGCGTGCTTCGTTGAAGTCTCGTCGAGCATGTCGTCAACGGCGTCCTCGTAGTCTTTCCACTTCTCGCGGTTGCGGTAGTCTTCGTCGGTGATCTTCCAGTTCTTGAACGGGTTGGTCTCACGTCCCCGAAAGCGCTTGAGCTGCTCTTTCTTGCTGATATGCAGGAAATACTTCACCACCGGTACGCCATCACCGGTGAGGATCCTCTCGAACGCGTTGATCTCGTCGTAGGCGCGCTTCCACTCGTCTTTCTCTGCAAACCCCTCTACGCGTTCGACCAGCACCCGTCCGTACCAGCTTCGGTCAAACATCGCGAGACGGCCGGGACCGGGCATCTTCACCCAGAAGCGCTGCAGGTAGTGCACGTGCTTCTCGTCCTCGGTGGGCGCGCCGATGGAGTGGACGGCATAGCCGCGCGGGTCCAGACGCTCGCACAGGCGCCGAATCGAGCCGCCTTTGCCCGCCGCGTCCCAGCCCTCAAAGAGCAGCACGGCCTCACGCCTGGTGTCGTACATGTGGCGCTGGATCAACAGCAACTGAAGCTGGGCCTTGTGCAGCCGCGTCTTGTACTCGCCCTCGTCATCGAGCCGGGCGGAGAGGTCACAATGTTTGAGTTTGAGGGCCATAGGGTCAGGTGATTGTCACATCGACCCATTCATTCCGAGCACGACCAGGCGGAATTCTCACCTTCAAATAGTTGCCGGTCACGACGAGTGACCCGTCCTCGAGGGTCAGGCCTCGGTGTACGGTGCCGAGCTGCGACCGGCGGAACGCGGTCGCAAGCTGCCGGCCGATTTCACGCACGCGACGCGCGCGCTCGCGCACGACAGAGCCATGCGCTCGTCCGCTTAGCGTTGATGCGACGGTTCCTGGCCGGTCGGAATAGGGAAACACGTGCAGATGGGTCAGGGGCGAAGTCTCGAGATAGCCGGCAAGCTGGTCGAAGTCCTCGTCGGTTTCGCCAGGGAAGCCGACGATGATGTCGGAGCCGATGGCGGCGTGCGGCAGGCGCGCGCGAATGTCGTCGATGAGCGAGGCGTACTGCTCGATCGTGTAGGGCCGGCGCATGGCGGCGAGCACCCTATTACTTGCGTGCTGGAGCGGCAGGTGGAAATGCGGCGCGAAGCAGTCTGAGGTTGCGACGAGGTCAACGATGTCGCGCGTGCAGTCCCTAGGCTCGAGCGAGCTGATGCGAAACAGAAGGTCCGGCTGAAGCCGGACACTACGTACGTCGGTGAAAGCGGCGATCGCGCGAAGCAAATCGATCAGGGAAGAACGCGGGGACAGGTCGCGGCCGTAGGAGCCGAGGTGGACGCCGGTCAGTGCGATTTCCTTGAACCCGGCCGCTACAACGCGATCGACCTCGGCGAGCAGGCCGTCGATCGGCTCGCTTCGCGGCCGGCCACGCGTCGCCGGGATGATGCAGTAGCTGCAGGGCTCGGCACAGCCGGTCTGCACGCGCAACGTGAACGCCGTCCGGCCCGCGACGCCCGGCTCGATGGCGGCGCCACAGCTTCCCTCGCCATCGCCGAAGCGTTCAGCTGTCGAAAGGTCCGGCTGAAGCCGGACACTACGACCGAATGCGTCCGGCTGAAGCCGGACACTACGACCCCCAGCGACACGACCCCCAACGCCATCGGCGTCCGCATCGGTGTCGACGAGCGACACGAGCCTTGGTTTGTCGTCGTTCGAGACGAGGCGGATTACGTTGGGCAGGTCGCGCACTTCGTCCGGGCGCCTCGTGGCGTAGCAGCCGGTGACGACGATCTTCGCGTCCGGGTTGGCGCGCGCGATGCGGCGGACGGTCTGGCGCGCGGCTTGATCGGCGCTCGCCGTCACCGAACAGGTGTTCACGACCACCAGGTCCGCCGCCCCCGGCGCCGCCGCGACGGCACCATGCCTACGGAACTCCTCCTCGAATCCCAGGGAGTCGGCCTGGTTCACGCGACAGCCAAAAGTAATGACGGCGTACTTCATGACAAATCACTACCACGGAGGGCACGGACGGTTAAATTACGTTAGCCGTGCCCTCTGTCTGTTTCCGTGACCTCCGTGGTGGCTATCTTTGGTGTACGAGCGCCTTGCTCCCGATGTCAGAGCGGAACTGCATGCCGTCGAACGAGATCTGCCGGACGCCGGCGTACGCGCGCGCGATGGCCTCGGCAAAATCCGCTCCGCGGCCGACGACCGTCAGCACGCGCCCGCCGGCAGTGACCACCCGTCCATCTTGCTGCGCGGTCCCCGCATGATAGACCGCGACGCCGGGGATGGCCTCAGCCGCCTCGATCCCGCTGATGGGCTCGCCGGCGCTCGACGATTCCGGATACCCGCGCGAGGCGAGCACGACGCCGACGAGCCGCTCCGAGCCGATGCGAACCGCCGACCGGACGAGCCGGCCCGTCGCGGCGGCGACCAGGATGGGCAGCAGCGGCTCGTCAACGAGCGGCAGGATGACCTGCGCTTCAGGATCGCCCAACCGCACGTTGAACTCGATCACCTTCGGACCGTCCGCGGTCAGCATCAGGCCGACGTAGAGAAAGCCGCGGAACGGATGCCCTTCGCCGGCCATGCCCGCCATGGTCGGCTCGACAACATCGCGCATGACGCGTGCGGTGAGCGCGACGTCGACGAGCGGGCTCGGCGCAAACGCGCCCATGCCGCCGGTGTTCGGCCCGCGATCGTCGTCAAAGATGCGCTTGTGATCCTGCGCCGATCCGATCGGCACCGCGCGCTCTCCGTCGCAGATCACGAAGAACGACACTTCAGGACCCGACAGGCATTCCTCGATGACGAGGCGATCGCCCGCCGCGCCGAACTTCCGATCCGTCATGACCGCCGCGACGGCCGCTTCGGCCGCGGCTCGGTCCTCCGCAATCACCACGCCTTTGCCGGCCGCCAGGCCGTCGGCTTTCAGCACGACCGGCCACCCGAACGCGCCGGACCGGATCTCGCCGAGCGCCGCGTCCATCGACTCGCAGGTCACAAAGCGGGCCGTCGGGACACGGTGGCGAGCCATGAACGCCTTCGCAAAGGCCTTACTGGACTCGAGTTGGGACGCGGCGGCGGTCGGCCCGAACAGCAGTCGCCCCTCGGACGCGAAGTGGTCGGCGATGCCGAGGCTGAGCGGCAGCTCGGGTCCGACCACGGTGACGTCGATCTGCTCGCGAAGGGCGAGCGCGGCCAGCGCGGCCGGATCGGAAAGGCTGGCTGGAACCGTCCGGGCGAGGCGGGCAATCCCAGGATTGCCCGGGGCGCAGACGATTTCGCCGACCTCGCGCTCGGCGGCCAGCCGGCCCACCAGGGCGTGCTCCCGCGCACCGGCGCCAATGACGAGAACTCGCATTGTCGAAAGGATTTAGGGCGTGGGGACTATTTCGTTGACGTTGACTGGAGATTACGCCTAGAATCCGCGTTTACCCATGCTAGCCTAGCACAGTTGATTTGGGTCGTGAGGGGGGTGTCGGAGCGTGGCTGATGTGAAGATTCAGGAGGGCGAGTCCATCGAAAGCGCCCTCCGCCGGTTCAAACGGAAGGTGCAGCAGGAAGACATCATCAAGGACATCAAGAAGCATTCATTCTATTTGAAGCCTGGCGACAAGCGACGGGCCAAACAGGCTCTCGCACGGAAACGGAATCGGAAGAAGATCCGGCGCGAGGTGGAGTAAGGAGCGATGGACCGGACGAGGTAGCGACCAATGGAGTTCCAGGACAGGATCCTCAGGTGCGCGGATTGCAGCGCGGAGTTCGTGTGGACGGCCGGCGAGCAGCAGTTCTTCGCCGAGAAGAACTTCAAGAACGAGCCCAAGCGGTGCAAGGCCTGCAAGACGAAACGGGCCAGTCGGCCGGCCGGCAACGGGCCGCGCGAACGGGTCGAAACCGTGACCACGTGCTCGGCCTGCGGCAAGGAAACGACCGTGCCCTTCAAGCCGACGCAGGGACGCCCGGTGTTCTGCAAGGAGTGCTTCCAGTCCCGAAAGTTCGCCGGGGCGGGCGGGGTCTAGCTTCTCAGCCACTGCTCGCTTCAGCAGACATGCCTCGCTTGTTGCGAGTGATGAGACATACGCACTTTTATCGGGAGCCTCTTCAATGCACATCGATGAACGGACCGTCGGCGACGTCATGGTGCTCGACCTCAAAGGCAAGATCACGCTGGGTGAGGGCGACGAGCTCCTCAAGGACAAGGTCAACAGCCTCGTCAACCAGGGCCACAAGAAGATCCTGCTGAACCTGGGGGGCGTGCCGTACGTCGACAGCGCGGGCCTAGGTGAGATCGTCCGGACCTACACGACGGTCAGCCGCCAAGGCGGTAGCCTCAAGCTCTTGAATCTGACCAAGCGCATCACGGACCTGCTGTCGATCACCAAGCTGTTGACGGTGTTTGAAACCTACGACTCGGAGGACGACGCCGTCAAGAGCTTCTCCGCCTCGGCCAAGGTCTAGCGTCGCTCGTGGCCCCGGACGCCTCGCCCGAGCGGGGTTGTCGGGAGGCCCCCGCCGCGACGAACCTGTCTGAGGTTCCATGCCTGACTTCAACGTCCGATCGGACTCGGTGAACGTCGAGCAGATCATGGAACAGATCCGCGCCCGCATTCGCGAGAGCCGCGGCGTCGACTACTCCGAGCAGCAGGTGCGCGAACTGGCGGCGGCGAAGCTCGATAAGCTGCTCGAGCAGTTCCGGCGCGTGAAGCCCCCCGAGCAGCCGCCCAACTACACGTTCGGGGGCGACACGCTCTTTGAGTCACCCGTCGGCCTCCTGCGCGTGGTCCGCCGGCTCCTGCGCCCCATCCTGCGACTGTTCTTCAATCCGAACGTGCTCGCTGACGCGCTGCACACGCAGGCGGAGCTCAACGCGCGTCAGGCCCGGCTCGAAGCCAGCCGGCATATGCTCTATGACGAGCTCATCCATAACCTCGTCATCGAGGCCGCGCGGCTGGGGCTCGAGGTCAAGAGCCTGAAGATGCGCGTCGAGTCGGTGGCCAGCCGCCTCGAGTTCAGCGAGCGGCGGGCGCGCACGCTCGAAAGCACGATCGCCTACAAGCCGTCGGCCGAGGACCGCGCGGTACCGGCACCGTCCATCCCTCCGCCTCCCCCCCCTTCCTCGCCGCCACCCTCGCCGCCGTTATCTGCCTCGGCGTCCTCACCGCCACTTGCACCAGCGTCTGCGCCGCCGACCGTGTCAGGGCACCGGCCGATGGGCCCCGGCCCCTCCGGCGCGCCCGACGGCCAGCGCCGCCGCCGCCGGCGTCGCAGGGGTCGTCGTGGCGGCGGATCGCGAGCCGTCAACTTCGGCGCGCCGCCCGGCGAAGGAAATCGAGGAGGTCCGGGAGGGCCGGGAGGCGCCGCCAGCGGAGCGCCTCAGCCCAGCCCAGCATCGGCGGACGCCGACGCGGCCCCCCTCGAAGGCGACGAGGCGCATGCCGACGTGTTCACTGAAGATGCCGGGCCTGAAGATTCCGGTCCTGACGAGCCGGGCGACCCCGGCGACAACAACCGGTGAAGCTCGCGATCGTCATTCAGCGCTACGGCGCGGAAGTCGTCGGCGGCTCCGAGCAGCTCTGCCGTCTCATCGCCGAACGGCTCGCGGCCCAGCATGACGTCGAGGTGCTGACGACATGCGCGCGGGATGAGACAACGTGGAAGAACGAATATCCCGAAGGCGCCGATCGCGTCCGCGGGGTGACCATCCGGCGGTTTGCCAACGCGCGCACGCGCGACGCAGCCGACTTCAGGCGCCATTCCGAGCGCGTCTTCGATCGTCCCCACAGCCGCGCCGACGAGATCGAGTGGCTCAAGCAGCAAGGGCCCTGGTGTCCGGCGCTCGTCGAGTATCTGCGCCGGCACTCTCGGCACTACGACGTGGTGATCTTCTTCACCTATCGTTCTGCGCCGACCGTGCTCGGGATGGAGATCGTTCCCGCGCGCAGCGTGCTGGTGGCCACGGCCAGCGACGAGCCGGCGATCCAGCTCGACATCTTCAAGGACGTGTTCGGGCGGCCGGCGGCATTGTGTTATCTCACCGAAGGCGAGCGCCGACTCGTCCACGAAGTCTTTGCCGAGCGTCCGGCGCTCGAGGACGTTACGGGCATCGGCGTCGATCTTCCGCAGCACCAGCCGTATCCACGAATGGCCGCGCCGCTCGAAGAGAACGACGAGGCTGACGACTCATCGCCCGCCGGGGCCGACGCCCCTGGCAGCGATGACAGCGGCGCGGTAGGCGAGTTCCCCTCGCATCTGACCTCGCGCGGCGCCGTGTTTCGCCGCCGCCATCGGCTGCACGGGCCCATCGTGCTCTACGGCGGCCGGATCGATCCGGGGAAGGGCTGCGAAGAGCTGATCGAGTACTTCGACAGCTACGTGAAGGATGGCGGCGACGCCACGCTGGTGCTCATGGGCGTGAAGCTGATGGCACTGCCCGAGGAGCCGTTCATTCGCTTCGCGGGTCTGCTGTCGGACCGCGAGCGGCTCCGGGCCCTCGAAGCGGCCACGGTCGTCGTCTGCCCCTCGCCGGACGACAGCCTGTCGCTCCTCGCGCTTGAGGCGCTGTCGGTCGGCACGCCGATCCTGGCCAACGCGCGCAGCGCGGCGGTCGTTGAACACTGCGTGAAGAGCAACGGCGGGCTGTACTACGCCGACCGCGACGAGTTCGTCGAGTGCCTCAAGCTGCTCGTCGGCGACGAGCGCCTGCGGGCGGCGATGGGCCGCAACGGACGCGACTACGTCCGTCGCAACTGTCGATGGGACGTCGTGCTCGGCAAGTACGAGCGGATCTTCGCGAAGGTCAGGAGTGCAAGGTGAACTCGATGATCTCCGGTGGAGTCCGAGACCCTATTTCAACCCGAGCTTCCGACCGGCCGCCAGAAGGCCGAGAGCTTCTCGCAGGCGTCTTTCCTTGGTCTCCGGCCGCTTCGCCGAGTCAATCCAGGCGATGTACATGCGCCGGTACGACGGAGCCAACTGCTCGAAGTACTTCCAAGCGGACGGACTCGACCGGAGCGCCCGCTCGATGTATCGCGGAACTGCGCTCGCCGATGGCCGAGGTGCGTCGCCGCTGCGAGCTGTCGGCGCGCGTTTCAGACCGGGCGGCGCCAGCTGTCCACGTGCCTTGAGAACCGCGTACCGCCGACGATTGGCGGTGGACCACTTGCTGTCCGGCTTGCGCGGCGTGAACTTGCGCGCGTAGCGATCGTCGTCGAGGCGTCTGATGATGCTGTCTATCCAACCAAAGCACAGGGCTTCTTCAACCGCATCGTTGTAGCCGATTGACGTTCGGCCCGTGTGACGCTTGTGAAAGACAAGCCAGATTTCGGTCTCCGCATCGTGGTACTGACCGAGCCACGCGCGCCACTGCTCCCGCGTCTGGAGGTCAAGTGTCTTGCGCTTCTTCATCGTGTCACGCAGGCAGAAAGAGGACGCCTGGCGCGAGCTTCCATTCCGGATCGAGCGCGCGCTTGACCTGTCGCATCTGGTCGATGCCCGCCTGACCGTACAACTCCGCGAGCAACTGCTGCTTGACGCGGTTGCGGCCCACGCCGTGCTCGGCGAGCGGCGACCCGCCCAGACGCATCACCTCCCGCCCCAGGTCGAGGATCGCCGCCCGGCCAGACTCGACGTCGGCAAACGACCTCGGCATCACGTTCGGATGCAGGTTGCCGTCAGAGATGTGACCCCAAATCGCCACGTCGAGCCGGCGACGTGTGAATTCCGCCTCGTAGATCGCAAGCATGTCTCCGAGACGCTCGAACGGCACAATCATGTCGGCGGCGATCTTCTCGATACGAGGATCGACGGTCGCCTGGGCCAGACCGACGCGCTGATTGACGATGGCCGGGACGGCCTCGCGCAAGGCCAGCAGTTGCTCGGCACGCGCGAGATCGCCCGGCACCGCAATCTGGACTTCGTCCAGCACGCCAGCCTGGTCGAGCGCGTGGCAGAAGCGCGCGAGGGATGTGCCCGGCGCTCCAGGATCGCCCGCGCGACCGATGTCGTCAAACGCCTGCTGGCTTGTCGTGGCGGCGGGCAGCTCGAGCGTGACCAGGAGCGCCATGGCCGTCCGGTCGGGCCACGTCACTCCGGTCCGCCGATCGGCGCCGTCCTCACGCAACAGATCGAGGCAGCGCCCGTCGATGTGCTCGATGGCCGACACGTCGAGGCCGCCCTCATGCGAGCGCCAGGTCTGCTGTGCCGCGTCGCGCAGCAGACGAACGAAACCCAGCGTGGCGGCGCGACCAGCGAACGGCACGAACGCCAGACACCAGGCGGGCCGCTCCGGCCGGACTTTCAGGGTGACTTCGGTCATCACACCGAGCGTACCCTCCGCCCCGATGAACAGATCGATGAGATCCATGCCGGGCTCCGCGAAGTAACCGGCAGAGACTTTGGGCACCTTCGGCATGCGATAGCTCGGCACTGGCACGCGCACGGTCCGATTTCCGAGGACGACCTCGAAGTAGCCGTCTACGTGAGCCCGGGTGGCGCCGCGCTCGATGTCCAGCACGTCACCCGTCGGCAGGACGACCGTGACGGCCCGCACCCAGTCGCGGGTCGTGCCGTACTTGAACGTCGCGGCGCCAGCGGCGTTGGTGGCCACCGTGCCCCCGACAAACGCGCCGTTGAACGTCGGCGCCGGCGGATAGTACCGGCCCGTTCGGGCCAGCACGGCATCGAGCTCAGCGAGCGTTACACCGGCCCCGACCCGCACCCAGTCGGCCCCGCTGTCGATGATGCGGCCAAACCGTGCCATGCCGAGCAGCACCTCGCCGCGCGGGGTCGCGCCGCCGGTCAGCGACGACTGCGCACCAATGGGCAGCACGGCGGTCGAGCGCTGAACGACGGCGGCTACCTCGGCCTCGTTTGTCGGGGTGACGAGCGCTGAAGCATGACCGCCGGGCACGTGCGCGGCGTCCTCGAGAAACGACCGCAGTCGATCGGGGTCGGTGACATACCGGGGCACGGCGGGTGCGCCGAGCGGCGGGCGGGCGGCGATGCGGTAGCCGGGCATCGCGCTATATATTAGATGCCCACGAGAATGATTGCGCCTGCGGCCATGCCGAGCCGAAGAAGCGCCCGCGGCCCGCGCGAGGATAGCGAGTCTTCGAGCGCCGCAGCGCGAGCGAGCGGGGCTGGGGCCCCGCGAGCAGTAAGAGAAATGATTGCGCCGGCGGCCAGGTGCAGGTGAGGCTCAGGGACTCCGCATCGTTGCGTTCACGGTGCGACGCTTGTAGGATGCGGTGACCCATTGTGAAAGCGACCTACATCAAGGTCCTCATCGCTCAGGCCGTGGCCCTCGCGGGGCTCTGGTTCCTTCAACGCGCGTTTCTCTAGTCCCCGATGCACCCCGTCGACTGGACTGTCGTTGTCGCGTTCACCGTGTGGATCGTGTACGACGGTCTGAAGCGCACGAAGGACAGCCACGAGCTCTACGGGTATTTCCTCGCCAAACGCAGCATCCCGTGGTGGGCCGCCGGCCTTTCGGTGATGGCGACGCAGCTGAGCGCGATCACCATGATCGGTACCACCGGGCAGGGGTTCGCCGACGGGATGCGGTTCATCCAGTTCTATTTCGGCCTGCCGCTGGCCATGATCGTCCTCTCGGTGACGCTGGTGCCGTACTTCTACAACTCGGGTGTATACACCGCGTACGAGACCCTCGAGCGCCGCTTCGACGCCAAAACACGCAGCTTGACCAGCTTGCTGTTTCTGATCTCGCGTGGCATGTCGGTTGGCGCCGTGGTGTCGGCGCCGGCCGTCGTGCTCTCCCTCGTGCTTGGCTGGAACCTGACCGCCACGGCCTTGGCGATCACGGCGCCGGCGGTCGTCTACAGCATGTTCGGCGGGGTCCAGGCCGTGACGTGGACCGACGTGAAGACGATGGCCCTCACGGTCTTTGGCCTGTTTGCCGTCATTGCGACGGCCCTCTTCGGCCTGCCCGATGGTGTCAGCGTCGCCGACGGGTTCGCGGTCGCGGCGGCGACCGGCCGGCTCCGAGTCTTCGATTTTTCGTTCGACATCACGAATCAGTACACCTTCTGGTCGGGGACGATCGCCGCGCTGTTCCTGTTCTGTTCCTACTTTGGGACCGATCAGAGCCAGGTGCAGCGGTACTTGACCGCGCGATCGGTCGACGAGGCGCGCCATTCGCTATTGATGAGCGCGTATTGGAAGATCCCGCTGCAGGTCATCGTGCTGCTCCTCGGCGTGCTCGTGTTCGTTTTCTACGCGTTCAACCAGGGGCCGATGATCTTCAGCTCGGTCGCGGACCAGCGCATGCGCCAGGGCCCCGCCGCGCAGGAGTACACGGCACTCGAGTCGGAGTTCGACGCGGCATTCGCTTCACGCCGCGCGGCGGCGATAGAGCTCGCCAACGCCCGCGATGCACGTGACGCGGGGCGCCTGTCGACGGCGCAGACCGTCCTGCGCAATCAGGAAGCGGCCCTGCAGGCGGTGAGGACCAGGGCCACCGACCTCGTACGCCAGACCGACGGCACGTTCACCGATGTCAACTACGTCATTCCAACCTTCATCCTGACCGAGCTCCCCGTCGGCCTCATCGGTCTTCTGATCGTCACCATCCTGATGGCGGCGACCGACACCATCGCCGGCGAGCTCAATTCTCTCTCCACCGCGACCGTCATCGACTTCTACAGGCGCTGGATCCGGCCGACGGCGTCCGATGCGCACTATCTCGCCACCTCTAAAATCGCGACCGGCCTCTGGGGGCTGTTCGCGTGTGCGGTCGCGGTGTGGGCGGCCGAGCTCGGCTCGCTGATTGAGGTCGTCAACCGGTTCGGATCGTTCTTCTACGGATCGATTCTGGGTGTCTTCATTCTCGCGCTCGGCTTTCCACGCGCGACCGCGAACGGCGCCTTCGTCGGTCTGATTGCCGGGATGGCATCGGTCGCATGGGCCGCAACATTTACCAACGTGGCCTTCCTCTGGCATAACGTGATCGGCGTGGTCGCGGTCCTCGTCGTCGGGATGGCGACGAGCGCCATCGATCCCACGGCACAACCACGCGGATAATCTTGAGTTAGACTTTCGACAGTGCCCTCTTCGTCTCCAACAGGCAAAATCGATCGACGATTCACGGACTGGTTCTTCGAGGGCACGTCCGATCCCGCTAAAGCGCAACCGTCCGTGCGGCACACGGCGCACTGGTGGAAGGTGATGTGCCTGACGGGCGTGGATTATTTCTCCACGCTCGCCTACCAGCCGAGCATCGCCTTTCTGGCCGCTGGTGCGCTCGCGCCCATGGCGACGCTGGTCCTCATCATTCTGACGCTCTTCGGCGCGCTCCCGATGTACCGCCGCGTCGCGGATATGAGCCCGAACGGACAGGGCAGTATCCTGATCCTGGAACACCTGCTGCCGCGGTGGAAAGGCAAGGTCGTCGTGCTCTCGCTGCTGGGTTTCGCCGCGACGAGCTTCGTGATCACCATCACCTTGTCCGCGGCAGACGCGGCGGCACATCTGATTGAGAACCCGCTGGCGCCAGCCTGGCTGGATCACCAGTCGTTGCTCACCATGACACTGCTCGTCCTGCTGGGTGCCGTGTTCCTCAGGGGCTTTCACGAGGCCATTGGCCTCGCCGTCCTGATTGTCGTGGCGTATCTGAGCATCAACGTCGTCGTCCTTGTCGTCGCCGCGGGTGAAATCTGGCGGCATCCGGATGTCATCACCACCTGGCGCACCTCGCTGTTCGCCCAGCACGGCAGTCCTGGCATGATGGTGGCGATGGCGGTGATCTTGTTTCCCAAACTTGCGCTTGGACTCTCGGGATTTGAAACCGGAGTCGCCGTCATGCCGCTCGTGCGCGGCGACGAGACCGACACCGACGCCCGGCCGATCGGACGGATTCGCAATACCAAGAAACTGCTCGCGGCGGCGGCTCTCATCATGAGCGTGTTCTTGATGGCCAGCAGCATCGTCTCCGTGTTGCTGATCGAGCCGGAGGCGTTCCAGGCGGGTGGGCCTGCCGACGGCCGGGCGCTCGCATACCTGGCCCACAAGTACCTCGGATCCGCCTTCGGCAGCGTCTACGATCTGACCACGGTGGCGATTCTGTGGTTCGCGGGCGCCTCCGCGATGGCCGGACTGCTCAACCTGGTGCCGCTCTACCTGCCCCGTTACGGCATGGCGCCCGAATGGGCGCGGGGGACGCGGCCATTGGTGACCATCCTGACCGGCATCGGTATTCTCGTCACGATCGTCTTCAGCGCCGACGTGGACGCTCAGGCCGGCGCCTACGCGACCGGTGTGCTCGTGCTCATGAGCTCGGGGGCGGTCGCGGTGGCCATCGCCGCGTGGCGCAAGCAGAGCCGGGCGGTCGCCTTCGCGTCCATCATGGTCGTGTTCCTGTATACGACCGTCACCAACATGGTCGAACGGCCGGAGGGCATCAAGATCGCCTCCGTCTTCATCATCAGCATCATCGTCCTGTCGCTCGTCTCGCGCGCCCTGCGCTCAACGGAACTGCGCGTGCTGGGTGTCAAGAACGACGAGCTGGCCCACGAGCTCCTGGAGGAGGTCCGCGGGCAGGGCACCATCAACATCATCGCGAACCGTCCAGGCCCTGGCGACAGGCGGGAATACGAGGACAAGCTGCGCGAGGCGCGCGAGACGCATCACTTGACGGCGAGCGACCCGATCATCTTTCTCGAGGTTCAGCCGGGTGATGCCTCGCAGTTCAGCGAGGTCCTGAAGGTGACGGGGATTCGGAAACACGGCTTCCGCGTGCTGCAGTGCCAGAGCCCGGCGATTCCAAACGCGATCGCGGCGCTCTTGCTCCACATCCGCAATCGTACTGGCCACATCCCGCACGTCTACTTCGGGTGGACCGAAGGCAATCCGATCACGTACCTGCTGAAGTTTCTGGCGTTTGGCGAAGGCGACACCGCCCCCGTGACGCGCGAGGTGCTGCGGCTGGCCGAGCCCGATCCCTTCCGGCGGCCCCGCGTCCACGTCGGGTAGATAACAGCGAGACTATCGTGGGATTACCGGCGCGGGGCCGAAGACATCGTCTATCGTCATCATCCGGATCTCGCCCAGCTTGAGTGCGGCGATGCCCGGCTCGATGACCTGCCGGTCTCCAGTGATCACGAAGGCGAAGCGATTGGGCTGGATGTACCGCCGCGCGACGCGCAGCACGTCCGCCGCCGTCACGGCCTCGACGTTCGCCACGTAATTCGAGAAGTAATCCTCGGGCAGGCGGTAGACCAGCATGTTCTCGAGTTGGCGCGAGATGTCGCCGGTCGACTCGAAGTTGGCCGGATAGCGCAGGGCCACGTAGTTTTTCGCGCGCCTCAGCTCGTCGTCCGGCACCGAACGTGCGATGGCGTTCAGCTCGTTGATGAATTCCTTGAGCGCCTCGGAGGTCTTGTCGGTCTGAACGCCGGCCGCCGCGGCAAAAGGCCCGGCCGACAGGCGCATGTCGAAGGAGGATGAGGCACCGTAGGTATACCCGTTCCGCTCACGGAGGTTCAGATTGAGCCGCGAGCTGAACGACCCGCCAAGGATCGTGTTCATGACCTGAATCGGAAAGTAATCGGGCGTCGATCGCGGCACACCGATCCAGCCGATCCGAATCTGCGACTGCGGGGCGCCCGGTTTGTCGACCAGATAGATGATGCGTAGCGCGTGCTGCGGCGCATTGGGCAGTCTGGCCGGCGCCGGCGCCGGTGCCGAGGTCGTCCAGCGTCCAAAGCTCGCTTCAAGAAGCGGCAACACTCTGGCCGGCGTCACGTCGCCGACGACGATGAGCGCGGCGTTGCGCGGTTGAAAGGCCGCGGCGTAGAACGCACGCAGGTCGTCGGTCGAGATCGACCTCAGCGTGGCGGCCGTGCCGGCGCCAGACGTTCCGTATCGATGTGTCGGCCCGTACAGAACGCGCGCGTAGGCGGTGGCGTTAATCGTGGCCGGGTCGTCACGCGCCTGCAAGATATTGGTCAGCCGCTCGGCGCGCAGGCGTTCGAGCTCGGCGCTGGGAAACGTCGGTCTGAGCGCGACGTCGGCCATGATCGGCAGCGCGTCGCCAAGACGCGCGACGGGGACGTGCAGCCGCACGGCCGACGAGTCGCTGCCGCTTGTCACGTCGAGATCGGCTCCGAGAAAATCGATCGCATCCGCGATCTCGAGCGACGATCGAGCAGCGGCGCCTTCTTCGAGCATCGCGGCCGCCAGGCTCCCCACGCCGAACTTGCCCGCCGGGTCGTCGCCCGTGCCGCTAAGGACCACGAGATTGACCTGCGCGACCGGCACCTCGTGGCTCTCGACGATCCACACCGGGAGGCCGTTCGAGAGCTGTTGCTTCTGGATCGCCGGGAGAGCGAGGGAGGGTGGCGCGCCCGGCTGGGGTGGACGCGTGCGGTCCGGCGCCTGCTGGGCGACAAGCGTCGCTGCGCAGAAGATCAGCGCTGTTGCTAGTGCGAGGTGACGGGTCAGCATTAATTACTCCGCTCGCCGGGGCCCCACCCCCGGCTCGCTCTAAGACCTCACGCTCGAGCGTAGACTCTCGCGCTCGGCTGAAGGCTCAAGGTGTTACCGGTTACTTCCAGAGTCCGGGATCACGGTGAGCTCGACGCGGCGATCGAGCGGCAGGAAGCGGGCCGCCACCGCGCGGATGCCCGACGGTGACAGGGCCCGATACCGCGCCAGATCTTCGTTGAACCAATCGGGATTGCCGGTTCGAGCGAAATAGCCGTTGAGCTGGTCGGCCACGCCACCGAACCCAGCGAGGCTTTCCATCCGGTTGTAGAAAGACGCCTCGAACTGGTTGACGGCTCGCTCAACCTCATGCGCGGTCGGTGCCTCCTGCTGCAGCCGGGCGATTTCTTCGTCAATCACGCTCAGCAGTTCCGCAATGGTATGGCCCGGGCGTGGCGTCGCGATGATTTGAAAAGACGATGAGAGCGCAGCCGAAGCCTGAAAGGCATTGACGCTCTGCGCAATCTGCATGTCGTACACGAGACGCTTGTAGAGCCGTGAGTTCTTGCCGCCGGCCAGCACGTTGGCGGCCACGTCGAGCGCCGCGTCCCCAGGCTCCATGAACCGCGGCGTCAGCCACGCGAGGTAGAGCCTCGGCAGCTGCACGCGGTCGGCGATGACCCTCCGCTGCACTCCGGTGAGCGACACGCCGGGAATCGTCATCGGATCGATGGGGGCGCCTGACTTCACGTCGCTGAACCACTTCTCGACGAGCGTGCGCGCGGTGGCGGTGTCGAGATCCCCCGCGACGACCAGGCTGGCGTTACTCGGCGCGTAGAATGTCCTGAAAAACGCCACCACATCGTCCTGGCTCGCAGCCGTGAGATCCGGCATGTACCCGATCACCGGCCAGCGGTACGGGTGACCTTCTGGGTAGAGCATCTCGTCGAGCACGATGCTGGCCATGCCGTACGGGCGGTTCTCGTAGCTCTGGCGGCGCTCGTTCTTCACAACCTCGCGCTGCGCATCGACCGTCTGCGGCGTCATTGTATCGAGCAGATATCCCATGCGATCGGACTCGATGAAGAGCGCCAGCTCGAGCGCGTTCGATGGGACGTTGATGTAGTAGTTGGTGAAGTCGTTGCCGGTCGACGCGTTGTTCTCGCCACCGGCCGCCTCGAGCCACGCGTCGAGCTCGCCGTACTTCATATGACCCGAGCCCATGAACATCAGGTGCTCGAAAAGGTGGGCGAAGCCGGTGCGCCCCATCCGCTCGCGCGCCGAGCCGACGTGGTACCAGGTGTTGACCGTCACGATCGGCACGCTGTGGTCCTCGTGGATGATCACCTGGAGCCCGTTGGGCAGCGTGAACTGCGCATAAGCCACCTGAATCCGCGGCGACGGGCTTTGGGCGACGACGGGGGTCGCCAGGACGAGCGCCAGGGCCAGAAGAACAGCGGCAGGTTTCATCAAGGCTGATTCTACTCCCGAGCCACTCCTACGTACGTGTTGTCCGGTACGTAGTGTCCGGCTTCAGCCGGACCCTTACAGGTTCGAGGCCGGATCCTCCGGACCCAACGGTCTCCTTGACTGTCTAGGAGAGATGCGATAGGGTTCGCCTAGTCAATCTAGGAGAGCCGATGGCCAAACAGGCAGACCTGCTGCAGGGCACCCTCGACATGCTGATTCTGAAGGCCGTGTCGATCGGCCCGCTGCACGGCTACGGCGTCCTGCTTCGCATCCAGCAAATCTCGAAGGAGCGCCTCGAAATCCAGCAGGGCTCGCTCTATCCGGCGCTGTACCGGCTCGAGCACCAAGGTCTGATCGACAGCGAGTGGGGCGAGTCCGACAACAAACGCAAGGCGAAGTACTACCGCTTGACTGCGGCCGGCCGGCGGCAGCTTCGGGAAGAAACGCGCAAGTGGAACAAGATGACCGACATCATCGCCGGCATTCTCAACGCGCCCCCCGAGGGTGTATGAAGGCCTGGGCGAAGCTCCGTTCCCTGTCTCGCAGCCTCACGAGACGTTCGGACGTCGAGCAGGAGATGGCCGAGGAGTTGCGTTTCCATCTGGAGGCGCGTGCTGAACACATCGCTACACGCCATGGAGTGTCGCATGACGACGCCATGCGTCAAGCCCAGCTCGAATTCGGCTCCCTCGAAGCGCACAAGGAAGAGGGCCGAGAGGCATTGGGCCTAGGCTGGGTTGATGCCGTCAGCGGGGACGTGCGGTACTCCGTCAGGCAGCTTCGTCGATATCCCTTCTTCACGCTGAGCGCCGTGCTGACGCTCGCGCTCGGCATCGGGCCGAATGCGACGATGGCCAGCCTTATCAATTCCGTCCTGAGTCCCCTTCCGGTCGCCAACCCCGGCGAGCTGACGGTGCTCGCCACAACCCAGCGGGGCAACTCGAGAATCTTCCAACGATTGGCGTATCCCGACTACCGGGACTACAGGACGGCCGCTGGCGCGTTCGCGGACTTAGCAGCGTGGGACCTGAACCAGGTCGGCCTCACCGCTGAAGGCCAAACCGACCGGCTGACCGTGGGCATCGTGTCGGGGAATTACTTCTCAATGCTCGGCCTCAATCCGGCCGCCGGTCGGCTGATCAGTCCAGGCGACGACACCACCGCAAGTCCCCTGGCCGTGGTGCTTGGGCATGCGTACTGGGTACGTCGATTTGGCGCGGACACGTCAGTGGTGGGCCGTGAAGTTCGTGTCGATCGTCAGCTCGCGACGATTGTGGGCGTCGCACCAGGAGGCTTCGAAGGCACGTTCAAGCTAGCGAGGATGGATGCCTACCTCGCCCTGGCCTCGATGGTCGAGCCATCACGACTGGCCAATCGCGACGCGCTGTCGGTTCGCGTCCTGGGTCGTTTGCGACCGGACGCCAGCCTGCGCGAGGCCCAGGCCGCCGTTGACACCATCGCGGGGCGTCTCGAGCAGCAGTACGCCTCCACCAACAATGGGCGGCGCGTGCGGGTCTTTTCGCAGCGTCTCGCCGCGACGGGGCCACAAAACGCCGACCAGTTCCCCATCCTCATTCTTTTCCTGATGCTCCTTGTCAGCGGCGTCCTGCTCATCGCCGGCAAGAACGTTCTCGGCCTGCTTCTCGCGCGTGCGCTTCATCGGCAGCGCGAGATGGCCGTACGTGCCGCGCTCGGGGCGAGCCGGTGGCAACTCGTGCGTGTGTGTCTGGTGGAAGCGCTGCTCATCGGTATCGTCGGTACGGTCGTCGGTGGGCTGGCAGGTTTAACTCTCGCCCGGCGACTGGCTACCATGGCCTCGACCCCAGGGTTCCCGATCTACCTGAACGTTGCCGTTGACTGGCGAGTCTTCGCGTATCTCACCATCGTCATGCTCGTGAGCACGCTCGTCATCGGTCTCATTCCGGCGCTGCGGGCCTCGCGCGTCGAACCGCGTGGAGGGCTGGCCGAAGGCAGAACCCTGACCCCCGGTCGAAACAGACATCGCACGCTCGGCGCTCTTACGGTCGCGCAGATCGCGAGCTCCGTCGTCCTGCTTGCCGTCTGCGGTCTCTTCATGCGGAGCGTAGCCGGCCTCGAATCCGCGGACCTCGGCTTCGAGGACGATCGCATCCTGCTCGCGTCCACCGATCCCTCGGCGGTGGGATACGACGAAGCAAAGATGCGTGGTCTTTATCGATCGGCCGATGCGGCGCTCGAAGCATTGCCGGATGTGGAGCGCGTTGCGCAGTCTGCCTTCGCCCCCTTCAGCAGCAGCAATTCGACGCCGTACGTTGCGGCAGACGGCAATCCATCGCCGACCAGCCTCACGGGAATCCTGGCCGACCGGCACTTCGTTTCGTCGGACTACTTCCAGACGATCGGGACGCCGCTCTTACGCGGACGCAGCATCGCCGACACGGACCGGGAGGGGTCGCCTCCGGTCGCCGTCGTCAACCAGACGATGGCGGCGCGCCTGTGGCCCGGTGAGAATGCCATCGGCAAGCGCTTTCGCGAGACAGCCGGCACCGAGGCGCTCGTGGAGGTCGTCGGGATAGTGCCTGACGCGCGCTACCGGCGCGACGAGATGAATGGCGCGGCGATGCCGCGATACTTCCTGTCGATCGATCAGTTCTTCCAGGGCGCGCGCGTGTTCCATGTTCGCGTGGCCGGCCGCGTCACGCCACAAACTACCGCGGCTGAGATCCAGAGCGCGCTCCGACAGCAGGATGATTCCGTTCCCGTCTACGACGTCTTCCCGCTCGCTTATCAGGTGAGCTTTGGACCGAACGGTTTCGGCGGCACCCGAAGCCTGGCTCTCGTGACCGCGGTTCTTGGTGCGACGGCCCTGGCGCTGGCGCTCGTCGGTCTCTACGGCATGCTGTCGTTCGCAGTGGGTCAACGAACCAACGAGATTGGCATTCGGATGGCGCTTGGCGCGCACCCTGGGCACGTCGTGAGCATGGTGCTAAGACGGACATGGGGCCTCACGCTGAGCGGACTGGTGCTCGGTCTCGGCCTATCGCTCGCGTTGGGTCAGGCGATACGCGGGCTGTTGTTCGGCGTCGGCCCATACGATGCCGCCACGATCGGTGGCGTGACGTTCCTGATCGGCCTGGTGTCGACGGTCGTAGGGTACCTCCCGGCCCGCCGGGCCTCGCGCATCGATCCCGTGGTGGCTCTGCGACACGAATAGAGGCGCTCATGAAAGCTCTCTCGCGGTTCCGCTCGTGGCTCCGCTCGATGGTCCATCGCTCGCGCATGGAGCGCGACCTGGACGCGGAACTGAGTTTCCACATCGAGCGGTACACCGAAGATCTCGTCCGGTCTGGCGTGGCGCCGGCCGAGGCGTCTCGGCGCGCTCGCGTCGAATTCGGCGCCGTGGAGGCACGGAAGGAGGAAATGCGCGAGGCGCTCGGATTGCGCCTGGTCGACGAGCTGCACGGCGATCTTCGGTACGCGTTCCGGCAGCTCCGCCAGTCGCCCGCCTTCACCGCCGTCGCCGTCCTGTCGCTCGTCCTCGGCATCGGCGCCAACACCGCGATCTTCAGCCTGATGGAGGCCGCGCTCTGGAAGTCGATCCCCGTGAGAAACCCGGAAGAGCTGCGGCTCCTTTCCTGGGAGTCCGGTGCGAACCGCGTGATGAACGGCATCAACGGGAACATGAGCCGGACCGCGACCGGCGGCAGCACCAGCACGTCGTTCTCCTACCCGGTGTTTCTGGCACTTCAACGGCAGAACCAGGCGTTCGAGAGCCTGTTTACCTTCAAGCCCGTCGGACGGATCACGGCGGTCATCGACGGACGGGCCGAGCTGCTGTTCGGCATGTTGGTGTCGGGAAACTTCTACCACAGCGTCGGCGTCGTGCCTGCCGCGGGCCGACCGATTCTGGCCTCTGATGACGCGCCAGACGCGGAGAAGGTCGCCGTCATCAGCAATGGCCTGTGGGAGCGGCGATTCGGCCGGGATCCGAGTGTCCTCGGCAAGGCGGTTGAAATCAATGGCGCCGCCGTCACCAGCGTCGGCATCAATCCTCGGGACTTCACCGGTGTTGAGCCCGGACGGAACCCTGACCTTTTCTTTCCGATGGGCATGCAGTCGGTGGCCTGGCCCCGGACGGATTCGTCGGCGCTCACCAATCCGGATATGTGGTGGGTCATCGTCATCGGCAGGCTGAAGCGGGACGTCGCCGACGCTGAGGCTCAGGCCGCGCTCGCTGTCGTTTTCGATCAGGCGGTGCGAGCATCGCTGCCAGACAGGGGTGACCGCGATCAGCCGCGCCTGCAGATCGCGAGCGGTGCCAGAGGCCTGGACGATCTCGACGGGTACCGCAATCCTCTGCTCATCCTTCTGTCGCTCGGCGGCGTCGTGCTGCTCATCGCCTGCGCGAACATCGCCAATCTGCTGCTCGCGCGGGCCGCGTCCCGCCGGCGCGAGGTCAGCCTGCGGCTGGCCATTGGCGCTGGGCGCTGGAGGATCACGCGGCAGCTCCTGACCGAGGGGCTCGCCCTGGCCTCTGTCGGCGGAGGCGCCGGCATCCTCCTCGGGTACTGGATGCGCGACGCCGTTCCTGGACTGCTGGCCACCTCCTGGAGGCCGGGCCCCTTCCAGGCAGAATTCGATGGCCGCGTCCTCGGTGTTTCCATCGGGATCACGCTCGCCACCGGAATCCTCTTCAGCCTCGCGCCAGCGTGGCAGTCGGCGCGCGTCGAGATCAATTCGGCCCTGAAGAACGCTGGCCGGGCGGCGTTCGGGCTGCCACGATGGTCGCGCGGAAAGCCGCTTGTCGTTTTTCAGGTGTGCTTGTCGATCCTGCTCCTCGTCGGCGCAGGCTTGTTCATCCGCACGTTGTCGAATCTCATGACCGTGAACCTCGGCTTCCAGCCGGAGCGAATCCTGCTGTTCGGCATTGCCCCGCCACGTGCCACGTATCCCGACCAGCGACGGCTCGTCCTGTTCGATCAATTGCATCAGCGCATCGCGGTGATTCCTGGCGTGCAGCAGGCGACACTCTCTGCGGAGCCCCTCATCGCGCGAGGCAGCTCACAGACGAGAATCGGCCTCGACCCGAGCGTCCCGATGGTGCCAACGCCGCAACCGACGCCGGGAGTACGTCAAGCCTGGGTCAATGACGTGGGCCACGACTTCTTCGAGACGATGGGGATTCCAATTCTCAACGGTCGATCCTTCGGTCCCCCCGATAGCGCGACCTCGGAGCGGGTCGCCGTCGTCAGTCAGCAGTTCGCGCGGGAGTTCTATCCCGACGAGAATCCCATCGGAAAGGCGTTCCGCAACGGTAACCGCGTGCTTCGCATCATCGGCGTTTCGGGCGACACGCGATACGACCGATCGCGGAGGCCGTTCCCGCCGACCTTCTATCGCCTCTACCTCCAGGAGCCACCCACGGCAATCGGTGCGATGACGTTTGAAGTCAAGACGACGCTCTCCCAGTTGGCCGCCGTGAGCGCGATTCGCGAAGCAGTCCGCTCGATTGATCGTGAGCTGCCGGTGTTCGATGTGCGCACCCAGACCGAGCAGATCAGCGACACGAACTCTCAAGAGCGGCTCTTCGCCGTGCTGACGGTTGCATTCGGCGTCCTGGCTCTGGTGATTGCCTCGATTGGTATCTACGGCATCATGGCGAATGGCGTCGCGCGCCGCACCAACGAGATCGGCATCCGCATCGCCCTCGGCGCCGAGCGCACCCGTGTCCTCTGGATGGTCCTGCGCGAGGCCGCTCTCCTCGCCACCGTGGGCGCTGCCATCGGCCTCGGCCTCGCCATCGGCCTCACCCGCTACGTCGAAAGCATGCTGTTCGGCGTGCCGCCGATCGATCCGCTGACGATGTCGGCTGCGGTGGGTGTGATGCTCGGTGTCGCGCTCTTCGCGGGCTGGATTCCGGCCCGCAGGGCGTCGCGTCTCGATCCGATGGTTGCCCTGCGCCACGAATAGCTACATGGGTCCGGCTGAAGCCGGACACTACGACTGTTCGGGTCCGCCTGACGGCGGACTCCACATGCGACATCCCTCTAGCACTCCTCAGCCACGTACGTGGCGTCCGGCTTCAACCGGAACCTGCCGATCTTTCCTTTGTCTCCTTTGTGTCCTTCGTGTCGTTCGTGGTGAAATAGCCGCCTATGACCACGCCCGCTCCCTTGGTCGGCATCATCATGGGCAGCCAGTCGGACTGGGACACCATGCGCCAGGCCGCCGAGATGCTGACCCGATTTGAGGTCCCGCATGAGTCCAAGGTGCTTTCAGCGCACCGGACGCCAACCCTGGCGGCCGAGTACGCCTCCTCCGCCGAGAGCCGGGGACTGGCGGTCATTATCGCCGGTGCTGGTGGAGCCGCACACCTCCCCGGCGTGGTCGCGGCCTACACCGTGCTGCCGGTCGTCGGCGTCCCGGTCCAGAGCGCGGCGCTCAACGGACTCGATTCGCTGCTTTCGATCGTGCAAATGCCGAAAGGCATTCCTGTCGCGACGGTCGCGATTGGCGCGTCGGGGGCCGCCAACGCCGGACTGCTGGCCGTCGCCATTCTGGCCGTATCGCGGCCCGACCTCCGGGCGAAGTTGCACGCGTACCGCGAGGAGATTGCCGCCGAGGTCCGCCGCACGTCGCTGACGTGAACGCCGACGCGCCCTTCGGACCGCCAATCAGCCATCAACAATCGGCAATCCGCAATTCACGGTGCGCTAGGCGAAGGGGTTGCGCACCTCGAGCCCGCTGATTCCGTCTCCGGCCGGCAGCGCCTCGGAGAGGACGATGTCGGCGCGCGCCTTAAGCGCGGCGGCGGCGATCATCCCATCGCGGAAGCTCAGGTGATATCGCTCGCTGAAGCTCGACGCCGCGAGAATGTCTTTCAGCTCGATGGTCACCACGGGCCAGACGCGATACGCGTTGATGAGGTCGCGCGCCTCGTGCGCTGCGACTGGCGAGGCAATCGCGGTCGTGATCTTGAGATAGAGCTCGTAGAGGACGTGACTGCTCAGGACGCCGCTGCGATCGACCCATATCTGCCGCACGACGTGCTCGGCAATCGCGCGCTTCTCCTCGGCATCGAGGTCGTGCGCATAAACCAGCACGCTGGTGTCGACAAAGACCTTCTCGGTCATGGCCGGCCGCCGCGCGTGACCGGACCGCGGCCGAGGTGCCAGCCCTGGTCGAGTTTTCGAAAAGCGTGACGCCTGGCCAACTCGTACTCTGCCTCTTCACCGACGGCTTCCGCGAGCTTGGCGGCCATCAGGGCGCTCAGAGACGCGCCTCGCTCAGCAGCGATGATTTTGGCCTTTCGAAGCAGGTCGGCTTCAATCTTGAGAGTTATATTCTGATATTTCACGCCGTGATGCTAGCACGTAAACACGTGCTGCACTCATATCTGTGTGACTAACTGGCGCAAGAGAGCGTCCGGCTGAAGCCGGACACTACATACGTCTCTACATACGTCTCTACATACGTCACGCTGCGGCCGATGCCAGCGCGAACGCGAGCAGCAGCGCCTTGGTAACCGCCGACAGTTGAGGGGTTTAGGCCGGTGGAGTTGGTGCTTGGTGGATGTTATCGCCTGACCGGCTCTCTCTTGAGCTCTTCGTCGACGCTGACGTCGAAGCGCCGGAACCGGTCGTAGGTCGCCTTTGCGACGAGTCGCGTGCCCGTGTCGGTCAGGTAATCCTCCTGCATTTCGACCGGCACCGCGATCCCCAATCGCTCGTCGAACCGAAAGACCGTCGTCACGAGCCCGCGCAACGACGGTTGGATGAGCAACACTTCAGTCTTCAGCAGGCGGCCGGTTTCTCCCTCGACCCAGAGACGCCCTTCTGCAAACAGGTCGACGCCCACCTTGCCTGCGATGAGCGTCGGCCGCCCCGTTTCGGTGTACTCAATGATCCAGACACCAGGGCCCACGGTCGGATCGAGTCTCCCGAGCGAGAACCGGAACCGCTCCTGAAAGTCCGCCTGCAGGATGGCCAGACCAATCACGGGATTGTTGATGGTCCGCCGCATGTTGCCGAGGTTGTACCGCGCGCTCTCATCGCGGATTCGCTCGGCCTGCAGCGCGGTGTCGGCTGAGGGCTCCAGAAAGAGCTTCGTCAGCCGCTGCTCGCGGTCGCGAATGGGAATGGCGTCCACCTCGAACACGTCGCGAAACGGGACCCACTCGAAGGAGCCCTGCAGCGAGACAAACAGGAAGTCGGACTTAATCTCTCGGTGAGTCGACGTGCCGAGGAGCATGGCGCTGGCCAAGGGGCCGGCGCCGCGGCCCACCGCCTGGAGCGCCGCCGGCAGCGGAATGGTCGAGTCCTGGACGTAGCGCTCCTCGGCAACCACGTTGGAAAACTTCGCGATGAATTCGTCCACGTACCACGCCGACCGGCCGAGCAGCACTGAGAGGGTTGGGGGCTCGGTCTGCTGGGCTCGAACGCCCGTGATGACGGCAGCCGCGCCAAGGACGACCAGGAGCCAGCTGCGCATCGGGATCAGGCATGTTACCAAAAAGGGCGTTCTATGTAGAATGCCTCTGCGCGCATGACCACATACGGCCAGTCGCCGTGGGTCGACAACTACCCACCTTCGCGCGTGCCGGCCTATCCCCGGCAGCGTGGCGCGGCCGAGACCTCGGTCGCCGTCGTCGGCGGAGGCCTGACCGGATGCGCGACGGCGTACGCCTTTGCCGCGGCCGGCGTGGACGTGATGCTCGTCGAGGAGGGCCGCATTGGACGCGGCAGCACGGGATCGGCAGCCGGCTGGATTGCCGGCGATCCGGGCGTCGGGTTCATGGATGTCGAGAAGATTCTCGGCCGCCGGATCGCACGTGAGATGTTTCGGGCGTGGCGGCGCGCCGCGCTCGATTTCAGCGCGCTGCTGCGCCGCATTGACATCAAGTGCTCCCTTCACGCGGCAGGCGCCGCGACCGTCGCGTTCAGCCCCGAAGAGATGACGCGGCTCAAGCACGATCTGAAGGTGCGTCGAGAGGTCGGTCTCAACGCGGCGGTACTCAACCCCCGCGCGATTCGGAGCGAGTTCGGGCTCGATGCCGGCGCCGCCATCGGCGACAAGGCAGGCGCCGCCCTCGACCCGTACCGCGCGTGCCTCGGTTTGGCGGCGGCGGCCCGCGATCGTGGGGCCCGGCTCTTCGAGCGCACGCCGGTCCGGCGCATCACCTTCGGGCGCAGGAACGTGGATGTCTTCACCGCCGGCGGCACGATTCACGCGGCTCGTGTCGTCATCGCGACCGGCGTGCCGACGCCGCTCTTCAAGACGCTCGCCCGGCACTTCTGGTTTCGCACGGCGTACCTCGCGCTGACCGCTCCGGTGCCGGCCAAGATTCGGCATCTCATGGGAACACGCGCATCAATCCTCCGCGACTCTGCGGCGCCGCCACACACGGTCCGCTGGGTGCACGACGAGCGTCTCCTCATGACGGGCGCCGATGCCCTGTCGGTGCCCCTGCACAAGCGCGACCGGACCATCGTGCAGCGTACGGGACAGTTGATGTACGAGCTGTCGACGCTCTATCCGGATGTGTCAGGCATCCAGCCCGAGTATGGATGGGACGCGGCGTACGGACGAACCAACGACGGGCTGCCATTCATCGGCCCGCACCGCAACTACCCGCATCATCTCTTCGCCTTCGGCGACTCGAGCACGAGCGCCACCGGCGCGTACCTCGCGAGCCGCATCCTGCTGCGGCACCATCTCGGGAAGAGCGATTCGGCCGACGAGCACTTCGCTTTCACGCGCTATGAGCGTTGACCTCCTGGTGTTCGGACCCCATCCCGACGACATCGAGATCGGCGCCGGCGCCAGCGTCGCCCGGCACGCGGCGCTCGGCTTGCGCGTCGGACTCTGCGACCTGACCGCGGGCGAGATGAGCAGCAACGGGACGGTCGAGGAGCGGTTGCGGGAGGCCGACGCAGCCCGACACGTGCTTGGGGCCCAGTGGCGGGAGAATCTCAGATGGCCCGATCGGCGCATCGGGAGAGAGGCCGCGCACCTTGAAGAAGCTGTCGCGTTCATCCGCCGCCACCGGCCGCGCGTGGTCGCCGCGCCGTACTGGTCGGACCGGCATCCCGATCATGGAGCCGCCAGCGCCGTGCTCACCGAAGCCGTGTTCAACGCCGGGTTAAGGCGTTATGCGGCCGACGGAGAGCCGTGGAAGGCCGAGTGGATCTGCTACTACTTCATCAACGACAGCGTGGCGCCGTCGTTTGTCGTCGACGTCACCGATCAGTACGACCTGAAACGCAAGGCCCTCGACTGCTATGCGAGCCAGTTCGGGCCGGGACCACCCGCCGCCGCCACGCGTCTTAATTCACCGCTGTTCCGGCAGCTCATCGAGAGCCGCGACGCCCAGTTTGGCGCCTTGGTCGGCGTCCCATGGGCTGAGGGCTTCATCGTGCGCGAGCCCGTGGTGCGACCCACGCTGATGAAGACCCGAGAACCCTGAGAACCCTGCGAACCATGAGAATCGGTATTGTCTGTTACGCATCGGTCGGCGGCAGCGGCATCATTGCCACCGAGCTCGGCAAGATGCTGGCCGCACGGGGCCACGACGTCCACATCCTGAGCAGTGATACGCCGTTCCGACTCGGCGAGTATCAGCCCGGCTTGACGTTCCATCGGGTCGAAACACCGAGTTATCCCCTGTTTCGCGAACCCCAGTATCTCCTGTCGCTCGCGACCAAGATCGTGCAGGTGGCCCGCAACGAGCGGCTCGACGTCGTCCACGCGCACTATGCGGTGCCGCACGCGACGGCCGCGTACCTGGCGCGCCAGATCCTGGCGTCAACCGATTCGAGCCGCCTGCCGGTGGTCATCACCACGCTGCACGGCACGGACATTACGCTCCTTGGCAACGACCGCTCGTACTCCGAGACCGTCGCCTTCTCCATCGAGCAGTCAGACGGCGTCACCGCGGTCTCCGAGAGCCTGAAGGCCGATACGATCCGCGAGCTGGCGCCGAAAAAAGATATTCGCGTCATCCCGAATTTTCTTGACTGCGCGGCGCACCGTCGCGTCGACGCCGGCCCGGTGCGCGACCGGCTGATTGGCGACCCAGCGGCGAAGGTGCTGATTCACGTGTCGAACTTCCGTCCCGTCAAGAGGGTCACGGCGGTCGTCAAGGTCTTCGAGCGTGTGTGCCGCCAGGCGCCCGCGCATCTGCTCATGGTCGGTGGCGGTCCCGACCTCGACAAGGCCACGCGCCTGGTCGGCGAGCTCGGGCTGGCCGATCGTGTGCACTTCCTCGGTGAACAAGATCAGGTGCTGCCGTTGTTGTCCATCTCCGATGTCTTCCTGCTGCCATCGGCCCAGGAAAGTTTTGGTCTGGCGGCACTCGAAGCGATGGCCTGCAAAGTCCCCGTCGTGGCCTCGCGCGTGGGCGGCCTGCCTGAGGTCATCGAGCACGGTCGGGATGGGTTTCTTTATGCCCCTGACGATCTCGAGGGCATGGCTCAGTCGGCCGTCGCGCTGCTCACCGACCGGGGCCTGAACCAGCGAATCGGGGATGCGGCGAGACAGACGGTGAAGGCCAAGTTCTGCGGCGAGAACATTGTGCCCCGATACGAGGCGTACTACGAGGAGACGCTCGCCCGCAGTCGGCCCTCGGCCGGTGTAAGATGACCGCTATGAAGCGCTACTTCGCCATCGGCTTCAGTCTCATCGTCCTCGCCGCCCTTGTCACAATTCCACGGGCGCAGATGCGTGTTACCCCGCTCGACGGCGAGAGCGGCCACGTCGCGCTCGGGCTGGCCCTTCGGCACCTGGCCAACACCGGCATCTACATGATGGCGACGGCGCATCCCGACGATGAGAACAACGGATTGCTGGTGATGCTCAACCGGGGCCAGGGCTACCGCACCGTACTGGCGACGGCAACGCGCGGCAACGGCGGGCAGAACGAGATCGGCCCCGAGCTATTCGAGCCGCTCGGCGTGCTCAGAACCGAGGAACTCGCCGCCATGCATCGTTTCGACGGCGCCGAGCAATACTTCACGCGCGCGGTCGACTTCGGCTACACCATTGACGCGCCAGAGACGCTCGAAAAGTGGGGCCGGGACGAGATCGTCGGCGACTACGTCCGCCTCATCCGCACGATTCGTCCTGACGTCATCAGCGCGCAGAATCCGACGGCCCTGGGTCCGGGTCAGCACGCCCATCACGCGGTCGCCGCCATGCTGTCGCACGAGGCCTACACGCTCGCCGGCGACCCCACGAAATACCCCGAGCAGATCCGCGAAGGCCTGCGCGCGTGGCAGCCAAGAAAGTTCTACTTCGCGGCCGGCGGGTTCGGCGGCGGAGGCAACCAGCCCGCCGCCGGCCGTACGACACGCTGCAACCTGGCGGAGTACGACGCGATGCTCGGCAAGACCTATTCGGAGATCGGCACTGAGGCCCGCAGCATGCACAAGTGCCAGGGACAGGCGCAGCTGCTGGCGCTGCCCGCCCCATCGGTCGCGACCTTCCAGCTCGCCGAGACGACGATCCCCGGTGCGATGGATCGGGACGAGCAGACGCTGTTTGACGGCATCGACACGTCGATTACCGGACTTGCGAGACTGGCCGGCGCGCGTGTGCCGCGCGATCTCTCCGAGGGTCTGAGCGACATCCAGTCTGCGGTGCAGGCCGCGCAGAAGCGGTTTGACACGGAAAGCGATGCCGCGACGTTGCAGCCGCTGCTGGCGGGGCTGCGCGCCGAGCGCCAGCTTCGCGGACAGCTTCGGACCATGGCGATCGACGAAGCGGTGCGATACGAGATTGACGTTCGCCTTCGCCAGAAGGAGCGCGAATTCCAGCACGCGGCGCTCGCGGCCAGCGGCGTGCGCGTCGAGGCCCTCTCTGACGATGGCGTCGTCGTACCGGGCCAGCCGGTGCGCGTGTCGGTGATCGTCGCCAACCGCGGGAGCGCGGAGCTGACCGTCAGGCAGGTGAAGTTCGACGGCTTCGACGGCGACACCGCGTGCGCGCTGACGCCGGTGGCGGCGGCCGGGGGCGGCCGTGGTGGCGCGGCGCCCGTCGGGGCGCGTGGCGGACGCGGCGGGGCCGCGGCTCCCGCCGTCGCGCCGATCTCGACGCTGAGGACCGATCAAGTCGGCCGGTGCGATCCGGCGCTGACGATTCCCGCCAATGCCCGCGCGAGTGAGCCGTATTGGCACCGCGCGGGCGAAGGCGGGCGCTATACGTTCGATACAGACGCGCCGTTTGGCCTGCCCTTCCGGCCGACGCCTTTCTACGTGCAGGTCACGCTGGCGCTTCCGGGGGGCGAAGAGGTAATCCACGGGACGCCGGTGCAGTATCGCTACGAGGGGGACATTTTCAGTGGCGAAAAACGCACCAACTTGCTCGTGGTCCCGGCGTTCTCTGTGAAGGTGTCGCCCGAAATCGCATTTGTTCCCTTCACCTCGGTACGCCCGGCTGCCGTAACGGCGGCTGGCCGGGGACGGAGTGCAGCCGCGGCCCGTCCCGCGACGCCGAGCGAACCCGCCGCGGTCGACCGTGAGGTTCGCGTCACGGGCGTCAATGCCGCACCCATCGCGATCTTCAATGGTGCACCCGTTGCCGTCATCAACGGCCAGCGCGAAGCGCCTGAGGGCCGGGTCCGGCTGGCCCTGCCGCAAGGGTGGACCGTGACGCCCCCGGAACGCACGGTGACATTCACGCGGGCAGACGAGGCGCAGACCCTGCGCTTCCAGGTGAGACCGGCTCCCAATACGGCCGTCGGCAACTTCACGGTCCGCGCGACCGTCTCGTCGGCCGGACAGACATTCGACCGCGGCTACGAGGTCATCGAGTACCCGCACATCCGGCGGCAGCATATCTACGACGGGGCAGAAGCCACGCTGAAAGTGCTCGACGTCAGAACGGCGCCGAACCTGACCGTCGGCTACATCATGGGATCCGGCGATGAGCTTCCAGCCGCCATCGAGCAGCTTGGCGCCAAGGTCGAGATGATCGGACCCGAAGGGCTGGCGTGGGGCGACCTGTCGCGGTTCAATACCATCGTGATTGGCATCCGCGCGTACGAGCGCCGTGAGGATCTGCGGGCCAACAACAGCCGGCTGCTGGAGTGGGTGCAGAACGGCGGCACGCTCATCGAGCAGTACAACCGGGCGACGACGGTCAACGACGCGTTCGGGCCGTACCCCGCGCCGATCAGCAACAATCGCATCACCGACGAGCGCGCGCCGGTGCAGATCCTGGAGTCCACGCACCCCATCTTCACGACGCCCAACCGGATCACCGATGCTCATTGGAGCGGCTGGGTGCAGGAGCGCGGGTTGAACTTTCTGGCCGACACGAAGGACTCCCGGTACCGCGACCTGGTGCAGATGGAGGATTCGTTCCCCAATAACGCCGGCCCGAAGCGCGGTGCGCTCGTCGAGGCGGTGTACGGGAGGGGGCGGTGGATCTATCTCGCGCTCGGGCTGTGGCGTCAGCTGCCGGCCGGCACCGATGGCGCGTACCCGCTGCTCGCGAACCTGATTAGCCTGGGCAAGACGCCAGTCCCGGCGCCGGCGGCGCCGCCGCCGCGCGCCGCCGCGCCCGTCCGCTAAAGCGGTTTTCAGTTACATGTCGCGCGTCCGACCTTGGCGCAGTGGGCGTACCGGCCGGCTGCGGCCGGGTCGCGCACCGGGACGTCGGGCCTGCGCTCATACCCGCTCGCTCCCGTCGTCGCCATCAACGTGGAAACTTCTGCGTGGGATGCCCCTTTGCGGGTGGCAAAAATACTGACGTTAGACGACACCACCTAGCGATTCATTCGGCCATCCAGGTCCGGCTGTGCTGGCACGCTGTTCGCTGGCGGGACGCATCATGGCCGATTCCCTTCAGACTCCCAACGCCGTTCCGTTTCCGGAAGCGTCGCGCCCGAAGCTCCTCGATCAGGTGCGACAAACCATCCGCATGCGGCACTACAGCCGGCGGACCGAGAACACCTACGTTCACTGGATCCGGCGATTCATCGTCTTTCACCGCAAGAAGCATCCTTCGGGGATGGGCGCCCCGGAGATCGCGGCGTTCCTGTCGTGGCTGGCGACCGGCCAGCGTGTCAGCTCATCGACGCAGAATCAGGCGCTGAGCGCCTTGTTGTTTCTCTACCGTCACGTGCTTCGCATCGAGGTTGGCGCCATCGACCAGGTGCCCAGGGCCAAGCTGCCGCATCGGGTCCCGGTCGTACTCAGCCGAGAAGAAGTCGCCACGATCTTCAAGAATATTCAGGGAACGATGTGGATAGTCGTGGCCCTTCTCTATGGGGCCGGGCTGCGGTTGCAGGAGTGTCTGGAGCTTCGAGTCAAGGACCTCGACTTTGATCGGCATGAAATTGTCGTTCGACGGGGTAAAGGCCAGAAAGACCGGCGGACGATGCTGCCTGTGGCCATCGAGGAGCGGCTCCAGGGACACTTGCGGGAGGTGAGACGACAGCATGACCGGGATCTCGCCGACGGTGTGGGGCGGGTCGTCCTGCCCTTTGCCCTGGACCGCAAGTATCCCAACGCGGCCACGGAGTGGGCCTGGCAGTTTGTGTTTCCCGCGGCGCGGATCTGTCGCGATCCGCAGTGGGGTCCCCCCTCTCGCTTTCATCTGCACGAGTCGGCGGTGCAGCGGGAGGTCACGAGCGCCGTGCGTCGAGCCGGCGTCACGAAGCGCGTCGGGCCGCACAGCTTTCGGCACTCGTTTGCGACGCACCTGCTCGAGGCCGGTCATGACATTCGAACCGTGCAAGAGTTGCTCGGGCATTCCGACGTCAGTACGACGATGGTGTATTTACACGTGCTGAACCGTGGCGGGCTTGGCGTTCGGAGTCCGTTCGACCGGTTGTGACGGCCGAGCGCCGGGTGAGCCGCGAGCGGCCGCGGCCAACCGCGTCAGGTTCCCGCAGGCGTTCCCCTCTCCAATCGATTCACGTCACGGCAGTTGCCGCGTCTGGCCGCTTGGCCGTCTTCCTGCGTTCACTGCAGCCGGCCGCAGCAAACCACGCAGTTTGCGGCCAACCCACCCGAGCCTGCACTATCGAAATCCCGCGTAGTCTCTGATTCTTCAGCACATCGACTCGAGACTCAGTGCGTGTGATTCCAGCGTTGGCCGCAAGCGGGGAGCTGTGATCGTTGGCGTCCCGCAGGTCTCGTTTCCGGCGTTGGCTGCAACCGGACGCAGGTTTCACACGCGGCCTGCAGCCAAGCCTGTCAGATG
>Ga0156278_1122_pt1 | contig 46182 bp, 41 predicted proteins | sample RifCSPlowO2_12_FD_107927 | JGI IMG/M metagenome (GOLD analysis project Ga0156278, IMG submission 107927) | Acidobacteria bacterium RIFCSPLOWO2_12_FULL_65_11
GATGAGCGCGGGCACATAGTCGATACCCGTGACGTCGCAGAAGCGCCGGGCCGCCACGAGCGCCGTGTTGCCGCTGCCGCAGGCGATGTCGAGCACCTTCTGGCCGGCGTGCGGATTGACGGCGGCGACCACCGCCTCCGACACGGGCACGATCGTCATGGCCACGGCGTTGAAATCGCCCGTCGCCCAGGTCTGCTGCTGCCGGCCGGTGATGGCCTTGAAATCCAGCTGAGCGCTCGTTCTCACGGTCTTGTCGTTCGGCACGGTCGTTTCTCCTCCGCTGACCGGACGGCGGCGCCGCGCCGGCGGGTTTCACTATGCCGACAATGTGTTGCGATCCTCCGCCAGGCTCAGTACTCCGTGACGATGTCGTCTGGATAGCAGTACAGCCACCGCTCGCTCGGTTCGGCCGAGGCGACGACGGGGTGGCTTCGGGCCTGGGCGTGTGCGCGAGCATGTCGATTGGGCGAGGCGTCGCAGCAGAGGGTGGCGCCGCAGGATTGGCACGTGCGCAGGTGCACCCACTTCGCGCCGGTCTTCACGCACTCGTCGCACTGGCGCACCTGCGGCGGCTTGACGTTGGCAATCCCATAGACATGTGGACAGTGCGTGTCGGCGCCCATACGGCCCTCTCAACCTCCGCGCGGCGATCATATCCTGTAACCTTTTCCGGTTTCCGGGGTTTTCACCCCCAGGAGCGGGCCGAGGAAGAGAAACAGCAAACTATCCGGCGCCGCATACGTCTATACTGAGCACGCACGCGGATGTCCGAGCACCCAAATACCTCGGCACCTCAGCACCTGAGCGCCGCTGCATGCCCGCACTGTCGCTCCATCGCCCCACTGCACATCTGCGCGCTCGTGACGGTGCTCGCACTATGGTCCGTCGATGGTGCCGCCGGTGAGGGTTCCCAGGGACCGGTCCGCGCGGAGCACGCGCACGCCACGCTGCAAGCCATGCGGGCGCCTCTGCCGCCGGTCATCGACGGCCGGCTGAGCGACGAAGTCTGGTCGCTGGCGCGGCCGGCGGCGAGCTTCACCCAGCGGGATCCAGATGAGGGGAAGCCTGCCAGCGAGCGCACGGAAGTTCGCGTGCTCTATGACGACGACGCCCTGTATGTGTGTGCGCGCCTGTTCGACAGCCAGCCGGCGCTCATCTCGCGGCGGCTCTCCAAGCGAGACGACAGTTCGGACGCGGACCAGGTGACGATCTATCTCGATCCCCTCCTCGACCACCTGACCGGTGTGTCCCTGCGCGTGAGCGCGTCGGGCGTGCAGAGGGATTCGACCATCTCGAACGACACCTTTGAGGACTCGACCTGGGACGCCGTCTGGCAGTCTGCCGTGTCGATAGACGAGGAGGGCTGGTCCGCCGAAGTGCGGATTCCGTTGTCGCAGCTTAGGTTTAAGGTTGCCGAACAGCAGACCTGGGGGATTAACGTCGAGCGGTATATCCGCCGGAAGAACGAGACCACCTGGCTCGAGTTCGTGCCCAAGCAGGAGGCCGGTCTCGCGTCACGGATGGCTCACATCGACGGCTTCGATGGCTTCCGCCCCAAGACCCATGTACAGGCGCTGCCGTACACGGCGGCACGCACCGAGTTCGTCCGGCCGAGGCCCGGTGATCCGTTCAACGACGGCTCGCGCGGGTTTGGCGCGGCCGGCGTGGACGTGAAGTGGGGCATCACCAGTACCTTCACGCTCGACGGGACCATCAATCCAGACTTCGGTCAGGTCGAGGTGGACCCGGCGGTCGTCAACCTCTCGGCGTTCGAGACGTTCTTCCAGGAAAAGCGGCCGTTCTTCCTCGAAGGCAGCCAGATCTTCAACAACTTCGGTAGCAACGGCGCCAACAGCAACTGGGGGTTCAACACCTCGGACCCGCAGATCTTCTATTCGCGGCGCATCGGCCGATCGCCGCAGCTGCAGGCCTCTGGCGATTTCGTCGATCCGCCGACCGCCACGACCATTCTCGGCGCCGCGAAGCTCACCGGAAAAACGCCGAGCGGATGGAGCGTCGGACTGGTGAATGCCGTCACCGATCGCGAGTTTGCGAGCACCGCGACGGGCTCGGTCCGTGGCGAAAGCGAAGTCGAGCCGCTCACGAATTACTTCGTCGCGCGGGTGCAGCGCGATGTCGGCCGCCGCGGCGGCCTTGGGGTGATGACGACGGCGGTGACGCGCAGCCTCCGGACGCCCGCGCTTGGTAACACGCTCTCGGACAACGCCGACATCGTCGGCGGCGACGGCTACTGGTTTCTGAGCGACAAGCGCGAGTGGGTCGTCAACGGCAAGCTTGCGGTGAGTCGCATCAGTGGGTCCACCGCCGCCATCACGCGCGCGCAGCGGGCGTCCCAGCGGTACTACCAGCGTCCAGACGCGTCGCACGTCTCCCTTGACCCGAACCGGAAAGCACTCGCCGGGTTCGCCGGACGGACCAACCTCAACCGGAACAGCGGGCTCTGGCAGGTGAACGCCTCCCTGTGGGGCGTCAGCCCCGGGTTCGAGTCGAACGATCTTGGATTCATGGGCACGAGCGATCGGGCCGGCGGGCACGTCGTCTTTCTGCGGCGCTACGTGACCCCGGACCGGTTCACGCGATCGAAAACGTGGTGGGTGGCGAAGTCGTGGACCTGGAATTTCAACCAGCAGATGCAGAGCGACGCCGTGCAGGGCCAGGCATCCTTCACCTTCCTGAACTACTGGTACTTCAACGGGGGCGGCAACTGGTTCGCCCGTACCCAGGACGATCGGCAGACGCGCGGTGGACCCTCGATGGTCTCTCCGTCCGGCAACTTCTGGAACCTCAACGGAGGCACCGACTCGCGCCGGTGGCTGTCGCTCCAGGGCTACGTCAGTGGCTTCTCGAACGAGGCCGGCAGCTGGAACCGCAACGTCGGCATGACGGTCAACCTCAAACCGTCGCCGATGTTGACGATCTCGACAGGTCCGCAGCTCACGCGGTCGCTGACCATCGCGCAGTACGTCAGGACGGTCGCCGATGCCACGGCGGTGGACACGTACGGCGAGCGCGACGTCTTCGGCTCGCTCGATCAGACGCAGCTGTCGATGACCACGCGCGTCAACGCCATCCTGACGCCGAAGGTGTCGCTCCAGGTGTACATGCAGCCGCTCCTCGCCGTTGGCCGGTACAGCAGTTTCAGGGAGCTGGCCAGGCCACGCACCTTCGACTTTCGCTACTACGGCAGCCCCGGCACGCTGCTCGGCTACGACGCTGCGTCACAGACTTTCACGGCCGATCCCGACGACGTGGGGCCGGCCGCCCCGTTTACGTTCAGGAATCCCGATTTCAACTTCAAGTCGCTGCGCGTCAACACCGTGTTCCGCTGGGAGCTCAGGCCCGGGTCGGCCTTCTACGCGGTGTGGACGCGCCAGCAGCAGGACCAGGCGTATCCCGGTGATTTCACGCTCGGTCGGGATGCGGGCGCGCTCTTCTCGGCGCCCGGAGACGACGTGTTCCTCGTGAAGATCGCCTACTGGATCGGGCGGTAAGCCGCCGACCACCGACCGTCAGAGTCATGGAGCTACCCAACTGCGTATCCGAGCGCTCGGGCGTTATCTCGAACCCGCGCGTCTCGCGTCACAATCGTCACCAGTTGCGGCGGTTCGCCGAGCAACTAGGCGGTCGCAAGGTGCACGGCGTCGAGCGTGCGAATCGGCTCCACCGGAAACGGACGGCCAACACGGGCAAGGACGGCATCCGTGATACGGACAAGGTTGCAGCGGCGCGCGAACACCTGCAGCGCTCGTACCGCTGCCCGCTCGTCGGCGAGGCTCACACGTCACGCTTCGCCACGGTCGGCGTCGATCAATTTCGCAGCCGTCCCTCGCGGGAGCCGGATGTCTGGCCACTCCTCGAGGGGGTCGCCACCTTCGAGTGCGGGCCGGATGACCCCTGTCGCGACCAACTCGTCATATCGGCTCCGTCGAGCGGCCTTCGACGCCTTGGATGGGGGCACCAGCTCGGCCACCACACGACCGTGCGCCGTCACCGCGATACGCTCGCCAGACTCGATCCGACGTATGTAGCGGCTCAAGTTGTCCTTGAGCTCACGGATTCCAGTTTCCATCGACCGAATATAGCCACATGTGGCCACATTGGCAAGTCTGACGCAGAGGCTCGCCTTCGTCCGAGCCATGGTCGTACCGTCCGCGTGCGGTTAGTGGATCGTGGCGGCTGTCTGCGCGTCGAGGGTGGCGGGCAGGCTCACGATCACCTCGGTGCCGCACTCGACTTGGCTGCGGCAGGTGATGCTGCCACCGTGGTCTTCGACGACGCGCTTGGCAATCGCCAGCCCGAGGCCGGCGCCCCCGACTTTCCTCGTGCGCGCCTTGTCGGCGCGGTAGAAGCGGTCGAACACCTTCGGCAGCTCATCGGCGGCAATCCCGATTCCGGTGTCCTGCACCCGGACGTAGGCGGTCGAACCATCGCTCCATACCTTGACCGCGACCCGTCCACCTTCGCGGTTGTACTCGATGGCGTTCTTGAGAAGATTTCCCACCGCGTCGCCGAGCCGAGCCGGGTCGCCCATCACGTAGGCCGGCTCGCATGCCGCTTCGACCGCCACGCGCCGCTCAGCGGCCATCGGCTGCAGCAGCCCGATGGCATCCCGCACGACGGAGGCGAGCGCCACCTCTTCGCGCCACGCCTGCCGCTCCCCATCCCCGCGCGCCAGCGTCAGCAGTTCGTCGACGATGTGCGTCATGCGGTCGGAGGCTCGCCGGCAGGTCTCGAGCGTCTCGGTGTAGTCAGCCGGCGTGCGGGGACGACTGAGCGCCCAGTCCAACTGCACGCGCAGTGTGGCCAACGGCGTGCGGAGCTCGTGCGACGCGTCCGCCGTGAAGCGCCGCTGGAGGTCGGCCGCGTGGCTCAGCCGGTCGAAGGCTTCGTTGAGCGCACGCGCCACCTGCTCGAGCTCGCTCTCGGTCCGTTCGACGGCAATCCGCGTGGAGAGGTCGCCTCCGGCCATCGCGCTCGCGGCCCGGCTGATTCTGGCCACAGGCGCGAGCGCACGCCCCGCGAGGAACCACCCGCCGAGCAGCGACAGCAGGAGCACCGCGCCGCCAGAGGCTCCGACCGTGGTGGCGAGCGACCGCACCTCGCGATGAGCCTCGCTCAGATCCCGGCCGACCAGAATGAGCGATCCACTTGAGGCGTCGATGATCGTCTCCCGCTGACCGTCCCGGATGCGGGTCCCAGTCTGGCGGCTTGAGGGGAGCACGGCATCCGGATCGGAGCGATCGACGAGCTCGCCCCGGCTGTTCCAGACGGCGTAGTACGTGTGCGGCGATCGGTTGACGAACTCGGATTCGCGGTACTGGGCAGACAGCTCGAGATCGAAGTCGCCCGAAGGGACGGCACGCAGGACACTCGAGATGGCGCGGGCATCCGCCTGGAGATCTCTATCGATGTCTTTCAGCAGGGAGCGCCAGTACAGGTAGCACACCGTGCCGGCGAAGGTGACGATCACCAACGCGAGAATCAGCGCGTACGAGAGCAGCAGCCTCGAGCGGAGGGAGTCAAGCATCGATGATGTAGCCTTCGCCCCGTCGCGTGTGGATGACATCGGGCCCCAGCTTGCGCCGGAGGCTCGCGACGTGCACGTCGATGACGTTCGAGAGGACGTCGGTGTCTTCGTTGTAGATGTGCTCGCAGATCCTGGCTCGCGTCACCAGCTTGCCGCGCGACCGCACGAGCAGCTCGAGTACGGCGTACTCACGTGATGTGACGTCGATGAGCGCCCCGTCCCGGTACACGCGCTTGGCCGCGGTGTCGATGTGGACGTCGCCCGCCGTCACCCGCGGCGACGGGCTCCCGTACGACCGGCGGATGATCGCCTGCACTCGGGCCACGAGCTCCGCCAGCGCGAAGGGCTTGGTCAGGTAGTCGTCGGCGCCCAGATTCAGCCCGCGCACCCGGTCTTCGACGGTGTCCCGCGCCGTCAGGACCAACACCGGCGTCCGCACGCCACTCTCGCGGGCGGCCTCGATGAGCGACCAGCCGTCGCGCCGCGGCAGCATCACGTCGACGATGGCTGCGTCGTACGCCGTGCCGACGACCCTGAAGAGGCCCTCCTCGCCGTCGGCGGCCAGGTCCACGGCGAAGGCTTCCTCTTCGAGCGCCTTCTTGAGCGTCCGCGCGAGGTCGGCTTCATCCTCGACGACCAGCAGTCTCACCGGGCCGGCTCCGGGAATTCGTCGATCTTGAGGTCGTCGAACCAGGTGGAGGCCGCGCCACCCGACCAGACGCCGGCGCGCCCGCTGTCGAATCCACGATCGGTGGCATGAAGGATCGCGATGCCGTCGAGGTGCACGCGAATCTGGTCGCCCTGGTGCACGACGCCCAGCGCGTGCCAGGCTTCGGGATCCACTTCGAGATCGCTCGAGTGGTCCAGCTGGATGCGGTTGCCGCCCATGATGCGGTGCAGCGCCGCCTCGTGCCGCTCAAGATTGATCCCGACGGCGTAGTAGTTGCTGCCGTCGCGGTACCGCCAGACGAGGCCCCCGGCGCGCCCTCCGTCCACGAGCCGGATGCGCGACGTGACCCTGACGTTGGCGGGCGCGGGGGCGGCGAGAACCGCTATCGACAAGCCGCCGGCTGAAGCGTCGGCCACGTGCGCGAGGTGACGTCGCCCTCCGGCGCCCTGCACCTCCCACGTGCCGGGCGACGTCTGGCGGGCGGCCGCGAACAGGAAGCCGCGCGGCGCCATTCCCGGCACGTCATCGTCGAACCCGATGCTGAGTCCCTGGGCGGCAAGACCGAGGCCGGCAAGGACGAGGGCGACGATAGTGGGGAAGAACTGTGGCGTGTGACGCGTCCGCAAGGGTGACTCCTCGGGAAATTCTATCCGAAGGTTCGGATTCAGTTCTTCATTCATCCTTCATGTTGGCCGGTTAGACTGTTCGACCTTAAGTCCAACCAACACCGGAGGCTATGCAATGCGACGATTGACTCTCTTCTTCCTGCTCGCGATGTTCACGCTGGCGTCGGTTCCATCCGCGCAGCAGTCTGGCGTGCTCAAGGCGGCCGCCGACGCGCTTGGCGTCGCCAACATCAAGACCCTGCAGTTCACCGGATCGGGTGCTGCCTATCAGCTCGGACAGAACTACACGGCGAACGACGTGTGGCCGCCTGTCATGGTGAAGTCCTACGCCGCTTTCATCAACTACGACACAGCCAGCATGCGCCAGGAACAGCTCCGCGACCAGGGCGTGCCCCAGCCGCGCGGCGGCGGCGCGGCGTTCAGCGGCGCCGAACAGCGGCTCATCCAGGTCGTCTCGGGCGACTACGCGTGGAACGTGCCGGTCCCGGCGCCGGCTCCAGCCGGTGGCGCTCCGGCGGCTGCGCCGGCAGCGGGTGCTCCCGCCGGTGGTGGCGGTCGCGGTCCCGCGGCTCCTCCGCAGCCCGCGGCGGCCCCGGCCAATCAGCTCGAGCGGATGCTGATGCTGTGGGCAACCCCGCAGGGGTTCATCAAGGCCGCGATGGCGAACACCGCGACCACCAGGAGGGTGGCCGGCGGCACCGAGGTGTCCTTCACCATCGGCGGCAAGTACAAGATGACCGGTCTCATCAACGCGAGGAATCAGGTTGAGCGCGTCCAGACCTGGATCGACCAGTCGATCGTGGGCGACATGCTCGTCGAGACCGAGTACAGCGGCTACTACGACTTCGGCGGCGTGCTGTTCCCGTCGCGCATCGTGCAGAAGCAGGACGGCTTTCCGTTCCTCGACCTCTCGATCGCGTCGGTCACGCCCAATGCGCCCGTTGACATCACGGTGCCGGACAACGTACGCACGGCGCAGCCGGCGCCCTCTCCCATGGTCACGTCGACCAGGCTGGCCGACGGCGTCTTCTACCTGACGGGCGGTACGCACCACAGCCTGGCTGTCGAGATGAGCGATCACATCGTTCTGGTCGACACACCGAACAACGAACCGCGCGCGCTCGCCGTGATCGCCAAGGCCAAGGAAGTCATCCCGAACAAGCCCATTCGCTTCATCGTCACGTCGCACCACCACTGGGACCACCTCGGCGGGATCCGTGCGGCGATGGATGAAGGCGCGACGATTGTCACGCACGAGACGAACAAGGCGTTTCTCGAGCGCGTCGCGAAATCCCCCCACACCATCAATCCGGATCGGCTGGCGGCGTCCAAGAAGCCCGTCAAGATCCAGACCGTCGGGGCCATGAGCACGTTGACCGACGGCACGCGGACAATCGAGCTGCACAACCTGACCAACTACCGGCACGTGGGCGACATGCTGGTCGTCTACCTGCCGAAGGAGAAGATTCTGGCCGAGGCGGATGCGTTTACGCCGCCGGCAACGCCGACGACCCCGTTCAACCGGAACGCCGTAGGCTTCGCGCAGACGTTGTATGACAATATTCAGCGTCTGAAGCTGGACGTGCAGACGATCGCGCCGTTCCACGGCGCGCGGACGGTCGACCTCGCCGAGGTCGCGCGGCATGCCGGCAGGGCCGCGGCCGGATCGAACTAGCAAGGACGGACGCAAAGCAACCGCAGGGAGGGCCGGCGCCGCACGCCGGCCCTCCCGTACGTACGATCACGCCAGAAATACCGCGCCCGCCGCGACGCCAGGGCCGCCGCGTGCTACAACTTGTCGGGATCTCCTCTCCAGACTCTGGTAGCTCGGATGAATGTACCTCGGAATCTCGGCCTTCGTGCCCTTGCGTGTAGCCTCGCCGTGTCGGCTCTGGGTTGTGCCGAACCCGGTCCCCGTACGGCGGAGGTTGCCGCCAACGCCACGTACGAGGATGTGTCGCTTGCCGATCTGGTCGGCGATCCGGCGCGGTACGATCGGAGACTGGTTCGCGTGTCAGGCGTGAGTCAGATCCAGTACGGCGGGAGCAGCCTGTGGGCGAACGAGCAGGACAAAGAGGGCGGTAAGTTTCAGAAGGGCGTCTGGCTCGACATCCGCTGGCCGTTAACCGAGGAGATTCGCGGCCTGACAGGACAGTGGGTGGTTGTCGAAGCCCGGTTCGATCGGTACTCGCGCGGGCGCACGGGCTGCTGCCGCGCCATGCTGGCCGACATCCACGCCATCCGGCGTGCTACCCCGTAGCGCATCCCCCGGTCGTGAGAAGAGATTGTCGTTGACAGGCCGTCTGTAATTAGCTAGTTTGCTAATTACAAATGGTCGCATCAAGCGCTGCCTTTCGTGCTCTGGCCGACGAGACCCGCCGCGACATCTTGCGGATGCTCCGGAGCGGTCCCCGTACATCGGGCGAAATCGCCGACCGCTTCGATTCCAGCTGGCCGACGATTTCGCGGCATCTGGCCATCCTTCGCGACGCAGACCTTGTCAGCACGACACGCAAGGGTCAGGAGATTCACTACGAGCTGAATACGTCGGTGTTCGAGGATCTGGTCCAGCACTTGATGGAATGGGTCAAACCGGCGATGGGGAAGGGGAGTGCGCGCTCGCGTCGGGCCCCACGCGGACAGGAGGTGTGACATGGCTCGACTCGCACGCTGGCGACATCTCATCGTCGTCGCAGCCGGATACCTGGTGAGCCTCACGACGTTTTCGAGGCTGCCCGGCTTCGAACCTGACGGCGGTCCACTGTCCGCTCGGCTGCTCATCGCTTTGCTGCTCCCCACGGCCGCCGGCCTGATGTACGGCTTGGTCTGTCGCGTGTGGGCTCGAGATCCCATCCGAGATGCCGACGGGGCGTTCGAGCCGACCTATAGCGCCATCGTCTTTGCCCTCGTTCTGTACGTGGTTGTTATTCACGCCATGGTGGTGACGACGCTGGCGGGCGTCATTACCGAGCGGGGATGGCAAGCTCGAGCCACGGTCGTGCTGTTCGGTCTGCTCATGGTCAGGATTGGCAATCTCCTGCCCCGGACAAGGCCGAACCTCGCCCTCGGCATCCGGACGCCGCGAACGTTGAGAAATCGCTGTCTGTGGATGCAGACGCACCGGATGGCCGGCTATGTAACGGTCGGCCTCGGCCTGGTGTTCGCGCTGTCTGGAGCCTTCTTGTCAGATCCGATCTTCGAGCCGGTGATGGGCTCGGCGATGTTCGGTGCGGCGGCTCTGTTCGTCGTCTCGTACTGCCTTTATTCGTTGCGCTTGCGCAACCTCGGGTCCGGCTGAAGCCGGACACTACTGAAGGACGAAGGGTCCGGCTGATGCCGGACACTACTGTCCTAACATGTAGTGTCCGCCTTTAGGCGGACCGTGGACGGACGGCCCCCAAAGTGCTCGAAGCGCGTAACCTCAGCAAGCGTTATCAAGCGCTGCTCGCGGTCGACAACGTCAGCTTCACCATCAATCCGGGCGAGATCCTCGGCTATCTTGGTCCGAACGGCTCCGGAAAGAGCACCACGATCAACATGGTGGTCGGCCTGCTCGACGCGACGAGCGGCTCGCTGTCGCTGTTCGGGCAGCGGCTCACGGCCGACCCCGAGGAATACAAGCGTCGGATCGGCTACGTGCCGGAAGAGCCACACCTCTATACCTACCTGACGGCTCCCGAGTACCTTCGTCTCGTCGGGCAGCTTCGAGGCCTGCGCGGGCCGGACCTCGACAGAAAGATCGAGCAATTGCTCAAGGCGTTCGGCTTGTGGGAGAGCCGCTACGCGTCGATGTCCGCGTTCTCGAAGGGCATGCGTCAGCGCGTGCTGCTGTCGGCGGCCCTGCTTCACAATCCGCAGTTGCTGGTGCTCGACGAGCCGTTTGCCGGGCTCGACGTGAGCGCCGGTCTCCTGTTTCGGACGCTCCTGCGCCTGTTCGTTCGCGACGGCCGCCTGGTCCTCTTCAGCTCGCATCGGCTCGACGTGGTCGAGCAGCTCTGTTCGCGCGCCGTCATCCTTCACGGCGGCCGCGTCGTTGCCGTTGAAAATATCGAGAACGTCGGACACGTGCGCGGTCCGGAGGCGTCGCACTCGCTCGAGGACGTGTTCGCGCGGGTCACGCGGCAGGAGGACTACACGAGCGTCGCGGAGAACATCCTCGAGGTCGTCCGATCGTGATCCTGACGCGTCACTTCTTTCAAGCCTTCTTCCGGCTGAGCTTTCTGGACGATGCCGGCGAGGAATCGTTCAGGCGGGCGATGATCGGGGTGCTCTCGGGAATCGTCGCCTTCGGCATGCTCCTCATGCGCTTGTATCTTGGCAAGTATGCCGGTCTGCCGAACGTCGACGTGTACAGAATGATGGTGCAGGCGGATCGGCTGCTCATGATCTCGCTGCCGATGGTAGTCACCGCGTTTGTGATTGCCCTGGTGTCGCGCTCGCTCTTTCCCGACGAGACGGACTTTCGCATTCTGATGGCGCTTCCGGTGCCTCGGCGGAGAATCTTCGCCGCCAAGCTGGCAGCGCTCTTTCTGTTCTCCGGCCTCTTCATCGGGTTCGCGAACATGGTGATCGGGCTGCCGTTCGCGCTGGTGTCGGGCGGCCACTGGGCGGAGAGCACGCTTCTCTCTCGCGCCCTTGCCCAGACGGTGACGGGCACGCTGGCTTCGGTCTTCACCGTCGCGACCATCGTCGCAGTCCAGGGCGTGATCACCGTGCTGCTGCCGCGCATGTGGCTGCGCGGCGCCTCGGTCGTGCTGCAAACGGGCATGATCTGCGGCATCGTGCTGTCCTTGCCCCTCGTGAACCGCATCCCGACCATCGCGCCCTCTCTGCGCGCGAAGGCGAGCTGGCTGTACTTCGTCGCTCCCGCCTGGTTTCTTGGCGTGCAGGAGTGGCTGCTTGGCAGTCGAGAGCCGTATTTCATCCGGCTCGGGTTCACGGCAATTCTGGCTACGGCGGCGGTGTCCCTGACTGCCGCAGGTTGTTATCTGGTCTTGTATCGCCGATTCGATCGCGTCGTCGTCGACGCGACACGCACGGGAACGCCGCGCGCCTGGCACATGCCGTTGGCGCGACCCCGGTGGCTGCCGAAGAGACACCCCGCCTATGAGGCCGTTCAAGCCTTTACGGGAGCCACCCTGCGGCGGAGCAGTCTCCACCAACTGGTGTGCTTCGGTCTATTTGCGGCGGGCTTCGCCCAGGCCGCGAACAGCGTGCTCGGGAGCGTCGGCCTTCAGGAGCGATGGCTCACAAGCGCCGTGCTCACAGCGCCCCTCACGCTCATCGTCGCGACCGTGGTCGGACTTCGCGAAGCGATGCTCCTGCCCGCCAACCTTCGGGCTGCCTGGATCTTTCAATTCACCGAAGCCGAGGCCTGCCGCCACCGCCAGCTCGGCGCCGTCAGAGACACCCTTATCGGCGTCGGCGTGATGGCTCCTGCGGCTCTTGCGTTTCCGGTTCAGGCCGCTGTGCTGGGCCTTCCGGGCGCGCTGGCGTGCCTGCCCGTGGTCGTCCTGCTCGGCTGGATGTTTGTCGAAGTGATGCTGGGCAGCTGGCGCAGACTTCCGTTCACCTGCACCGTGTTGTTCGCCAAACGGCCCGCGGCCCACACGCTGCTGCTGGCCATCTTCGTGCTCTTCTGGCTGGTGCCTATCGGCGGAGTGCTCGAGCAACTTGCGATCTCCGGTCTGTGGCGATGGCTGGCGGTCACAGTCGTTCTGTTGCTGATATGCGCCGGCCTGAGGTGGCTTCGCCTCCAATCGTGGGGCCGCCTGCCACTCGAGTTCGAGGACTATCTGCCGGACACCATCGAGCCGCTCGGTCTGCGCTAAGGAGCGCCGAATCCTTGTATATCGCCGCGTGACCCGCGAACCGGTTAGAATGCGCGGTGAGGCATCGATGTCGGACCAGACGCTGATCGAGAAGATTCAGAGCCTTCCCCCTGAACGCGTTGAGGAAGTCGAGGATTTTGTCGATTTCCTGAAGACGCGCGACCAGGACCGCGCTCTCGTCCACGCGGCTGCCCGACTCTCAGAGGGCGCGTTCCGCGAGGTCTGGGACAATCCGGACGATGCCGAATACGATCGGCTCTAAGTTCGGCGACGTCGTCCTCGTCCCGTTTCCCTTCACGGACCAGACGGTTTCCAAGAAACGCCCGGCGGTCGTCGTCAGTTCCGACGCTTATCACCGAGATCGCCCCGACGTCATTGTGGCCGCAATCACCAGTCGAATTGCCAAGACCGCTGTGAGCGTCGGCGACGTGCTCATCGAAGACTGGCGCGAAGCGGGGCTCGTGAAGGCGTCACTGATCAAGCCGGTGTTCACGACCGTCGAGCAGCGCTTGATCCTGAGAAAGCTCGGAGCGTTGCAGCCGACAGACCTCGTGGCTCTCCGTACCGCGATTCAGCAAGTCATCGGCTGAGCGTTGGCCGTCGCTGGCGCGCGTCACTCACACGAAGTGGGATTCGAGCCACATGAGAAGGGTGATATCTACCAGGGAGTCGGTGCGAATCGGACGCTGCATCTACTGCGGAACGGCCGATGGCGGACTCTCTGAGGAACATGTAACGCCGTATGGCCTCGGCGGACGGCTGACGCTCCTGGAAGCAAGCTGTAGCCGTTGCGCCAAGATGACCTCCGGCATCGAGAATACCGTCCTCAGGAACAGTCTCTTCGCGGCCCGTGCCGCCCTTCGTACGCCGACGCGACGACCGAAAGATCGATTGAAGCCTCAGCCGATGAGGGTCGAAAGGGACGGAAAGACTCAGATCATTCACGCGCGGTGGCAGGACCACTGGAAGGTGATCCATTTGCCGATCTTCCCGGTGCCAGCGCACATCGACCGTCGTGCCTACAGTAGCGGGATTGAATCTACTTCTATGGACGTGTTCGAACTCGAAGAAAAGGGCGAGGATGTTGCCCGACGATTCGGCGCGGACAAGGTGCTCCCGCCGGCCTCTCGCCTCGAAGACTTCGCCCGTTTCATTGCCAAGATGGCCTACGGATATGCGGTGGAGAAGTATGGACTTAACGCCTTCGACGAGGTCTACGTCTTGCCTGCCATTCTCGGCAAGTCTGATGACATCGGCCGCTGGGTTGGCTGTTCGGACCGGCGTGAATTCCCTGTACGAGACTGCAACATCTCGGTTGGCTTCGTGATTCTTCCTGAGGACGAACTCGTCGTCAAGATCAAGATGTTTCCGCGCTTTGACGGCGCGGAGTACATCGTTGTCGTCGGCAGAGTGAAGGCTCTTTACAGGGACTGGGTTCACTCGCGGGGTGAGCGAGGATAATCGTTACGCCGGTGCCCCTGAATCCTATCAGGCCGCGTGAACGTGCCGATTCGCCAGTGCTCATGCCACCTCCGAGGATGGTCCTGGAAACACGCGTTGCCCTAAGAGGAGCGCTTTTCCGGTAGATTACTCATCGGAAACCCATGTCAGATCGCCTCCGAGAACGGGCCATTGCCCTTTACACGTTCCTGAAGGAGTTTGCGGAGCTTCGCTCCGAGGTCGTCCGTCATCTGGATCGCTACGACGAAGTACTTTGGCTGGACGAGATCCCGCGCGAGCGGGAATGCTATTCCGCCGCATGGCGGGGTGGCCGAGATGAAGCGGAGACCGAGGCGTGGATTGAGATCCGGAAGCCGAGACTCGTCAGGGCGCCAACACCACCGGACGAACTGAGACCTTGGCTGATCGAGAGTGAGTGGCAAGACTCGGAGAATGAGCTACCAAGGCTCCGCGATGAGGTCGCCCTCCTTCCACCTGAGGAGGGCGAGCACGCTATTCAGGCGCGACTGGCGGAGAACCCGAGAGTGCAGTCGCTGTGGGAGCACTACATTGAGGACCGGTGGTGGCCATGGCGTGAGGAGGATCGCAGGGCGCAAGCGGTCCAACGTGTCTATACGAACTTGTTCCGGGTTTACCAAAAGCAGCAACGTCTCGGGGAGCAGTACGAGGTAGTCGTCGGGCTCGGTCTGTTGAAATGGGCATTGGCCGGCGGACTGGCCGTGGAGCGGCACCTTGTGGTGACGACCGCAAGCGTTCAGTTCGACGCGAAGCGCGGTGTCATTGCGGTTGGCCCTCCGGCAGACGGTGTCAAGCCGCGCCTTGAGCAGGACATGCTCGAACCCAGCGAGCGGCCGCCGGTCGATGATCTCCGAGCGATTGAAGCGCAGATGGATGGGATTGGGGATGGGATCTGGGATCCAATCCAAGTGGATGCAGCCCTGGCATCATGGGCGAACTCAGCTTCATCACTCGGATCGTATAGCCGCGAGGGTTCACGAACAGATCCAGTAACGCGCAACCCTCAAGTGGTCTTCAGTCCGGCGCTCATTCTCAGACGACGCACGGAGCGCTCATTCATCCGCGCATTTCAAGAAATCCTGCGACAGCTTCAGTCAGGTGCCCCCGTGCCCGATGCGGTCGCGCGATTCGTTGATGTCACAGAGGTGAAACGCGCAACGGGGGACGTCGGCGAGGTCAGGCGCGCTCAGGACGTCACCGAAACCTACTTTCCACTCGAAGCGAACGACGATCAGCTAAGGATCGTTGAGCGGCTGTCCGGGCACGATGGTGTACTTGTACAAGGCCCGCCGGGAACCGGCAAGTCGCACACGGTAGTAAACCTCGTCTGCCACCTATTGGCGAGCGGCCAGCGCGTCCTCGTCACGAGCCACACGGCGCGCGCTCTCCAGGTCCTCAAGCGCTACATCGCGACGCGTGTGCCAGAGATAGCCCCCCTCGCTGTTCTGCTTTTGGGCGAAGGCAGTGACGCGCTGCAAGCGATGGAGGATTCGGTCCAGGGCATCACGCAAAAACAGAATCATTGGGACAATAGCCAGGCCGCCGTGGAAATCGGACGAGCGGAAAAGACGCTCACCGAAGCCCGCGAGCAAGAGGCGCGGGTGCTCCGTGACCTTCGCTCCATCCGCGAACGAGAGACCTTCCAACACACCGGAGTCTTTGACGCGTATGACGGCAGCCTCTCCAAGATCGGCGACCGGTTGCGTGCCGAGGCTACAACGCTCGACTGGATCGGGGACGCAATTCCGGAGGATCTTGAACGTCCACTATCGCAGGACGAATTTATCGAGCTTGTTGCGCTCGAACGTCGTCGCGACGTGCGTAAGTTCGAGGACGCGGCTTGGCGACTCCCAGGTTCTGACGATGTTCCCTCCGCGACGGACTTTGAGGCACTGCTCGCGCGCGAGGATGAGGCTCGCCGATCCGTTCAGAGCTCTCTCCCGGGACGCGACCACCAAGATTTCACGGCGCTTGCGGCGGCGCCTCCAGACGCGATTGCCGCGCTTCAGGACGCTGTCTCTCGCCTTCTCCGTACGTTCGACTCGCTTGCCAGACACTTCCAAAGACACTGGGCGGAGCGCGCGGGCATCGAGGTCCTCGGTGGCAACGAGCGCACGTGGCGAGAACTGCGCGAAGCGACCTCAGCCCACATCGCAGTCTTGAAACCGCGCGCGGCATGGGCTGACGACAACCCGATCGCTGGAATCGAACGTCATGGTTCACTCGAACTGAAACGGGATGCCGAAGACCTGCGCTCTCACCTCGAACAGGGCGGAAGGCTTGGGTGGGGTCCGTTTCGGACGAGAACGGTAAAGAAGAGTCTCTATATCGTCGAGGGTGTTCTCGTGGGCGGCCGCCGTTGTCGCACGCTAGAAGCCGTGACGGACCTCGCGGAACGCCTCGTTCAACAAGAACGGCTCAAGTCGCTCCGAGGTATGTGGAACTCCGTCTGCCCACTAAGAGGACGGACAGTCGTTAGTGTGGTCGCGGAGCTAGAGGACCTGTCCGAGCCGCTTGAAACCGCGCTTTCGCTCCATGAACAGGCGTCCGCCGTGCGTGCCACGTTGAACGGAATCCGAGACGTTTCGCCGCTGCCTTGGCACGAGATATCTACTGTCAAGGAGTTCTCCGTTTGTCTGCAGGCGGTTTCAGCCAAGCGGACGATGCAAGGAGTCGAACAAGAGGCCGCGGTTCTGCTGACGCGCCTCACAAGCGTGGCGTCCGTACCGAACATCACACCCGCTCTACTGGACCTGGCGCAGGCATTCAACCGGCGAGATGCCGCAGCATATCGCGCAGGTTTGCGCACTTTGGCCGACCAGAGCGTACTGGGGAGCGCCTTAGAAAGGCAGAAGGATTTGCAGGGTCGACTCAGCGCCGTGGCTCCACGCCTCGCTGAATCCCTCCGCGCTGACGCGGAGGCGGCAATCTGGGATAACCGAGCCAGTCAGTTTGAGACATCGTGGCTCTGGTCTCGGGCTAAGAGTTGGCTGACGCGCCTGGCCGATCCGGCGATGGAGCAACAGCTTCAAGTTCGGCGATCTGCGGCGAGAGAACGGGTCAAGAAGATGCTCGCCGAGATCGCTGGCCTACTCGCTTGGCGACACTGCTTCAGCCGGATGACTGAACATGAACGGCAGCACCTCGTCGCATGGGCAAAATCCGTCAGGGCAGTCGGCAAAGGCACCGGCAAGTACGCGCCGCTCCATCGTGCCAACGCGCGCGAGCATCTGAATGAATGCCGGTCCGCCATTCCAGCTTGGGTCATGCCGCTCTATCGCGTCGCCGAAACGATCCAACCAGGAAGCGAGCTCTTTGACGTGGTGATCGTGGACGAGGCGAGCCAATCGGGGCCTGAAGCCCTCCTGCTCGCCTACCTCGCGAAGAAATTGATCGTCGTCGGGGACGATAAACAGATCAGCCCGTCCCACGTAGGCGTCGACCGAGAAGACGTAATCCATCTGCGCAATCGACATCTCACGGATCTGCCACACCGGGACGCCTATGGACTGGAACAGAGTTTCTTCGATCTCGCCGAGATCCGTTATCCAGGACGCATCCGTCTCCGCGAGCATTTCCGGTGCATGCCGGAAATCATTCAGTTTTCGAATCGGCTCTGCTATGCCGCCGAGCCATTGATTCCCTTGCGACAGTACGGGGCGAACCGACTCGATCCAGTCGTGATGACGAGACAGGTAGGCGACGGGTATCTCAAAGGGGTTCGCGCGTCCGTTATGAATCCGCCAGAGGCGGAGGCCGTTGCAACGTGGGTTCAGGAGGCCCTGCAAGATCCCAAGTACGCAGGCAAGACCTTCGGAGTGATCAGCCTGCTGGGTGAGGCGCAGGCGGCTCAGATCCAGCAGCTACTACTCCAACGAATCGGGCCAGAGGAAATGGAGAATCATGAGCTAGTTTGTGGTGATGCCTATGCTTTCCAGGGCGACGAACGCGACGTCATGGTACTGAGCTTGGTCTCGGCGCTCGATTCCGAGCGCAGGATTGGAACGTTGACGACTGAAGCAGACCGACGTCGATTTAATGTTGCGGCGAGCCGCGCGCGGGATCAGATGGTTCTTTTTCACAGCGCGTCTCTGGGCGATCTGAGTCCAAAGTGCTTCCGATATCAACTGCTTGACTATTGCCAGAACCCGGCGCCTGGATGGGGCGACGTTCCGGGCGTGTCGCTCGAGCAAATCGCTCAACTCGCGGCGACTGCCGACCGTAGATTCGTTCGGCCCCCGGACCCGTTCGACAGTTGGTTTGAGGTGGACGTCTATCTCAAGATCTGCGGCAAAGGGTACCGGGCCTTGCCGCAGCATGAAGCTGCCGGATATCGACTCGATCTCGTGGTCGAGAGCATGCGAAGCCGGGTCGCAGTCGAGTGCGACGGTGATTTTTGGCATGGTCCCGAACGATATGAGCAGGACGCCGCACGTCAGAGGGTACTGGAGCGATGTGGTTGGACGTTCTGCCGAATTCGAGGGAGTGCGTTTGCAATCGATCCCGAAGCCGCGATGGAGCCAGTCTGGAAGACCCTAGCTGCACAAGAAGTCCAGGCTTCTCAAGCCAGACGCCCCACCCCTTGGGTAGCCGAGGCGAACCTCCCACGGGAACCCAGCGCTCAGGTTCCTGTCCCTGCCCCATCGCGAGACCGGGAGCGACAGCCGAATCTGGCTGGAGTCGTCCTCGATCTTCTCGACGAGGCCGAGGCGGAGCAACCGGACCCGCCCATGGCCAGGGCGGAGTCCGCTGCCTACTCCGAATGGCCAATCAGGCCGCTCCCCGATCCGACGGAGGCGCGCCTCACCGATGTCGTTGCCGGTCTCGTTTCGATCGTCGAACACGAGGGGCCGATGACTGTGCAGCGCGCCTGTCAAGTGTTCGTCAAGGCCTCTGGCGGCCAGCGCGTCGGCAAGAATTACCGAACAGCATTGCACCGCGCCCTGCATCGTGCTGAGCGCGACGGATACCTCGTGACTCGGGATGAACTTCACGTTCGAGACTTCGACGAATGGATCGTGCGCCTGACCGGTGCCCCGGTCGCTATCGTCAGGCGTCGCGGCCCGCGTGAGTTTTCGGAGATACCTGCCTCGGAGCTGGCCGCCCTCATGCAAGAGCTGTCGGCGAAGGAGCCCGCACTCACCGGCATCGAGTTGTACCGGGAGGTTCTCGGATTTTACGAGACGCGCCGCATGACGGAAAACATCGCTAAGACGCTGCAGCACGTCGATAACAACCGACACGTTCTCCTGTTCGGTGCTGCGCCGGGTCCGGACAACACGCCTGCGAAGAGCTAGAAAGAATTTCTCAAGAGCGAAGGGGAGTGTAAAAGGGTTCTTCCCTCACTCCCAGCCCCATTTCTTCGCTGCCGGGTCCCAGAGCGCCCAGCAGTCCTGGGCCAGGCCGCCGACTGTGAGGTCCGCCGGGAGATTGGAGTCCCGGCCGCTGCTGCTCGGCCGGACGATTTGATCGTTCGCATACCACGACGACTTCACGGTGCCCTTGTAGGGCGCCCGAGCGTCGTCGATGGCTTCGATGACAGCCGAATCGATGTGGACGCGCCATTTGGCAACGCCGCCCTCGACGCCTGGGCCCGAGAAGGTCAGGTCATCCCCGTTTCGCTGAAAGTCCCGAACGGAACGATTCGAGGCGAGCTGTTGCGCAAACGACTCCCGCAGGCCATCCACGCCAGGCTTCCCGCAACCCGCCATCGTCAGCGCCGCGATGACTGCCGCAACCCGAAGAACTCGATTCTTAGTCATTAGCTGTTGTCTCCGTCGAGGATGTTTCCCAGGCCGCCGAGGATGGAGCCCTCTTCACGCCCGCCGCGCCCCAGGCCCGGCACGGCGGAGACGATGCGATTGGCCAGCCGGCTCAGGGGAAGCGACTGCAGCCACACACGTCCGGGTCCTCGCAGCGTGGCGAAGAAGAGTCCTTCGCCCCCGAAGAGCGCCGACTTGATCTTGCCCACGTACTGAATGTCGTAGTTGACCGAGGGTTGCATACCCACGATGCACCCGGTATCCACGCGAATCAGTTCACCGGGAGCCAGCGTTCGTTCGTGCAGCGTGCCGCCGGCGTGGACAAACGCCCATCCGTCACCCTGCAGGCGCTGCATGATGAATCCCTCGCCGCCGAACAGGCCCACGCCGAGCTTCCGCTGAAACGCGATGCCGATGCTGACACCCTTGGCCGCGGCGAGGAACGAGTCCTTCTGGGCGATCAACTCGCCGCCGATCTCGCTGAGGTGGATGGGAACGATCTTTCCGGGATACGGCGCGCCGAACGCGACCTTTCTCTTCTGGCCGCTCGTGTTGAGAAACACCGTCATGAACAGGGATTCCCCCGTGAGCAGGCGCTTGCCGGCACCCACGAGCGCGCCAAGAAATCCGCCCTGCTGGGGTGATCCGTCGCCAAAGATCGTCTCCATCTCGATGCCGTCGTCCATGTACATCATGCCGCCGGCTTCGGCCACGGCGGCTTCGCGGGGGTCGAGCTCGACTTCCACAAACTGCATGTCGTCGCCATGAATCTTGTAATCAATCTCGTGCATTGGGGCCATCTGGTTCCTCTTGGCAGCGTGTGAGGCGTAGGGTGCGATCGTCGGCCGCCATCATACACAAACGGCACTCGGGCTGGATCACGGCAGGCGTGAGGCATCAGCCGCGGATCTTCGGTGTGAATCCGATCTGCCGGTGCGGCTTGCCCACAGGCTCGAGGAACGCGCGGAGGGCGGTGAACACCTGCCGCAGCTTCGCGTCGTGCCCGCCAACTCTGCGTTCAACGACGGCGAGCTTGGCAGCCAGTTCCGCACGCGTACGGGCGAACTCGCGAAGACGCAGGAAGGCGCGGACGACGAACACGCTCATTTCTACGGCACGGGAACTGTTCAGAACGGACGCCGCCATGATGGCGCCGTGCTCCGTGAATGCCCAGGGACGGACCGCCGAAAACCTCAGGCCGCGAAGGTGGTCACAATTTGTGACCACCTCGTCCCGCTCCACCTGGGTCAGTTGAAACCGGAAATCAGGCGGGAAGCGCTTCTCGTTGCGCTTCACCGACTGGTTGAAGGCCTTCGTCGTGACGCCGTAATTACCTCGTACTTCAGCTCTGGCGCCGTTGCAACTTCCGCGATCTGTCATTGGTTGGTGGTCGGTGCATCGTGCTTTAATAGCCGCATGCTTCCACTGTTGCTGCTGCTCGCCGCCTCGGCCACCCTCGCCCAGAATCTACCGGCGGGTCAGATCGTCGACGACGTGAAGTGCGCCGCGGACCCGGCGCAGAGCTACGCGCTGTACGTCCCATCCAGTTACACACCCGATCGCGAATGGCCGGCGATCCTCGCATTCGACCCCGGTGGCCGCGGTCGCAATGGGGTGGAGCGCTACCAGGCCGCCGCCGAACAGTACGGCTTCATCGTCGCCGGGTCGAACAACTCGCGGAACGGACAGGCGAGCACCACGGCCGTGACGGCGATGTCGACCGATGTGATGACGCGCTTTCACATCGACATGAAGCGCGTCTATACGGCCGGCATGTCGGGCGGGGCGCGCGTGGCACTGGGCGTGGCCCTCGCTTCGTCTACCAAGATCGCCGGCGTCATGGCGTCGAGTGCCGGATACCCGGACGGCGTGGTGCGCAAGACGGTACCGTTTCCGATCTTCGCGACCGCAGGAACGGAAGACTTCAATCTCTACGAAATGCGCGAGCTCGATCGCGATCTCGCGACGCCGCACCGGCTGGCGATCTTCAAAGGCGGGCACCTCTGGCTCTCGAGCGCACTGGCGCTCCAGGCCGTGGAGTGGATGGAGATTCAGGCGATGAGGACCGGTCTGAAGCCTCGCGACGCGGGAGAGATCGATCAAATCTTCGACAAGCGCGTAGCGGTTATCGGCGCGGGGAACGACAAGGACACGTTTCTCGCTCTGCAGGGTCTGGTTGCGGATTTCGAAGGGCTGAAGGACGTGTCGGCATTCAAGACTCGAGCCGCAGTGCTCGGTCGTGACAAGCGTGTGCTCGACGCGTTCAAGAACGATCGGGAGGATGACGTGCGCGAACGAAAGACCTTGGCGTCCGTGTGGTCTGCGGAAGAGCGCCTCGATCTTCCAAAGCAGCGAGAGAATGCCCTGATTGAGCTTCGCCAGAAATGGCAGCAGCTCTCGATGCAGGCCAACGGACCGGACGACTCCGTGGAACGGCGTCTCGCCCGTCGAGTGCTGAGCGGGCTCAGTGCCGGCGCGAGGACCACCGACGAGGACTACCTGAAGATCATCCGCGAATACCGCGTAGCCCGTGGTGGGAGAGGCGGCAGATAGCGCGTTCACCTCAGGCCCTGATCGCTCGCGCTGCGTTGGGCCAGACGCGCGTGCATCGGACGCCCAAGCCTCTACCGCGCGGCGCCGTCACGCACGACTGGGCCTCGTTTCTGGGTCCGTCGCATAATGGCGTCTCCACCGAGACCCGGCTGAGCCGCACGCTGCCGCATCCCCTCGTCTGGGAATTCCCGAAAGGCACCGGATACGCGTCGCCGGCCGTCGCGGGCGGGCGCCTGGTGTGCATCCATCGTGTGGCCAACGAAGAGATCGTTGAGTGTCTGCACCCGGAGACCGGTGCAACCCTCTGGCGGTTTCGGTACGCGACGGCATTCGAGGACCGGTACGGGTACAACAACGGCCCGCGGTCGAGCCCGGTCATCGATGAGGGACGCGTCTACATTACAGGAGCAGAAGGGAAGCTGCACTGTCTGGACCTCGCATCCGGAACGCTGGCGTGGAAGCGGGATCTGCGTGCGGAGTACAAGGTCCCGCAGGATTTCTTCGGCACCGCCTCGACGCCGCTCGTCGAAGGGCGATTGCTGATTATCAACGTCGGCGCGCCAGGTGGACCGTCGGTGGTAGGTCTGGACAAGGCGACGGGGCGCGAAGTCTGGCGTGCAGGCACCGAGTGGGGCCCGAGCTACGCCTCACCGGTTCCGGCAGTGATGCACGGCCGGCGGCGCGTGTTTGTGTTTGCCGGCGGCGAGTCCCAACCTCCGACCGGCGGCCTGATGTCGATCGACCCGGCGACCGGACGCGTAGACTTCACGTTTCCATGGCGAAGCCGCACCCACGAGTCGGTGAACGCCTCCTGCCCGGTGGTCTTCGACAGCAAGGTGTTCATCTCGGCGAGCTATCGCACGGGAAGCGCACTGCTCGAAGTGAGGCCGGACTTCACGCACCGCGTGGTGTGGACGACACAGGAGTTCGGACTGCATTTCAACACGGCGATCCACCGCGACGGGCACCTGTACGGGTTTGACGGACGGAATGAACCGGATGCATCGCTCGCCTGCGTGAACGCAGCCACCGGCAAGATCGTGTGGCGCGAGACGCCCGAGTGGCCCGAGACGCTCGAAGGTGGCGGGATGAGGCAGCAGATCCTGGGAACCTTCAGGGGGTCGCTGCTCGCGGCCGACGGACAGTTCCTCTGCCTCGGAGAGCTCGGTCACCTGCTGTGGATGGACCTCACGCCCAAGGGCTACGAGCGCGTGTCGCGGGCGTGGCTGTTCCCCGCGCGCGAGTCGTGGACGCTGCCGGTCCTCAGCCGCGGCCTCCTGTACGTCGTCCAGAACACGCGGAATCTGCTGACGCCGCGGCGTTCGTGTACGCAGAAACTGCCACGGTAACGGGCCGAACCCTTAGAAATCCGGCGATTCCCGCAGGTTCTCCGTTGGCACGCCGCTCGCCACACCGCGGCGCGTGGCGCTGCCGTCCGCCCGCTACGAACCGCGGTGTCCCGCCGGGAGTGTGCTGTACCAAGTCGTGCGGGATCAGTTCGAGACCTTCCGCGCGCAGGGCGCGAGTCTGCGCGACGGGGACCGGCTGCCGCGGTTCGTCGAGCGGGAATTTCGCGCGTTTCTCCGGTGCGGCTGGCTGGCCGGCGGGTTCGCGCGGTTCGGCTGCGCGGCGTGCGGCCTGGATCGGTTCGTCGCGTTCGTGTAAGGGGCGCGGCTTTTGTCCGACGTTGCGAATGAGCCGCGCGCCGTCGCACTCTCAACGGCGCGTCGGCTCCATTCGCGTGTTGGCCCGCGGGTCGACCGGTGGATCGGAAGTCGCAGCCCAACGACGAACCATCGCGGCGAGTTCCTCGCGATACTTCGGCCAGTCGTGGAGCGTTTCGGGATCGAAATCCGCACCGTTGGGCCACTGCAACGTCCCAAAGGTTGGATCGAGTTCAACGGTGTTGAATATCTGCAGATCCTGAAGCGGCCCAAATACTTCGCCTTCCAAGACCGGGCGGAAATCAATTCGTTGCTGACTCCCATCCGCGAACCGGAGTGTCAGCGTATACGGCCCCACGATTTCAAATTGCTCCACGCGATGGATGGCGTGCCCCATGCGATTAGCTCCCTTCACCGCAATGGCTCAATCTTGAGCGGACGCCGGCCGGATTGCAAGAGTTCCCAATCTCGCAGCAGTTCCGCATGATGGATCTCGGCCCAAGCCTCGACAAGGCGTTGCTGCGTCCGAGGAAGCCCGCCGCCAATACATTCGATTGGGTCCAGAGCGAACGTGGCCAGCGCGTCTTGATACAACGCATGGAAATGAGGCCGATGGTGAGGGGCGCCGACCTCCACGAACATTCGAATGACGATTCCGAAGAACCGCGACAGTTCCGGCACGGCGATACGTTACATCGTCGGCGCGTCGGTTTTCACTTCGTCGGGCCAACTTGTTACTGGAGTAGACCGGAAGCGACCGCTCACTGCGTATGACGGCGCAGCAATCGGTCCCCTGGCCACCTCCATCTCCAACAGACGCCGGATGAGAGCACGCCCAAAACGCTCGCTTCGATGCCGTCGTTGGCCCGCCAGCACGGACATACACGCGAGCGCTGCAGGTATCCACCGCATGGATTCAGCGTGCGCGTTGAGGTTAACTGCTGATCGTGGTGAGGTCGCCGTCGACTGAGGGACTGCGCGCCAGCAGCCGATACCTGCGAGCCACGCAGGTATCTGAGCAGCCTAACCTCCATCACAGCCGATCGAACGGACTGCGGACGCCAAGCGCACCGCTGTGCCCTAATCCAGAGCGTTTTTCGGTCGGCGGCGCGGCGCCGGAGCGTGGCGAATGCGCAATGGTTGCGGGCTCGCCGCGCCGGTGACTGAAAAACGGATTGGACGAAACCGCTGGCCGAATGCGTCGCCTACGTTCGCAGCGAGCGGGCGGGTCAACGAGTGATGGAGAGCGTGACGCGATTCATCACACAACAGCTCAAGCTCAAGGTGAACGAGACCAAGAGTGCGGTGGCGCGACCGCAGGATCGAAAGCTTCTTGGATTCAGCTTTACGGCCGGACCAGAGGTGAAGCGCACGATTGCGCCGAAGGCTCTCAACCGGTTCAAAGCCAGGGTTCGAGAGATCACGCGACGGGCCAAAGGCGTCAGCATCGAGACGACGATAGCGGAACTGGCTCCCTATCTGCGGGGCTGGCGAAACTATTTCGGCTTTTGCGAAACGCCCGAGGCGCTAGTGTATCTCACCCGCTGGGTCCGGTTGCGATTGCGAGCGGCGTTGTGGCGGCAATGGAAAACACCGCGCCGCCGCCGGGCGGTTCTCATCGCACTGGGGGTCCGTCCGCGACTGGCCCGCAACACGGCCGGCAGCGGCCTCGGTCCTTAGGTATCTTGCCAGGGCCAAGGCCCTCTCGGTCGGGCTTTCTAATGCGTACTTCACCTCACTCGGACTTCCGACGCTGATCGACGGGGCTTAGCGCCACCGACTCGAACCGCCGTGTACGGACCCGTACGCACGGTGGTGTGGCAGGGGTCGGCGGGCAACCGTCGCCCCTATGCCGATCAATGTTTCCTATCATCTCACGTTGGTCGCTTCGACCGTCAGAATCCCCAGATCTCTGCCGATGCTGGTCAGAATGAACGAGAATTCCCCAATCTGCGCGAGCGCAATCGCGACCGCTAACGCCACTCTGAAGGGGTACCGGAGTGCCCGGACAATCAGCAGCGCGATCAGGGGTTTCCCGATGAGCACGACCGCGAGCGTTGCCCCGATCAGGGCCGGCGCCTGAAGCAGGTACATCGGATTCAGCAGCATTCCGACGGATACGAAAAAGAGCACGGCAAACGCGTCTCGCATCGGCAGCGCTTCCGATGCGGCCCGCAGGCTGTAATCCGAGCGCCCGACGACGAGCCAAGGCGCGTGCAATCACCGCCCCCAGCACCGTGGCGACGCCACTCTGCACCATCGCGCCCGGCACGGCGACGCGGCGGACCGCCAGCAGTTCCTCTATCCTGAACTGCAGACCAACTCCAAACATCAGGAGTACGACGCCGACCTCTGCGAGCTGCTCCGCGATGCCGACGTTCGCCACGAAACCCGGCGTGTAGGGTCCCACGGCCGTTCCCGCGAGTAGGTATCCGACGAGCGGCGATAGGTCCAGACGCTGCGTGACGTATCCCAACACGAGCGCGGCAGAGAGCCCGATCGACAGGAGCAGGATAAGGTCGAGGTTATGCACGGATATCCCTGTAGACACGGCGGCCGCTCTTCCGTTCCCACCGCACGACGGCTCGACGCCCTCGCGCGTGCTCGAGCCCGTGGCATCTCCCTCCACGAGCTACGATGCGGACGACATGATGCTGCGGGAGCATGATGATCACGGGGACGAGCACCGTGGCTTCGCAAGAGCATGCCAGTGTCAGTCTGTCGCCAGCATGCGCCAAGCTGCGATGATTTTCCATGGACGCCTCGATAGTCAAAAGGCCGCCGAAGTGCAGCAGGCTGGGAAACGCCTCGCGGACGACTGGGGCCTGAAGATAGCAGTCGCGCTTGTCGTCGAACGCGGGGTCGGAAGGGCGCGGGACACTCCAGCCAGGCGGCAGAAGGCACACGGATCCGACCGCCTTCGGCCTGGCCTCAGACCGACGTCTCCTCCCACCCGCGAACCGCGTAGAGCAACGGCTTGGTCCAGAGGCTCTCGAGCCCCTGCAGGATGTCCGACGCCCAGTTGAAGACATTCCGTCCGGCGACGACCTTCCGCATGGCCCGCATGCGCGCCATCTGCTCGTCACCCGTCATGTCGATCGCCCGTGAGAGGGCCGCCGCGAACGCCTCGACGTCGTAGGGGTTGATGATGACTGCGCTATCGAGTTCCTGCGCCGCGCCGGCGAGCGCGCTCAGCACCAGCACGCCGCGCTCATCGTCGCGCGCCGCGACGAACTCTTTCGCCACCAGGTTCATCCCGTCGTGGAGCGAGCTGACGACGCAGACGTGCGCCAGACGGTACAGCGCCACGAGACTGAATGCCGCGAGCGGCGTCGTGTGATAGCAGACGACCGGCGCCCCACCCGGCACCGCGTGCTTGGCATTGACCGCCGCCACCCGCCGCCCGATTTCGGCCTCCATCGCGGCATAGCTCTCGAGATCGGAACGGGACGGCACGCCAATCTGGACGAAGGTCATCCTGCCGCGAAGCTCCGGCCGCCGCTCCATGAGCGCATCGAGCGCGTCGAGGCGCTCCGGGATGCCCTTGGTGTAGTCGAGACGGTCGACGCCGAGCCCGATCAGGCCGGCCCGAAGGTCGAGCAGGTCCCGCAGGCGCCGCTGTTCGTCCGCGAGCGCCGGGTCGGCGGCAAAGTTCTGGATGCGGTCGTAGTCCACGCCGATCGGCACCGAGACGACGGTGGTGGAGCGCCCGCCGAATCGGACTCGTGACGACTCGATCTCCACCTCGGCGTTCAACTCCTCTTCGGCGGCCATCAGAAAGTTTCGGCGATCGCGCTCCAGTTGAAACGCGATCAGATCGTTGGCGAGCAGGCCCGCGACAATCTCGCGCCGCCACGGGCAAATGCGGAGCCGATCCGGATACGGCCACGGGATGTGCCAGAAGAGCGCGGTTCGAGCGGCGGGCCGCAGCGCACGCAGAGCCGGCGCCACGAGCGCCAGGTGATAGTCCTGGAGGAATACCGGCGCCTCCGACGATCCGAGCTCCGCGTGAGCCGCGGCGGCGAAGCGCGCGTTCACGTCCTGATACGCCGCCCAATCCTCGCTCCGGAACTTCGGGCGGACGTCGACCACATGGCAAAGCGGCCAGAGGCCCTCGTTCGCAAAACCCCCATAGTACGCGGAGAAGGTGGGTTCCTCGATCCACAAGCGGCGAAGCACGTACGAAGGATTCTCGGGAGGCACGCGCAGTTTGTCGTTCGCGTCGACCACCAGACGGTCCGCCGAGCCGGCCCCGTGCGCGATCCACACCCCGCCTCGCTCGCGCATCAGCGCGTCCAGCGCGACGGCGACCCCACCCGTCGCGGCCTTCACGACAATCCGGCCCTCCTCATCCTGGTTGTGGAGGTACGGCTCGCGGTTGGACACGACCACGAGAGGGCTGGGCACGTGCGCATCGACCTCGCCCGCCTGAACCAGGCCATGGCGAAAGAGGATCGGCCCCACGAGCTCGTGAATCGCGATCGACGCGACCACCAGCAGCTGCAGCTGGTTGCCCCATCCCGGGAACTCGGTGGCGACGACGGAGGCAAACCCCAGGGTGATGCCTGCTTGGGAGACGAGCCCCGTCCACGCGTACTGCCCGATCGCCGCAGGCAGCCCGGAATGCTTCATGCCGGCTCCAACGCCCAATCGGATGAATCCAAGCCGGACGGCGGACAAGGCGACAGCGCTCAACCCGATGGCCGACACCGCATCGAGTCGAAGCGACGTGCCCACCGCGACAAAGAAGACCACCAGCACCGGCGGGGCGCCCCGGCGCACGGCCGCCCGCAGCGTGTCGCCCTGCGCGACCGCCAGGTTCTCGATGACGAGGCCCGCGGCGACGGCCGCGAGCAGCGGCTCGAGCTGCTGTGTGGTGCCGACCTGACTGAGCACGGCGCACACCGCCAGGAGGACCAGCGTGATCTCCCGGCCGATGTAGCGCATGTAGAGCGCGAAGAGGACGCCGACGATCACGCCGAACGCGACGGCCCCCCCGATCTCCCACGCGAGGCGTGCCAGCACCTCGGCCCCCTGGCCGTCGCCGGTGCCAAACACGACGCGCGTCGCCTGCATCGACACCGAGAAGAGCACCAGCATCGCGAGGTCGGCCAGCACGACCATGGCCAGCACCGTATCGCTCAGCGGCCCGCGCGCTCCCGAGTCCGCCACAATCGCGGCGGTCATCGTCGGCGAGAAGGACACGACGATGATGACGAGCAGGGCCAGCATGGCCAGCCGCTCGAACCCCGCGGCCTCGGCCGCGATGGGGAGCCACGGCCAGAGCATCCAGCCCACGGCCGCCAGACCGGCGATCGCGACACCCAGCGTGGTCCCGGTCATGCGCGCGATGGCCGCGAGCCGCGAACCGAGGCGTTCGATGCTCAACGTCAGGCCGGCGATGAGCGCAATCAGCGTCGTGGCGATCCCCGTGACCACTTGAAGCTGGGCCGCCATCGATTCCGTGATCAGGTTGCCCACATACGGCCCGACAATCACGCCGAAGACGAGGTACCCGGTGACGCGCGGGAGTCTGAACCGCCGCAGCGCGTCGCCCGTCACCGACGCGCCCATCAGCGCGAACCCGAGCGCCAGCGCCGTGGCGGCCGAACCGGCCGTCGCGCGAATGCCGAGGTCGCGCACCCAGACCATGGCGGCAACCGCCAGCGCAAGAGCGAGCAGGCGCCTCACGTGCCCGCTCCCTGAGGCGGGAGGAAGAGCGCGACCAGCTCGGATCCGATCGTGCCAATCACGACCATCGTCAGGAGAATCGAGGCGTCCGAGCCGACGGCCCGGACCGCGTTGAGCGCGAAGGCCACGCCGAATACGCCCGGCGAGAGCAGGTGCAGCCCGAGATCGCTTGGCACCCTGGCCCCAACCGCTTGTCTCGCCATGAGGCCGCCGGCAAGCGTGCCCGCGACTCTCAGCGCCGCGTAGGCGCCTCCGAGTCCCAGTGAGAGGGGTAAGAGGTCCGTGTGCGCCCCGGCGACCAGCAGGACGAGAACAAGCAGCGGGTGCTGCACGAAGAGCACATCGCGACTGACAGCTTCGCGGGGCAGCCGCCCGGCATACCGCCAGAAGACGCCGGCGACCAGTCCGCCGAGCAACGCGGAGACGGAAAGGGCGTCCGTGACCCCGCCGACGAGCAACAACACCGCAATGGCAAACACGCGCTCCTCTGTTTCGCCAGAGGCCCGTGTCAAGAGCAGCCACCCGGCGGCGGCCAGGACCAGCGTGACGCCGGAAGCCTGGGCTACGAGGATAAGGCCCGCCGCCGGGGCGCCCTCGCGAAGCGAGGCGATGAGGGGCCCGCCCGCCACGATGGGGAGCAGGACGCCGAGCTCGGCGACGCGCGCGGCCGCGGTTCGGGGCTCCAGCGGATTGCCGGTCGGCAGCGTGAGCGAGGTGGCGGCACAGAGGCCGGCGGCCAGCGGCAGCGTCCAGACGGGCCAGCTCGTCGACGCGATCGTGGCGGACAGGACAAACGCGGTCCCACCCGCCACCACGATGGCTGTCGCCGCCGTCTCGAGGCACGCCGCGGCGAACATGTACCGATCGCCCGCCCGATGATGGCCCGCCCCCAATCCCACGAGCACGCCAAGGGCGGCGAGCGCCACGGGGACGACCGAATCGAGAACAGACAACACGGCCTCGGACAACAGGTTGATTCCCTGAGGGCCGACGGCGATTCCCGACAGGAGGAGCAGGGCCACCGGCGCCGACGTGGCCGACCATCCAAGCGATCCGCGCCAGCTGGCCGGACGGAACCTCATCGGTCCAACGTGAGGACGTGGTGGGTGTCGGCGCGCGTGACGGCAATTATCACGCGCTGGCCCTGAGGCATCGAGGAGAACGACCGCGCAATTTGCGCCGGCGTTGGCGCCGCGATCTCGCCAATCAGGGTGATCAGGTCTCCGGCGGTCAGTCCGGCAAGGTCGGCCGCCGACACCCGCTCGACACGGACCACCTCACTGCCGATTCCGGGCCGCCCGCGCAGGGTGAGGCCCAGCGGCCGGGCGGCAGGCTGCGCCGCGGGGGCACTCGCGACCAACACGACCTCGCGAACCTCGCCGCGGCTGCGCACACCAAGCGTGAGTCGATCGCCCGCCGACAGACGAGCCATGCGGGCGTCCCACTCGTCCCGGGTCACGAGCGCGCGGCCGTCCACGGCTTCAATGACGTCGCCGGCCCTTAACATCCCATTGGCGGCGCCCTCCATGTCGATCCACGTGACGACGACGCCCACCGAGGCGCCGGTCACGGCCGAGAGCGCCGGGGTCAGCGGCTGTACCTCAACGCCAATCGCTCCCGCTGGTCCACTCGGTCTCTCAAGCAAGCGCTCCACGTCGGCGAGAAGCGTCCCGCCAGGGACGATCGCCAGCCCGGAGCCGTGCTCGATCGCCAGACCCACCAGCTCCGCGGCGTCGGTGAAGAGGAACGATCCGCGCACGAGGCCGCTCTGCGCCGGCACGGCCCACAGGGGCTCGGCCCACTGCGGGCTCTCGGCCGGATCGAGCGATCCCACAAACGCCGGGCGCAACGAAACGCCCAGTGGCGACACGTCGGTCGCGATGAGGTAGCGTGGTTGCCGCGCCCGTCGGAGCGTCCACGGCACCGGAGGCGCTGGCGGCGGCTGGCCAGCCACGCGCACCACCGTCAGGCCGGAAGCCCGATCGGTGGCCTGGACGCTGATGCCGTCCGGCGCCAGCACGTTGGGCCAGGCTGGCAGCAGGGTGACGGCGAGATCGTCCCGGAGCCTGAGCGCGACGATTCGCCGCGGCGGCTGCAGCGGGCCACGCGCAGCCGGCGGCATGTCAAGCGCCAGGAGAAACGGATCCAGACGAGTCTGCGCCTGCGCGATCTGTGACGCCAGGTCGTCGTACTGTGGACCACTCGCCAGCTGACTGAGCACCGAGGGGACCGGACTTGGCGCGGCGGGCAACTCAGGGAATCGGATGCGAGCCAGGACCCACAGCGCGGCGACCGCCAGCACGCCGGTCGTGAGCAGCAGCCGCGTTTCGCGTGACACTCGAGGTCGATAGTGGCTGAACTCCATCGCTTTCTGAAATCCCGATCGCACCGGCCAATTGTAGGCGGAATCGATCTCGGCCGGGATGTTGGCCCGCGATCGCGGCATGACGGAGGGACGCGTCCCCGATTCCGATTGACCTGCGGGTTCGCTGGTATAAGCTCTAAGACCGGATGCCTTTTTCGCGCTTCGAGAGTCCACCACGGGCGAATGATCGATAAGGAGCCCTTATGAGCAGATTTGACGACGACGACGGCGACGACAGAAATGAAGAAGGCAAGGACCAGTTCAACTGGTCCCACCGGCACGACCGGTCTCGCCACTTCGACCAGTACGTGCGCGCCCTCGACGTCTGGCGGGCCCGCGCCGCGCGCTCCGGCGGGAGCCTTCTCTGGATCGCGGCCGGGCTGCTTCTGCTGGTGTTGCTCGTCGCGACGGCGTATCAGGTACAGCCCGAGGAAGTCGGCGTGGTCGTCCGACTCGGCAAGTACGTGCGGACCGCGGAGCCTGGCCTACGGCTGAAGATTCCCTTTGTCGAGCAGGTGTACAAGATCCCCGTCCAGCGGCAGCTCAAGGAGGAATTCGGCTTTCGTACGACCCAGGCCGGTGTGCGCAGCACCTTCAGCGAGCAGAGCTTCGACACCGAGGCGGTGATGCTGACCGGAGACCTCAACGTTGCCGTGGTCGAGTGGATCGTCCAGTACCGCGTCGCGGACCCGTACCTCTATCTCTTCAAGGTCCGCAACGTCACCGATACCTTCCGGGCGATGACCGAGGCCATCATGAGGCAGGTGGTTGGCGACCGCACCGTGACAGAGGTGCTGACTGTCGGACGGCAGGCGATCGAGACGCGGGTGGAAGAGCTGCTGCGGGGGCTCACCGAGCAGTACGAGATGGGCATCACGATCGAGCAGGTCGTGCTGCAGGACGTCAATCCGCCGGATCCCGTCAAGCCGTCGTGGGACGAGGTCAACCAGGCGCAGCAGCAGCGCGACCGCATGATCAACGAGGCGCGAGCCGAGTACAACAAGGTGATTCCGCGCGCGAAGGGCGAAGCGCTGCAGGCGGTGCTCGAAGCCGAGGGCTACGGCCTCAATCGCGTGAACCGCGCGCAGGGCGAGGGCGCGCGCTTCCGATCGATCCAGGCGGCCTACGGCCGCGCGCCGGACGTGACTCGCGAGCGTCTGTACATCGAGACGATGGAGCGCGTGCTGCCTCGAGTAGGAAATAAGCTGTTTCTCGATCCCGACGTACGGGGCCTTGTGCCGCTGCTGTCGCTCGATGGGCTGAAAGCCACCGCGGCACCAGGCGCCGCCCCGCAGCCGGCATCGCCCGCTGGAGGTGCCCGATGAATCGCAGATACCTGGTGGTCGGAATCGTGCTGGCCGTCCTCGTCGCAGCCGCGGCTTCCGCGTTCCGCGTCGGCGAGACCGAGCAGGTCATCATCACCCAGTTCGGCGATCCGATCGGCGTGCCGATCAAGGATCCCGGGCTGCACTTCAAAGTGCCGTTCATTCAGCAGGCCAACTATTTCGACAAGCGGTTCCTGGAGTGGGACGGCAATCGCAACCAGGTGCCGACAAAGGACAAGCGGTTCATCTGGGTCGACACGTACGCGCGCTGGCGCATCGTGGATCCGCTGCGCTTCTTCCAGCGGCTGCGCGACGAGCGGGGCGCCCAGTCGCGCCTCGACGACATCCTCGACGGAGAGACCAGAAACGCCGTCGCCCGGTACGATCTCATCGAGCTCGTCCGCAACACCAATCGGAATCCGGCCGATATTCCCATCGAGGCGCAGGAGGAGGAAGTCATTCTCAACAGGATCGAGAAGGGACGCGATCGGGTCTCACGGGAGATCCTCGAGCGGGCCTCCAGCCGGACGGCGGATCTGGGCATCGAGCTGCTCGACCTCCGGATCAAGCGCATTAACTACGTCGATGAAGTGCAACGCGACGTGTTCGCGCGGATGATTGCCGAGCGCCAGCGGATCGCCGAGCTGTACCGGTCCGAAGGGCAGGGCGAGGCGGCGCGCATCGAGGGCGAGCGCGAACGGGACCTGCAGCGGATCCAGTCCGAAGCCTTCAGGATGGCCGAGGACCTGCGCGGGAAGGCGGACGCCGAGGCCACCGCCATCTACGCGGCGGCCTACGGCCGCGACGCCGCCTTCTATTCGTTCACGCGGTCGCTCGAGATGTACGAGAAGATGATCGATCCAGGAACGACGATCATCCTGGGGACTGACAGCGAGTTGCTGAGGTACCTGGAGCGGGCACGCTAGGCGAAGGCCAGACGCGATCCGTCTGCCGTCCGCAATCGGGGCCGGGGCGTCTTCTGGCGCTCGCGCACACTCGTGCCGATATCGTCAGAGTCGACCATCACATCCGCGTCGGAGGAGCCTGAGTCATGTACAAAACACGCGTACCGCGCTACCTGAGATTCTTCCTGGCCACCGCCGTGTTGATCGGGCCTGCGGCCCCCGCCGCGGCGGCCGATGACGCGACGCCTGGCCCGGCGGCTCTGCCGGTATCGGTGCCGCTCGAGGAGTTTTCCCCGGGCTTCCTCGGCATGTACCGGAAGATGATGGAGATCGAGGACGAGATTGTCAGGTATTCCCTCAAGTACGGCGTGGACACGTCGCTCTCGAAGGCGGTGTGCCTGTATGAATCGGGCGGCAACGCCAACCTGACCTCGTCGGCTGGCGCCAAGGGCTACTTTCAGGTCATGCCGGCCACGTTCCGCTTGCTGCGCGTCCCCAGCAACATCGAGGCTGGCATCAAGTATCTCGGCCAGCTTGTCAGGCAGTTCGGACGCGAAGACTACGCGCTCGCCGCCTATAACGGCGGCCCGAGGCGGGTGTCGCGCGGTGGGATCATGCCGCTCGAATCGCTGCAGTACGTCCTTGGCGTCGGCAGCTATCGCGCCGTGCTCAGGATGTACGAGCCCGCCGTGCGCGCGTATGCCACCGAACTGGCGCTCCTGACGACGGGCGCGGGCGACGATTGGTGGACGCTGTCCCAGCGCCTGAAGGTTCCCGTTGTGCAAGTGAGACTGCATAATCCGTTTCTGGCGGCACGATCGCTGCAGCCCGGCCGGATCGTCGCCTATCCCCGGGAGCCCCGCAGCGACTTGTTCGACGGCGGCGGCAGTGAGCTGCAGTACCGGGCCAGGATTGGCGACAATTTTCTCAAGCTGGCCTTCACGCTCGAAGTGGACGCCGATCGCCTTCGCGAAACCAACGGGTTGTGGCGGCTCGAGCCGCTCCTGCCCGACACGGTCCTGACCATCCCGCTGGGCCCGCCGGGCAAGTACACCGAGTACCGCGTGGCGGCGGGTGACGGGCTCTTTGAGATTGCCGGCCGTCTGTCGGTCGATCCCTGGTGGATCATCCGGGACAACGGCCTCTGGGATGAACAGGTCCGCGCGGGCACGACCCTCCGCATCCGCGTACCGCCGCCGAGGCCGACGTATCGAACGCACATGGTGAGACCGGGCGACAATCTCACGGCCATCGCCCGGCGGTACAGTGTCACCGTATCGGCCATCCAGGCCGCCAACTCGCTCGGCAACCGTACGATCATTCGGCCCGGCGAACGCTTACGGATCCCCCTCAGCTAAGGCGCGACTGCAAGACCGCTCATCCCAGGCGCCTCGCGAAAGTGGATGTTCGACGAGGACTGCTGTCAGAATGATCCATGCCCGACATGAGACGAACCGGGTCCGCGCACGATCCGCTGTGGTACAAGGACGCCATCATCTACGAGCTGCCCGTCAAGTCGTTTTGTGACGCCAACGCGGACGGCATCGGCGATTTTCAAGGTCTGCATCAGAAACTCGACTATCTCCAGAGCCTGGGTGTGACGTGTCTCTGGTTGCTGCCGTTCTTTCCCTCGCCGCTCAAAGACGACGGGTACGACATCGCCGACTACGTGAACGTCCATCCGAGCTATGGGACGATGGAGGACTTCAAGACGTTTCTGCAGGCCGCCCACGAGCGCGGCCTGCAGGTGGTCGTCGAGCTCGTGCTCAACCACACATCGGACCAGCATCCCTGGTTCCAGCGGGCACGGTCGGCGCCGGCCGGATCGCCGGAGCGCGACTACTACGTGTGGAGCAATACGAAGCAGCGCTACGAGCAGTCGCGGGTCATCTTCGTGGACGCCGAACCCTCGAACTGGACGTGGGATCCCGTCGCAGAGGCGTACTACTGGCACCGATTCTTCCATCATCAGCCGGATCTCAACTACGACAACCCGGCCGTCGTCCGCGAGATGCTCGCGGTGCTGGACTTCTGGATCGATCTGGGTGTCGACGGCTTCCGTCTCGACGCGGTGCCGTATCTGGTCGAACGCGATCAGTCGAGCTGCGAGAACCTGCCAGAGACGCATGCCATCATCAAGGCGATTCGGCGGCACATCGATGAGCGGACTCCCGGCCGGATGCTGCTGGGCGAGGCGAACCAGCTGCCGGCGGACGTGCGGTCGTATTTCGGCGACGGCGACGAATGTCACATGGCCTATCACTTTCCGCTCATGCCGCGCATCTTCATGGGGCTGCACCTGGAGGATCGGCAGCCGATCGCCGACGTCATGGAGCGGACGCCATCCATCCCTGACAGTTGCCAGTGGGCGCTGTTCCTGCGGAACCACGACGAGCTGACGCTCGAGATGGTGACCGACATCGAGCGCGATTACATGTACCTTGCGTACAGCATGGACCCGCAGGCTCGGCTCAATATCGGCATTCGCCGGCGATTGGCGCCACTGCTCGGCAACGATCGTCGCCGGATCGAGCTGCTGATCGGCCTGCTGTTCTCCTTTCCGGGCACGCCGATCGTCTACTATGGCGACGAAATCGGCATGGGCGACAATCTCTATCTCGGCGACCGCAACGGCGTCCGGACGCCGATGCAATGGACCGGCGATCGCAACGCCGGTTTCTCGCGCTGCAACCCGGCGCGACTGTACAGCCCGGTCATCATGGACGCGGTATACGGCTACGACGCGGTCAGCGTCGAGGCGCAGGACAGCGATACGGCGTCGCTTCTGTACTGGATGCGGAATATGATCCGGCTGCGGCAGCTGTTCAAGGTCTTCGGGCGGGGCACGATGGAGTTTCTGTCGCCGTCGAACCGCAAGGTGCTGGCCTACGTCCGCCGGTACCGCGATGACACGATTCTCTGCGTGGCCAACCTCTCCCGCGCCGTGCAGCCGGCCGAACTCGATCTGGGAGCGTTCGTGGGCCTGGTGCCGGTGGAAATGCTGGGCTACACGGAATTTCCCGCCATCGGCACGCTGCCGTACTTTCTGACGCTTGGCCCGTATGCCTTCTACTGGTTCGAACTCCAGCGTCCAAGAAGCTGACGTGCCGGACGGCGGCGCCGGCGTCGACGTCATCGTCGGGTTGACGAGCCACAACGACGTGGGCACGGTCGGCGCGGTCGTCCGCGCCCTGCAGGACGGCCTGGCGCGGTACGCCGCGTCGAGCGCCGTGCGATTCGTCCTGGCGGACGCGGGATCGACCGACGGCACCCGCGAGGCCGTGCGGGAAGCGGTGGGGCCGTCCGCGCTCGTGGAAGTGGAGTCCGGGCGCGGCGCGGAGCTTGGCGAACCGCCGTATCACGGCCAGCACGGGCGCGAGGCGGCGTTGCGGGCGATTATCGAGACGACGCACCGCCTGGGCGCCAGGGCCTGCACCGTCATCGATGCGCGCCTCCAATCCGTGGAACCGGAATGGATCGACCGGCTCCTCGTGCCCGTCCTGGCCGACGGGTTCGACTACGTCTCGCCGTATTACGCCCGGCCGGTCGCCGAAGGGGCGATCACCAAGGGCATCGTGTATCCGATGTTCAGGGCCCTGTACGGCGTCCGGCTGCGTCAGCCGGCCGCAGGCGAGTTCGGCTGTTCCGGGCGACTGGCGGCGCACTACCTGGAACAGGACTTCTGGGACGCCGAATTCGCGCCAGTCGGGATCGACCTCTGGCTGGCCGTCGCCGCCGCCTGTGGGGAGTTCCGTTCCTGTGAGGCGGTGCTGGGGACTCGGGGGGCGGTGTCGCGCGGCGCACCGACCGACCTCAGCACGACGCTCAAGCAGGTCGTGGGTTCGCTGTTTGCCGATCTGGAACGTCGGGTCGACGTCTGGCAGCGCGTCCGGGGCTCCAGGGCGATCCCGATTCGTGGCGCGGTCGGCGGGATGGATCCGCAGGCGCCGACGGGGAACGTCGACGGGTTGATGGAATCCTTCCGGCTCGGTTACCGCGAGCTCCGTGAGATCTGGACGTGGGTCTTGCCGCCGCGGTCGATCGTCGAACTGCGCACGCTGACCGAGACGGCCGCGGAGCGCTTTCGGTTCGACGATCGGCTCTGGGCGGGCATCGTCTACGACTTTGCGGTGGGCTACAGCCTTCGCGTCATGCCCCGCGACCACCTCCTGCGCTCCCTGACGCCGTTGTACAGCGGCTGGCTGGCGTCGTTCGTGCTCCAGATGGAGGGAGCCTCGCTGCAGGGAATTGAAGAGCGCGTCGAGCGGGTGTGCCTGGCGTTCGAGTCGGAGAAGCGCCACTTGATCTCACGGTGGCGATGGCCGGAGCGCCTTCGATGACGGCCAACGGCCGGGCTGCCGACACCAGGCGCGGCGAACACAAGAAAAGGAGCAGCCATGTGGGCAGAAATTGATCAGATCCTGCGGCAGGCGACCAGGCAGATTGCCGACCACGTCGCGAGCTTCCTGCCCGGCGTGCTGGTGGCACTGGTGCTGATCCTGGCGACCGTGGTGGCCGCGGCGCTCGTCCGCGCGCTGCTCGGCCGCGCACTGCGCGGTCTCGAGTTCGACCGGCACGCCGACCATCTGGGCCTGGCGGTGCTGCTCGGCTGGCCGTCGTCGACGACCAGTCCGTCGCAGACCTTGACGCGCGTCGTCTATTGGACGGTCGTCGTCCTCGGCCTGCTCCTCAGCCTGACCGCGCTCAACGCCACCATCCCGTCGCGGTTCGCGCTGTCGGTGTTCCAGTACCTCCCGAACCTCCTGGCCGCCCTGATGATCCTGGTCGTCGGGGCGATTGCGGCGCGGTTCCTGTCGCGATCGGTGCTCATCGGCGCCGTCAACATGCAGATCCGATCGGCGCGCCTCCTCAGCCTCGCCGTCAGATGGCTCGTGCTGCTCATCGCGGTCGCCATGGCTCTCGATCACCTCAGCATCGGCCGCAATGTCCTGCTTCTGGCCTTTGGCATCCTGTTCGGCGGGATCGTCCTTGCGGCGGCGCTCGCGGTGGGGCTGGGGGCGAGAGACGCCGTCAGTCGGGCGCTCGAACGCCAGCTCCAGGAGCCGCCGCGCGGCGATGACGAGGTGAATCACGTCTGAGTGATGGGCGGCGGGCTGCGCGAGACTCATGGCCGCCTGCCCTCGAGCTCGCGCTTCAGAATGATCGCGGACGGCCTGGCGAACCGAATCCTCACCGCCAGCGGCGTGCCATCGATCCCCGCGCCGCAGCCTGCCCGCGCGCCGCCGCTCCCCGCCGGAGATCCCGACGTGGTCTGGCAGGCCGACGAGTCCCTGGTGGTCGACCCCTGCTCCTGACCGACGGCCGACGGCGCGCCGAAGGTGTGCCCTGCGGTAGTGCCGCACGTCGAACGAGGTGGTTGGTCTTGATTCTCCGTCGCCAGCGTCACACAATCGGCGCGTCAGGGTGGGGCCAATCCGCCCTGTTGTCGGAGGGGAGGACGGAGCTGAGAACGGGCCTTCCGTTAACCCCACCCCCTAATGTTTCCTATCGTCCTCGTCATCGTCAATCGTCCCACCTTGTGGCGGTAATGGTCCGCAGTGCGACCGCATCATCACGTTCACGGGCAAGGTCAATGCTGATGAGATTGCATTCAGCCGCGACGTCGAGTTCGGGAGGGTGGCGACCCCGGTGCCAATGGACTCTTTGGCGCAGGGGAGGGAGCCGTACGCGAGTTCACCGCGAAGCGCGTGCGGTAGCTGCTGATCATTGCTCGCAGCTCATGGCTTGCGGCTCAGAGCCCGCCGCAAGTCGTGAGCCTCGCCAACCTCGACATCCCGATTACAATGCTCCTCCAGGTGTGATGAGGAGAGCCACCAAGGCGGACCCCGTGTCGATGGACGAACTCCGGCAGCTTGCCGAACGGCGTTTCGGTGACATGGTCAAGGCGGTCGTGGACCTCAGGCGCGGCATCCTGCTGCTCGACGCCGAACTCCATGCAGACCAGGAGGCGGAACTGCTGGCCGAGGGGTCGGCGCAGGGAGACCTGTGGGGGATCAATCTCTATCCTGCGGCTGACGGCGCCGATTGGCTGGAATTCGATTCCATGATCAATCTCCGTCCTTCATTCGGCAATCGGTCCCGTGGCGTGGACGAACCGGCGACTCGTGAGGCCATCATCGCTCTCGTGGATCGTGTGGTGCGCCGATGAGTCACATTCAGCATCGAGATCTGGCCGGCGGGCGCTGGTGGCAGCTGTCCCTGGCCGAGCAGCTGGGCCATGTGGGCAGCGAGATCAGTCGTGCCCTTCGTTGGACGTCGCGCAATCCCGATGTGGCGCGTGGAGCGGTGTACCGCGCGCTCGAGCTGCTGGATCTCACGCTTGCAGACCCTCGACAGCGACAGTCACCGGCACGCCTCCGCGAAATTGCGCGGGCGCGGGAAGTGGTGGCGGACTTTTTCGCTGGGCCCAACCAGTACGGTTCGACGGGTCCCTCCATCCAGAAGTACTTCGACGCCTATGCCGTCGCGGCCCGAAGGCCTGCCCTGACACAAACCTGACACTTCTCTGACGCCGGGCGGGATCCTTACCGCTTAGGTGACTTCGCAAACCGCAGCGCGCACACGCACTGGTGGGCCGCGAAAACAACGGGATGAGCCGATTTCCTAAGGGGAAAACTACTTTCCGCCGCTGCTCGTTGGCGTCTGGCTGAAGTGACCGCTTGTTTGCCGTCAGAATCCGCGGAAACCACGAAACCTGCCAGCGCGGCGTGAAGGCGCGAGCGGCGACGTCATGATCGGCGTGCTGACCCTTGGCAGGATGGCGCTCGTGACCACCGTCTCGCCTGGTTCGAGAGGCCCCTCGACGAGCTCCGTGTACAGATCGCCTTGGACCCCGGTCACGACCGCTTCCGGCTTGAGCTCGCCGTCTTCGTAGTGCCACAGCGTGGCGGTGGCATCGTCGGGCGTCGAGGTGGGCAGCGCGTTCACCGGAATCTGGTCCTGATCGAGCGTCTCGAGGACTGTGACCGAGGGCCGGAACGCCAGGGCGTCGTTCGGTATCCGCACGCAGTCTTCACAACGTGGAATGACGAAGGTCGCAATGGCCGTCATGCCCGGGACCAGCCGCCCTTGCGCTTGGGGCACGTCGATGATCGCGTTGTACGTCACAGTGGCCGGCGGGTTCGTATTGCGTGTGGTCGTCGTGGCGGAGGCCACCAGTACCGGCTCGAGACGGACCTGCGAGACGACGCCGGCAAACGTTTCGGCTGGATGCGCCGCGACCTGAAACGTCAGCGGCTGTCCCCGCGAGATCTGGCCGATATCGGCCTCGTCAATCGACAGGTTCAGCTCCATCCGGTCGAAGCCGGCCGCGATCGTGAAGAGCGTCGGCGTCTCGAAGCTCGCGGCCACCCGCTGGCCGACTTCGACCTCTCTGGACAGCACGACGCCATCGAGCGGCGATCGGATGATCGTATGGGCCAGATCGACTTGTCGCTGTTGAACGGCGGCGTCCGCCTGGGCCACGGCGGCTTCGGCCTGTTTCACCGCCGCGGCCTGGGAAGCCGCGCTGGCCCGAAACGAATCGACGGCGGTCTGGGCCGCGTCACGATCGCTCCGGGGCACGAGGTGTTTGTCGAAGAGCCGTGTGGCCCGCTCGTACTGCCGCCGCGCGTTCTGAAAGAGCACCCTGAGGCCCTCGAGATCGCTCCGAGCCTTGGAGAGAGCCGCGCGTGCGCGTTCGAGGCTGGCCCGGGCTGAGTCGAGCTGGGCACGGATCAGCGAAGGCTCGATTCTCGCGATGACCTGCTCCTTCCTGACGATGGAGTTGAAGTCGGCGCCAAGCCACTCGATCATGCCGGACACCTGGGTGCCGACCTCCACGGTCCGCACGGGCTGGAGCGTGCCGGCGGCCACGACGCGATGGACGATCGGCCCGCGGGTGATGAGAGCCGTCGTCACCTCGACCTTCGGCGTACGATCCGCGCAGGCGGTGTGAACCACGCCGACCGCCGCGGCGACGGCCGCCAAGCGCGCGACGGCACGAAGCGACAGAATCATTGCAGCTCCTCCCTCGTCGATCGCGTGAGCGCCGGTGATGGGGACTCTTGATCGCCGTCCCGCCGGACCAGGGTCCGGATGGGGAACGGGATCGTGATGCCTTCGCGCGTGTACCGCTCGTGCAGCCGTTTGATGAATTCGTGCTTGAGCAGGTACTGGTCCACGTACTCGCGCGCGCGCAGGATCACGGTGAAGTTGATGCTCGAACGCCAGCTCCAGGAGCCGACGCGCGGCGATGACGACGTGAATCACGTCTGAGCGGTGGGCGGCGGCCGCGCGGGACTCATCGCCGCCTGCCCTCGAGCTCGCGCTTCAGAATGATCGCGGACGGCCTGGCGAACCGAATCCTCACCGCCAGCGGCGTGCCATCGATCTTGAGCGGCGCTGGATCGGGGCTGAAGGCGGGATCCTCGGTCGTCAGGACTTGCTGCCACGGCCCCGTCAGCGCCTCTGTGCGGCCCGCCCGCCCGCCGAGCCGCTCAACAGGCTCAACAGGGAAGTCGACCACGCCAGCTCCCGTCAAGCACACGACAATGAGAAACGTGCTGTCCGATCCGTCCCGCCGGATCGCGATTGTGGCGTCATTCAGAGAGGCGACGTGAAACGTCGACGCGCCGTGAAGCGTCGGCTCGTGCCGGCGAAGCGTGAGAAGGGCCTGGTACAGCCTTGCGGTGGCCGCATGCGGTTCGCGGTGGCGCTCGTCCCAGATGAGCCTGCTGGAGAGAAACGTCGATGGCGCCTGCGGATCGGGAATCTGCTCGCGGGCGTTGGGGTCTGAAAATGCCGCAAAGTGGCGGAACTCTTCCCGGCGCCCCGCGGTCACCAACCGGCCGAGCTCGTGATGATGGTCCGAAAAATAGAGAAACGGCGTGCTGGCCGCCCATTCCTGCCCCATGAACAGCAGCGGCGTTTCCGGGGCCATGAGCAGCAGGACCGACGCGGCGCGGTACGCCGCCGGATCGATCTGCTGGTGCAGGCGCTCGCCGAGCGCGCGGTTGCCGATCTGATCGTGGTTTTGGAGACAGATCACGAATCGATTCGGCGGGAGACCGGTCGGGTCGGTGCCGCGGGAGCGGCCGAGATGGATCGAAAACTCTCCGGCGAAGAACCACCCCCGGCGGATGGTCGTCGCCAGATCCGCGGTGCGACCGCTGTAGTCGCGATAGTACCCCTCCGAATCGCCGGCGAGCAGACGCCGGCACTGGTGATGAAAGTCGTCGGCCCACACCGCGTCGAGGCCCCAGCCCCCCTCGCGTTCGGGCCTCAGCATCCCATCGAGGTTGCGGTGATCCTCCGCCACGACCAGCACGCGCCGACCGGTCGCTGATTCGCGCACCCGCGCGGCCAGCTCGGCGAGGACATGGCGCGGGCCCTCGTCGGCGATGGCGTGCGTGGCGTCGAGCCGAAGGCCGTCAACGTGATATTCGTGGACCCAGTGCAGCGCGTTTTCGATAACGAACTCGCGCACGGCGGCGCTCTGATCGCCGTCGTAGTTCACGCCCGCGCCCCAGGGCGTCTGATGGCGATCGGTGAAGTAGTACGGGCTGAACGCCGAGTGATACGCCCCGTCCGGCCCCAGATGGTTGTACACCACGTCGAGAAACACACCGAGGCCGAGACCGTGCGCGGTGTCGACCAGACGCCGCAGATCGTCGGGCGTGCCGTAGCATCGGGCGGGCGCAAAGAGCGCGACGCCGTCGTAGCCCCAGTTGCGCGCTCCCGGAAAGTCGGCCACCGGCATCAGCTCGATCGCCGTCACGCCGAGCGTGGCGAGCTGGGCCAGCCGCGACGTGACGCCGGCGAACGTGCCCTCGGGACTGAACGTGCCGACGTGGAGCTCGTAGAAGACGATGTCGTCGAGCGCGAGGCCCGTCCAGCGATCGTCGGTCCAGCGAAACGATCGCGGGTCCACGACCTGCGACGGCCCGTGCACGCCATCGGGCTGAAACCTCGATGCCGGATCGGGCAGCAGGCGGTCGCCGTCGAGACGATAGCGATAGCGGTCGCCGGCGCGAACGCCGGGAAGCACAGCGGAGAAGGCGCCATCCGGCGACGGGGCGAGGGCATACGCGAGGGGTCCGCCGGGACGCTCAACGATCACATCGACGTCGGTGCTCGACGGCGCCCAGACTCGAAACGTGGTGCCCTCGGAGGCGACGTGCGCCCCCAGCGACGGTGTCCACGTGCCGGGGATTGGCGCGGTCATCGGCCGCGGACCTGCCCGACGGGTCCGCTCAGAATCTGGAGGATGCCCGCGAGCGGGATGCCGACCCACTGAGGCCGGCTCGCCAGCTCGTACGCCAGCTCGTAGAGCACCTTCTCGAGGATGAAGGTGTCGAGCAGCTGCCCGAAGCGTTGATCGTCGACAGGCACGGGCGCCGCATCCGCCATCGTCTGCCGATAGCGGCTCAAGAACGCTGCCCGAATCCCTGTTTCCCACAGAAGCGCCCGTTCTTCAAACCGCTCGCGCAGCTTCGGCTGGCGATCCGATACGGCGGCCAGCGCCGCGTACGCGGCATAGCTGAACGAACGCAACATGCCAGCCACGTCCTTGAGCGGCGACTGCTTCGCGCGGCGTTCGGCGAGCGATCGCGCCGGTTCCCCCTCGAAATCGATGATCACGAAATCGTCCCCGGCGCACAGGACTTGACCGAGATGGTAGTCGCCGTGCACGCGCGTCCGCATCGAAGAGGCGGGGACGGTCGCCAGGGAGCTGATGTGGGCATCGAGCCGGGCACGCAGGCTGAGGACGGCGCGTGCGCGCTCTTGTACCGGTGGCGGCAATGAGTCCAGGCGCCCGGCCAGCGCGGTCAGTGACCGGTGGGCGTCCTCCTGCAGCCGCGCCACCAGGGCTGCGACATGCGCCGCCGTCAACGCCTCGGGAGCGAAGTCGGGACTGCTGCCCTCGCCGGCGAGGGCGATGTGCAGTTCGGCGGTGCGTTGCCCGAGCAGGGCCGCAGACGCCAGAAACGGGATCGTGTCGGTGGCGGGGCCGCGGCGCCTGTCTCGCAACAGGAACTGTTGCACCTCGCCGACCGCGCGATCCCAGGCCGTTCCGCTGTGTGGGACGAACCCTTGCAGCAGCGCGAGCAGCATCGGCTCTTCACCGGGCCGGGCATACTCGAGGGTGGCTACCAGTGGCGCGATCTGCGTGAATCGCTGGCGCGACAGGAACACGGCGACTTCGAGCTCAGGGTGCGGGCCCGGCTCCAGACGGCGAAGCAGCTTCAGCACGTAGCGATCGCCGAACCGAATCGAACTGTTGCTTTGCTCGGCGACGCCGCCGACGATCGGCAAGCCATCAGACGTGGCGTCGCGCCGATAGGCCCTGGCGCGGGCGATACCGTTGTGCAGCGAGATCGAACGCCCGGTGAGCATGGCGGCCAGCAACGCCCGGCACGCCGCATCGTCCTCGAGCGCGTCGACGAGAGCCGCTCCGGCTCGTCGCGCGATCGTCTCCACACCGAGCGCGCGTTGTACGTCGGCCTCAGACAGGACGGCGAGCGGCGTGAAGTACCGCTCTTCGCCGCCGTCGGCGTATGTCACGCCGGCAATGGCCGGCACCAGACCCTCGGGCATCGATCCGACCGGCGACCAGTCCACGAGATGCGTTGCCGCGATCGTGCGCGCCTTTCCCAGGAACCATCGCTGCCTTTCGAGAAACGGCCCGAGGGCCTCGCCGAGATCGGTCGCGAGATCGGGGACCCGGAATGGAACCTGGAGGACATGGGCCACGCTCACGAG
>Ga0156278_1096_pt1 | contig 44450 bp, 44 predicted proteins | sample RifCSPlowO2_12_FD_107927 | JGI IMG/M metagenome (GOLD analysis project Ga0156278, IMG submission 107927) | Acidobacteria bacterium RIFCSPLOWO2_12_FULL_65_11
CCAAGACCATGCGGCGGTCTTTGCCGTGGACACGGTCGAATGCCTCGGCGGCAGTGTGCCCAAGGCACAGCACCAAGACCATGCGGCGGTCTTTGCCGTGGACACGGTCGAATGCCTCGGCGGCAGTGTGCCCAAGGCACAGCAACGGCTCGTGGAGGCCTGGGCGGAGATTCACCGAGAGGAACTGCGGCGTGATTGGGATCTCTTGCAATCGGGCCAGCCGCCGGTCAAGATCGAACCACTCAGGTAGTCCATGACCCATCCCATCCATCGCGTCGCGCGGTTCGAAATCGTCGGTCCGTACACGCTGTCCGTGGCCTTCACGGACGGAACCACGCAAGAGATCGACTTCCGGCCCGTACTGCACGGCGTACTCTTCGGCCCACTGCGGGACCTGGAGGTGTTCAACGCCGTGATTCTCGATCAGGAAGTGGGTACGCTCACGTGGCCGAACGGCGCAGACTTCGATCCGGCGACGCTCCACGAGTGGCCACGCGTGCGGGCCGAACTCGCCGCGCGGGCTCAAGCGTGGGCCGAACCGAACTACGAACAGCGGGCCAACACGCGAATGGAGCCGACGCGCCGCTGAACTGCGACGGCGCACGGCTCAGCGCGCACGTTGCCATTCTGAATAATGTAAGTTGACTCGACGAGGGTAAGATCAACACGTGCTGCTGCCCAATGCTCATCTGGCGGAAATCGATCCCCAGAAGTTGCATGGGTACCTCCTTTCCACTACCCATCCAGTTGGTCGATCCAAAGCTCGGTTTGTCGGGGCTTTGGGATACACGGCCCAAGGCTGGCAAGAACTTGAAGCCGACCTCCGGATACAACACCTCACTCAAGACGCGCAACCAGGCGAGTCATGGGCGGAGGGGCGACTCTTCACGATTCGGGCTATCCTGAAGAGACCCAACGGACAATCGGCGATTGTACGGAGCGTCTGGTTCGTCGCGGCGGGTCACGAGACACCACGTTTCGTCACCGCCTATCCGGGAGGCGCCAAGTGACTGTTCGGCCGCTCGATGTCGTCGTATTAACACATGATGTACCGGCCCATGGATTGCGGCGAGGCGATCTAGGTGCCGTGGTCGAGGTCTATGGGTCGAATTCGATCGGGGTCGAGTTTGTGGCGGCTTCCGGTCGAACCCAGGCGCTGGTCACGTTGTCTCCCAACGACATTCGGCCAGTCGCTGATGATGATCTGATGGCGGTTCGCCCTGCTGGTTCAGCAAATCAACGGGATGGCTAACTCGGCTTGGAGCCGACGCGCCAATCCATGCGATCCTGTCGCTGTTGGCGCGCGGCTCAAGCCGCACGTCTAGACGGCTGATAGAACCTGATTACCGGAAACTTGATTCTTGGGAAACGCGTTCACGAAGCTTCAAGGTCAGTACTTGGCGTTCATCGTGGCGTACATGAAATTGAACCGGCGCGCTCCAGCAGAAGCGGACTTTCAGCGCTACTTCGAGGTGACACCGCCTTCAATTCACAGCATGATTGTCACGCTGGAACGGCGTGGCTTGATCAGACGGACACCGGGTCGGTCTCGCTCGATCGAGGTTTTGGTGCCGATCAACGAGGTTCCTCCCCTCGACTGAGGTGTCAACGATGAACGCCACCTCCGAGGATCATCGCAAACACCTGCTCGACGGGCTGCGCCGGTTCCTGCCGTCCGTCCGACAAATGGCTGGCGTCAGACGGATTGCCATCTTGGGCTCGATCGTGACCACCAAGCCGGATCCCAAAGATATCGACATCCTCGTGGTGGTGGCCGACGATGCGGATCTGGCGCCGCTGGCCACGTGCGCGCGGCGCCTTCAGGGCCACGCCCAGAGCTTCAATCGGGGCACTGACGTGTTTCTCGCCGACGAGCGGGGCACGTACATCGGACGGACATGCCACTGGAAGAATTGTCGCCCTGGTGTTCGGCTCGCGTTAGTCAGACGAAACTAATTTCAATGCGCATAACAAGCGCTGCACCCGACGGCCGCTGGTGCGATCGCGAGCGGCCGCGGGTGAGCGCTGGCCGTTGAGATGGCAGCCTGGGCACGCCGACCAAACAAGACATACACTGATTCCGTGACATTCGCTTGGGATCCGAAGAAGGCGAAAAAGAATTTAGAGAAGCACAAGGTCGACTTCCGGGAGGCGGCAACCGTTTTCGACGATTCGTTCTCAACGACGTTTGCTGACGATGACCATTCATCGGGCGAGCGGCGATTTCTCATCATCGGGATGTCGGTGCGTAGTCGAATCCTCGTGGTATCGCATACTGAGAAGGGCGATACAATTCGAATCATCAACGCGAGAATAGCCACACGGCAAGAGCGAAGGTTTTATGAAGAAGACGAATCAAATCCCAGCTGACGACATGCGTCCCGAGTACGACTTTGCATCAATGAAGGGCGGCGTCCGTGGCAAGTACGCAGGACGGGCGCGCGAGGGCACAAACATCGTGCTCATCGAACCAGAGGTTACGGACGCGTTTCCCACCGAGCAGGCCGTCAACGAGGCGCTCAAGGGTGTTCTCAATACAACACGAGCCGTCCGAAATACAGGCGGGCTGCCTAACAAGGCGCTGCGGCCGACGAGTCGCGCGCGACGCAAGGCCAAATCGCGAAAGCGATCCCACGCGGCTCGCGGCTGAGCGCCGATCGTTGGGCCGTCTTCCGATCGGCAGGGCTTTCGGCGAGGTCTGACCCTTGTCGAGCGCGGTTGCCTTCTTACACACGCAACTGCACGATAAAATGAACCGTGGTCGATTGGCGTCGGGTTACTCCATCGGATTTCGAGTATGACTTCGAACGGGACGAACTCGCTCCGCATGGCGTGACGTTCGATGAAGCGGTTGAGTGCTTCTTTTCGGACTTTCAGATTCGCCGAAACAAGAAATATCGCGATCGTCATCAGTTGCTCGGCCGACTCTTGGCGGAAGGAAGCTCAAGATCATCTTTCAGATCAAGCCGCGCAACGTCGTTCGCATCATTACCGGGTGGCCATTATGAAGAAGCGCCGAAACACAACCCCCTTAAAGCCGAAACTGACTCAGGATCAAGTCGATCGACTTGTCACCGCCCAAGCCGATGAGGACTCCGCTTGGCAGAAGGCGATAGTAGTCAGGCGACCGAAATCCGCGTCCTTGTCCATTCACCACGTCGACGACGCGCCGCACATTCCGCACTTCGGGGGAAAAGTGGCGATCGAAGCGGCGATCAGGAAGTCGGGGATCGACTACACGATCCTGCGGCCGAACAACTTCTACCAGAACGATGACGGGCTCAAGGACACGGGCGGCGCGCGACCTCCGACGAGCTGAAGACGCTCGAAACGCTGCTGGGGCACGCACCTCGCAGCTTCGACGCGTTGGTGGGCGAAATGGTCGCGCCCCGGTCCTGATGGTAGAGGCTAAACGGCTTTCTTCAAACGACGCGCGCACCAAGACACGGACGTGGCGGTCCAACTGCGTGCGTGGTTCTCGATGCCGCGAGCACAGCCACTAATTATTTCCTGGTCTTCTGATGCACGTATCGCGCCAGGGCCTGGACGTGTTCGAGCGGCGTCATGGGCAGGATGCCGTGCCCGAGGTTGAAGATGTGCCCTGGACGTTCGCCCCCACGCTCCAGCACTTCGTCTGCGGCGGCAAGCATCCGGTCGATCGGTCCAAGGAGCAGCGTCGGATCCAGATTGCCCTGGATGGCCCGATCGAAGCCGATGCGGTCCCAGGCGACGTCGAGCGGCAGGCGCCAGTCGACGCCGATGACGTCGCCGCCGGCCTCGCGCAACTCGCCCAGAATCGCGCTCGTGCCGACGCCGAAGTGGATCGTTGGCACGCCGAGCGGCGCGACGGCCTCGAAAAGCCGCCGGGTATGCGGCAACACGAACTCGCGATAGTCGCGCGCGTCGAGCACGCCGACCCACGAATCGAACACCTGGACCGCGTCGACGCCGGCCTCCACCTGCGCGACCAGATACTCGCCGATCAGATCGGCGGCCATCTCACAGAATCGGTGCCACGTGGCCGGGGCGCCGTACATCAGTGCCTTGGTATGCGCAAACGAGCTGGAATGGCCCCCCTCGATGGCATAGGAGGCCAGCGTGAAGGGCGCTCCAGCGAATCCGATGAGCGGCAGGTGCCCCGCGAGCTCCCGCTTGATCTGTCCGATCGCCTCGAGCACGTACGCGAGCTCCTCGCGAGGGTCGAAACGCCGCAGGCGCGCAAAGTCGGCCTCGTGCCGCAGCGGCTGATCGATCACCGGTCCTTCGCCACCGACAAAGTCGAACCCGATGCCCATCGGCCCGAGCGGAAGGAGCAGGTCGGAAAAGAGAATCGCGGCATCGAGGTCGATAGAGCGCACCGGCTGCAGTGTGACTTCGGTCGCCAGATCGGGTGTTCGACACAGATCGAGAAGCGAGTAGCGCTGGCGCAGCGCCCGATACTCCTTCATGTAGCGGCCAGCCTGACGCATGAACCACACAGGTGTGGCATCGACCGGTTGACGCCGGCACGCGTTCAAGAAACGGCCGCCACCCTCGGTCAGTGGGTCACTCCGAGAAGGTTGCGGGCGAGGCCGACCAGATCGTCCAGCCACATGGGCTTGAACCGCAGTTCGGCACCGAGCTCGTGCAGCTCGGCTGATACGGCCTCGTCGAGGAAGTAGTCGCCAGTGACAATGGCGACCGGAATCCGGCGGTGTGCAGTGGCGGCTCGAAGACGGCGAAGAAAGCCGAGTCCGTCAAGGATCGGCATGTGCAAATCGAGAATGATGGCGTCCGGGTTGCCTTCCGTGGCTTCCTGCAGGCCGGCTTCAGCGTTCACCGCCGTTCGCACGTGATATCCCTTGAGCCGGAGCATTCGCGCGAAGGTCTGCGTCACCCCCTCATCGTCATCCACGATAAGGATCTTCGCGGAGTTCGGCTCGGGTCTCGCCGCCTGCACTGTCAGCCATTCTATGCGAGGTGATCGGCGTACGGCACGCGACCAAGCGGCGCACCTGGCACCCGGATCTGTGACGGATTCATGCTAGAATTACCGATTTACTCTCGACTATCCAACTAGTTGGAGGCGCTGAAGTGAGCCCGATTCTGGTGCGGCCGGTCCGCGAGCAGCTCGAGCACGACCGTGTGATCCGCCTGCTGCAGGCCAAGAGCCGACGCCGCTACGAAGCCGGGATCAACCCGGGAGGCGAACAGATCGCGGGGGTCGGCAGGGGCACCTCGCTTGTGTATCCCGACCTGGTCCTGCAGTCACAGGAGCGCGGGCATCGACTTCAGGCCGTCGTCGAAGTGGAGACGGGCGAGTCGGTCAACCACCTCGAGGCGCTCGCGGAGTGGGCGCGCTTTGCAGAGCTGCGTGTGCCGTTTCACCTCTACGTGCCGGCCGGTATGGTCGATGTGGCGCGGCGGCTGTGTGAGGACAATCGGATCCACGTCAGCGAGATTTGGAGCTTCCATTCCATCGGCGATCAGGTGCGCTTCACGCTCGTCCACAGGAGCCGCGAGCCGCTTTCTTCTTCACGGACCGTGCGAGGGCGGCGCGCTCAGGCGTCGTCCCGCAAGGAGGCGCCGCGCGCCAAGGCGCGTCAGCCGCGTCGCACCAAAGGCGCGAAGAAGACGGCGCGGCCCGCGAGGCGGAAATAGCGGCGGCGACCAACCGCGCTGCGAAGACAGCCGTCAATGGCGTTTTTGAGATTCTCTCGCGACAAGCGCGGTTACGAGCACGTGTACCTTGTCCGGCCGCCGGGCCATCGCGGCAAGTCTGCGCCGCGCATCCTCTACTGGTTTCGCACGCCGCCCAACGTCAGGGTGGGTCGCGAGCCGTTTGACGAGAGCGTGCGCCGCGCGCTTGAAGCCCAGCATCGCGACGTCGCGTTCAACTGGCCAAGGCTGCTCGCCACACCGATGCCGCCGCCCGATGCCGAGAGATGGCGCGAACGCCGACGCGCAGAGCGCGCTGCCAGGCGAGTCGTCGAAGCGGAGGTCGACGTAGATCTTGTGAACGCGGCGAACTCTCCTGGCCTTGTGACCCCCGTGAACCCCGAGCCGTCCGTGAGCCTTGATGGGGACGGGGAACCAGCCGCGGGTGACGAGGCGAGGCCTCCCGATCGGAACGAGCCGTCGTCTGCGGCCGTCGTGGTCGACCCTCGGACTGGCCGGCGGCGGCGCCGCCGGCGACGGCGAGGGCGTGGGGGAGGCAGCGGCGTCGCGCCGGCGTCCACTGCGGCGGAAACCAACGCGCCGGATCGCGGTCGATCGGAAGACGGGAAGTGAGCGGGCGGCAGGATCAGAACCAGCGTATAATTTCTGCCGTATGCGTTTGAACCGGTCCGGCGTCTGGACCACTGTCTGGTTGGTGGCTCTCACGGCGGGATTGTGCGCCCAGAGCGCTGCGCCGGCGGTCCGGCCGTCCCAGGCTGCGAGCCAGGTGCCGACCTTCAGACTTCAGATCGACTTGGTCCGTTCAGACATCGTCGTGCGTGACGACAGGGGCAATTTCGTTTCCGACCTGACCAAAGACGAGTTCGAGATCTTCGAAGACGGGGTCAAGCAGGCCGTTGTGTCGATGACGATGAGCCACGGCGGGCGAGTGACCAACCTGCTGGCGCCGCCCCCCGCGCCGCCGCCCGAAGGCATCATCCTGCCGCCGACGCGTCGGACCAACGATGTGTCAGGGCGCATCTTCGTGTTCCTGGTCGACGACCTGCATCTGCAGTTCCACAATACGGTTCGAGTGCGGGAGATCTTCAAGAAGATCTCGAAGACCCTCATCCACGACGGCGACCAGTTTGCGATCGTCTCGACGGGCACCTCATCGATTGCCGTCGGGTTGACTTACGACAGGAAGCGCCTCGACGAATCGATCGAGAAGATCATCGGCGGCGAGCTGCGTCCGAGCGACATCATTGATGGGCCGGCAAACTCCGATGGACCGACCGAGGTCCGCCACCGTGCGCACGTTGCCTTTGCGACGGTCTACGACGTGCTGTTACACCTCGAGCAGGTGCGCGACCGTCGCAAAGCGTTCGTGTACGTGAGCGACGGGTACCATTTCAATCCGTTCAGCGACGCCCGGATGGGCCTGATGGATCCGAACTCCCCCTTCCTTCAGAACTCCATGCTGCGGACGATCAACGACCTGGACAAGAGCGACGGGAACACGATCCTCGGCCAGGATCCGGTGGCGCGGTATCAGGCGAGAGAGTCGGGCGTGTTTGCGGATGCCGATCTGGCGAGGGAGCTCGGAGAGGTGACCCGTGCGGCGAACCGGGCGAATACGACGATCTATACGATCGACCCTCGCGGGCTCATCGGACAACCCGATATCGACCAGGCAGTCGATCCGCAGCAATGGAACAACTTCGTCCGCACGACGCAGGACAGCTTGCGCGTTCTCGCCGAGGAAACCGGCGGGATCGCGATTGTCAACATGAACGACTTCGACAAAGGCCTGAAGCAGATTGACGCGGACACGAGCGACTACTACGTCCTGGGGTACTATTCATCGAATCCCGACCCGCTCAGGCGCCAGCGGAAGATTGATGTGCGGGTGAGACGTCCCGGCATGAGCGTCTTTTTCAGAAAAGATTACGTGTTCAGGCCCGTGTTGACACAGCGATAGCTGCGACCCAGCCGGGTCTACCTGCCAGCTGCCAGCCTCTGCCTGCGAAGCGTCGCCTTCCGCATTCGTGCCTCGCCCCGTCCTGGCAGCTTCTGGGTGTGCCGATCATCTGCGACCGCCCCTGTCCGCTCGACCGCTACAGCCAGGTACGATTCGTCGATCTCGGCCCCGATGAAGCTGATGCCGAGCCTTGCGCAGGCCACCGCGGTGCTGCCAAGCCCGGCAAACGGATCCATGGCGACCTGAATGCGCGACAGGCCGTGGAGCCGCAGGCACTGCTCGGGCAGCTGGGAAGGAAACGTCGCCGGGTGCGGCCGATCGCGATCGCGCCGCTGGATGGTTTCGTAGGGGATGAACCAGGTGTTGCCCCGGCAGCGCACGCCGGATGCGCCCGCACGCCAGCGACCCACGTTGGATTGATCCTGGTACGGCACGCCGAGGGCGCGCCGATCGAGGCTCGTCTTTCCGCGCGGCGTGAAGTGAAAGATGAATTCGTGACAGTCGTTGAGGAACCGATCGCTGTTGATCGGTTTGTAATGCCCCACGGCGAGGTCGCGTACGAGCCCAGCCGCCGCGCCCGCCGATGCTCGATCGATGGCGATCGATTTGATCCAGTGGACGACGTTCTGCAGCTGTAGGTGCGGACGGGCGGCTTGCGCCACGTTGAACGCCGTCCAGGGATCGCTCGGCTTACTTCCGACGTTGAGAAAGAGCGAACCGTCCGGCCTGAGCACGCGCCTGGCCGCACTAATCCATGTCCCGGTCCAGTCGAGATAGTCGGCTGGCGACAGCGTGTCGCGGTAGCGGGCGTACTGAATGCCGAGGTTGTAGGGCGGCGAGGTCACGATGATATCGATGCTTTGGGCCGGGAGCTGTCGGAAGACGTCGAGGCAGTCAGCCAGGTAGAAGCGGCTGGTCGCCGGACCCGTCTCGACCCGAGCGTATGGCTTCAGGAGCAGCGGCATGTGAACTGTGCTGGCCTTGTTCTCGGCCGGGTATCGAGGGGGCGTTAGGGGAGGGCCGCATTCGGTGGTGCTCTGTGGCCTCACCGATGTGGCTGGGTGGCCAGCTCTCGGCCACGCTCGAGGTGACAGGAGGCCGGTTACGAGGCTCTGGTGGCAACCGCGAGAGGCGAGACCGTGGCCAGACGATCGAGCGCAATTGTGTGATTACGTCGGTGCCCGTAACTGCCGCAGGCCTTGCCTTTTTCCTCGAGGTAACTCACTTCACGGCTGGTGGCCAGCTCGCGGTAGCGACCCACCAGACAGCCACAGGCGAGAGTGGTGAAGCCGAGCAGCCGAACAAAACTCATGGCGTCCTCCCGCGGCCCAGTACAGCAATACCTGTGCCGCGACCTGGCTGCAGTCCGCTGGCGTGCCACGAAGCCGGCATCCACGGACGCATCGCCAGCACTCGCGGTTTCTCCGTCGGACCGTTAACTTTTGTCGGCCCTGTCGGCCTTCATCGAGGAGCGGGATCGGGACGAGCCGATTTGATCTGCCGGAAGCGTTCGAGGTCTGCCGGACGCTGGCGCGCCGCCGAACGCCGTGCGCTCACGATGCGAGCGAGCATCAGAGCGTGCGCGGCGCCGCCGACGCCTAACTCGATGCCCGTCGCGCCGGCGGACACATCCGTTGTGAAATTGAACAACATCGCAAACGCGAACGGGAGGGCCTAGACGCTCAGCCCAGCCAGGAACGTCCACGATCTCGCCGTGCCGCGGTCACGGATGGTGGCGCGGAACGCCCTGTATTCCTCTCGTTCACACGATGTTCATACGCCCTCCCACTGAAGCCGGTTGGCAGGCCCTGTGCACCGACGTCCCGTTCTGAATAGCGTGTGGGCGACCTTGTCACAAGATCCGAAGGAAATTCTGCGATCGGGGCGCTGGGGCGGGCAAGGGCACGTGCCGATAAAAGACTTGAAGTCTCATAATTGAACTGTTTACAATGCCGGGTCGTTTCCGAAGCGTCTTGAGCCACGTGACGAAAACAGCACTCTTCTGGGTCGGTCCGCTCGTGCTCGTGAGCCTCGTCGATGCTGGTGCGGGTCCAGCCGGCGCGGCGCAGGGAGCCGCCGCGAAGCAAGCGGCGCCCTCCGGCACGACCAGGACGCGCACGGCCCCGGCTAAGTCCAGCACTGCGACGAGTTCAGCCCCGCGGCCGCCCGCACGGAGCACGAGACTGGCGCGGGCGCGGGCCGCCGCGGCGGCACGAGCCCGCGATCTCGCGCTGCCGCATTACAGGCTCGACGCGAGTGGTGATCTCGTGCCCGATCTCCGCGCGGCGGCGGCGATCATTTACGACCCCGAGACGAATGAAGTCCTCTGGGAAGAGAACTCTCAATCCCAGCGCTCGATTGCCAGCTTGACGAAGATGATGACAGCGGCGGTCGTTCTCGAGAGCGACCCCGACCTGACGCAGGCGGTCACCGTCATCCGGCCCGACGTCTACCGGGCCTCGACGACCAAACTCCGTTCGGGCGATCGGGTGACGACCGACGATCTCCTGCACCTGTTGCTCATCGGATCGGACAACGCCGCGGCGCGCGCTCTCGCGCGTGTCTCACCGTACGGCTCGCAAGGATTCGTGCGTCGCATGAACGAGAAGGCCGCCGAGCTAGGGCTCGAGAACACCAGATACACCGAGCCATCGGGCCTGCTGTCGGGCAACCTGTCGTCGGCCTACGATATGGCGCGACTCATCGCGATGGCCTCGAGCGACGAGCGTATCGGGTCGATCATGCGCACGCCCCAGTACACGATCCGCACCGCGAAGCGCCGCCTGATCTCCGTCCATACGACCAACCAGCTGCTCGGTCGTCCTGACGTCGACGTCCGCGCCGGCAAGACCGGATTCATCACGAGCTCCGGCTACTGTCTGGCGACGCTGCTGCGGCTGCCGCAGGGCGGTCAGGAAGTCGCCGTCGTGGTGCTTGGGGCGCGGTCCAACGCCGGCCGCTTCGTAGAAACCCGTAACCTGTTTACGTGGATGTCGACGAAGGTGTCGGTCCTGTTTGGCGCCGAGCCACCGCTCGCGCCCCAGTTGCTGCAGTAAGTCTTCGAATCCCAAATCCCAAATCCCAAATCCCGGTTCTACCCGACGTACCCGCGCTGCATGGCTGCGGCGTCGAGCGGAAGCGTCGCCACGAGATCCACTGACATCATGACCGGCCGCGGCGCGTGTCTGCCGTCGTACGCCTTCAGGTAGCGGCGGCAGACATCGCAGGCGTACACGCGGTAGCGGCCGTCACGCGTGGCAAAGGAGGTGATGCGGGCGCGGTCGTCGTTTGCGCAAAATGGACACGTGAGCGGCGGGTACGGCCATTGGGCCGCGCAACGTCCGCAGATCAGGCGACGCTCGGCGCTCGGGGTGATCACCGCCAAATCGGGCTCCCAGCCGCAGAACGGGCATCGACCGCGGTTCCACTGGCTGAGGTCCATACGCGACGTCAATACCTCCGCACAGCGCGACAGGAAGGGCCGCAGCGCGAGCACCAGCACCTGGTCGAGGTCCCGCGGTGCGTCTGCCGGCGTTCCCACGCGGCTATCGGGGCCATCAACGCCCGACGTTGCGGCGTACCACTGCGCCACCACGGGCTCGAGCGCGTGGCCCTCGCGTGTCAGCGCGAGAATCTTATCGTGATCCGCCGGATCGAGGGCGTCGTGTCGCTGCAGGATGTCGGCGGTCTGACGCAAAATCAAACGGAAGTCCGTCCAGTCGAGGGGGATATCGACGAATCGCACGACTGGGCGACCGGCCGCCAGCTGCGTCCGCAACCAGTCGGCGTCGGTCTGCATCCAGGGCAGCGGTACGCGCGACTGTACGCGGCGCTGCATGTCGATGAGCGCCAGTTGCATGTCGACGGCGCTCGAGAGCTCCGGCTGGTCGATCCTGAGCTGTTTGAGCTCGGCCACCTCGCGTGGCTCGAGACGCGACGGGCGCTGGACCTGAGGTTCGGGCTGGGGCTGGTCGGTCACGCGCTGATTGTACCCGGTGAGCGCCTGCGGCCATGCCGAGCCGCGGCCATGCAACGCCGCGGCGAGGCATCAGCGTAAGTTCGCGCTGGGGGTGGGGCCCCAGCGCTGGTGAATAATGTTGTCGATGCCGTCTCGCAAGAAGCCTGGTTCAGTTCTCATCATCGGCTCAGAGGCCGTGCCGTTCGCCAAGACCGGCGGCTTGGCTGACGTGCTCGGCACCCTGCCGCAGGCGCTGGCGCGGCTCGGCTGGGACGTCACGCTGGCGCTGCCCAGGTATCGCGGCGTCGACGAGGGATCGCTCGCCGCACGGTTTCCGCTGACCGTCGGCGGCTATACGCGCGAGGTCGGCATCTTCGAGGTCTCTCTTGCAGGCGGCTCGCGCGCGTGGCTCGTTGACTGTCCCGATGTGTTCGACCGCGAGGGAATCTATGGCCCTGGCGGCGGGGAGTACTCGGACAACCCTCGTCGATTTGCCATGCTCGTGCGCGCCGCGCTGGAGTTCGCGGCGCTCCGCGGGGCCCGCCCTTCGGTGGTGCACGCCCACGACTGGCAGGCAGGTCTGGCGCCCGTCTATCTCAAGACGCGGTACGCGACACACTCGGTCCTCGGCGGGATACCGAGCGTCTTTACGATTCACAATCTTGCGTATCAGGGTTTGTTCGACGCCGACTGGCTCCCGCGGCTCGACCTCGGCTGGGATCTCTTCTCGATCGATCGTCTCGAGTACTGGGGTCGCATCAGCTTGCTCAAGGGCGGCATCAACGAGGCCGAGGTCGTCACGGCCGTTAGTCCCAGGTATGCCGAGGAGATCCAGACGCCGGAGTTCGGCTTCGGCTTCGACGGCATTCTGCGTCGGCGCCGCGCGGATCTTGCCGGCGTGCTCAACGGCATCGACGTCGAGCGGTGGGACCCCGAACACGATCCGTTCCTGCCCCGGCCTTACAGCGCGGACGATCTCTCGGGGAAGGATTCGGCCAAAGCCGAAGTGCTCGTGCGCTATCGGCTCGCGACCGACGGGGCAACGCTCAAGCGCCCGCTCGTGGCCATGATCTCCCGCATGATCGATCAGAAAGGATTCGATCTGATGGCCGCGCTGGCCGACGAGCTGCCGCGACTCGAGGCGACGTTCATCGTGCTCGGCACGGGCGAAACGCGGTATCAGGACCTGTGGACGGGCTTGGCTGCCCGTCATCCAGATCGCATCGGCGCACACATCGGCTTTGACGAAGCGCTTGCGCATCTCATCGAGGCGGGCGCAGACATCTTCCTCATGCCGTCACGTTTTGAGCCCTGCGGCCTCAGTCAGATGTACAGCCTGAGATACGGCACCGTGCCGGTGGTGCGGGCGGTCGGCGGACTTGCGGACACGGTCGTTGATTACGCGCCTTCGCGCCGCTTCGGTGGTGCAAGCTCTTCGGGGCACAAGAAGTCAACTGGGTTCGTATTCCAGGAGTACACGCCGCAAGGTGTGCTTGAGGCCTTGAACCGGGCGCTGGCGCTCTACGCCGACCCAAAGCGCTGGAAGGCGCTCCAGCGCGCTGGCATGGCGCAGGATCATTCCTGGGACCGTTCGGCCCGAGAGTACGTCAGAATATACGAGCGCGCCATTAAGAAGGGATTCGGGATTCGGGATTCGGGATTTGGGGTTAGGGGTTAGGGGTTCGATTGGCGACCGAAAGAGAGACACATGGCAGCAGACAACGTGCAGACTTTGACTGACGGCAATTTTGACGAAACAGTTCTCAAATCCGGCGGCCCGGTGCTCGTCGACTTCTGGGCCGAATGGTGCGGGCCGTGCAAGCGTCTGGCGCCGACGATCGACGCGCTGGCGGGCGATTATGCCGGCAGGGTGACCATCGGCAAGCTGAACGTCGACGAGAATCCCAACACCGCGTTCAAGTTCAACGTCCGCGGTATCCCGGCTCTCCTCCTGTTCAAGGGCGGCCAGTTGGTCGATCAGGTCGTCGGCCTGCAGCCGAAAGAGAACATCAAGCAGGTCATCGACCGGCATCTCTGAGGTGAGCACCCGTCACGTTGTCATCGTGGGATCCGGCCCGGCCGGACTGACCGCGGCGCTCTACGCCGCGCGCGCCAATCTGCAGCCGCTCGTCATCGAAGGCCTCGAAGCGGGTGGTCAGCTGATGCTGACGACGATGGTCGAGAACTTTCCTGGATATCGCGACGGCGTCCTGGGCCCCGACCTGATGGCTGAGATGCGCGCGCAAGCCGGAAGGTTTGGCGCGGAAATCGTCCAAGGGAATGTCACGCTCGTCGACACGCGCGTACGGCCGTTCGTCGTTCGCACGTCGGAGGCCGAATACTCGGCGCGCGCGCTCATCATCGCGACCGGGGCGTCGGCGCGCATGCTTGGCCTGCCGTCGGAACGAACGCTGATGGGGCACGGCGTCTCGACGTGTGCGACCTGCGACGGATATTTCTTCCGAGGTCAGGAGATCGCCGTCGTTGGCGGCGGAGATTCGGCGATGGAAGAAGCCATCTTCCTGACGAAGTTCGCGAGCAAGGTCACCGTTGTTCATCGTCGCGACGCGCTGCGGGCGTCCAAGATCATGCAGGACAAGGCCCGGGCCAACAGCAACATCGCGTGGCTGTTGGACACCGAGGTCGAGGAGATTCAGGATACCGGCAAGGGAGCAGTGACGGCGATGGTCGTGCGGAACAGCAAGACCGGCGCCCGCGCGGTCGTGCCCGTCAGTGGCGTATTTGTCGCCATCGGCCACACCCCGAACACGTCACTCCTTAAAGGCCAGCTCGAGATGGACGCCAACGGCTACATCGTCACGCATGACGGCGTGCAGACGACCGTCCCTGGCGTGTTTGCGTGCGGCGACGTGCAGGATCACGTCTACCGGCAGGCGATCACGGCGGCGGGCACTGGGTGCATGGCCGCGCTCGACGCGGAACGTTACCTCGAAACTTAAAAGCGAAAACTGAAAAGTTAAAAGGACGCAGTCGTAGTGTCCGCCTTCAGGCGGACGTCCGGCTGAAGCCGGACACTACTTTTAAGTTTTCACTTTTAACTTCTTACTTCCGAAGGGTAGCCGCCCAGTTGACGACGAGGCTGATCGGTGGGACTGAGGTGGGTTGCTCCTGCCGCCTGATGACGAGAAACCGCTGGCCGTCTGGTGAGACGTCGTAGAAATACCGAGCTCCTCCTGGACGCAGGTCGAACAGCGACTTCACCGGGCCGACCTCGAAGTTTGCACCTTGGCCGTTCACGGTAGCTGCCATGAGCTTATTGTCGGGCGCCACATAGAAGATCTCTGTGCCGTTGCGGCGCCATCGCGGCCAATGTCCTCCGGCAGTTGAAATTAGCACCTTCCCACCCGGTCCCGGAAACGGCGTCACGTAGACTTCATAGCGCCCGGATTCGTCAGAAGGAAACGCGACCCACCGTCCGTCCGGAGAGAACTTGCCGACGTCCTCGTTAAAGCGACTTTGCAGAAACGGGTAGGGCTTCCGATCGCCAAAGAGCGGCAGGACCCACAAATCGCTGCTGCGTGTCGCTGGATTCACGCCGATGGCATAGAGAATGAACCGGCCGTCTGAGGACCAACTCTCCGGATACTTGACCGAGGCATCGTCCAGTAGCACGTCCTCGTTGCCGGCTCCATTGGACGCCTTCCGGTAAAGGTCAAATCCCGTTCTTGGGCGAGCTCGGTTGAAGGCGACGCGGCTGCCGTCAGGGGACCAAGCCGACGTGATTTCGCTGGCTGGGTCGGATGTGAAGCGCGTTCGCAAACGGCGCGCCACATCGACGATCCAGATGTCGCTCGAGCGGTTTGCGGCCGCGGGGTCGATGACGCTGACGGCCGCGCGGGTTCCGTCCGGAGACACCTCGAGGTCGCCGTTGGCCCCTTGATCTCCGAGGACGCCGATTTGCGCGCCGACGCGGTCGAACCAGACGAGCGGCGATGTTGTCGACGGTGAAGCAGTCGCGTAAACGAGGGCGCCCGTGTCTGAGACTGAAAATGCGCCGGCTCGAAATACGCCAGTGCCAGTGACCACCCCTTCCGCCACGGGTGTCGGTTCGCCCGTCAACGTCAGACCATCGGCGTCAAACGGCTGGGCCATCAGGGTGGCCTCGCGCATAAACAGCAGAAAGCCTTGTGCGTATTTCGCGTTGCCACCGCCGCTCATCAGGCGTGTCCGATCCATCGAATCGAGCGAGCCGACGTACACGGCGCTCTCATTTCGAGCAGAGGCCGTATAGAGAAAGTGCCGGCCGTCTGGCAGAAAAGACGGCAACCGGTGGCTGTCTTCACCGACCCTATCGTCCAGCGCCGTGACGGCAGATGATGTTCCACCGGCTGCCGATACACCGTAAATCGGGCCCCCTGTCGGCTTGAAGAGGATGACGTCATCTCGATTCCAGGTGCCGCCATCAACTCCGGCCGTATCGGCGAGCGTGCGGGCCGAACCGCCCGACACGTCAATTCTCTTGAGCTTGCCACCCGCGGTGAACGCGATGAAGCGACTGTCCGGCGACCAGAAGGGCCCGCCGGCACCCTCCGTGCCGGCCAGCGGTTGTGCCGTGAGGCCGTCGAGCACGCGTACCCACAAGACGACGTGTCCGTTTGCGTCCGGTGCGACAAATACCAAACTCCGACCGTCAGGTGAGATCGCCAGGCGAAGGGGCGGGATACCGCTCAGCTCCGCTGGCGGCAAGATCGTGCTGCGGTAGACGTTCGGGTCCACGGGCGAACGACCGAGATACATTCGGCCACCAAGCGTCAGCGTCGTGACGAAGAACACGGCAGCTGCAACCCAGGGTGCCCACTTGTGGGGGCCGGTCTTCAGACCGGCCCGTCCCTGCGACGCGACGGCGGGCGCATTCGGCTGCGAGCCAGATTCAGCGATCCACTTCAGCTCGTCATGCAAGTCCTTCGCGCTCTGCCAGCGCTCGTCCGGTTCCTTCGCCAGACATTTCTGCACGACCCGATCGAGCGCGGCCGGCGTCAGTGGCTGCAGGCTCGCCATCGGCGGCGGGTCGACGCCCATGATGGCGTGAATCAGGCTCGCCTGGCTCTTGCCCTCGAACGCCCTCTTCCCGGTCACCATCTCGTAAAGGACGGCGCCAAACGCGAAGATGTCCGTGCGCGCGTCGGCGTCGTGACCTTCGAGCTGTTCCGGAGCCATGTACTGAAAGGTGCCGAGGATTGTTCCCTGTGCCGTCAGAGACGCGCTCATCGTCGGTATCGCCGAAGGGTCCGGCTGAAGCCGGACACTACGATCCCCAGCGGGGACTCGTGGCCGTACGTAGTGTCCGGCTTTAGCCGGACCTGTTTTCGCCAGTCCAAAGTCAAGGAGCTTGGACCCCGCCTTCGTCAACATAACGTTGCCGGGTTTCACGTCGCGATGCGTAATGCCCGCGCGGTCGGCCGCGGAAAGCGCGTCGGCCATCTCGATCGCAATTCGTAGCGCTTGCTCGATCGGGAGCGCGCCCTTCTTCAGGCGCTCGGCGAGCGTCTCGCCCTCGAGGTATTCCATCACAAGGAAGCGAATCGACTCGGGATGCGGGACTTGGGATTCGGGATTCGGCACTTCGCCGATGTCGTACAGAGTGCAGATGTGCGGGTGATTGAGCTGGGAAATTGCCTTCGCTTCGCGCGTGAAGCGCTCGCGGAACACGGGATCGCCCGCGAGAGCGGCAGGCAGGACCTTGATCGCGACCGTGCGCCCGAGCCGCGTGTCGCGCGCCTTGTAGACCTCGCCCATCCCGCCCGCGCCGATGGCGTTGAGGATTTCGTACGGGCCGAGGCGATTACCTGGCTGGAGTGCCATCGGCTTACTCCGGGATTGGCTCGGGAGTCATCATTGATCTATAGCGTGGGGCCCCACCCCCACGCTTGGCCGCGACTTCGCTGTCGCTCGGCCTCGAGCGTAGACTCTCGGCCTCGCGTGAGACGTACGGAACCCCCCCCGCCGCGAACTGACGCGGATGCCTCGCCGCGGCTTCACATGGCCGCGACTCGGCCGCGGGCGCGTCGTCAGCGTCATCGCACTGCAATGGAGTGAGGTGCGAAGGTCACTCCACGTCGGATTCTCTCAATTGCAGAGTCTGCAATGAATCCCGCACGAACGCTCGCGATATTTTCAATAGCGCGAAGTCGGCCGAGCGATTTCAGGCCTATTCGGTGCTCATTGCTGTCGGCATGTATTTCGCCACAGGACTCGCCAACTCTGGCGAGGTGACGATGGTAAGATTCAACGACCGGCAACGAGGAGTACTTATTGACAAGTTGCCCGACACGGCGAACGTGGTGTTGGCCGGACTCCTGTTCGGGCAGGCGTTGAGCGGGCGGATTGTCGCAGTCGCTTTGGCCTCGGTAGGCATCGTCGGTTGGGCGGCGCTTGTCGCGTGGAGCATGTTCCTCGCACGGGAGAAGGAATGATGGCGGGCTACTACATCCTGATTGGTGGCGTTGTGCTCTTTGCAACGGTAGTGGGCGTGTGGGACTTGCTATCGAGGCGTCAGAACCAGTCACGCCAGCACAAGAAATCAGCGTGACGAACGCGCCACCTACTCGATCCACCCTCCGCCGACCACCACATCATCCTGATAGAAGACGACCGCCTGTCCTGGCGTGATCGCGATCTGCGGCGCGTCGAAGACCACGTGGGCGCGTCCATCACCAATCGATCGGACCGTGCAGTGCGCCGGGCGATGACGATGGCGAATCTGCGCCGAGACGCGAAGCGGGGAAGTCGGCTCGCCGACGATCCAGTTCACGCCTGAGGCGGTGAGTGTCGTCCGATCGAGCGACGACTTCGGACCGACCACAACGTGTCTGTCGACCGGTCTGAGCGCAAGGACGTAGAGCGGCGTGCCAGTCGACGAGGATCCCAAGCCGAGGCCCTTGCGCTGTCCGACCGTAAAGTGATGGATGCCGTCGTGGCCGCCGAGTTTGCGGCCGCTCTCATCGACAATGGCCCCCGCGCGAGCCGTGTCCGGCGAGCGAGCGGTGACGAAGGCCGCGTAGTCGTTGTCTAGGATGAAGCAGATCTCCTGGCTGTCTGGCTTGTCCGCCACCGGCAGGTTGTGGATGCGCGCGTACTCGCGCACGACGTCCTTCGGGCGGTCGCCGACCGGAAATACGGCCCGCGCAAGCTGATCCTGCGTCAGCGAAAAGAGGAAGTACGACTGATCCTTGGCCGGGTCGGCGCCGCGTTTGAGGAGCACCTTTCCGGTCGACTCGTCTCGCTCCACGCGAGCGTAGTGGCCCGTGGCAACAGCATCGGCGCCGAGACCACGGGCGCGGTCGAGCAAGGTCGCGAACTTCAGGTCGCTGTTACAGTGCGCGCAGGGCAGCGGCGTGCGACCTGATGTGTACTCGCGGACGAAGTTCGAGACGACGTGCTCGTCGAACTGTCGCTCGAAGTTCAGAATGTAGTGGGGGATGTTGAGGGCCGTCGCCACGCGCCGCGCGTCGTACAGGTCGTCGAGCGTGCAGCAGCTCCCGAAGCTCCGGTTCGGATCGGACTGATCGTAGAGCTGCATGGACAGACCGATGACGGCGTGACCCTGCTCGGCAAGCAGGGCCGCGGCCACCGACGAATCCACGCCGCCCGACATCGCCACGACAATCTTCATTTATTACTCTGTCGTGGGGCCCCACATTATTCACTAGCGCTGGAGCCCCACCCCCAGCGCGAACTTACGCTGATGCCTCGCCGCGGCTTTACATGGCCGCGGCTCGGCATGGCCGCAGGCGCTTCTCACTTCTCACTAGCCACTAGCCCCCAGCCACGACTGCCTTCCTCGTAAGCCCCCGTAGCTTTTCGACCAGCCGCGGCAGGACCTCAATCACCCGATCGACCTCGGCCTCGGTCGAATACAACCCCAGGCTGAAGCGCAGCGAGTTCTGCGTCCGGTGCGGTGGAAAGCCCATCGCGCGCAACACGTGCGAGGGCTCGAGCGTGCCCGACGAGCAGGCCGAACCGGTCGAGACCGCGATGCCCTCGAGATCGAGCGCGATGAGCAGGCTTTCGGCCTCGACGTGATCGAAGCTGATGTTGGTCGTGTTCGGCACCCGCATCCCACGTGTGCCATTGACGACCGTTCCGGGAACAGTGCGCAGAATCCCGCTTTCCAGCCGGTCGCGCAGTCCGCCGACGCGTGTGGCCTCCGCCCCCATCTTGGCCGAGGCCAGCCGCGCGGCGACACCCATGCCGGCGAGGGCGGGGACGTTCTCTGTGCCCGCACGTCGATTACGCTCGTGCTTGCCCCCGGTCAGGATCGGCTGCATCCGCGTGCCTCGCTTGATCCACAGAGCCCCGGCGCCTTTCGGGCCGTTGAACTTATGGGCCGAAAGAGACAACAGGTCAACGCCAAGCGCCCGCACGTCGACGGCAATCTTCCCAACCGACTGGACCGCGTCGGTGTGCATCAGCGCGCCCCGCTCGTGCGCGACGCGCGCCAGATCCGCAACGGGCTGAATCGTCCCGATCTCGTTGTTGGCGTGCATCACCGAGACGAGCGCCGTGTCGTCCGTCATGAGCTCGCGCAGGCGATCGGGAGAAGCGACGCCGGACTGATCCACAGGAAGAAGGGTCGTGCGCCAGCCGCGACGGGCGAGCGCTCTGAGGGTGTTCAGCACCGCCTCGTGCTCGATAGCGCTTGCAATCAGGTGCCGCCGGCCCGTCGGCTCCAATGCCTCGGCCGCCCCGCGGATAGCGAAGTTGTCCGATTCTGTTCCACCGCTCGTGAACACGACCTCGGAAAGGTCGGCGCCGATCAGCCCGGCCACGGCCGATCGCCCTTCGTCCAGCAGCGCCTTGGCTTGTTGCCCAAAATGGTGAATGCTTGATGCGTTACCAAATTGTTCCCGGGTCGTCCGGGCGACCGCCTCAACGACCTCTGGCGAGGGCGGTGTCGTCGCGTTGTAGTCGAAGTACACGCGCATGGCGAATCCCGCATTGTACCATTCCGCCTAACCCGTAGCAGTAGAAGGACTAGACAATGCCAGTGGGCCTTCCGTATACTCCGAGAACGTTCGATCCGATATTCACCTCATGGCGAACCCCGGCGCCACGGCAATCTAGAAGAGGTGGAGGACGACATGTGGAAACGCGATGAAGGCGTCCGACCGACAGCCGGACACACGATTGGACCCCAGCCAGTCCCACCGGTTCCAGGGGGAGCCTCGGCTCCGCGGCAAGAGGCCAGACAACAGATGGAGAAGGACATCGTGAATATCGGCAAATCAGTGGTGATCAAGGGCGAACTCACCGGTAGCGAGGACCTCACCATCGAGGGGCATGTCGAGGGCACGATTCAACTTAAGGAGTACGTCCTGACGATCGGCCCCAACGGCCGGATCAAGGCCCAGATCTTCGCCAAGTCGGTCGTCGTGCTGGGCGAGGTGACAGGGAATGTCACGGCAAGCGAAAAGGTCGACATTCGGGACAACGGTTCGGTCGATGGCGACCTGATTGCGCCTCGCATTGCGATTGCCGAGGGCGCGCACTTCCGAGGCAGCGTGGACATGCAGCGCAAGGGCGGCCCGGGGCAGGCCAAAGTCGAGTTGAAACCGACATCGGTTGCTGTTCCTCAGCCGCAGGCCGCGCCTGCGCCCGCTGCTCAACAGCGCGTCGGGGCGTAACGTCAACCAGGGGTTCTAGGGGTGCTGAAGGTTCCAGGGGTTCTGGCGGAGGCATCTCCCGCACCTCTCGATCCCGTATTTCCCACCAAGGCCCTGCCGAAGTTTCTCGCCTGCCTCACGTCGTGCGAATCGCCGGTCTTGGTCGATCTCGGACCAGTGATCCCCAGCAACGTGAGCTTCTTCTGCGAGCAACTCGGCTGCAAGGTCTTCGTCGAGGACATCTGCGCGGAGGTCGAGCGACACGTCCGCCAAGGGCGGCGCGACGCGCTGCCTGAGTTCCTCAGGGCGCGGTTTTCCCGTCCAGCCGAGAGCGTCGACGGCGTCCTATGCTGGGATGTCATCGACTATCTGGAGAAGCCGGCGGCACAGGCGCTCGCCGCTGAGTTGATGAGGGTGCTCAGACCAAACGGTGCGCTGCTCGGGTCCTTCGGCAACCTGCGGGAGGGTAAAACGCATTACACGAAATACATCGTGGCCGACGAAGCACACCTGAGACACCGGGCGTATGCCGCCACCTGCGGGCGCCAGGCGAGCTGGCCCAACCGCGACATCATCAGGCTGTTTGCCGGCCTGCGGGTGTCGGACTCGTTTCTGCTGAAGAACAACCAACGAGAGATGCTGTTCCGCAAGCCCGCATAGACATTGCAGGATCGCCGAAGGGCAGGATGGCAGAAAGGATCTAACGAATCCTTGATGCCTCCAGCGGCTTCCTGTTGAGTCCCATTACTTCTGCTGGGCCTGATTCCTGATGTACTCGAAGATCGCCTTGTGACCTTCCGGCAGGGTTCCTGCAATTCTGCAATACGATAAGACCATGCCGCGCCCAGTCATCGCCCTGCTCACGGATTTTGGCCTGTGCGATCACTACGCCGGCACGCTCAAGGGTGTGATCCTGGGGATCTGTCCGGACGTCACGCTGGTTGACATCTCGCACGATGTGCCGCCGCATGACGTGCTGGCCGGCGCGCTCGAGCTCACCGCGTCGTATCGCTATTTTCCGGCGGGAACGATCTTTCTGGTCGTGGTGGATCCGGGCGTCGGATCGGCGCGACGCGGCATTGCCGCCGAGGCAGGAGAGTACCGCTTCGTCGGGCCCGACAACGGGGTGCTCGGCCCCGTCCTCGACGAGCATCTCCCCAAGCGCGTCGTCGAGCTGAGCGACCGCCGCTACGCGCGGCCGACCATCAGCCGGACGTTCGAAGGAAGAGATCGGTTCGCCCCCGCGGCTGCGTGGCTCGCCAAGGGGACTGATGTCGGCGCTCTCGGCCGCCCGGCGGGCGCGATCCAGAGACTCGAGATTCCTCGGCCGGAGATTGACGCCAATCGAGTTGTGGGCCAGGTGCTCCGCGTCGACAGATTCGGCAATCTCGTCACGAACATCGATCGCCGGACGTTCGAGCGGCTCGCGGATCGGACGCTCGACATCCGGATCGGGACGCATCCGGTGTCGAAGGTGGTCTCGACGTATGCGGACATCGCGCCCGGTGAGGTGTGCGCGTTGTTTGGGAGCACCGATCACCTCGAGATCGCCGCCAGCGGCGCGAGCGCCGCGAGCCTGCTCGGTGTGGGCCGCGGCACGCAGGTGCACGTGTCCGGCCGCGCGTGATAGGATTGCCCGCTTTTATGAATTCGGATCTTTCACTCGAGTTCTTGAGGGTCGTCGAGCAGGCAGCCATTGCCTGCGCCCACACGATGGGACAGGGCGACCGCTACAAATCCGATCAAGTCGCCGTCGAGGCCATGCGCAGGGTCATGGACACGGTGCCCATCGACGGCACGATTGTCATCGGCGAGGGCGAGCGCGATGAGGCGCCGATGCTCTTCATCGGCGAAAAGGTCGGGAGCACTCACGCCAAAGGCGCTGCAGGTTCTCGGGCGGTGCATGTCACGGAGGTCGACATCGCCGTCGATCCGCTCGAAGGGACCAATCTATGTGCGACGGGCGCGGCCAACGCGATTGCGGTGCTGGCCGCGTCCGAGCGCGGGGGCCTGCTCCACGCGCCCGACCTCTACATGGAAAAGCTCGTCGTCGGGCCGAGCTCGAAGGATCATGTCAGCTTCGACGCGCCTGTTGCCGACAATCTCAAGGCGATAGCGGGTTGCCTGGGCCGCCGTGTCGACGATCTCGTGGTCATCGTGCTGGATCGGCCGCGCCACGAGCAGCTCATCGCCGACATTCGCGCCACCGGCGCGCGCATCCGGCTCATTGGTGACGGCGACCTCTCAGCGGGGATTGCGGCGGCGGTGGTCGGATCCGGCGTGCACGCGGTGATGGGCACGGGCGGAGCGCCCGAAGGCGTGCTGACGGCAGCGGCAATGCGGTGCCTCAACGGCGAGATCTTCGCGCGGCTGGTGGTCACTAAGCCCGAGCACGAAACCCGCTGCCGCGCGATGGGGATCAGCGATTTCAAGAGAGTCTATCGGGCGAAAGACCTGGCACCAGGCCGACACATCATTTTTGCGGCAACCGGCGTCACCGACGGCTCCCTGATGCGCGGTGTCCGGTTTTTCGGTGACGGCATCCGCACGAGCTCGGTCATCATGCAGAACGATCCGCACCAGATTCGCTTCATCGACAGCATTCACGTCGCCTCGACGGGCAACGTCAAGATCAGGTTTTGAGGATCGTCCTCGGCGCCTGGTCCTTCGGTCTTCGTCCGTCCGGGTCCAGTCCGGCTCGATCCCGTCACTGCGGCCATAATGGGGGCTGATGCGCCGAGTGTTGGTCGATCCTGAAGCGCCGCAGCGCGACGCGCTTCAGGAGGCGGCGAAGTGGATTCTCGTCGGCGGCATCGTGGCGCTGCCGACGGACACCTTTTACGGCTTGGCCGCCGATCCGTTTCGGCCTGGCGCCATCTCACGCCTCGTGGCCATCAAGGGCCGCCCGGAGGGGCGCGCGCTTCCGCTCATCGGCGCAGACCTCCGCCAGATCTCGACGAGCCTTGGTCCGCTCTCACGCGTGGGCCAGCGCCTCGCGGGTCGCTTCTGGCCTGGTCCATTGACCTTGCTTCTGTCAGCGCCGCCGAGTCTGGCTCGCGGGGTCGCGGCCGGGACCGGCCGCGTGGGCGTGCGGGTACCCGCAAGCGGCATCGCACGCGCCATCTGCCTGGCGTCCCGCATCCCGGTCACCGCGACGAGTGCGAATCTCAGCGGCCAGCCCGCCACCGCCGACCCCGACGAGGTCGAACGCACGCTCGGCGCGGCGGTCGATCTGCTGATTGACGCAGGACCCACGCCTGGGGGCGCTCCGTCGACCGTTGTCGACGTGACGGATGAACGCCCGCGGCTCGTGCGCGCAGGGGCCATTTCCTGGGAGGAGATCCAGGCGTGGCTCAACCTGTCGTGACTCGCGAACGCGCCGCGCTCGTCGGACTGATCGCCGGACGATCGCGCCGCCTCGAGGCCGAGCGCTCGCTCGATGAGATGGCGGGTCTCGCCGAGGCGGCCGGTGCCCAGGTTGTGCTGCGGATGCTGCAAGAGCGGCCCAAACCGGATCCATCGACGTTTCTGGGCGCGGGCAAGCTGGTCACGCTTGCGGCCTCGTGTGCCGAAACCGGCGTGAACGTGGTGATGTTCGACAGCGAGCTGACGCCCGCTCAGCTTCGGCACATCGAGGAGGAGGTCGGGCGAAAGATCATCGATCGGACGCAGCTCATTCTCGACATCTTCGCCCGCCGCGCGCGCACGCGCGAAGGCAAGCTGCAGGTCGAGCTCGCCCAACTGAAGTATCTGCTGCCCAGGCTCGTGGGGGCGTCCAACGCCTTGTCGCGCCTGGGCGGCGGCATCGGGACGCGAGGTCCAGGCGAAACGAAGCTCGAGACCGATCGACGCCGGATTCGGGCACGTCTGCACGCCATCTCTGAGGCGATCGAACACGTCCGCCGCCGTCGAGCCCAGCTCCGGGAGCGGCGTCGCAAGGCCTCGGTGCCGACCGTCGCGCTCGTCGGCTATACCAACGCCGGGAAGACGACGCTCTTTAATACCCTGACGAGGGCGGAGGCCGAAGCGTCGAACGCACTGTTTGTGACCCTCGATCCGCTGGTCCGCCAGGTCCGGTTGCCCGACAACCGCCAGCTGCTGGTGTCGGACACGGTCGGGTTCATCGATCGGCTGCCGCACACGCTGGTGGCGGCATTTCGTGCGACCCTCGAGGAGGTCGCCGAGGCCGATCTGATCCTGCACGTGATTGACGCCGCGGCACCGGACCGCGAGCGGCGCCTCTCGGCCGTGCGGCGGGTGTTGGAGGAGGTCGACGCGACAGATGTGCCGCTCGTCGAGGTGTACAACAAGTGCGACATGCTCACCTCCGACGAGCTGCGCCGCCTGCAGGAACAGAACCCGTCCGCCTGGTGCGTGTCGGCTCTCACGCGGCAGGGAGTCGATAACCTGGTCGAAGCGGTCGCGTCGCGCCTCGCGCTCGACGTGCGGCGCGTCACGCTCGTCTTCGATCCGGACGACCCCGGGGACCGCGAGCGCATGGCCCGCCTGTACCGCCACGCCCGGGTTTTGACGCACGAGACGCGTGACGGGCGCGTGTCAATTGTGGCCGACGTGCCGGGTCGCCTTGTTGGTCAGCTCGACCCCGCGAAGTAGAATTTCGTCCGATGCTCCAGATGCTCGCCAGCAGTGTGATGCGAGGCGGTGGAAGGCCATGACCGTGCTGACGCTCGCCAATCAGATGACGCTGCTCCGCATGCTGCTGATTCCGGCGTTCGTCATCCTGGTCGTGTACGGGTATCTGGGCTGGGCGCTCGGGGTGTTCGTGACGGCCGGCATTACCGACGGCCTCGACGGCCTGCTCGCACGTCGCGCCGGGCAGAAGACGAGCCTGGGCGCATGGCTCGATCCGATGGCCGACAAGCTGCTCCTCGTGAGCACGTTCGTCGTGCTGACGGTGCCGGGGCTTGGGCTCCAGAACCGCCTGCCTATCTGGCTGACCGTGCTCATCATCAGCCGGGACATCGTGATCGTGATGACGGTGGCGATCGTGAATCTCGCCATCGGGCGCCGCACGTTCCAGCCCTCAATCTTCGGCAAGATCGCCACGGCCATCTACATTCTCACGGCCGTCGTGGCCATGCTGTTCAACTACCTCGGTTACCATTCACGCGTCTTCGACGTGTTCGTGTGGGCCTCGCTCGGAATCACCCTCATCTCGAGCCTCCATTACATCTGGCACGCCGCCCGGATCATCGACGCGCCTCAGCGGACATCTCTGCCATGAAGCGAATGTTGATCTGCTGTGTGTTGTTGTTGATCACGGTCCGGCTGAAGCCGGACGCCACGTCTGGGGTTGTCGTGTCTGGGGTTGTCGTGTCTGGGGTTGTCGTATCTGGGGTTGTAGTGTCCGGCTTTAGCCGGACCGTCGGGTACGTAGTGTCCGGCTTCAGCCGGACCGTGTACGCCCAGACGCCGCCCAAGCAGGCTGTCGTCGAGACCACTGCTGGGACATTCGTCATCGACCTGACGGTCGAGACCGCGCCGAATCAGACGACCTACTTCATGAAGGTCGCGGGCGAGGGTGGGTACGACGGCACGATCTTTCACCGCATGATCAGGCGCGGTGTTGTCCAGGGCGGGGATCCGTTGACGAAAGACCCCTCGAAGCGAGCGTCGTACGGCAGTGGCGGTCTGAACGCCGTGAAGGCGGAAGCGCGGGCGCCAAGGGTCACGCGCGGTTCGGTGGCCGCCGTCACGGTTCCGGGGATGCCCGACAGCGCGGGGTCCCAGTTTTTCGTCGCCCTGGCGGACCAGCCGGCACTCGACGGTCAGTACACGGTCTTTGGGCGCATCTCCGACGGCATGGAAGTCCTGTTCAAGATCTCTGAGACGCCTGTGGACGCGACCGGGCTTGCCGTTGAGCGGGTCGAAATCACACGAGTGACGATCCGCGATACGCCGCCCGAACCGTTTGTGACCGAGACGGTCCAGGAACTGGGCGGGTACCGCGCCGTGCTCGAGACCGCGGCCGGACCGATCACGGTTGAATTCTTCGTCGACAAGGCGCCGGCGACCGTCCGCCAGTTCATGCGACTGGCCGCCGCCGGCGTCTACGACGGCATGGCGTTTCACCGTGTGGCGCCGGGGTTCGTGATTCAGACCGGCTTCATCGGAAGCCGGGCGACACCCCTCACTGAGAAGCAGCAGACACTGGTCCGCAATCTGCCGCCGGAATTCAACGACACTCGGCACGTAAAGGGCATCCTGTCGATGGCGCGCGGGGAAGATCCGGCGAGTGCGACGACGTCGTTCTTCATTGTCACCGCCCCGTCGGCAGCGCTCGACGGCCAGTACACCGCGTTTGGCCGCGTGGTCGACGGCCTGGCGGCCGTCGACGCGATCGAGGCAACGCCTCGCAATGGCGAGACGCCGACAAGTCGGATTGAACTGAAGACCGTGCGGATCGAGAAAAAGCAGTAGACGAGAAGTAGTGTCCGGCTTCAGCCGGACGGCGGGTGCTACCCTGGCAAGCGCGTCACCTTGACGACGACGCCGACGAGGTACTCGACCTGAATGCGATCGCCGGGTTCGAGCGTGTGGCCGGCGATGGCCTCGGGCCCCACGCGCGCGGCATTCAATTGCTCCTCGGGATCGTCGAGATGAGTGAAGACGATCTCCCACGAGGGCTGCCCGTGAATGCTGATCGCCTGAATCCTCTTCAGCACCGCGTCGCGCGTACCTTTTAACATCACTCCGATCCTAGCACTTGGCCGTCGAAGGGGAGCCGATCGAGTGACGTTAGATCGGCAGGGGTGCAGAAGTTATGGACGCTCACGCCGAGCAGGCGCACCGGCCGGCGTCCGGCCTCCGTCTTGTCGAGCAGGCGCACCGCGCGATCGACGAGGGCGGCCTCCTCCCGAGTCGGAGGCGCCGAGTGGCTGCGCGTAATGGTGGTGAAATCACCGTAGCGGACTTTGATTGTCACGGTCCGTGCCAGGAACTGCTTGCGTGCGAGCCAAAGGGCGGCGTCGGCGGCCATGTTCGAGATTTCCTCGCGGATCGTCGACGTATCGGCGAGATCCTTCGGATAGGTGTTTTCGGAGCCTGAAGATTTCGCCTCGCGGTTCGGCGTGACCGGACGCTCGTCGACGCCATGGGCGAGTTGACGCAGCCAGTCGGCGAGGCTCCCGACCGCCTCTCGCAGCACATCCGGATCGGCGGCGCGCACGTCGACAAGACGTTCGATACCCCGAGCCCGCAGCTTGCGCGCGGTCACCGGCCCGACACCCCAGAGCGCGTCGACCGACAGCTGCTGCAGGAACGGCTCCACGCGACCCGGGCTGATGACCGTCAGGCCGTCCGGCTTCTTCCAACCAGACGCGATCTTGGCGAGAAACTTGTTGGGCGCAACGCCAGCCGACGCGGTCAGCCGGGTCTCGGCGCGGATGCGCTCTTTGAGGTGCTCCGCGACGCGCGTCGCGATTGGCTCATGCCAGGCATTCTCGGTGACGTCGAGGTAGGCCTCGTCGAGCGAGAGCGGCTCGACGAGCGGCGTCACCTCGCGGAAGATCCCGAAGACGGCGGTCGATACGGCCTTGTACCGTGCAAAGTCTGGCGGCACGATGACCAGCGACGGGCATAGGCGGACTGCCCGTGCCATCGACATCGCCGAATGCACGCCGAAATCGCGGGCCTCGTAGCTGGCAGCCGCGACCACGCCGCGACGGGTCGGCTGACCGCCGACGGCCACAGGCTTTCCGCGAAGCGTCGGATCGTCACGCTGTTCGACCGACGCGTAGAAGGCATCCATGTCTACGTGAAGAATCCGCCTCACGGCATGTACAATACATGTTTCCCTATGCCGCAATTTATCTACACGATGAAGGGCCTCGGGAAGGTCTATCCTCCCGACGTCAAAGTTCTCGACGACATCTGGCTGTCGTTCCTGCCCGGCGCGAAGATCGGCGTGCTCGGCGCGAACGGCGCGGGGAAGAGCTCGCTGCTCCGAATCATGGCCGGCGAGGATCACCAGTTCCTCGGCGAGGCCTTTCCCGCCGACGGCATCTCGGTCGGATTCCTGCCCCAGGAGCCGCGCCTTGATGCCTCGAAGAACGTGCTTGGCAACGTCGAGGAGGGCGTAGCTGAGATTCGGGCGCTGCTGACCCGCTACGATGACGTCAACGCGAAGCTCGGCGAGGACCTCTCGCCCGAGGCCATGGAGAAGGTGCTCGAGGAGCAGGCGAGGATTCAGGACCGCATTGACGCGGTGAACGCGTGGGACCTCGATTCGCGCCTCGATCTGGCGATGGATGCTCTGCGGCTGCCGCCGGCCGACGTCGAGGTGACCACGCTCTCAGGCGGCGAGCGGCGCCGGGTCGCCCTGTGTCGACTGCTGCTCCAGTCGCCCGACCTGCTGCTGCTCGACGAGCCGACCAACCATCTTGATGCCGAGTCGGTCGCCTGGCTCGAACGGTTTCTCAAGGACTACGCGGGCACGGTTGTGGCGGTCACCCACGATCGGTACTTCCTCGACAACGTCGCCGGCTGGATCCTCGAGCTCGACCGCGGCCGAGGCATCCCCTGGGAGGGGAACTATTCCTCGTGGCTCGAGCAGAAGCAGCAGCGGCTGCAGATCGAGGAGAAAGCCGAGAGCAGACGTCAGCGGACGCTCGAGCGCGAGCTCGAGTGGATCCGCATGTCGCCCCGCGCGCGGCAGGCCAAAGGCAAGGCGCGCCTGAACGCCTACGAGGATCTGCTGCGCGAGGAGACGGCGCAGAAACTGGAGACCGCTGAAATCTACATTGCGCCTGGCCCCCGACTCGGTGACGTGGTCGTCGAGGCGCGAAATCTTCGCAAGGGCTATGCCGACAACCTGCTGATCGAGGGCCTGAGCTTCACCCTTCCGCGCGGAGGCATCGTCGGGGTGATTGGACCAAATGGGGCGGGGAAGACGACGCTCTTCCGGATGATCACCGGCCAGGAGAAGCCGGATGCCGGCACGCTGAAGATCGGCGAGACCGTGAAGATTGGCTACGTCGATCAAAGCCGGGAAGCCCTCGATGCGAACAAGACCGTCTGGGAGGAGATTTCTGGCGGAGACGACGAGATCGAGCTTGGCAAACGCAAGGTGGCCTCGCGTGCCTACGTGTCGTGGTTCAACTTCAAGGGTGCGGCGCAGCAGCGGAAGGTCGGGGCGCTCTCGGGCGGCGAGCGCAACCGCCTGCACCTGGCGAAGTTGCTACGGCGCGGCAGCAACCTGCTGCTGCTTGACGAGCCCACCAACGACCTTGACGTCGACACGCTGCGGGCGCTCGAAGAGGCGCTGCTGGGCTTTGCCGGCTGCGCGGTCCTCATCAGCCACGATCGGTGGTTCCTCGACCGGATCGCCACCCACATGCTCGCCTTCGAGGGCGACAGCGAGGTCGTGTGGTTCGAGGGCAACTACCAGGACTACGAAGCGGACCGCAAACGGCGCCTCGGTGCCGAGGCCGACCAGCCCCACCGCATCAAGTACCGCAAGCTCACGCGATAACGTCCGGCTAAGGCCGGACACTACGTACGTCGGTGACGTGAGTCGGTGATGCCACACACGGTGGTGTAGTGTCCGGCTTCAGCCGGACCGTTCTTAGGCGAGCTTCGTCCGAAAGTACTCGATGGTCTTGACGAGGCCTTCCTCGAGCGACACCTTCGGCTCCCACTTGAGGAGCGTCCGCGCGCGGGTGATGTCGGGCTGACGAACCTTGGGATCGTCGGTGGGAAGCGGCTTATAGACGATCCGGCTCTTCGCGCCCGTCATCCTGATGATGGTGCGCGCGATTTCCTCGATGGTCGTCTCTCGCGGGTTGCCGATGTTCACCGGATCGTTCACGCTGGAGAGCATCAGCTTGATGATGCCGTCGACAAGATCGGTGATGTACGTGAAGCTGCGCGTCTGTGTGCCGTCACCAAACACCGTGACGTCTTCGTTGCGCAGGGCCTGCGAGATGAAGGCCGGCACGGCACGACCATCGTTGATGCGCATGCGAGGGCCGTAGGTATTGAAGATCCGGACGATCTTCGTGTCCAGCCCGTGAAACCGATGGTAGGCGACCGTGATCGCCTCGGCGAAGCGCTTGGCTTCGTCGTACACGCCGCGCGGACCGACGGGGTTGACGTTGCCCCAATACGTCTCCTTCTGCGGGTGCTCGAGCGGATCCCCATACACCTCGGAGGTCGACGCCAGAACAAACGTCGCTCGCTTCTCTTTGGCCAGGCCCAGCGCCTTGTGCGTGCCGAGCGCGCCGACCTTGAGGGTCTGGATCGGCAGCTCCAGGTAGTCGATGGGACTGGCCGGACTGGCCCAGTGCAGGACGTAGTCGATCGGACCTTCGATGAAGAGGTAGTTGGTGACGTCGTGCTTGATGAACGTGAAGTCGCGGTTGACGAGATGCGCAATGTTGGCCGTGCTGCCCGTCAGCAGGTTGTCGACGCCGACGACCGCGTAATCGCGATCGAGGAGTGCCTCGGCCAGGTGCGACCCGATGAAGCCCGCTGCTCCCGTAATGACCACGCGTGTTTTCATGAGTGTGTGTCCAACAGGTCCGGCTCAAGCCGGACTCTGCGTACGGACAGGAAGTATTTGTGGATCGTACTCGATGCGCCCGCCTCGTGTCGCGGCTCACGCGGCTGCCAGGTCGTAGATGTCTCGAATGCGGCGGACGGACCGCTCCCACGAGAACTGGCTGGCGCGCGCGAAGCCCTTTGCTCGCAACTCGCACCGCAAGCGCTCGTCACACAGCACGCGACGAATACCGTCGGCGATTGACTGCGGATCGCGAGGCTCGACAAAGAGCGCCGCATCGCCGAGGACTTCGGGCAGCGACGAGACGTTGGAGGCCACGACCGGCGTGCCGCTGGCCATGGCTTCGAGCGGAGGCAGCCAGAATCCCTCGTACAGCGATGGAAACACGAAGACGCGGGCCAGCCGGTACATGATCGCCAGCGTGTCTTCGGACTGGTAACCGAGGAACCGGACGTACCTGTGCAGCTGGTGCGCGTGCACGGCGCGCCGAAGCGCCGTGTACTTCGAGATCTGGTCGCCGATAAGGACCAGCTTGAGGTGGTCGAGACCGCTGCGGCGGACGAGATCGAACGCCTCGATGAGCCGGACAAGATTCTTGTGCGGCTTGACGTTGCCCGCGTAGAGCACGAAGTCGTCCTGGAGCTGATACCGCTCGCGCACGCGGTCGACGTCCTCCTGGCGCGGCTCGAGGCCGAACCGCTCGTCGTACGCGTTGTAGATGACGTCGATCTTGTCGGCAGCCACGTCGACGAAGCGCAGAATGTCGCGCTTACTGCTCTCGGAGACCGTCAGTACGCGCGTGGCGCGCCGTGCCGCGAGCGTGAGCGACGCGCGGGCGTAGAGGGGCATGAGCCGGTTCGGCAGATACTGCGGGAACATCAGGTGGAGGCAGTCGTGAATCGTCACGACCGATCGACATGGGACGAGCGGGGGCAGCACGTAGTGCGGCGCATGGAAGAGCGTCACGCGCTCGCGCTTGAGCGCGAGCGGGATCGTGAGCTGCTCGGCCATCGAGTACGTGCGCGCGTGTTCCGGCACCGCGCGGAAATTCTCGCCGAGCGCGCCGAGCGCGTCGCGGTCTTCCGGGCGGCACAGCACGACAAACTCGCTCTGACCGTCGAGGCGGGCGAGCTGCCGCAGGAGATTTCTGATGTAAGTGCCGATGCCGAAATCGTGCAGCTTGCGGGCGTCGACCCCTATGCGCACGGCGTGATGATATCCTGTCCCGCATGAAAATTGCGGTCGTCGGGACGGGGTACGTCGGGCTGGTCGTGGGTGCCTGTTTGGCGGAAAATGGAAACACCGTCATATGCGTGGACAAGGAGGCGTCCAAGATTGCGACCCTCAATGACGGCAAGATGCCGATCTACGAGCCCGGGCTCGAGGAGATCGTCCGCCGCAACCGCCACGAGGAACGGCTGAGCTTCACGACCGATCTGACCGGCGCGGTCAACGCGGCCGAGATCGTGTTTATTGCGGTCGGCACGCCGCAGGACGAGGACGGCTCGGCCGACCTTCAGCATGTGCTCGCGGTCGCGCGTGAGGTGGGGCGCGCGATGAACAAGTACACCGTCGTCGTCGACAAGAGCACCGTGCCGGTCGGCACGGCAGCCCGGGTGCGCGACGCCATCGGCCGCGAGACCACGCAAGCGTTCAGCGTCGTCAGCAATCCTGAGTTCCTGAAACAGGGCGCGGCTGTCGAAGACTTTATGAAACCCGATCGCGTGGTGATTGGCATTGACGATGCGCGCGCGCAGGAGGTGATGAGAGAGCTGTACCGGCCGTTCACCCGCACCGGCGCCCCGATCATGTTCATGGACACGGCCAGTGCGGAGCTCTCCAAGTACGCGGCGAACGCGCTGCTGGCGACACGGATCTCGTTTATGAACGAGATCGCCAACGTCTGCGAACTGGTGGGCGCCGACGTCGACCAGGTGCGCAGGGCGATTGGCGCCGATCGCCGGATCGGCACGTCGTTTCTCTTTCCGGGTGTTGGCTACGGCGGCAGTTGCTTCCCGAAGGACGTGAAAGCGCTCGTCAGGGCCGCGGCGGACAAGGGCTACGCGTTTGACATCCTGCGCGCGGTGGAGGCCGTGAATCAGTCGCAGAAGACGCGGCTCGTGGAGAAGATGGAGAGTTATTTCAAGGGCCTCAAGGGGCGATCCATCGCGCTGTGGGGGCTGGCGTTCAAGCCGCGGACAGACGACATGCGCGAGGCGCCGGCCATTGCGATTATCGAGCGCCTGCTCGCCAAGGGTGCCACCGTGCGCGCCTACGATCCGGAGGCAGCGTCCACGGCGCGGTCGCTCTTCGGCAACCGCATCACGATCTGCGAGAAGGGCTACGATGCGCTCAGTGGCGTCGACGCGCTGGCCGTGGTGACGGAATGGAACGAGTTCCGGGAGCCCGATTTCGACAGGATGCGCACGCTGATGAAATCGCCGGTCGTCTTCGACGGCCGGAACATCTACTCGCCCGGGCAGATGCAATCGCTCGGCTTCACCTACTTCTCCATTGGGCGCTAGGCCGCGAGCGGTGCTCGTCACCGGCGGCGCCGGCTATATCGGCAGCCATGCGGCCAAGGCGCTTTGCCGGGCGGGCTACCGCGTCGTCGTGTACGACAACCTCAGCGCGGGCCATCGAGGCGCCGTGCGATACGGGCCGCTCGTCGAGGGCGAGATTGGCGACGTGAGAGCGGTGCGGGAGGTGCTTCGGCACCACGGGATCTTCGCAGTCATGCACTTTGCCGCGTTTCTCGACGTCGGTGAATCGGTGCGCGATCCCGGCCGCTACTATCGTAACAATGTGGTCGGCACGCTCGGCGTTCTCGACGCCATGGCGGCGGAGTCGGTCCGGTACTTCGTGCTGTCGTCGACCTGCGCCACCTACGGCGACCCGGTCGAGACCCCGATGACCGAGATGCATCCGCAGCGGCCGATCAACAGCTACGGCGAGACCAAGCTCGCTGTCGAACGCGCGCTGCCCCATTTTCTGCGTGCGCACGGGCTGCGCTCGGTCGCCTTGCGGTACTTCAACGCGGCCGGCGCGGATCCCGAGGGGGAGATCGGCGAGGATCATCGACCTGAGATCCATCTGATTCCGCGCGCGATCGGCGCGGCCTCTGGCGGCGGTGGTCTTCAGGTGTTCGGCGACGATTACTCGACGCCAGACGGCACCTGCCTGCGCGACTACGTCCACGTGGCCGATCTGGCGGATGCCCACCTGCGTGCGCTCGAGGCTATGGTCGAGGGGAAGGGGTCGGACGCCTACAACCTTGGCACCGGTCGCCCGCACTCGGTGCGAGAGGTGATTGCGAGCGTCGAGCGGGTGACGGGTCGAACGGTGCCATGGACGCTCGCACCGAGACGGCCCGGCGATCCCGCGACGCTGTATGCTGCACCGGACCGGGCGCGCGGCGAGCTTGGCTGGGCACCGCGGTTCATGGATCTCGATGCGATCGTCTCGACCGCGTGGAACTGGCATCGCGCGCACCCCCACGGGTACGAAGGGGTGTGATGGGCGGCCGTTCCAGCACGGCGCTCGTCGATCCGCTGGTGTCGGTCGTCATGGCCGCCTACAACGAGCGCGACACCATCGAAGAGATCGTCCGGCGTGTGCTTGCCGTCCCGCTGCGCATCGAGCTTGTCGTCGTCGACGATGGATCGACCGACGGGACACGCGACCTCCTGCGGGCGCTTCGGCAAAATCTGGAGTTCACGCTGGTGCTCCAGCCCCAGAATCGGGGCAAGGGGGCGGCGCTAAGGGCCGGCTTCGCCGAGGTGAAAGGCGAGGTGGTGATCGTCCAGGATGCCGACCTGGAGTACTCGCCGGAAGAGTATCCCCAGCTCATCGATCTGATCTGCGCCGGGAGCGCGGACGTGGTCTACGGATCCCGGTTCATCGGCCGCCACCGGGTGTTCCTGTTCACGCACTATGCCGGCAACTGGGCGATCAACCTGCTGGCCAACGTGTTGTACAACACGACACTGACGGACCTCGAGACCTGCTATAAGGCGATGCGCATCGAGGTGCTCCGTTCGATGGCGCTCAAGTCCGATGGATTCGACATCGAGCCCGAGCTGACGGCCAAGATCTTCAAGCGTGGTTTTCGTGTGTACGAAATGCCGATCACGTACAACGGGCGCGGGTACGACGAAGGAAAGAAGATCACCTGGAGAGACGGTGTGGTGGCGATCTGGACGCTCGTGAAGTATCGGTTCACCGAGTGATGCATCCGCTCGAACGCCTGTTCCGCTACGCGACGCCGTACAGAGGCCGCTTGGTGGCGGCCGTGTGCGGGATGCTCGTGTACGCGGTCGGGTCGGCCGGTCTTGCCGCGCTCATCCGGCCCATCTTCGACAGCGTGCTGCCGAGCCGCCAGGGTCTGGCAGTCACCGCCTGGGCCATCGTTGGCCTGTACTTCCTGAAGGGTGCCGGCTCGTACGCGTCGTCTTACTTGATGGCCGACGTCGGCCAGCGCGTCGTGATGGATGTGCGCAACGCGCTCTACCGGCACATCCTCGGGCAGTCGGCGGCGTTTTTCACAGAGCGGACCTCGGGCCAGCTGATGTCGCGGATCACGAGCGACGTCGGGCAGGTCCAGCAGACAGTGTCCGAAACGGTCGGGGATCTCGCCCGCGAATCCATCGCGCTCGTCGGCTACACGGCGCTGCTGTTCTACTACGATGCGCGCCTGGCGATCGTCTGCCTCACGACGGCGCCGCTCATCGTGTATCCGCTGATGAAGCTCGGAAGCCGCGTGCGGCAGACGACGAGGCGCAGTCACGAGGCCACCGAGCACATTGCGCACATCACGGTGGAGGCGCTCACCGGGCATCGGATCGTGAAAGCCTTTGGCGCCGAGGCGCACGAAGCCGACAAGTTCGCGCGCGCCGCCTATCACCTGTTTCGCACGAACATGAAGGTGACGGCGGCGCTGTCCAGTCTGCCGCCCTTGATGGAGCTTGTCGGGGGCGCCGGTCTCGCGGCGGCGCTGTGGTACGGCAGCAGTCAAATTGCCCTTGGCCGGCTGACGCCGGGCGAGTTCGCTTTGTTCATCGGCACGCTGTTTCTGATGTACGGGCCGGCGAAGAAGCTCAGCCGCGTGAATGCGAGCGTGCAGCAGACGATCGCCGCGTCGGAGCGGATCTTCGAGATGCTTGATACGCACACCGAGATGCGAGAGGAGCCGGGCGCGCCGGCCCTCGCGCCGTTGTGCCGTGCCATCGAGTTCCGCGACGTGGGCTTTGGGTACGAGGCCGCGTCGGGCTGGATGCTGAGGGGCGTGTCCTGCACGGTAGGCGCCGGCCAGATGGTGGCCATTGTCGGCCGGAGCGGCGCGGGCAAGACGACGCTGGTCAATCTGCTGCCGCGTTTCTATGATGTGAGCGCGGGCGCGATTCTCATCGACGGCGTGGACATCCGGCGCGTCACGCTCGCCTCGCTCCGGCGCCAGATTGGCATCGTGACCCAGGAGACGGTCCTTTTTGACGACACGGTCGGCAGCAACATCGCGTATGGATCGCCACAGGCCACCCCCGCCGAGATCGAGGCGGCGGCGCGCGCGGCCAACGCGCACGAGTTCATCGTGGCGCTGCCGAAGGGCTATCAGACGACGATCGGAGAACGCGGCCAGCGGCTCTCCGGCGGGCAGCGCCAGCGGCTGGCGATCGCGCGCGCGTTGCTCAAGGACGCGCCAATCCTCGTGCTCGACGAAGCGACCTCGGCGCTCGATACCGAATCGGAGCGCCTGGTCCAGGAGGCGCTCGCCAACCTGTTGCTCAATCGGACGTCGTTTGTCATCGCCCATCGCATGTCGACGATTCGCCGCGCCGACGCGATCGTTGTGCTGGAGCGGGGCCGGGTCGTGGAGACCGGCCGGCACGACGAACTGGTCGCACGCGTCGGCGGCACGTACGCGACCTTGTACCAGGCGCAACGGCTCGAGGGCCGCCGCGCCGAGCGCCGGATGGTGCCCTCATGACATGCTCAACTATGGGGGCCACGGAAAACGCAGAGTGAATGAACCACAGAGGCACAGGGACACGGAGGCGCCGCATCGAGCGCGACGGCCAGAGGTCCGTCACTCCGTGCCTCGGTGGCTCTGTGGTTACTATCCTCTGTGAGGCTCCGTGTCCCGGTGGTGAAGCTCTTATGATCAAGTCGATGACGGGGTTCGCGTCGGTCACTCTTGAGGACGACCGTGCGGCGGTGGCGGTGACGATTCGATCGCTCAACCACCGCTATCTGGATCTGCAGCTGCGCATCCCGCAATCGCTCGGTGCGATCGAGAGCGACGTGCGCGCGCTGGCAGCCCGCCGCGTCGCCCGCGGCCGGCTCGAGGTGAGCCTGTCGCTGCAGGTGCGGCAGTCGCCTGGCGTCGAGGTCGAGTTCAACGTCGAGTTCGGGCGCGCGCTCGATGCGGCGCTCGACCAGGCGCGTGCGCGGGGCCTGGTGGCGGGCGCGTTGACGCCCGGCGATCTGCTGCGACTGCCGCAGGCCCTGACGATCCGCGAGCGGCAGTCCGAGGCGGACCAAGCGGCCGCACTCGCGATTGCGGGCCGGGCGCGCGAGGCCATCGAGCGGGCGCTCGTCGCCTTGGACGCCATGCGATCGCGGGAGGGCGACGACCTGCGCGCCGACCTGGAAGGGCGGCGCGCGTCGGTCGCCGATCTCGTGGAGCGGATCGCGGCCGCCGCCGATGAGGGGCGCGGCGCGGTGGAGCGGCGGCTCGCCGAGCGCGTCCGCGAGCTGCGGGCCGATCTGCAGGCCGACGAGGTGGCCGTGGCGCAGGAGATCGTGCGGCTCGCGGCGCGGTCCGATATCAGCGAGGAAGTCGCGCGGTTTCGCGCGCACGTGCGGCACTGGGCAACGCTCGCCGACAGCGCCGAGCCCTGCGGCCGCAAGCTCGACTTTCTGCTCCAGGAGATGAACCGCGAGGTGAATACCATGGGGTCGAAGGCCGACGGACTCGCGGTCTCCGCGCTCATTATCGCGGCCAAGGCCGAGCTCGAGAAGATGCGCGAGCAGGTGCAGAATGTCGAATAGGCGAGGCCTGCTGTTCGTCGTGTCGGCCCCCTCAGGCGCCGGCAAGACGACGCTCGTCGAGCGGCTGGTCGGGCAGTTGACGGGGCTGACGATCTCGCGCTCGTACACGTCTCGAGCCGCGCGCGAGGGCGAGATCGACGGCGTCGACTATAATTTTGTGACACGCGAGAGGTTCGAGGCCATGGCCGCCGACGGCGAGTTCCTCGAATGGGCGGATGTGTTCGGCAACCTCTATGGCACCTCGGCCCTCGATACCGACCGCCTGCTCGAATCGGGGCTTGATGCCGTCCTCGTGATCGACGTCCAGGGCGCCCGCGCGGTCCGCCGGCGTGGCATGGAGACGACGGCGATCTTCGTCATGCCGCCGTCCATGGAAGTCCTGGAGCGACGATTGCGGGGCCGCAGCAAGGACAGCGAGGCCGCCATCAAGGAACGGCTGCGCGTCGCCCGGCAGGAGGTCGCGTCGTACGCGGAATACGACTTTGTGGTGGTCAACGACGAACTGACCCCGACGCTCGACGGGTTGCGGAGCATCATCCTGGCCGAGCGTGCGAGGCTGGTGCGAATGCGCGGCGAGGCCGAAAAGATAGCCAGGACGTTTGTCTAAATGCTAATTGCCCTTGGGGTATGCGGCGGGATTGGCGCGTATAAGGCCGTCGAGGTGGCCCGCGGACTTCAGAAGCGCGGCCACGATGTCATTACCGTCATGACCCAGTCGGCGGCCAGATTCGTCGGGCCGATCACCTTCGAGGCGATCACCAGACGGCGCGTCATCACGAATCAGTTCGATCCGGGCGTCAACGCCGACATCGAGCACATCAGCGTGGCGTCCTCGATCGATCTCCTGCTCATTGCCCCCGCCACCGCGAACATCATCGGCAAGATCGCCAACGGCATCGCCGACGATGCGCTGTCGACGTTGTTTGTCGCCACGCGCGCGCCGGTGCTTGTGGCGCCGGCCATGAACACGCAGATGTTCGCCAACGAGGCGGTGCGGCGCAATCTCGACACGCTCGTCTCGCGCGGCGTTCGGTTTGTCGAGCCGGGTGAGGGCTACCTCGCGTGCGGGTGGATCGGCAAGGGCCGGCTGGCCGAGTCTGACGAGATCGTGGCGGCGGCCGAAGCGATGCTGCGCCCGCAAGGTCCTCTGCGCGGTCTGCGGCTGCTTGTCACCGCGGGTCCCACCTTTGAGGACGTCGATCCCGTCCGGTACATCGGCAACCGATCGAGCGGCCGCATGGGCTTTGCCATCGCGGGAGAGGCGGCGCGTCGCGGCGCTGCCGTCACGCTCGTGGCCGGTCCGACCTCCGTGGAGCCGCCGCCGGTCGCCGACGTGGTTCGCGTGCGGTCGGCGGCCGAGATGCACCAGGCCGTACTGGCCATGGCCGATGAGCAGCAGGTCGTCATCATGGCGGCCGCGGTCGCCGACTACGCGCCGGTCGAGCGTCAGGCCCAGAAGATGACGAAGGACAACGAATCGCTGACGATCGTCTTGAAGAAGACGCCGGACATTCTCGGCGAGCTTGGCCAGCGGCGGATCGCGACGGGTGGCGGCCCGCTGCTCGTGGGATTTGCGGCCGAGACCGAGGATGTCGTTCGCCGGGCGAGTGCCAAGCGCGAGCAGAAGCACGTCGATCTGATCGTCGCCAACGACGTCTCGCGCGCTGACGCCGGCTTTGACGTGGACACCAATGCCGTCACGTTTGTCGGGCCGGAGGGCACCGAGACGCTGCCGCTGCAGAGCAAGACGCGCGTGGCGTCAGCGATCCTCGATCGCGTCGAGAAGCTTTTTGTCGAACGTGCGGCTGAACGTCCGGCTAAAGCCGGACACTACGACGGCAGGTAGAGCGCCGGACACGACGACAGCGAAGCAGCCAGGATGCTTGTGGGCAGAATCTCCCGGACGGAACGTAGTGTCCGGCTTTAGCCGGACCGTGTCATGGATCGCGATCAAGTCGCCGAACATCTTAAATTCGCTTCGGAGCTCGGCGTGGCCGGCGTCAGCCGCGATCCCGCCTGGCGCGAACGAGGTGTCGGGAGGGAGCGCCCCGGCCCGGTAGGGGACGGTCTTCAGACCGTCCCGACGCAGGGGACCGTCCCACCGCCGGGGGCCTTCCCGCTGCACATGTCGCCCTCGCCTGCAGAAGGATTGACGGCCGTTAGAACTGAGATTGGCGACTGCACGCGCTGCAAGCTCCACGGTCTCGGCCGGCGTCAGATTGTGTTCGGCGTCGGCAGTCCGACGGCCGACCTCATGTTCGTCGGCGAGGCGCCGGGGCACGATGAAGACGTCCAAGGCATTCCCTTCGTCGGCCGGGCCGGACAGCTCCTGACGAAGATCATCGAAGCGATCGGGTTGAAGCGCGAGGATGTCTACATTGCCAACGTGATCAAATGCCGTCCTCCCGAGAACCGCAATCCCGAACGGGACGAAGTCGAGACCTGCGAACCATTTCTCTTCCAGCAGATCGACATCATCAAGCCGAAGGTCATCGTTGCGCTCGGCAAATTCGGCGCCCAGACGTTATTGAGGACGCTCGACCCCATCTCCCGTCTGCGTGGCCGCGTGTACGAGTATCGTGGCGCCAAGCTGGTCCCAACCTTCCATCCGGCCTACCTGCTGCGCAACCCCTCGTCCAAGCGCGAGGTGTGGGAAGACATGAAGCTGGTAAGAACACTGCTAAAGTAAAAAGTGAAAAGTTAGAACTTAAAAGTAGAGAGAATAAAGGCTCAGTCCTGGCTCAGTCCTTTTAAGTTTTCAATTCTAAGTTTTCACTTGCTGATAAGCGTCGCCGTTCCCGTCCCCCAGCTCGACCTGTTGACGTACCGCGTTCCCGACGGCATGACCAGGCCCGTCGTCGGCGCGCGCGTCGTCGTCCCTCTGGGACCGCGGACCGTCACCGGCATCGTCGTTGACTGCAATCCGGTCCTCGATGTGGCCGAGGCCGACGTCAAACCGGTTCGTCAGGTGCTGGATCACGAGGCATTCGTACCCACTGAGGTAGTGGAACTCGCGACGTGGACGGCCGAGTACTACGCGGCCGGTCAGGGCGAGACGATCACGGCCGTCCTTCCCCCGAAGACGCGCGGCGCGCGCGCCGACGCACACAAGACCGTACGTGTGGCCTCGATTACGGCGGCCGGCATTGAGGCGCTGACGGGCGCCGCGTCGCTGACACCACGGCAGCGCGACGCCCTGGAACTGGTCGCCGGCACCGCGGTGGGTCTGCCAACGCCGACGCTCGTCGCGCGAGGTGTCGGCGCGGACGCCATCGGACGGCTGGCGCGCCGCGGGCTGGTGGGCCTGCGCCTCGAGCGCGTCGAGCGCGACCCGTTTTTGGCGACGCTCGTGCGCCTGGTGTCGGACGAACAGGATCGGCAGTTAACGAAGGAGCAGGTGCGCGCGCTCGGCCGGCTGCAGGATCTGGCCGGCGCAGGAGAGTTTCGCGTCGCGCTTCTGCAAGGTGTGACCGGCAGCGGCAAGACGGAGGTCTACTTGCGGCTGGCCTCGGCGGTGCAGCGTGCGGGTCGCCGCGTGCTGATGCTCGTGCCGGAGATCGCGCTCACGCCCGCCATGGCGTCGCTCTTCCGCCAGACCTTCGGCGACCGTCTGGCCATCCAGCACAGTGGACTCTCCGACGGTGAGCGCCACGATCAGTGGCAGCGGATCCGCCGCGGCGAGATCGACGCGGTGGTCGGCACGAGGTCGGCGGTGTTTGCGCCGCTCTCCGACATTGGCCTGATTGTGGTAGACGAGGAGCACGACGGGTCGTACAAGCAGGAGGAGAGTCCCCGCTATAACGGCCGCGATGTCGCGATCGTGCGCGCCCAGCGCGCCGGCGCGCTGGTCGTCCTCGGCTCGGCCACGCCGTCCCTGGAATCCAGCTACAACGCGCGTGCCGGCAAGTACGAGCGGCTCTTGCTCGAGCGCCGCGTACTCGATCGGCCGCTTGCCGCGGTGAGCATCGTGGACATGCGCGAAGAGTACGCAACCGTCGGTCCCGACGTCGTGCTCAGTCGTGCCCTGACCCAGGCCATCGCCGCACGGCTCGAGCGGAAAGAGCAGTCGCTCATCCTTCTCAACCGGCGTGGATTCGCGACATCTGTGTTCTGCCGCCAGTGCGGCGGCACGCTCGAGTGCCCGAACTGCAGCGTGTCGCTCGTCGTTCATGGCGAAGGATCAGCCCGGCGCGGGCGCTGCCATTACTGCAACTACTCGGTTCGCGTGCCCAAGGCGTGTCCGTCGTGCGCCGGACCGTACCTCGAGCAAAGCGGCTTTGGCACCGAGCGCGTCGAGGCCGAGGTCAAGCGGGCGCATCCAGGTGCCCGGGTGGCGCGCCTCGATCGCGACGCGATTGGCCGCCGAGGCGCGCTCGGCCGCCTGCTCTCGCGGTTCCGCGACGGAGACATCGACGTCCTGGTTGGCACCCAGATGATTGCCAAGGGTCACGATTTTCCACGCGTGACGCTTGTGGGCGTCATTTCCGCGGACGTGGGGCTGGGTCTGGCGGACTTTCGCGCCTCCGAGCGGACGTTTCAGCTGTTGACCCAGGTGGCCGGCCGCGCCGGGCGCGGCGAGCGGCCCGGCGACGCCATCGTCCAGACGCTCTTTCCGGATCACTACAGCATTCAGCTCGCCTGCCGGCAGGACTATGACGCGTTCTACGAGCACGAGCTGAAGTTCCGCCGCGCGATGCGGTATCCGCCGCTCGTCTCGCTCGTCAACTTCGTCGTTCGCTCAAGGACGTTTGCCGGCGCCATGGGCGATGCGGCGGACTTCGCGCAGAACCTGAGACAGGAGAGTCGGGACGCCTTCCGCGTCCTGGGCCCGGCGCCGGCGCCCCTTGGCAGGCTCCGGGGCGAATACCGCGCGCAGATATTAATCAAGGGTACGAATCGGAAGCGGATGCGTGAGGCGGTGCGGTCAGTGATCGCCGGTCGACATGACTTGGCGAGGCGGACGATCGTCGACGTGGATCCCTTCAACGTGCTGTGAATTGTTGATTGATGATTGTTGATTGTTGATTGCGGAATAGAGAATTGCCGATTGCTGATTGACTGCGCGCCCTTCCAATCAGCAATCAACAATCCGCAATCAGCAATTCACCGTCCGATGAGTTCGATGGGCCGGATGGGCGCTGGCGTGAAACAGAGCACGAACATGGCGAGTGCGAGGAGGGCGAGGATGAGACGCGTGCGGTCGAGGGGGACGTGTTCGTCGAAGACGCGAGGGTGGCGCGGACCGAACATGACGAGCATGCCAATCATCAACACCGTCCAGACCAGCCAGCTCGTCGAGAAGAACGTCAGGCCGACCGCGACGCCGATCATCGCGAGCGTGACGTAGGTCGAGCGTCGCCCCAGGACGGCGTACGAGATGTGCCCGCCGTCGAGCTGGCCGACAGGAAACAGGTTGAGCGACGTGGCCAGCAGGCCGAACCACGCGGCAAATGCTACCGGATGCAGGTTGAGCGAATACCCGTCTGGCGTCGGGCCCCACAGCATCCAGGCGGCCGCCTGAAAGAGCAGCGGTTCACCCAGCTCGAGCCCCGGAAAGTCGGCCGGGACGCGCACGACACGCGACATCGACAGGCCGATGAAGAGCGCGGGCACGGCGACCAGGAACCCGGCGATCGGACCCGCGATGCCGATGTCGAACAGCATGCGCTTGCTCGGAATAGG
>Ga0156278_1002_pt1 | contig 43844 bp, 44 predicted proteins | sample RifCSPlowO2_12_FD_107927 | JGI IMG/M metagenome (GOLD analysis project Ga0156278, IMG submission 107927) | Acidobacteria bacterium RIFCSPLOWO2_12_FULL_65_11
AGTATGTCGGCGTCGATTTTTCAGACGCCTTCGTGCGCGCGGCCGAGCGCCGGCGCGACGCCCATCACATCCGCAACGGCGCCTTCCACTGCGCCGACATCGTCCCCTTCTGCGCCAGGCATCCCAATGAGTTTGACGCCGGCTTTGCCCTCGACTTCTCGGAGCACATCTACGACGAGCAGTTCCTGCGCATCTTCCGCGCCATCCACGGCGCCCTCAAGCCGGGAGCGCGACTCTACCTGCACACGCCCAATCGCGACTACTTCATGGAGCGCCTCCGCGAGTGGGGCGTCCTCAGGCAGATTGAAGGCCACGTCGCGGTCCGGGACGCCCAAAGGCATCAGGCGCTGCTCGCCGAATGTGGCTTCGCGGACGTCCAAGTCCGTTATCTCCCACATTATCTATATCCGGCCTCGGCGTTTCACTTCCTCGGCGCCCTGCCCCTCGTCGGCCGGTACTTCCGCGCGCGGCTGTTTCTGACAGCTCGTGCGTGACCGGCCTGTCCGCCTGAAGGCGGACACTACAGATTCTGTCGTCGGGTCCGCCTGAAGGTGGACACTACAGATTCTGTCGTCGGGTCCGCCTGAAGGCGGACACTACGGATTCTGTCGTCGGGTCCGCCTGAAGGCGGACACTACGATTGATGTCGTAGTGTCCGGCTTGAGCCGGACCCGTTATCATCGTCGTCGTGGAGAAGGTCAACGCCGAGATCATGGCCGTGAACGATCCCCGGGGGGGGAGGAGCGGCGCGCAATGGCGGCGGGACGCCGGAGGCGTAATGCTGTGAACCTCGCGGCGATTTCGCTCGTCGCCCTGCTGCTGACGCTCGCCGCGAGCTGCTTCTCCCGCGTCAACGTCGGCGTGCTCGCCATCGTCCTGGCCTGGATCGTCGGCGTCTATGTCGGCGGCATGCGCATCGAAGAGGTGCTGGCCGGGTTCCCGGCTGCGCTGTTTCTCACCCTTGTCGGCGTCACGATGCTCTTCGCTCAAGCGCAGGCCAACGGCACGCTCGATCGGGTGGCCCACCGTGCGGTCGCCCTCTGCCGCGGCGTCACCGGCACCATCCCGCTCATGTTTTTCGCGCTGGCGGCCATGCTCTCGTCGATCGGCCCCGGCAACATCGCCTCGACCGCGCTCGTCGCCCCGATCGGGATGGCCGCCGCGGGGCGCTACGGCATCTCGGCTTTCCTGATGGCGATGATGATCGCCAACGGCGCGAGCGCGGGATCGTTGTCGCCTGTGGCGCCAACCGGCGTCATCGTCAACGGCATTGTGGCCAGACTTGGACTGCCGGACGTGCGGTGGGCGATCTACGTCAACAACCTCTTCGTGCACGCCGCCATCGCCGTCGGCGGATATCTCCTGCTCGGCGGCTGGCGGCTGTTATCCTCGAGGGCGCAGGCGCCCGGCGCCACAAACGGCCCGCCAGAGGCGCCCCCGACGAACGGTCCGGACCACAGCCTCGAACCCCGCCACTATCTGACGCTCTCCGTCATCATCGCGCTCATCGTCGGCGTGGTGGCCATCGACCTGCACGTCGGCATGGGCGCGTTCGCGGGCGCCCTGATTCTGAGCTTCTCGGGGGCCGTGGACAACCGCGAGGCGGCGAAGCACATTCCGTGGAACGTGATCGTCTTGGTGAGTGGCGTCACGGTGCTCATTGCGCTCATCGAGAAGACCGGCGGTCTGGACCTGTTCACCGCCTTCCTCGCGCGCCTGGCGACGCCGTCGACCGTCACCGGCGTGGCGGCGTTTTTCACGGGGCTGATCTCGATCTACAGCAGCACGACGGGCGTCGTGCTGCCCGCGCTTCTGCCCACCGTGCCGGGGCTGGTCGAGCGGCTCGGCGGCGGCGATGCGATGGCGATCGTCTATTCGATGAACGCAGGCGGGCACCTGGTGGACGTGTCGCCCCTGTCCACGCTGGGCGCGCTCTGCCTGGCCGCGGCGCCGGAGGGAACCGACGCCCGGAAGCTGTTCAATCAGCTGCTGGCGTGGGGGCTGTCGATGAGCATCGTCGGGGCCGTCGTCTGCTGGCTGGTGTTCTAGGAGCCCGTCCGAGTAATCGTCTGTGACCTGTCGATGATTCCGCTGCGCGCCAACGCGCCAAACGTACTACACTGCGGGCAATGGCCAAGACCTACCGCCCCTATGTGCCCGAGCAGGATCTGTTGCTGCCGCCGAGCCTGCGGGACTGGTTGCCGGAGGATCACCTGGCGTATTTCGTGAGCGACTTGATTGATCAGTTGGATCTGTCGGCGATCACGGCGGTCTATGACGACGAGGAACGCGGCTATCCGCCGTATCACCCGGTCATGCTGACGAAGGTGTTGGTGTACGGCTACTGCGTCGGCGTCTTCTCGTCGCGCCGGATCCAGCGCCGCTTGCTCGAAGACATCCCGTTCCGGGTCTTGGCCGCGGGCAACGAGCCGGACTTCCGCACGATCGCCGATTTTCGGAAGACGCACCTGACAGCGTTGCAAGGCTTCTTCGAGCAAGTCCTGCAGATGGCGCGCGAGCTGGGCGCGGCCCGCGTCGGGCGCGTCGCGCTCGATGGGAGCAAGGTCAAAGCCAACGCGTCGAAGCACAAGGCGATGAGTTACCAGCGGATGGGCGAAAAGCAACGGCAACTGCGTGACGAGGTGACGCAGTTGCTCGCGCAGGCGGAAGCGGCGGACGCCGCCGACGATGCCGAGTACGGGGCGGATCGGCGCGGCGATGAGCTGCCGGCGGAACTGCAACGCCGCGAGAGTCGGCTGACGCGGATTCGTGCCGCCAAGCGGGCGCTGGAGGCGCGCGCGAAGGACGAGGCCGCCGCGACGGGGAAACCCGTCGAGTCGGCGAAGCCGGATGCGAACGCCCAATACAACTTCACCGATCCAGAGTCGCGGATCATGAAGGGGCCCGACGGCTTCGTCCAGGCGTACAACGTGCAGGTCGCGGTGGACGAGCAGCAGTTGATCGTGGGCCAGGCGGTGACGCAGGAGACCAACGACAAGAAACAGTTGATACCGATGATCACGATCATCGCGGCGCAATCGGGCATCACGCCCACGCAACTCCTCGCCGATGCGGGCTATTGCTCGGACGCGAACTTGGCCGCGATCGCCGACACCACGATCGACCCCTACATCTCGACACGGAAGCAGAAACATGGCGAGCGACCGGGCCGACCTGGACCCTGTCCTCGTGGCCCACTGCCGAAGACTGCGACGCGGGTCGACCGCATGTCCCGCAAGTTGCACACGAAGGCCGGCGCGGCCGTCTACGCGGCGCGCAAAGCGATCGTCGAACCCGTGATTGGCCAGATCAAGCAGGCGCGGGGCTTCCGGCAATTCTTGTTGCGTGGGATCGAGAAGGTGCAAGGGGAATGGTCGCTCGTGTGCACGACACACAACATTCTGAAGTTGTATCGACTCTACGGATGATCGGAAGGCCGACGCGCTCCTCGGGCTCGCCGCGTGCGCAGGACGCCGGTCACGCGTCGCCATCACCGAGGTCGGCCCCAGCATCGCCCGTCGACATCGTGGGCGCGCAGCACGAGGTAATGTGACCATCACCACGATTACTCGGACGGGCTCCTAGCCGTTACGCCCGCCCTCGCTATCGAGCGGCTGCAATCTCGTCGTAGTACCGACCGATGCTGGGGAGCCAGGCCGTGGTGCTCACCGAATTGTCCCAACCAAGGTCCGCCAGTCCCAGCTGGGTCCTGGCCTGCGCGAGCGTTTGCAGTTGGTCCTTGGGGACGTTGCGACGGACCAGGTCGCGCATGCGCTCGTTCATCGTCTCGAAACGGACCTTGTACGCGCGGACCTCGTCTTTCGTCATCACGCGGCCGTGCCCTGGAATCAGCGTGTCGAAGTCGATCGCGAGCAGCTTGTCGATCGTCTTGACGAACTCAAGGGCGCTGCCGCCACCGGCGTAGTCGGTGACCGGCATGCCGTCGATGATCAGATCGCCCGCATGCACCGCCTTGAGATCGGGAAAGTAGATCACCGTATCGCCATTGGTGTGTCCTCGGCCGAGATAGAGCAACTGGACCTCGACACCCCCCAAGTGCACCGCCGCCTCATCGGCAAACACGATGTTGGGCTCGCCGGGCTGCTTGATTCTGAGGAAGTTCGCCCTGATGTTCTTGTGGGCGATGATGTCGATCCCCATTTCCCGGATGTTGGCGTTGCCGCTCGCATGGTCGCCATGATGGTGGCTATTGAGGAGGTACCGGACCGGCAACGGCGTCACGCTCTTCAAGCGGTCGAGCACGTCGGCGACGTTCTCGGGGTACTTGTCATCGATCAGGATCACGCCGGCCGGCGTGATGCGCGCGGCCACGTCGCCAGGCTCGTGAATCAACCCATCGTCGGGACCGTTGGGGCGGCAGCCGCGCGTGCCGCACGCAAGAAAGGGCCCCCGGATGACGTACAGGCCGTCCTTCACCTGCTCCACACGCATCGGCCCCAGGGTCAGTCTCTCGACGTTCTGCCTCAGCGGGAACTGCTGAGAGAACACGGCGGCGGTCAGCGCGGCGACGGTGGCGAGGGTAGCGAGCGCGAGTGACTTTCGCATGACTTCCTCAGTGCCCTTCAAAACATGGCGAGCGGATTGACCGGAAACCCCGTGCTGCCCTGCGCCGGCACCGGCGCGACGACGAGCAGGAACTCCCAGCGGTTGAGCCGCGCGGCCGTTTCGGCCAGGCGCGTCAGGTCGACGCCGTCGATCAAGTACGTACCCAACGCGACGAGCGTCAGCCGATGGCCCGCGTGCCCGTCGTCAGGAATCGACAAGACGCCGCTCGTGACCGCCACACCTCGCGTCTTCATCCAGGGCACGACTGAGAGGTCGAAGCCTCGCGCGCCGCCCCCGCCCGCTCTGGCACCGGCGGCCGCCGGTGGCGCCGGGTTGTACGCAAACAGCGCATCGCCGGCCGACACCCTGATGCCGGTCTGCCGTTCCCAGGCCTCAATGTCTTCCGGATAGATCCGCGTCGCCGCCGGGTCGCGCGGCGTCGTGGTCCTGAGGCGCGTCATGTCCACAAGGATCCCGCGCGTGACGATGCCTTCCTTGAGGTTGTCGAGGCTGTCTCTCGTGCAGCCGTTGTCCTGATTGACGGCTTCGATGGCGTAGCCGTTGTACAGCTTCTCGTTCCAGCTGTAGTGGCAGAGTGCGTCGAGATGCGTGAGGAGCCCACCGTGGACGGCAAACTCCTGGATGTCGCTGCTGTACCTGTCGTTGCCGCGCTTGTCGCCCTTCGGGAAGGTCCGGAACCGCATCTCGTAGTACGCCACGCCGCTCGGTTTACTGTCAGCCCTGATCTCGGCGTCCTTCTGCTGCAGCGCGACCGTCCGCTCGAGCGACACGACCGTGCCGGTCCTGGCGAGCGCCATGGCCTGGCGCTTCTTCTCCGGCGTGACCAGATTGAGCGAGCCGAGCTGGTCGTCCTGCCCCCAGCGGCCCCAGTTGGACAGCTCGCTCATCCAGCGCTCGACGGTGTCTTTGGTGATCACCGCGCGCGCGCCAGACGCAGCCGGTTGCTGCGTGCGTACGGCGACGTCTCCGAGCGCCGTGACGACGAGCGCCACCCCAAGGCCGGCTGTCAGCATTCGAGATTTCATGATCGTGACCTCGGGAGTCGACCTCGCCGCGCTCCCCAACCGAGAGACTGACTGTTAACCGAACGTGACGACCGATGCCACGGTCGTCCGATCGGCGGCCGCCTGCAGCGCCTCACGCACCCGATCGAGCGGGAAGAGCGCGGTGGCGATCGACTTGGCGTCGAACTGCTTGTTCTCGATCAGCCGCACGAACATCGGGATGTCGCGCTTGGTGTTCACGCCGGCGAAATTGCCGCCGGCCTGCTGCTTGGTGCCGTTCGACCAGGCACCAGCCGGGAACGTCACGGTGGTTCCCGCCGGATGCCCGACGCCGCTCGTCCTAATCCATCCGCCCGGAGGACACAGCTGCCACGCCTGCAGGAGCACACCGGCGCCGGTCGGATCCGGTCCTTTCTCGGTCTTGGGCGCGAAGCGGTCGCCGCCCACGGCCTCGATGACGAAGTCGGGGCCGTCGGCCGCTGGTCCTCTGCCCCCGGCAAACGCACGGTCCGTTTCTCCCGTCGTCATCGTTCTGAGCTTCGCCACCAGATTGGCGGGATCGACGTTTGGATCGACGACCGCCGTCGCGCCGAGCTTGAGCGCCAGATCGCGGCGATACGCGATCGGCTCGACGGCGATGATCTTCGACGCGGCCATGATGCGCGCGCCCTGAATCGCGCTCAATCCGACCGGCCCTGCGCCGAAGACAACGACGTTTGAGCCGGCTTCGATCGGCACGCGCATCATCGCCATGCCGAGACCGGTTGTCGCGACGCAGGACAGCAGCGACAGCTCGGCCGCGTTGTAGTCGCTGAAGATCGGCACGGTCTGTTCTTCCCAGGCCACCATCAGCTCGGCAAACGCACCGAGGTTGCCGTTGACGGGCGACCCGTCCGAGAGGCGAGCCATGGGCAGCAGCGGTCGATTGACGCCCGACTGGCACCGGTCGGCCTTCCCGTGCAGGCAGTTGTAGCACTCGCCGCACTGCGCGGTGACCGGCACAATCACACGATCGCCAATCTGGACGCGCTTCACCATCGTCCCGACTGCCTCGACAATCCCGACGCCGCCGTGGCCGACAGTCGCGGCGTTGCGGACGTTGGGATTCGGCGGGGCGCCCCCGGCGCGGGCGCAGCTGGCGGGACCGGTGAGAGCGCATTGACAATCGTGTAGCAGGCCTGAGCCGCCTGCATGCGGATGACGACTTGCCGCGGCTGAATCGGCAGCAAGGTCAACGTCTCGACGGTCGTCTTGGCGAAGTCAGCGCTGCGGACGTAGGCGCGGAACCTCGTGCCCGCCATGCTCCTGCCGCTCGACTGCGCGGCTCCAGCCGCTGGGGCCTGTGCGAACGCCGCGCCGCCACCGAGCATCGCCGCGCCACCGACCACCGCGGCCGCGCCCTGCTTGAACAGGTCTCGCCGGGACACTGGCTGCCCCGGCTGCTCCACGCCATTCAATTCATCATCGTATGGGTTGATGGACATGCCTCGCCTCCTCCAGCGTTCGGTCGGAAGTATTGACCCCGCGCGAGAACGTGTCAAGCAGAGGCCGGGGTAATAGGAGGCACCCCCGCGTACGGACCCCACCCCCTCTGCGCGCGGCGCTCGGCGTTCGTGCGCGCATCCGCGTGCCTGCTTGCGGTTGAGATTATTGCGCCCATACTTGCGTGCGCGCGTGCATTTCTCCGCGCACGGTGTGCGCACAGCCGCACATTGAATCCGACCCGCCGCCGCACTACACTGCGCAGCGTCCCGGCTTGTGGCGTGGAAGGCGTGAGCTGACCATGATCATTGTTTCGCTTGGGGTGCTCCGCGCGGAACCGGCTCAGGTCCAGGCCTCGGCGAACGAACGTTTTGCGAGGGAGGCTGAATGAAAAGGCACTATCTCCAAGGGATCCCACTCCTGCTGTTGCTCAGCGCCTGCGCTTCCTACGCGGTGCGCACCGTACCCATCAACGTTCCAACCGCATATCCCAACAAATCGATCGTGGGCGAGCTGACGTTTGTCGCCGACGTATATGGAACAGCGGCGAAGTACCGGTCTGTCTTCGACACCATTCCGAGTTACGAGCGAGGCTATCTCGGCGTGAACCTGATCTTCTTCAACGACTCTGGCAACACAGTGTCCGTGGACCCAAGTGCCATCACGTGCACAACGCGGAGCGGCACCATCATTGACCACGTTCCGGCAACTCAGGTCGCCGAACAGGTGCTTCGCTCAACGACTGGTCGGTACTTCGCTGGTGGGGTCATCGCGGCAGGTTCTAGCAAAGGCGCAAACGACAGAATCCGGGGTGACTTTGCGGCAAAAGCACTCAAAGCTCGGGACCTGCCGCCAGGCAGTCGTAGTCAGGGCTTCGTCTTCTTCTCTAACGTCGAACCGCTGCAGACTCTGACCATTCGCGGAATCAGAAACGCTGGTGACGGAACCTCAATCGCTGTGGATATTTCGATGCCCATTATCCCATTGTACAGGCCGGTTAGCTAAGTTAACGTCTCCAGTTAACGAGTGAAATCACGATAGGAAACTTCACCCATGAAAGCCTGCCCCTCCTGCGCCGAGAACATCCAAGACGCTGCGGGGCGTTCCCAGACACAGCCGAGGGGTCGGCTGAAAATGGAAATCCCGGCTGATGCCGTTATTTGGCCGGAGCCTCGCAAAGTGCCGCTGACTCAACTCAACCCCCTCATGAAACGGTTTGCGTTTCTGATTCTTGGCTTGGCGCTTGTCGAACCGTCCTGTGGCGGAAACGACACTCCCACAAGCCCATCTACATCCTCGACAGCACAGATAGGCGGTGTGTGGACTGGTTCGACGACGTTGACTGCTGTAAACGGCGGGGAATGCGTCGGCGCACTTCTCCAGCCAGCCATCGGGTCTGTGGATCAGGTGACTATAGCAGTGACGCAAAACGGTGGCAGCGCGACAGCCACAGTTACATCTCAGGGGAGCGGCACCAGCTGCTCATACGTCGGAACGGTTGGAAGCTCGACATTTGCCTTCAACGCCACCAGTTGCCAGGTGAGTAGCATCCTCGGCATAACGTGCACGAACGGCGCGATGCGGGACATGGTGCTCGTTGCCGACAGTTTCACTGGAAATGTTAGCGGAAACACGTCGAATGGGACGGCCGCATCGACTTGGAATGTGCGGGTTGCGGGGACGGCGACTGGTGTTGGAATTCTCACTTCAAACAGCACGTTCAGCGTAAACCGCTAGAACCGGTTTCATAACCTCCTGACGGAGGCAGATAGCACTTGTACTTCGTCTCGCATCGCGGTACCACAGTGGCCGGAGAGAGCACTCATGGCCAGACGTGGCGTCCGTCGTCGCGTAGATTGATTAGATCAGGTGGGCGGGGGGCTTCCTAACTGCGCGCTGCCAGTTTGGGCTCGGAGATCACTTCGATGTTGTCGGCGGCAGCTGCGCGGTTAAGCGATCGGGCATTTGAGTTTTTCAGACGTGGTGAGAAGAACCGATCTTCAGCGTTCCACAAGATCCAGATTGATCTCACGATCGAGTTCGCCCTGTAGTTCACGACGATGTAGTTCTCACCGTTGATTACCTTCGATTGATTGATCGTGAGCCCGGAATCCTTGCAAATCTTGACTTCCCAATCCTGACCAAACCGGCACAGATCGCAGTGTCCGGTGCCTTTTGTAAACGACTCACAGTGCTGGATGATCGCCTTCTCGATCTTCTCGGATAGATCCCGAGCGATTACCCCCGCCGACGGCGGGGTGAACCCAAAATCTTCGAACACCGGCACAATTCGCGCGTAAAGGTTCTTGAGCTTTCGGAACGCGGAGTTGACAGCCAGAGCGATGCCTTCGCGCTCGTCGGCGGTGAGCGGGGTCCGTTGCCGTTTGGCGGGAGCCATGCCGGTTCACGTATCGGCACGAGCCGGGCCGGGCTACAATTTGTGGCCTTATGAATGGTCCGAGTAGAGAGTTCGTCATTTTTGCCGTCAAAGAATTATTCAAGAGGATCAAAGACGGGACGGTGCACTTCGCGCCGAATGGAGTGCCGCAGACTGTGCAACAGATCGAAGCTGTGCGCTTCGACGATGTGGGTGAGCCGATCTACGAAACCATCGGTCCGTTGGTCCTCGCACTCGCAAGAGGTGTCGTCGGGCACGATCTCGAACGACAAGCTGAAGAGCGTAGACGCACGAGCCCGGTGCATGAGCATCTCGGCGAACCTGTCACCGTGAACGACGATGTGTTGCAGGAGTGCATCGCAAAGAAATCGTTTTCGCCTCTTGCGTTTGAACTCTACAAAGAGACGGTCACGGTGCTAGCCGTGTGCTCGCACGCTTATGCAGGACCTTCCCCTGAAGAGTGTGTGATCCCGAGGAATCAAGCGATCTGCGCGGGCCTTCTCGTGAGGATTGCGAAGTTTATGACGGCCGTCGCCAGTTTGGTTTCACAGGATGCCGATCGTGCCGACGTAGTGCTAGCGATCAACAGGTCTATCACCGAGTCTGCGACCAACCTGCGTTTTCTCGTGCTCAAGAACGAAGACCGATTCTTCGACCAGTTTGTTCTTTTCAGCCTTGCGCCCGAGCGTGAGCTGTATGACGTGATTCAGAGGAACATCGTGGAACGTCGCGGTGAGGTCCTCCCCATCGAGCAGCGGATGTTGAAATCGATTGAGAAGGCATGTCGAATTTCAGGCGTGATAATTACTGACGTTCAAGCCAAGGTAGGCGATTGGGGCGGTGGCCTCAGAAACCGCCTGATAGCGTTGGGAGAGGGTGACCAGTATGCGGCTCAGCAGAGGATTCAGTCGCACGCCGTTCACGGCACGTGGGTGGACCTCGTTCAGCATCACCTTGCAGAAGTTGAGGGAGGTTTTCAGCCCGATCCGACGTGGTCGAACGTGGATAGCCGATTGATGCTTCCGATCTGCATCCTCGTGCTGGCTGCTGCTCACGCCTACGTGGATTCATTTTTTCCACCACTGCCAGAATTGGAACCTCTGTTTGACCGAATTGGTGATTTGGAACGGAGAATTCTGCTTCTGGACCGAGCACATGAAGCATGGTTCAACGATCGAAAGCCGGAGGAGGCGTGATGGCTGAGCGACTTCGGTCTTGGATCGTAGAGGTTCTCGAACATCATCGGCCGCTGCTTGCTGTGGCCGTTCGGCAGCGGGCCAAATTTGAAGGTTGGCTGAAGTTCGAGCTTGCAGTATACGCGGAAGAGCACGGCGCGACTGGCGTTGAAGTCGAGACGGCGTCCGATTTGGGTTCACGCTCCGATCTCTCGTTCAACTACGACGGGAAGCGGTATGACATAGAACTCAAGACGTGCAACACTAACTACCGGATGTCGGGCGTTCTCGACTGCACGCGGCCGATCACGAAAAACATTGCCTCTGTCGTGATCGACGGGAAGAAACTTCGTCAGTGCTCCGGTGACGGCATCGTAGCGTTTTGCCTTTTCCCGGTGAAAGCTGGCGACGGCCAATGGATCGATTACCTGAATCGGATCGGTTCGGAATTGGGCGTTAGCCTCTCGGAGCGTGAGCATACTAGCCGGGTCACCGTGCCCGTCCGAGATGGGCATCGGGCGGATATCGTCGTCGCCACGTTCATCGTGAAGGGTGCGGGTGCGGCCGTCGCATCGGCGACCGTCGTCGGCCCGTAAGGCTGTTCCACGCGATGAATCCGTTTCGCCTAGTCTTCTCGGCCGTGCTTACCCGAACTATTCAACTATTCCACCGCCTAGCTGCGGTCCTCTAAACCTACTAAAGACAACTGACGCGAAGCCCGGCCATGCCAAGCCTTTGGTTTTCTGCGCCACGAACCGCGCGCTCATTTTCACCTTGGGTTCTGAACCCGTTACGAATTCTTCGCAACATCTACCAAGTTCGCCATCAACAGCCAGTGCCGTGGGTGCGGTCGACGCTTGCCCGTCCGAATATGCTTCGCATATGGCCACGACACGTCGAGCGCCGTCGCTAGTGTCGAGGTGGGGAGATTGGCGAGGCGGGGTTGCACCTTTTCTGTGTAGATCTGCTCAGTCAGCCACGCCGGTTGATCTGACGGGTTCCCCGCGCGGAGCGCACGGGCCTGTTGACGCTGGGTTGCTGCTCGACGTGCCTGTGCCTCTGGACGCTGTGTCGCGATCCACGCCTGTGACTCAACACGGTGGAGGTTCTCAGTCGACGCCACGGTCGCGCAGCGTGGGCAGTAGGTTCCATGGCGTAACCCTACGCCGCAACTTCGACACACGCGCGGCGGACGCGCTGGCGGTTGTGGTAGCGCGACGATCTGGCTCTTCGCTTCCCTCCGCCGACGCTGCGTGAGTCGTGTCGCGGGATGCGGTTGTCCCTCCGGTCGCCGGATGGTCGACCATAACACCTCGGCCACGCGTTCGGCCACCGGCGCGACAGCACGCGCCCAGGCTGGTGCCGTCTCGGAGAGTTGGCGTGCAAACGATCCCATCAAGCGACACGAGCCATCCCGCTGCTCGAAAAACCACTCGCGCCGGAACGGCTGATGCGCCATCCAGTCCCACACGTAGGCATCGACGTGGGGACGCACCGCTTCCATCACGTCGAGCGCCAGGCTATCGCGAGCATCGGTATCGACGTGCAATACCCCGATCCCAGGATCCAATCCCAAGGCGACGACGGCGAGCCGAACCTCCGACTCCAGGACGGCATATAAGTAGTTCAGGATCGCGTTGGGTGGATTGCACGCGAGGCGAGACGATCCCGACACCGGTGACCGACGCGCCCCGAACGTCCGCCAGTGCTCGGGGGGGGTGGGGTCCTTACGCGGGGGTGCCTCCTATTACCCCGTCAAGCAGAGGCCGCCTGACGTTTGCCGCTTCAGCGGCGACCCGAACACTATGAGCCAGCCAGCGGCTCAACCTGCGGTCCCGGATCGTAGGCGCAGAGGGGATCGGACGCCATCAACATGCCGGTGGCCGCGAACGCTCGTGCCCGCGATCCGCCGCAGATCGCGCGGAACCGGCACCGGCCGCACCGGTCGAGCAGGGCGTCTGCATCCCGCAGTTGCAGGAACACTTCGTCGGTGCGGTACACGTGGCCGAGGTCCGCCGTGCGCACGTTGCCACGCGGCACCGGCAGGAAGCCGCTCGGGCAGATGTTGCCGACATGGTCGATGAAGACGAATCCGTTGCCGTCGCCCACGCTTCGCGGCGCGCGCAGTTGCCGGCGACGCTCGACTGACTGCGTCGGGAGCCCGGCCTGCCGCCGCTCCTCCTCGCGCTGCCAGACCACGCGGTGATAGTGGGGGGCTTCCGTCGTCTTGATGCCGAAGGGTGACGTCAACGACAACTCGTACAGATAGTTCAACACACGCTCGCAGTCTTCCGCGGTGACCTGATCGAGGTTCGCGCCCCGGCCGGTCTGCACCAGGAAAAAGAGCGCCCACAGCGTCAGCGGAAACTCGGCGACGCGCCTGGCCATCGCTTCGAGGTGGGGCAGCGTGATCCGGCTGATCGTGGTGTTGATCTGGAGCGGCAGGCCCAGGTCGATCGTCGCTTCGATGATCCGCATCGTCCACGAGTAGGAGCCGCCGACGCGTCGGAAGGCGTCGTGCGTCGCCGGATCGGGGCCGTCGAGGCTCACGGCGATGCGGGACAATCCCGCCTCCTTGAGCTCCGCAAGCCGTGTGCGCGTAGCGGCCGCGGTTCCGCTTGGTGTCAGGGCGACAGTCAATCCGGCCTTGGCCGCGTAACGAACCAGGTCGGCGAGATCGGGACGACGCATCGGGTCGCCGCCGGTGAGGACGAACAAGGGAGGCTTCGGCCCAAGGTGCCGCACCTCGTCGATCAACCGGAAGCCCTCCTCCGTCGTGAGCTCACGCGGATCGCGGCGCGCGATTGCATCCGCCCGGCAATGGACACACGCGAGCGCGCACGCTCGCGTAACCTCCCAAATCACGAGAAACGGCGCGCGGGCGAAATCGACAACGGAAGCATCGAGCTTCATGGTTCTCACGCCGTACCAATCTACCATCCGCTGGTGCGAAAAATACGACAGATTCGAGGCCCGACCCTCACGAAGACGTGTCCAGACCCGATGTTGGCACGGTCCGATTCCTCGCGATTGAGCCGGCGGTGTTGACGACGAACAACAGCAGCGCAACGGCATTGAGCAGCCCACCCCAGGCTCGCCACCCACCGAGGCTGTCGACGGCGTCTCCGACGATCCTGAGGACGAGCGAGACGTGGAGCACCGCGACGTGCAGGTAGAACGCCGGCCGGTACCGGATCGCGACGCCGAGCACCGCCGGGAAAATGACCGGGGCATGCGCGAACACCATCGACATCACGAAGCCCAGAAACACCGCGTGCAGCATCGCATCGTAGAGCACGCCCGAGGTCGCGGCACCAGTCGTCACCGCGATCGTGCCGCCAAGACCCAGCCACATGTAACCGCCGAGCAGGCACACCGCCATGAACCGCGTCAGACCGAGCTGCCGTACCGTGCGTCGGGCGATGTCGTAGCGCACCAGCCACCACGTGAACGCGGCGAGTCCCACGCCAAGCACGCGAACGCCCGCTGCCGGCCACCACGCCGACACTGTGATGCCGGTCAGTGTGAGCGCCAGGGCCGCGACGAACGTCGCGCGTACGGTGACCGTCGGGCGCAGCACGCGATTGAGCTCCAGTCGCTCGCCGACGATCGTCAGTACGAGAAAGCCGAGCCACCACAGCACAACGCGAAACATCGGCGCCCCACCAAGCCACTGGATATTGCCTACAACCCAGGCGATGGTCGCGAGTGCCATGGTGGTGAGGAAAAGGGAGGGCTGCCGGCGCCACATGATTCCGAAGATCGCCACCAGGACGAGGCTGCCGGCGGTGATGAGCCAGGGGCCTAACGACGTCGTGGTGGAGCCAACGTCCAAGACGAGCGCACCCGCCGCTGTGAGCGCCGGTGCGGCATACCCCCAAGCCCTGCCAAAGGCGACCGCACGCTCGAGGCCGATCAGCGTGCCGAGAAAGCCCCCGACCATGAGCGGCCCATGGGCAATCAGTTGATCCGGCCGCAGCAGCGGCAGGTTCCAGCCGAGTCGCACCAGTCCGAGCCACACCCCACATGCCATCGACAGCATGCCGATGACCAGCAGGGGCACGCGCCGCATCGTCCCCCCGGCGCGTGCTGACGTTGTCATCGCCCACCTCGAGCCAATTGTCGTCCGAGCGATCGGCCTTGACTGTCGGCCGAAGCGCCCCTGCCCGGCCGGTTCTGCCACCGTGCTCGGGCGCGCCAACATGGCGACGCAGAGGCCGGTTGAAAGAAGTATAGTCGACGAAGAAAACAGTCGAGCGAATGCAGGTTCACGTCTTCCAACACGTTCCGTTCGAGGGTCTCGGAAGTATCGGCGTCTGGCTGGAAGAGCGGGGCGCATCGGTCAGCTCCACACGTTTCTTCGCAGACGACTCCATGCCGTGCGTGGATGACATCGACATGCTGGTAGTGATGGGCGGACCCATGAGCGTCAACGACCACGCAGCATTCCCGTGGCTCGGCGTTGAGAAGCGCTTCATTGGCGAGGCGATCGCGAGAAACATCCCGGTCTTGGGCGTGTGCCTCGGTGCCCAGCTCATTGCGAACGTCCTCGGCGCTCGCGTCTACTCCAACGTCGTGAAGGAGATCGGGTGGTTCCCGATCCAGGCGGTCTCAACACCGGACGGCGTGTTCAGCTTTCCGTCGGAGTGCCTGGTGTGTCACTGGCACGGCGAAACGTTCGACCTTCCGGAAGGGGCCGTGCGACTCGCAAGAAGCGAGGCCTGCGAGAACCAAGCGTTTCAGTTCAAACGACACGTCATTGGTCTTCAGTTTCATCTGGAGACGACTCCCGAAAGCATGCGGGCCCTGGTGGAGAATTGTCGTCAGGAGCTCGTTCCGGGGGCATACGTGCAGACCGCGCAGGAGCTTCGTGCGATACCCGTTACGCGATACCGAGCGATTAACGGGCTGATGAGCGACGTGTTGACTTACCTGGTCGAACCGCGAACGTCGGGAGCGTTGCACTGCACGGCCGAGGCGAGATGATCGGCCCGATGGGAGCACGGGTTGTATTAGCGAATCCGACGGAGTATTATCCTCGATCGTGACGTCGTGAGGAGGACCTTGAGGTGGGTCCGACGATCGGCAATCGTCAGTTGTCAGTCTCGAAAGGATCGTTATGAGGCAGCTGCTCGTGCTGGCTATCGCGGTCATCTACGCCGCCACTCCCTACGCCCGGTCGCCCGGCGACGGCGCGGCACCCGGCACCACATTCAGGATCACAACCGTGCAGGCGTCGATGATGCCCCAAGGCATCGACACGCCGACCATCGTCGAGGCGCCGCAACAACAGCAGCCGGGCACGCAGGAGCAGGCGAAGAAGGAGTTCTGGAACTGGAACTCGCCCTGGTTGTGGTTGGCGGTTGGCATATTGGGCACCATCATGGCTATCGCACCGTATGTCGTCGTCCTCCGCCTGATATTCAGAACCGGCCGGTCGTTCAAAACTGGAAGTATTGACAAGTAAAGCTGCGCCTCGAAGGTCGCGGCGTAGCGTCTCATGCGCTGGGAGCCCACCATGTTTGGAGGCGCGACCCCCTACGTCATTGCCGTCGTGATGATCGCATTCTGCGCCCTTTCCGCCTTCGCCCTCATCACGGCCGCGAATCATTTCGACGACGACCGGGCGGACACCTCGCCGAAGCGCTGAACGCGCGCAGGCGGGCTCGCCCCGCCGAAGCGCCGAAGGCGCGAAGGCGGGTATAATCACCCCGCTCCTCGATGACAGTTGAACTCGGCGGTTGTGTCGGCCGGCGTCTGGCGTTTGTCGCGGCCCTGTCGCTCGGATTCTGCGCCCCCGCACACGCCGGGCAGGGCACGCCCGCCGGGCAACCGGTCGCCGCCACCGAATATCCGTCGCTTCGCCTGTCGGGATTCGGCAATATCGACTTTGCCACTCAGGACCGCACAGAGGGCCCACGCGGGTTCAGCGAAGGTCAGTTCGTGCTGCACTGGGTGTCGGCCCTGTCGGCGCGGGTCAACGTCTTTGGAGAGTTGTCGTTCAGTCCTCGGCCCGACGCGGGCACCGGCAGCCCCTCCGCCACGGGGTTTAACGCCGAGGTCGAGCGCATCATCATCAGGTTCGACCAGAGCGACCAGTTGAAGGTGTCGTTCGGGCGATATCACACGCCGATCAATTGGTGGAACACAGCCTTTCATCATGGACAGTGGCTGCAGACCACCATCAGCCGCCCGGAGATGGTCCAGTTCGGCGGAAGGTTCATCCCGGTCCACTTCGTCGGGGCACTGGCCGAAGGATCGTTTCCCGCGAGTGGCTGGAATCTGAACTACCAGGCGGGCGTCGGCAACGGCCGCGGCGGCGTGATCAGCCGCGGCGGCGACGCTGGCGACAACAACGCCACGCCGGCCTGGGTGGGGGGCCTCTTCGTGAAGCCCGACCGCGCTTTCGGGCTTCAGGTCGGCGGGTCTCTGTATTTCGACAAGATCAGTCTCACCGGCCAGCCGGACTTTCGCGAACGGATTTTCGCGGGACACATCGCGTGGCAGCGTGAGGATCCGGAGATCATCGCCGAGGTGGCCAACGTCCGCCACGAAGCGGTGGGCGGAATCTCGACGAGCTCCAATCTGGCCTACTACGTCCAGGCCGCGTATCGACTGCCCTGGTTGGGCGCCTTGTGGAAGCCCTACTACCGTTTCGATCGCATCGACATCGACTCGGCCGACACGGTGTTTGCGGGCGTGTCCAACCTTGACGGCTCGACGCTGGGTGTTCGCTACGATATTTCCACCTACGCCGCGATCAAGACCGAAGCCCGGCTGCGCCGGCGCGTGAGCAGCCAGCCGCGCATGAACGGCTGGTTCTTCCAGGTCAGCTTTACGTTCTGAAGGTGTATGCGACAAGGCTTGTGGAACCGGTTATGTTGGGCGCTGGCGTTGGGGCTCTGCCTGACGCTGGCATCGGTGGCGCTCACCGCTCAGCAGGCGGCGGGCGATGTCGCCGTCGTCGTCCACCCCGACGTTCCCGTCGACAACCTCACGCTCGGCGAACTCCGCCGGTTGGTGCTCGGCGATCGCGAGTTCTGGCCGGCCGGCGTCCGCGTGACGCTCCTCATCCGCGCGCCGATCGCGCACGAGCGCGACGTCATGTTGAAGAAGGTGTGCCAGATGACCGAAGCGCAGTTCCGGCAGCACTGGATTGCCAAGGTCTTCCGCGCCGACACGGCCGTCGCGCCCAAGATTGTCTACGCATCGCAAATGGCGCTCGATCTTGTGAACCAGATCCCCGGCGCCATCACGTTTGTCGACCTCTCTCAGGTCGGCCGGAACATGAAGGTGGTCAGGATCGACGGGCGGCTGCCTGGCGAGAGCGGCTATATCCTGCGATAGGGAAATTCGGAATGCTAGTTTCGCGCCGTGGGGAGCTGCATCCGGCGCGCCAGCTGCTCGAATCGAGCCTCGCCGCGCAAGCTCCCGAACCACGGCGCGACTTGCAGGAAGATCAGCGAGAAGTCGTGCTCCTCGTGCGCACGGTCCAGCAGATCGAGCGCCTGGCTCTTGTCGCCGAGGCCCACCTGCACGAGCGCCGCTGCCGACGACGGCACATACTGACGGTTCGCGAGCGTCTTGAGCTGCGCGAGCGTCCTGGCGGCTTCCGCCTTCTCGCCGCTTAATCCGTACACGTAGCCCACGTGACCCAGGACGATCGGGCTGCCCTCGGCCAGGACCAGCGCCCGCCGGAGCTCGACGAGCGCCTGCTGATTGAGACGCTGCTCCGCGTAGGAGACGCCGAGGCCCCACCGCGCCGACGCGTAATTGGCGTCAAGCTCCAGCGTCTTCTTGAACTGTTCGGTGGCTTCCGCCGTGCGACCGGCATAGAGCAGGCACCACCCGAGGTCGGTGTTCACAATCAGCGAGAGCGGGTCGAGCTCTTGCGCGCGTTTCACTTCGGCGACCGCGTCGCCCGTTCGGCCCATCGCGGCCAGATACATCGCGTACTGATCGTGAGCAAGGGCCGAGTTGGCATTGAGCCCAATACCCTGCTTGAACTCCAGCTCGGCCGCCGGCCAGTCCCAGTCGAGCCACAGCTTGATGTGCCCCAGCGCGACGTGCGCCTCGGCGAGCGTCGGATCGAGCTCGATGGCTTTGACCGCCGCCGCTTTGGCTTCCGAGATGGCTTCGACCCAGAAGGAGCCCAGAAACAGGTTCGAGTCGGCGAGGCCCGCGTACGCCAGCGCGTACCTGGGATCTTTGGCAATGGCCTGCTCGAAGAACTCGATCGACCGCTTGAAGCCGCCGATCGTGCCCTGATTCCAGTAGAAGCGTCCCTTCAAGTAGAGCTGATACGCTTCGGCGTTCTCGGTGTACCGCTTCGTCGCCCGCGCCTTGTCCTCTCCCGTCAGGCGGAGGCGGAGCTTGTCGAAGATCTCCCCCGCGATTTGGTCCTGGACGGCGAGAATGTCGGCCATCGGCCGGTTGTACTGCCCGCCCCAGAGCTGCGATCCGTTGGCGACGTCCATCATGTCGGACTGGATGACGAGCACGTTGCCGCGCATGGTCACCCGGCCGGTGATGACCGCCTTGACGTTCAGCTCGCGCCCGGCTTTCAGCGGATCGACGTCTTTGCCTTTGTACATGAACGCCACACTGCGCGCGCTGACGCGGACGCCTTGCAGCTGAGACAGGCTGTTGATGAGCGCTTCGGTAATGCCGTCGGTCAGATAGTCGGTGTCGGGATTGCCGCTGGCGTTGACAAACGGCAGCACCGCCATGGTTTCGATCTGACCGCCGCTGCCGCCAAGCAGATAGTAGCCACCCGCGGCGACGAGTGCGACGAGGAGCGCGGCCGCCGACGCCCAGATCTCCAGCTTGTGAGCCAAACCGGCCAGGCCGCGGCGCGGCGCGGGCTGCGCGGGCGCCGACACGGGGACCGCGCGGACCGAGGCGGCCATGGCCTCGCGCGCGAACGGCGCCATCTCCACCTCATCAGAGGTGAGCCTGGCACCTGCACGCTTGAGGCGCTTGAGGTCCACGCGCAACTCGGACGCGCTCCCGTACCGAAGATCTCTGTCTTTCTCGATGGCCTTGCTGATGATCTGATCGAGGGCCGCGGGCACATTGGGATTGAGCCGCGTCGCCGCCTGCGGCATCTTGTTGAGGATGGCGTCGAACAACACGGCTGTCGTCGCGCCCGCAAACGCCCGCCGTCCTGTCGCCATCTCGTAGAGCACCACCCCAAACGAGAACAGATCGGTCCGCGCGTCCAGCTCCTCGCCGCGGGCCTGTTCGGGCGACATGAAGGCCACCGTGCCGAGCGCCATGCCCGGACCGGTCAGCTGGTTGTGGTCGGGCGGCGTGGTCAACGCACGCGAATCATTGCCGGGCCCGCGCCGGTTGAACCCGAGCTTGGCGAGACCGAAGTCGAGCACCTTGGCTTCGCCGCGCGCGGTCACGAAGATGTTGTCCGGCTTGATGTCGCGGTGCACGAAGCCTTCCGCGTGCGCCGCATCGAGCGCATCGGCCACCTGAATCGCGAGGTCGAGCAGGCGTCCCATCGGGAGCGGTTTCTCCCCAATCTCGTCGCTGAGCGTCCGACCCTCGAGCAGCTCGAGTACGAGGAACGGACGGCCTTCGTGGTCGCCGAACTCGTGGATCGTGCAGATGTTCGGATGATTGAGCGCCGAGGCAATGCGGGCCTCGCGCAGGAACCGCTCGAGGGACTCGCGGTCGGTGGTCTGCTCGCCCAGCAGGAACTTCAGCGCCACCTTCCGGCCCAGGACGAGATCTTCGCCGACGTAGACCTCGCCCATGCCGCCGCTCCCCAGCTTGCTCAATACGCGGTAGTGCGAGACTGTCTGGCCGACCATCACATTGTCCGGATCGAGAGCTGAGATTATACACGTCCGCCCAACCGCGGACGAGACAAGTTGCGCCGTGCCATACTGTAGGGCAATCACGATGCTACGACGGACCGACGATCTCCGCATCCAGGATGTACGTCCTCTCATCCCGCCGGCCATCCTTCTCGAAGAGATTCCCATCAGCGAGCGGGCATCGAACGTCGTCGCCGATACGCGCGTGGCGATCGCGAACATCATCCACGGCAAAGACTCGAGGCTCATCGTCATCGTGGGCCCCTGCTCGATCCACGACACCACAGCGGCGCTTGACTATGGCGAGCGACTGAAGAAGCTGGCCGATCGGCTCGGCGACGACCTCGTGATCGTGATGCGGACGTACTTCGAGAAGCCGCGGACGGTCGTCGGCTGGAAGGGGCTCATCAACGATCCGGATCTCGACGAGAGCTTCCACATCAACAAAGGCCTGCGGCTGGCGCGCAAGCTCCTCCTCGATGTGAACGATCTGGGGCTGCCCACGGCATCGGAGTTTCTCGACACGCAGATTCCGCAGCACATCGCCGACCTGACGTCGTGGGTCGCCATCGGCGCCCGGACGGTGGAGAGCCAGGTCCACCGCGAGCTCGCCTCCGGCCTCTCGATGCCGGTCGGCTTCAAGAACAGCACCGACGGGAGCACCCAGCTTGCCGTCGACGCCGTCGTCACGGCCCGTTCCCGCCATTGGTTTCCCTCTGTCACCAAGCAGGGCGTGTCGGCCATTTTCCAAACCTCCGGCAACGACGCCTGTCACGTCATCCTGCGGGGCGGCACGCGCACGGGGCCCAACTACGACGCGGAGCACATCGGCAAGGTGTGCGCGCGGCTGGCCGCCCGGGGGCTGCGCGAGAGCATGATGGTCGACTGCTCACACGGCAACAGCCAGAAAGATCATCGCAGACAAGCTGACGTCGCGGCTGCGTTGTGCGAGCAGATCGCGTCGGGCTCGCAGCAGATCTTCGGGACCATGGTGGAAAGCCATCTGGTCGAGGGCCGCCAGGACTACGTGCCGGGCCGGCCCTCGGTGTACGGGCAGAGCATCACCGACGCGTGCCTCTCGATTGAACAGACCGAGCCGATCCTCGAGCAACTGGCACGCGCCCGGCAAACGCGAGGCAGCGCGTGACCACTTCCAGGTCCGGCTGAAGCCGGACACTACGGTTATGGGTACCTGAGCCGCTACGACTTGGCGCCGGCGCCGCTGCGCATCTCGTCCACGCTCCATATGCCGGCGCCGTGCGTCGCGACATAGAGGAACGCGAGGCAGAACAATACGGCGGCCTGGCCACCGTTCTGCACCGGCGTCAGCCCCATCGGCTGTCCGATCGCCATCCCATGGAACTGATGGATCCAGAAATACGCCACCGCCATCTCGCCGCTCGCGATGAAGGCAGCCGGCTTGGTCAGCAAGCCGATGAGCATCAGCACGCCGGTGACGACCTCGATCAGGCCCGCCATGCCGAACGGCCAGCTTAGAAACGGCGCCGCTCCGCCCTTCCCGTCGATGCCGCCGAATATACCGAACTTCTGCAGCCCGTAGTTCAGGAAGATCAACGCGAACACGATGCGCATCAGCGCGTAGGTCTGTGGTGCGTAGCGTTGTGGAATCATTGTCAGCCTCTCCAGCAAAGAAGTGGCGTTTCTGCAATCCTGCAATCCTGCAATCCTGTAATGGTTACTCGGACTTGACGATGCGAATCTGCTTGAGCGCCGCGACATCGGTCGCGAGCTCTTTCTGGCCCGCCGGGAGCTTGTTCTTGCTGAGGATGAAGGCGGCGAGATCCGCCGCCTCGGCAGGAGTGAGCTTCCCCGGATCGTCGGCCGGCATGGTCATCATCATCTGCTCGACCATCTCGCCAACCGACTTCGTGGTCCAGTACTTCATGAAGTCGTCGCCTGTCAGACCCGGGGCGATGCCGCCCTCCAGCTTTTCACCGTGGCAGACGACGCACTGTTTCCCGTAGAGGGCGCCCCCCCGCTCGGCCTGGCCTTCGGTGAAAACACCGTCGAGAGCCAGGCTCGCCGCCTCCTGCGCGTGAGTGACGCTGCCGACGAGCCGCCCCCACAGACCACCAACCGGCCCGATCGCGCCAGTGACAACCGCGGTGCCCAGCAACGTCGCCGCAACATGCCACTTGACCGACACTTTCATATGATCACCTCGCAGCATGGAGAAAAATCACAATCGACAGGATACCCTGATTATCGGCATCCATGTTAGCCTCGTCTCCGGTTCCGGGCTGCCGCCCGCCCACCTGGAGCGCATCATCACCAGATCGGCCCGCTGGATCGCGTGCACCTCGGCCGCCCTGCTGCTCGTCGCAGCGCCTGTTGCCGTGTACCGTCTCGCCGACCCGGAGCGGCTCGAGCTCGATGACGCCGCCAGGCAGACGGCTCCCGGCCGATTCGTCCGACTGACCGACGGCTACACCCACTACGAGCTCGGTGGGTCCGAGAGCGGCCGCGTCGTCGTCCTCGCGGCCGGGTTCAGCGTGCCGTACTACATCTGGGATCCGACGTTCACGGCGCTCACGCAGGCGGGGTTTCGCGTCCTCAGATACGACTATTACGGCCGCGGCTACTCCGACCGGCCGGATACGAATTACACGCAGGACTTCTACATCCGTCAGCTCACCGAACTTCTCAACGCCCTCAAGATGACCGGGCCGCTCGATCTGGTCGGCCTGTCGTTTGGCGGGTCGGTGGTCACAACCTTCGCCGACCGCTACCCCGACCGTGTGCGGTCGCTCGTCTACGTCGACCCGTCGTTCCGCACCCCGGGGGCGACATCGCCGCTTGCCAGCCTCCCATTCGCCTGGGATTTTCTGACGGCGGTGTTCGACGAGCGATGGTGGGCCGATGCGCAGCCGCGCGATTTTCTGCACCCCGAGCGGTTTCCCGACTGGGCCGATCGGTATCGTGTGCAGGTGCAGTACCGGGGCTTTCGCCGCGCCCGACTCTCGGAGCTGGTGAGCAATGTCTCGGTCGATCAGCGCGAAGAGCTCGCGCGCGTCGGCGAGCATCCGCGGCCGGTGTTGGTCGTCTGGGGGAAGCAGGATCCGTCGGTGCCGTTCGAGTTCAGCGTCTCGCTGCTGGAGCTGATGCCGCAGGGACGACTGCTCGCCGTCGAGTCCTCGGGGCACCTGCCGCAACTCGAACAGCCGGCGGTGGTCAACCCCGCGTTGATCGAATTTCTTCGACAGGTAAGCCAGTAGAACCACGGAGACACGAATTGCGGCTTCCATGACAGCGCGCCAGCGTCACATTCTCGCCGGTCTGGTCCTCGCGGTCGTGGTGGGTCTGAGCGGCCTGCGACGACCGTCTGTCGTCACAGCCGCCGACACGCTGCCGGAGCGGATTCCCGACGCGGAATTCCGGCAGCTCATCGCGGACATGTCGGAGTCCAACGGGACCTTCCGGTCCAACAATCTGCTGTCGAACGAGATCTCCTTCCAACACGCGCTGCCGAGGCTGGTTCAGATGACCAGGCCGGGGCGCGTGTACCTGGGCGTGGGCCCCGAGCAAAACTTTACGTACGTGGCGGCCCTCAGGCCGGCCGTGGCGTTCATCGTGGATCTTCGCCAGGGCAACGTGGATCTGCACTTGATGTACAAGGCGCTTTTCGAGATCTCAGCCGACCGGGCCGAGTTCGTCTCGCGGCTTTTCTCGAGGCCACGGCCAGCCGGCCTCGACGCGAGATCCTCGGTCGGCGAGATCTTCGGCGCCCTGGCGAATGTCAGGCCGACCGAGTCCTTCTACACCCAGAATCTGTCGGACATGCGAAACCAGCTCCTTAATCGACACGGACTGGCGTTGTCGGATGCCGAATTGAGCGGGATTGAGTTCGTGTACCGGGCGTTCTTTACGCTGGGCCCGACCATCCGGTATTCGCCGATTGGACTGGCTGGAGGCACGACACAGCCCACGTACGCGGAGCTGATGGCCGCCACCGACGAGGGCGGCAACGCGCGGGGATTCCTGTCAAGCGAGGCGGTCTTTGGGTTCGTGAAGGGCTTGCAGAGCCGGAACCTCGTCGTGCCCATCGTAGGGAATTTCGCGGGCCCGAAGGCGATTCGCGCCGTCGGCCGCTATGCCAAGGACAGGGGCGCGACCGTGTCGGCCTTCTATCTGTCGAACGTCGAGGAGTATCTCGTGCAGGATGGCGTGTGGCGAGACTTCTGCGCCAACGTGGCGACGCTGCCGCTCGACGACGCGAGCACGCTTATTCGCTCCGTTCGGATCGACGGGCCGGCAGGGCCGCGCACCGGATTCGTACCACAACTGAAGGGGATGGTCGAGGCCGTCAGCAGCTGCGACCGAAGCGGTCCGTAACCACAGACCCATAATCTGATAGAATCCGCCCGCACTCAAACGCGCCGGACGGCAGCCGCCGGCGCCAGATTTCCCTTTCAGTCAAGAAGGAGCACACGCACATGGCAGGAACCTTCGTTATCGACAAAGCCCATTCAGAAGCCTCGTTCCTGGTCAGACATCTGATCACGAGGGTCCGCGGGAAGTTCACGGATTTCGAAGGCACGATTCAGCTCGACGAAGCCAACCCGTCGCAGTCGTCGGCGGCGTTCTCGATCAAGGCGGCCAGCGTCGACACGAGCGAGCCCAAGCGGGACGATCACCTGCGCTCGGACGATTTCTTCTCGGTCCAGAAGCACCCGGCGATCACGTTCAAGAGCGCGCGGATCAAAGGCAGCGGCAAGCAGTTCGAAGTCAGCGGTCCCCTCACCATCCGCGGCGTCTCCAAGGAGGTCACCTTGCCGGTGACGTTCCTGGGCCTCGCCAAGGACGCCTACGGCAAGCAGCGCGCCGGCTTCGAGTCGGAAATCACGCTCAACCGCAAAGACTTCGGCCTCAACTGGAATGCCCCGCTCGAAATAGGCGGGTTCCTCGTCGGCGACGACGTGAAGGTCAGTTTGTCGATTCAGGCCGTCGCGCAGTAACGGTTCGCAGTTTTTCACGGGGTTCACGGGGTTCTTGCGAACCCGTACGAACCATGCGAACCTCGTGAACCTTGCGGCCCTCGCGACCGGTCTTCGTCGTCATCCTCGCCATCAGCGCGGTCGTTGCCGCGCAGCCCCGCGAACTGCGGTGGGCCGGCGACTCTGAGGGCGGCGCGCCGTTTGTCGAAGCCGACCCGTCCCGCCCCGATCGGGTGGTCGGCTTCGACGTCGAGGTCGCCTCGCTCCTCGCGCGCAGCCTCGACCGCGTGCCGCGATTCGTCAACATCACGTTCACCTCGATCGATCAGTCGATCGCGCGCGGCGACGCCGACATCGGCCTCAGTGGCATCGAGGACACGCCGGCCAGGCGCGCGACGCTCGCCGCCACCATCCCCTATTACCGGTTCCGCGAGGTCCTCAGCGTGCGCGATGGCGACGAGGGGCGCTTTCGGACGCTCTCTGACCTCCGCGGCAAGCGCGTCGGCACGCTCGGCGGGACCATCGCCTACGAGATCCTGCTCGGCGCCGAACGCGAGTACGGCCTCCGCGCGGTTTCGTACGAAGACGATGTGCATCCGTACAGCGATCTCATCATCGGACGGGTCGACGCGGTGCTTCTCGACAACGTCCTCGCCGAGCGCCGCCGGCAGACGATCGCGGGCTTCACCGTCCAGCCGCAGAGCGTGGCGATCGGGCACTACGTCGGCGTGCTGGCGCCGTCGAACGCCCCTCTGCGGGACAGCCTCAACGAGACCTTGCGTGGCGCGATGCGGGACGGATCACTCGAGCGCATCCTCCGCGCATGGGGCGTCTGGAACGACGACCAGCCAGCGCTGTACGCGCGGCTGCTCGCCGGCGACCAGGTGCCCGCGGTGGTCGTCGACGACACAGGCCTCGAGACCGCCGCGAGCCTCGGGGTGTTGTCGCAGTGGGACGCGGCGCACCGCTATCTCCCGTCGCTCGTCCGCGCGTCGCTCGTCACGCTTGTGCTTTCCTGTCTCGCGATGGCGCTGGCGGTCGGTCTTGGCACGCTCATCGCGCTCGGGCGCGTTTATGGCGCCCGCCCCGTCGGCCTCGTGCTCACCGCATACGTCGAGATCATCCGGGGCACGCCGATCCTGCTCCAGCTCTTCGTCCTCTACTACGGGATCGCCGCCGCCGTCCGGCTGCCGGCCTTTGTCGCGGCGCTCCTGGGCCTGGCGCTCAACTATGCGGCGTACGAGAGCGAGATTTATCGCGCGGCGCTCCAGGCGGTGTCCGTCGGTCAGCTTGAAGCCGCCCGGACGCTCGGGCTGACCGAGCGCCAGGTGTTGACGCTCGTGCGCGGACCGCAGGCGTTCCGCCTGGCGCTCGCGCCAATGACCAACGACTTTGTCGCCATGCTCAAGGATTCTTCGCTCGTGTCGGTCCTGACCGTTCTCGAGCTCACCAAACAAACGCAGATCTTCGCCACGAACCTCGGAAGCTGGGTCGTCCCGGGACTGCTGTGCGCGGCGCTCTACCTCGCGATGTCGCTGCCGCTCTCGGCGCTGGCGAGACGCCTCGAGCGGCGGTGGAAGGCACCGGCCGCATGAGCGATGCGCTCCTCCGCCTGCAGGACGTCGGGCTCGGCCGCGGCACGCGGCGGATTCTCGACGGCGTCGCGTTCGCTGTCGCGCGCGGCGACCTGGTCGCCATCATGGGACCGTCCGGCTCGGGCAAAACGACGATCCTCCGGACGATTGCCGGCCTCGAGCCCTTTGAGCGTGGAGAGATCGTCGTCGACGACGTGAGGCTGCGCGGCGGCGCGCCCGCCGGGATGGGGACGCTTCGGGCCATCCGGCGCAAGGTCGGAATGGTGTTCCAGTTCCATCATCTGTTCGAGCATCTTTCTGCCATCGATAATGTGTGCCTGGCGCCGGTGCATGCGCTGGGCATCGCGCGGCCCGCCGCCGAGCGTCGCGCTCACGAGCTGTTTGTGGCGTTGGGGGTGGAGCATCGCGCCGAGGCCATGCCGCGGCATCTCTCCGGCGGCGAGGCGCAGCGCATCGCCATCGCCCGCGCGCTGGCTGTCGATCCGCCGCTGCTATTGATGGACGAGCCGACCGCGTCGCTCGATCCCGCCCGGCGGGTCGAGCTCGGCGAACTGCTCTGCCGCCTCGTGGCGGAAGGCCGCACGCTCGTCATCGCGACGCACGACGAGGAGTTCGCTCGAACCTGGGCCACGCGCGTGCTGCGCGTGCGGGAGGGCGTCGTCACTGAACGGGACAACCCGGGAAACAACCCGGGAAACAAAATGTAGTGTCCGGCTTCAGCCGGACCATCTCGCGCCAGCGCGGCCATAATTCGCCTCGTTTTCCGCCCTGTGCGCGGGTGGCAGTCCGCCTATAATCGTTGCGGAACACCATTATGCAGGCGCTCGAGTTCTGGAAGGCGGTGACCGTGGACCACTCGAATCTCTTGGAACGGTTTGTCGAGTGGCTGCACGTTCACAGCGTCCGTTTCTGTCTGGTCGGCGGTCAGGCTGTGAATGCCTCTGTGGATCCGGTGGTTAGTCTCGACCTTGACTTGGCGGGTTGGCGGCGGATCTCGCGAGAATCGGCTCGGGGATCGGGACTGCTCTGGCCGGTGGCCGCGCACACCTACGGGAAGCTCATCAACGATGCGACCTCGACGGGCCACACCAAAGGCTTTTTCAGTAGAAGGAGTTAACTAACAGCTATGACTTACCACAGCTTGCAGGAAGCATTACAGGCCGTCGGGAATCCAGTCGAACTGTTGCGTAATTCGACGATAGGACCATATGCCTTTCCGGTGGTGCGTGCCGAGTACACGAACTGGAGAGATGAACAACGAGCCTGGCGGGAGACCTGCGCTCTTTTAAACCTGTCTCACCATATGACGGATCTTTATATTGAGGGCTCCGATGCACTCGAATTGCTCTCCGATCTTGGTGTAAATAGCTTTAAGAATTTTAAAGTCAATCAAGCCAAGCAATTTGTTGCGTGTAACCATCATGGATATGTGATTGGTGATGTGATTCTCTTTCCTCTGGATGAAAATAGATTCAATCTCGTCGGGCGCCCTCCCGCCTGCAATTGGGTGCAATACAATTTAGAGACTGGTGGGTATGCTGCATCAGCAGAAAGAGACGAGAGGTCGGCTGTTAATCAAGGCCAACGAAAGGTTTTCAGATATCAAGTCCAAGGCCCCAATGCTGCCCAGGTCATGGAGAAGGTAACGGGAAGACCCGTGCCGGATATCCGGTTCTTTTATATGGATGTCTTCACCATCGCGGGGCGGGATATCCGCGCCTTGCGTCATGGAATGGTCGGACAACCCGGATGGGAAATCTTTGGTCCTTGGGAGTACGGCGACCAAGTCCGGGACGCCATCCTTGAAGCCGGTCAAGCGTACGGGATTCGACAAGTGGGATCGAGGGCTTACCCTACCAGCTGCCTCGAATCGGGGTGGATTCCATCCCCCCTTCCGGCGATTTACGTTGGTGAAGAGATGAAGGGATACAGACAGTGGTTGAGCCCGAAAAGCTATGAAGCCATGGCTTCACTCGGAGGTAGCTTTTACTCCGACGATATCACTGACTATTACCTGACTCCCTACGAGCTTGGATACGGACCTTTCGTCAAATTCGACCATGATTTCGTTGGACGGGAAGCCCTTGAAAAGATGGCTGATAACCCGAGGCGGAAGAAAGTAACGCTCGTCTGGAACGGCGAGGATATCGCCCGTGTTTTTGGGTCCTTATTCCATGCTGGTGGCGATACAGCCAAGTATATCGATTTGCCCTTGGCTAACTATTCAACATTGCCGTATGACAAGGTGTTGAAAGGCGGTAAGACCGTCGGGATATCAACGTATACCGGCTACACCTACAACGAACGCGCGATGGTCTCGCTGGCTCTGATCGATGTCGAACACAGTGAGGTGGGCACCGAGCTGACACTCGTTTGGGGTGAAGAAGGGCGCGGGTCGTCGAAACCGACGGTCGAGCGCCACGTGCAAACCGAAATACGGGCCACTGTTGCGCCCGTCCCTATTTCGGAGGTTGCACGTGTCGCATATCGGCCACCGGTGAGCCGGCGAGCATGATACTCGTAGCTCGCGCCACGGGCGGACGCAACGCATAGCGACACACGCCCTCGAGCCGCTTCCGCTGTCCGGCCGGCACGACCAAGCCGGCATGCAGCGGGCCTGCGGCCCTTGCGACGAGCGGAGCGAGGAGCAAGAGCGAGTGGGGGTGGGGCCCCACGAGCCCAAGAGATCGAACCCGTTCGACCGCGCGTGGCACCGGCCGGGCGAGAGCGCATGGATCGCCTCGGGCGGCTTACCGAGACGACGGACACGCGCGCCCCGAGACAGGTCCGCCTGAAGGCGGACACTACATCAGTACGTAGTGTCCGGCTTTAGCCGGACTTCGTGTCATGTCAGCGCAACGACGCGACGGCGCGCGCGACGGCCTGCGCGATGCGGTCGTAGCCGCCGGCATCGGGGTGCCAGTTGTCGGCTTGCGCGTACACGCGCCCGAAGGTCTCGATGGGCAGATACACCGGGCGGCCGTCCTTCGCCGGCGGGACCCGGACGCGTCTGATGTGTGGCACGTCGAGCCCTTCCCAGACCCCCGGCTGCCCGCTGTTGGTGTAAACGTAGACGAGCGACGTGGCGGGCGCAAACGGCACCATGTAGCTCCACACGCCATCGCCCCGCTTCTGATCGCCGGCCATGCCATCGTCGTGCATGACGATGGCGTTCGGAACGAGCGAGCCGAGCTCTGGTGCGGTGCCGACAATCGACAAAGCCCGTGGAACCTCGTGCGGCCCGCGAAAGACCCGGAACACCACCGTCGTCTTGGGATTCTGGAGCGCGGGCAGCGTGCCACGGTCCGCGAGATCGAGCGACTTTTCGAGGTCCTGCTCCATCCGAGCTCGCTCGGCATCGATGAGCGCCAGGCTGTCGACGAGCGGCACCCGGAGCTCAGACGAGATCTTCTTGAGGACCGACCGATAGGGGCTCTCGCTCCAGAGCTCGTTGTCCAGGAGCACGGCTTTCGCGCCGTGTTCCTCCGCCAGGCGAATCATCTCGCGGAGGTTCAGTTCGTAGTCGCGCGGCGACACGCGAGTCCAGGGCTCGATGGCATCGTAGTTCACCGCGCCTGGCGCCTTGGTCTCGGCTTCTGCCTTCAGGTAGTCCCCAATCGACTTGGGCCGGAACCTGAACACGAGCGCCTCGTATTTCAGCAGCTTGTAGATCTCACTCTCCAGTGCCGCACCGGTGACGGCATCGGCGACGCGCTTGGTTAACGTGGGTGCCGCCGACGTGGCCACCATGTCCTTGTCGCGGTAGCCGGCTGCCGAGGAGTCATTCATGGCAAAGCCGATGGCGACGATAGAGGGCCCGAGAGGGAGCACGCGTTCCTTCAACAACTGCACGCCCTGAAACGAGGAGTACCCGAGCACGCCGAAATTGAGGACCTCGTACTGCTGACCGGGCTGCTCGCGCTCAAGCCACGCTGCCAACCGACTCGGGTACGACTGGTCCTCGGTCACGTTCATGCCGAAGGTCCACGAGTCGCCGATGCACGCCACGCGGATCGTTGACGGCGCGGCGGCGAGGGCGATTTCAGGACCGCGGTAGCCCTGCGAATTCAGCTGGATGCCCCACGTCGGGCTGGCCCTGAACGCCTCAGGGAGCGTCGGCGTGAACTGTCGCAACAGCGCGAGGCGATCCTGCTCGCCCCGTACGGGGCTGAAGATATCGAGGTAGGTTCGACGAGCGTTCGGCAGGTTCGTCCAGATGAGCGTCGGGTCTGATTTGAGAATCAGCAGGCCGCCGAGCCAGGGCGGAATCGGCCCGTAGTCGTCGCCAAACGTATAGGGCAGCGGCACGACAGTGACCTTTGTATTTCGAACGTAATACGCCCCTCGCAGCGCGGCTTCCGCGATCACGACGAAGATGACGGTCGTCGTGAGGCCCTTGGCGAAGCCCTTGAGGACAGCCTTGAGACGTCGCTTCATGGCGTATGCCGCATTGTACGGGGTGATTTGGGTCGTTGGATAGGTGGGGAATTGGGTAATGGACGCCCGCACGAAAATGAAACTGGCGCTTCGAAAACGAAACGCGTAACTGCGCACTGGCGTGCAGATTCACTTGACCGATATTCCCGCCCCGACGACGACCATCGTGGTCCGCGGACTCGCCGGCCGCGAGCCGCTCGGCGTGCCCGGATCGATCGCGTAGAATCGCACATCGAAGCTGAAGGCCAGATGCGGCTTCGCAAACCAGCGGGCGCCGCCGCCGTAGTTGATCGTCTTGAGCCGCTCCTCGTCAGAGGGAGCTGGAGAGGCGCCGTCGGGCACGACGGACCACGTCGACGTCGCGATGCCCCCACTGAGGTAGCTCCAGCCGTCTCCCGTGCCGAAGTTGAACGAGAGCTGCGGCGCGATCGAGGCAAAGCGTTCCGTCACCGGTGCGAGGATGGTGGTCTGTCCCGACGAGGCTACCGGCGTCCGATGGGCGCGCGCGCGCACCATCTGGCCGCCGATGCCGAAGGTGACGGCGCGCCACTTGAGCAGATACACATGCACGCCGGCGGTGCCGCCAATGCCGAGCCCGGGGAGCTGGCCCTGACTGAGCCCCCGACTGTCCGCCAGCGGCGGATCGTCGGGGAAGTTGGGCAGGGTTCCGTGGAGATCGAAGACCACGATTGGAAGGCGCGGCGGCGGCTCCTGCGCGTACGCGGACGGGCAGACGGCCACTCCCATCAGCGGAAGGGCAACGAATGCCGTTCCAACGTGGCGCGCCAACCCAACGAGCTGGAACCGCACGAGCAGTCGCATGAGGGCGGCCGCATTGTACCAACACGGTGAGACCGTGGATAATGACCGGTAGATGACTCGCTACTCCAGCCTCCCCCCGATGCCCTAACGCATCGGCCGTCTCGAGGATCTCGCGACCGACCTGTGGTGGAGCTGGCACCAGGACGCGCGCGCGCTGTTCCGCCGGCTCGACTATCCGCTCTGGCGTTCCACGGCCCACAATCCGGTCCGCATGCTGTGGGCCATCCCGCGCGAAACAATCGAGGCCGCCGCCACCGATCCCGAATTTCTGATCCTGTACGATCGGGCGATCGCGGCGTTTGACCGAGGGCTTGCGACCGACGACACGTGGTGGTCGCGCACGCGGCCGCATCTGGCCGGCCAATCGATCGCCTATTTCTCGGCCGAATTCGCGCTGCATCAGTCGTTGGCCATCTACGCCGGCGGCCTCGGAGTACTGGCCGGCGATCACTGCAAGGAAGCCAGCGACCTCGGCGTGCCGATCATCGGCGTCGGATTCATCTACCCACAGGGCTACTTCCACCAGCGGATCTCGCCCGAGGGGTGGCAGGAAGAAAGCTACGAGCGCCTCAGCTGGACCGACGCGCCCATCGAACCGGCCAAGGGGCCCGACGGCAAGCCGTGCCTGACCGCGGTTCCGCTCGAGGACCGATCGGTCCTCGTGGCGGTGTGGCTGGTGCGCGTGGGTCGCGTCCGGCTCTATCTGCTCGACACCGATCTCGAGGAAAACGCGCCGTGGGATCGCGAGCTATCGGCCCGACTATACGGCGGCGGTCGCGAGACGCGCGTGCAGCAGGAAATCGTTCTCGGCATCGGCGGCGTGCGGGCGCTACGCGCGCTCGGTCTCGAGCCGGCGGTCTTTCATCTCAACGAGGGCCACGCCGCCTTCGTCGTGCTGCAGCGGATTCGCGATCTCGTCGAATGCGGCGCCACCTTCGACGCGGCGCTTGAAGAAGTCCGCCAGACGACGGTCTTCACGACCCATACGCCGGTGTCGGCGGGCCACGACGCCTTCCCGTTCCACCTGGTCGAGCAGCATCTGGCCGGCTGCTGGGGGACGCTCGGCCCGCACCGCGACCGCTTCCTCGCGCTCGGGTCGCACGACAGCGGCGTGGGCGCGCAGTTCAACATGACCGCGCTCGCGATCAGGTCGGCGGCCAGGGTCAACGCCGTCAGCCGGCTGCACGGCGACGTCACCCGGCAGATGTGGGGCGCGATGTGGCCTGGCGTGCCGGAGGCCGAGCAGCCCATCTCGTGGGTCACCAACGGCGTGCACCTGCTGACCTGGATCGCCAGAGAGATGACCGACCTCTTCACCCGCTATCTCGGCGCCGACTGGCTGGAGTATCACCACGATCCGGCGCTCTGGGACGGCGTGCTCGCGATTCCAGACGCCGAGCTGTGGGCCGCGCGGCAGCCGCTGCGCCAGTACCTGTTTGCGTTCATGCGCGAACGCGCGCGCCAGCGCTGGACTGAAGAACGCGTCGGCATCCCGCGGGTCGTGGCGGCCGGTCCCCTCATCGAGCCTGACGCGCTGACGATCGGCTTCGCGCGCCGCTTCGCGAGCTACAAGCGTGCCGAGCTCATCTTCCACGACCCCGATCGGCTCGCCCGCATTCTCAATGCCGCCGGTCGCCCGGTCCAGCTCATCTTTGCGGGCAAGGCGCACCCGGCCGACGATGTCGGCAAGCGCCACATGCAGAACGTGTACAGGCACGCGCTCGATCCGCTGTTCGGTGGTCGAGTCGCCTTTGTCGACGACTACGACCTGCACGTGGCGCATTTCCTGATCCAGGGCTGCGACGTCTGGCTCAACACCCCCCGCAAGCCGCTCGAGGCGAGCGGTACGAGCGGGATGAAAGCGGCCATCAACGGCGTGCCCCATCTGAGCATCGGCGACGGCTGGTGGGCCGAGGGGTTCAACGGCACCAACTGGTGGGTGATCGATGGCGGCGTCGAGGGCGACAACTACGACGCGATAGACGAGGCGGATGCGCACGCGCTGTACCGGCTGATCGAGGAAGAGATCGTCCCGGCGTTCTACGACCGCGACGCCGCCAACGTGCCGCGGCGCTTTGTGGTGACCATCAAGGAAGCGATCCGGTCGGTGGCGCCGCGCTTCTCGGCGCGGCGCATGCTGCAGGAGTACGTGGAGCAGATGTACGCGCCAACCCTCTTACGGAAGTTAGAATTGAACAGTTAAAACTTCAAACGACAATGTCAGGCTGATCGGCGTACCAATGTCCTTTTAACTTCTCAGTTCTAACTTTTAACTTTTTGACTGATTGGCGGATGATACAGAATCTGGATCCGGTTCCCGTCCGGATCGTTGAAGTAGCACGATCTCGCGCCATCGCGGTGCGTACGTGGCCTCGCGCTGAGGGTCACACCCCGGCTTTCGAGGAACGCCGCCCAGCGATCGACATCCGCCGCGCTCGACACGACCAGGCCCAGGTGATCGAGCGGCGAGGGCGCACGTGCATCGGTCGAAAGACTCCCCGCGAGCGCAGGCGAATGGCCTGCCGAATGGGTCGAACGGTGCAACGCCAGGTTGTCGACGCCCGACGAGAGATAGACGTTGTCGGGATCGGGCTCCCACTCGACCACGAACCCCAGCACGTCGACATAGAAGCGCGTCATCGCGGCAAGATCGCCGACGTTGAGCGCGAGATGCCGGAGGCCCCTGTGCGTCGGTCGATCCATGGACTGACAATCTACAATTAAGAATTCCTAATTACCAATTGTAAGTGGTAAATTGACCCTATGCCCCGTAAGTCGCTCGTCAAGTCGTGCTCGCTGTGCGGCGCCAAGGAGGTCTCCGAGCCGCGAGGCGAGGAGAAGTATTGTCGCGACTGCTGGGAGAAGAAGATCGCCGTCGAGGAAATCGTGGCGCGCGAGTTCGCCCTCAAGCGGTACATCCGCGCGCACAGCGCCGAGAAATATCTCATCTACCATTCGACGCTCAAACGTCCGTGCGGGCAGCTCATCGTGGTCGACGATGGCTACGATCTGTTTCTGACGCTGATGCTCTATCCGAATTTTTCCTGGGAGGACGCCGCGTACCATCTCGAAGGCGATCCCGAGGGGCGCCTCTTCTCGGAGATTCTGGTCGACGTCGTCGCCGCCGAGGTCGTCGAGCCGTGGGGCGGCGGCAAATGGCACATGGAGATCTTCCGGTCGATCAATCCCGAGCCGGAGGACTGGAACGGCGAAATGTGAGTATAATTCCGGCGCTATCGAACACGGTAGCCCGTCTGTTGCAGGAGGATAGCCATATGTTCCGCGCGCGCTTCGTTCTTGCGGCCACGATCGTCAGCCTCGGCCTCGCCGCCACCAGCGCCCTGGCTCAGGCCACGCAGGCCCCCGATCTCAAGCCGATCCTGGCGGGCCGGCAGTTCACCCCGCCCGTCAAGGGGGACGCCGCCATCGAATTCGTCTATCCCGTGCCGTCCCGCGCCGGCAACATGATTGTCACCAAGGTGCAGGTCAAGAACATTTCCAAAGCGCCGATCGCGAGGCTGACGATCGACGAGACCTGGTACGACAAGAATGACGCGACCGTCATCGGCGGCAAGGGCTTCCTCGCGGATCTGCTGCAGCCCGGCGAGGTCAAGACCGTCACGATTGAGACGCCGTACAACGCGAGGATGGCCCGGAACAGCTACCAGTTCAGCCACGCCAACGGCAATGTGCCGAAACCGGCGCGAGTCACGAGACTGGTGCCCGATCCCCCGAAGACGCCCGCGGGGGCGGCGCCGGCGACACCTGAGAAGAAGTGAAAAGTCAGAACTGAAAAGTTAAAAGGACAATGAAAGGAGCCGGAGCGGGACCTCCCTGCTCCGGCCTTTTTTCTGTACCGGCCTTCTTTCTGTACGTAGTGTCCGGCTTCAGCCGGACCTCAAGAGGCCGTCGTCAGGTCGTCTCTGGCACGTTCAGCGGATCCTCAGCGAGTGCGCGCTCCATCTCCTCGACCGCCTCCCGCCCCCGGCCCACGTGGGCCAGGAAGAAATTCGCCCGCTCGATGCGCACAAAAAGAGGGGGGACCGGATCGCGCGCGAACGCCAGGCGGAACCGGCGGTCGGCCTCGGTCCAGTCGTAGTCATACATCGCGGCCAGCAGGCCCAGCAAGGCATGCGCTTCTAGCAGAGAGGGATCCAGCTCCAACGCTTTCTGCGCGTGCACCCGCGCCAGCGGCACCGCCTCGTGCGCCGGCTGCACACCGGCGACATACATCATTGAAAGTGGTGCGGCCGGCTTGTCGGCCAGCGTCACCTGCAGCGCTTTCGCGATAGCCTCCGCGATCTCGTCCTGGATGGCGAAGACATCGGCCAGCTCCCGGTCGTACCGGTCCGACCACAGATGGCTGCCGTCGCCCGCCGCAATCAGTTGCGCGGTGACCCGAATCCGATTGCCCGCCTTACGCACGCTGCCTTGGAGGATGTTGGTCACATCCAGCACGCCGGCGATGCGGCGGATGTCCTCGTGCTTGTCCTTGAAGGCAAAGGCCGACGTGCGGGCAATCACCTTCAACCCGGGTATGTGCGCCAGCAGGTTGATAACCTCTTCGGCGAGGCCGTCGCTGAAATATTCGTTGTCCGGATCAGCGCTCATGTTGGCGAACGGCAGCACGGCAATCGACGGCTGCCGATCGGTGGGGTCTCCCTCCCCTTCAATGTCGATGCGCGCGTCGGCGATGTCGTGCAGGCGCTGGGACGGATCCTTCTGCAGGCAGCGACGCAGGAGATCGCGAATCCTCGCCGAGGACGAGCCTGGGAGCGCGGTCCAGTCCGGCTCACGCTCGAGAATGCCGGCAATCGTGTCGGACGCGGTGTCGCGCGCGAATGCCGTCCGACCGGTCAGCATCTCGAAGAGGACGGAGCCAAACGCCCAGATGTCGGTCCGCTTGTCGACCGATTGCCCGCGCGCCTGCTCGGGACTCATATAGGCCATCGTGCCGAGAATGATCCCCGCGCGCGTGCCCGCCATCGTCGACACCTGGGAGTCGGGTGTCGGGTCGTCGCCGCCGGCCTTCGCCAGTCCGAAGTCGAGGACTTTGACCGCGCCATCCGGCCTGATCTTGACGTTGGCCGGCTTGAGGTCCCGATGGACGATCCGCTTTTCGTGCGCCGCGCCGAGCGCGTCGGCGATCTGCCTGGCGATCGTGAGTGCATCGGTCACCGGCACTGGGCCACGCGTCAGGCGCTCGGCGAGCGTCTCGCCTTCGACGAGCTCGAGCACAAGCGCGCGGATGCCGTCAGCTTCCTCGAGGCCGTAGATGGCGGCGATGTTGGGATGATTGAGCGAGGCGAGCACCTGCGCCTCGCGCCTGAAGCGCGCGACGCGCTCGGGGTCAGTCTACTTTTAACTTTTACCTTTTCACTTATCAACTTTTTCAAACCTGACTTCGCCCGCGCGAGTGGGGATCGCCACGAGATGAAGGGGCATCGTGATCACCTGCGCGGTCACCGCGCGGGGCGAAGGCTGCGTCTCGACGTACTGGACGATGAGCGCGCCGTTTTCCTCGCGCGTCCTCACGATCTCGACCGAGTAGCCCGACGTCCGGCGCGTCCCAAGGAACACGCCGACGACCATCTCTTTTGAGAAATCCACCACAGGCGCCTGGCGATCGCCCGCGTGCGCTCGCCACGCGACCGTCCACTCGGCGGCCGTGCGGAGGGTGACCTGACGAGGCGTATCGACGAAACTCATCGCGCTCCGCTCAATCGTTCTCATGGGTGGTGTCAGTGATATCTGCGGCGTCTGTGTGGCCTGTGCGAGCGCGGCAAGCAGAAGAAACAGCATAGGAACCTCGCGTTCGTTCGATTATAGACCCTCGCCCCACGCTCGGCGGCCCAGCCGGGCGTCTTGTCATCAACTTGTCAGGGAGCCAGGCGGAATGGGCGGGCTATACTTGGCCGATGTCAGCGCCTCCAGCGGCCGCCGACAAAGCGGCGCTCGATGTGGCGGCCGTGCAGGCCGCCCTGCGCGCCGAGGGAATCGATGCGTGGCTCCTGTACGACTTTCGCGGCATCAACCCCATTGCCACCGACCTCACCGGCGTCGGCCGTCAAGGGGGGCACCTGGCGACCAGGCGCTGGTACTACCTGATCCCGGCGAGCGGCGACCCGCGCGGGCTCGTCCACGCCATCGAGCGGCAGACGCTGGCGCATCTTCCCGGCACCGTGGAGCGCTACGCCGGACGGGACGCGCTCGAGGCGGGCGTGCGGCGTCTTGTGGGCGGCGCGCGGCGCGTGGCGATGGAGTATTCGCCGCAGTGCGCCATCCCCTACGTCTCTCGCGTCGACGCGGGCACCGTCGAGCTGGTGCGGCAGCTGGGCGTGGAGGTCGTCTCGTCGGGCGACCTGATCGGGCGGTTCGCGGCCGTCTGGGACGCGGCGGCGATGGCCACACACCGCGAGGCCTCAGAAAAGCTTCATACGGTGAAGGACCGCGCCTTCGACGCCGTTGCCAGACGCACGCGCGAGGGCGTGCCGACCACGGAGTACGACATTCAACAGTTGATGGCCGGTTGGTTCAAAGACGAGGGGCTCGTCAGCGACTCGGAGCCCAACGTGTCGGCCGCCGAGAACGCGGGGAACCCGCACTACCTCCCCACCGCGACCGAGCATCGCGCGATCCGCGCGGGCGAGCTCGTGCTGCTCGATCTCTGGGCCAAGCTCGATCGTCCCCGCGCGGTGTATGCCGACATCACCTGGATGGGCTACACCGGCCGCCACGTGCCCGAGCGGCACGCCCGGGCGTTTGCCGCGGTCGCCGCCGCCAGGGACGCGGCGATCGCGCTTGTCGAGCGGGCGGTCAGCGGCGGGCAGGACCTGCGCGGGTGGCAGGTGGACCGCGCGGCTTCCTCGGTGTTGCGGAGCGCGGGGTACGGCGACCACATCCTGCACCGGACGGGTCACAGCCTCGGCGAATCGGTCCATGGCAACGGGGTCAACATGGACGACTACGAGACGCATGACGACCGCCGGTTGCTGGTTGGGACGGGCTTTACCATCGAACCGGGCGTGTACTTTGACGATTTTGGCGTACGATCGGAAATCAATATGATTGTAGGGCCGCGCGAGGCGATCGTGACCGGACCGATTCAGCCGGCAATCTTGGCACTGGAGTAGGGAGGAACCGAAGATGTCCACGCGCAAGACGTCACTCTTCTATGGGCTGCTTATCGCGGTCGCGGCGATGGCCGTCGGCATGGTGATCAGCTCGCGGATCGGCCTCACGCCGGCCAGCTCGGCCCAGACCTTCGCCGCGCCGCCCATGAACAGCGCGCCGGTGACCGGGCCGATTGACGCCCAGACCTTCCGCAACATCGCGAAGGCTGTGACGCCGGCCGTGGTCAGCATCAGGACGGAGTCGAGGACCGTGGCGCAGGCCGACTCGCCCGACGACTTCTTCCGCCGGTTCTTCGGCACTCCGGGCCAGCCAGATCAGCAGGGCCAAGGCGGCCAGCGCCCGCAGCTGACCCGGGCCTCGGGCACGGGCTTCATCATCAGCAAGGACGGCTTCATTCTTACCAACAGCCACGTCGTCGAAGAAGCAACGAAGATCGAGTTGTCGCTCTTCGGCGACAACGAACTGTGGTACGCCGCCAAGCTCATCGGGCACGACCGGCTCACCGACAGCGCGCTCCTCCAGCTGGTCGACAAGCCCAGCCAGCTGTTGACCGAGGTGAAGTTCGGCGACTCGTCGCAGATGGCGCCCGGCGACTGGGTGATGGCCATCGGTAATCCGTTCGGACAGAATCACACCGTGACGGTCGGCGTGGTGAGCTACCAGGGCCGGCCATTCCAAGTTCAGGAAGGGCGCTGGCAGCACATGATTCAGACCGATGCGTCGATCAACCCCGGGAACTCCGGTGGACCGCTCTTGAACGCTCGCGGCGAAGTGATTGGAATGAACACCGCGATCATCACCAACGGGCAGTCGGAAGGCGCCAATATCGGCATCGGGTTCGCCGTGCCGAGCAACATCGTCCGTGAGCTGTTGCCGCAGCTCCGAGTGGGCAAGGTGGTCCGCGGCCGCATCGGCGTGCAGATTCAGACGGTCCCGCGTGAAGGGTTCGAAGACCTCGGCCTCAAGACCCGCACGGGGGCGATCGTCTCGGCGGTCGCGCCGGGCGGCGCCGCCTCGAAGGCCGGCCTCGAGCCGGGCGACGTCGTCATCGAATACAACGGCCGCCCGGTCACCGGGACCGACGACCTGCAGAACAGCGTGATGGCAACCAGGCCGACCTCAACGGTCCCGATCAAGATTTTGCGCAACAAGCAGGAGCGGACGCTCAACGTCACCGTTGACGAGCTCGACCTCGACGCCGAGCAGAACCAGCGGGCTCGTCGCAGCACCGACGGCGTCGAGCCGCCGGTCGCGCAGAGCGAAACCGGCTTTGGATTGACGCTCCAGGACATCCCGCCGCAGGTTGCCCGCCGGCTGCAGATACCCGCCGGTCAGACGGGCGCGTTCGTCACCGACGTGGATCCTGCCAGCGGATCGGCCGGAAGCATTCGACCCGGCGACGTGATCCTGCGAATCAATAATGCCCCGGTCTCAAGTGCGGCGGAGGCGGCCCGCCAGCTCCAGCGGATCCCGTCGGGCCGCCTGGCGCAGCTCCTCATTTGGCGTGATGGCGCGCAGGTCTTCGTCCCAGTGACAAAGAACTGATCGCCCATTGATGATTGCGGATTGATGATTGATGATTGATTGGAGACAGTCGATTTCAGATTGCGGATTGCCGATGTAATTCGTGAGCGCGGCCCGATGACGGTGGCCGCGTTCATGGATCTGGCGCTGTACGATTCCGAGAGTGGCTATTACGCCCGCGCGGCTCGACGATCGGGCCGCGCGGGCGATTTTTTTACCAGCGTCGATGTTGGCCCACTCTTCGGCGAGCTGCTGGAGATCCAGATCGCCGAAATGGCTGCACTCCTCGAATCCCAAATCCCGAATCCCAAATCCCGTTCCTCTTTTGACCTTGTCGAAGCGGGCGCGAGCAACGCGCAGCTCTCAGCCGACATCCTGCGAGCCTCCCGCCGGCGCGACCCCTTCCTGTACGATCGCCTCCGGCTTCATCTGGTGGAGACGAGCGCGCAGGCGCGGGCAGTCGCGCCGACGACGCTCGGCGAAGTCGGGGACCGCCTGGTTTCGTCAGGCGATGCGCTGCCGCCCACCTTCGCGGGCACGCTCCTGGCCAACGAGCTCCTCGATGCGCTGCCTGTCCATCAGGTCGTCATGCGTGCAGACGGCCTGCGCGAGATCTACGTTGATGTGGCTGACCCACATGGGCCCCCGCTCGTCACTATCGAGGGTCCCCCTTCAACGCCGCGCCTCGGCGAGTACCTCGACCGCCTCGGCGTGCGCCTCCAACCCGGCTGGCGCGCCGAAATCAACCTGCGAGCGATCGACTGGGTGCGTGAGGCCGCCCGACGGCTCAGCCGAGGCTTCATTGTCATCATCGACTACGGCCACGACGCGCGCGAGTTGTACTCCGAGGCACACGCAGGCGGCACACTGACGACGTTCGCGCGCCACGTGGCGGGGGAACCCGACCAGCGCTGGGGCACACCGCCCTGGCTCCAACATCCGGGCGAGCGGGACATCACCGCCCACGTCGATTTCACCAGCATCCGCGCGGCGGCCGAAGCCGAGGGCTTGATGACCTTGGGCTTCCTCGATCAGACGTATTTCCTGCTTGGCCTTCTGCTGAGTCAAGAACAGGATCGGCGACGTTCTGTAGGTGCGGGCGAGCACCACGGTGCGAGCGCGTCGGCGAGCGGGGGTGGGGCCCCGCGAGAACTAAGGAATGCTCGCGCCCTCAAAACGCTTCTGATGCCGGGGGGACTGGGAAGCACCCACAAGGTGCTGATTCTGGGGAAGGATGTCGGCACACCCCCGCTGCGTGGCTGTTCGTACCGCATGCGGGTAACGTGAAATGGACTCGCGACTGCGACATTGTATTTTTGCCCCTTGGGGGATTAAATAGGCCGGATGACGGCCACCCTCGAGCGCGAAATCAAGCTGCGGTTCGACAGCCCAGAAGCGGCTCGCGCCGCCGTCATCGAGGCGGGCGCGACGCCGGTTCGCGGCCGCCGGCTGCAGGAAGACTGCCTGCTCGACACCGCCGACGACCTGCTGCGGCGCCGGGGCTTGGCCCTTCGCGTGCGCATGGAGTCGGGCAAGAGCCTGCTGACGTTCAAGGGCCCAGTGCAGCCGTCCGCGATGAAGCTGCGCGAAGAGCTCGAGACCATCGTCGGCGATGGCACGCTGATGTTGCGCATCCTCGAGGAACTCGGCTTCCAGATCTGGTTCCGGTACCAGAAGTACCGCGAAGAGCTCGCGCTCGAGGACGTCATCGTGGCGATCGACGAAACACCCGTCGGCACGTTTGTGGAGATTGAAGGCGGCGAACGCAGCATCGCGGTTTTCGCCGGAGCGCTCGGCCGCACGCCGGGCGACTACCTGGTCGAGTCGTACCGCAGCCTGTTTGTCCGCTACTGCGAAGAACGGGGCCTGCCGCCGACCCACATGCTGTTCGACGACGAGTAGCGTTCTGGTTCCCGTGACTCGAATGCCGGCGCTGGTGCTGGCGGCCGGCCTGGGCGTGCGGCTGCGTCCGCTGACGTACGTGCGCGCGAAGCCGGCGATTCCAGTGGCCGGTCAGCCTCTCGTGCGCCGCATCGTCGGCTGGCTGGCCGCGCACGGGGTCACCGACCTCGTGATCAACCTGCATCACCTTCCCCACACGCTGACGGCGGTCGTCGGTGACGGCAGTGACTTGGGGGTCCACGTCCGCTACTCATGGGAAAGCCCGCAGGTGCTCGGCAGCGCCGGCGGTCCGCGTCAGGCGCTCCCCCTCCTTGGCGCGGAGCAGTTTCTTCTCGTCAATGGCGATACACTGACCGACGTCGATCTCGGACGTCTGGCCGTGGCCCACGCGAGCAGCGGCGCACTCGTCACGCTGGCCCTCGCGCCCGGTCACGATCCGCAGCGGTACGGCGGCGTGCGCCTTGACGACAGGGGCCACGTGGTGGGTTTTGCGCCGCGCGGCGCCGCCGCCGGGTCGTTTCACTTCCTCGGCGTCCAGATCGCGTCGGCCGACGCGTTCCGGTCGGTGCCGGCCGATACGCCCGTCAATTCGATCGGAGGAGTGTACGACCGCTTGATCGCCTCGAGACCCGGCGCCATTTGCGGCCTGGTTGTCGATGCCCACTTCTCGGACGTTGGCACCGTGTCGGACTACTGGACAACCTCAGAGGCGATGGCCCGCACCGAGCGGCTCGGCGACACCGTCAGCGGTTCCCGGGTTTATCTCGATCGGTCCGCGCGCGTGACGCGGTCGATCCTCTGGGACGATGTCTCTGTTGGCGCCGGCGCAATGCTCGATGAGTGCATCGTGACCGATGGCGTCCGCGTGCCGCCGGGATCGCATTACCGCCGGGCCGTGATCGTTGGCCAGAGGGCGACCGACGAGCTGCTCGTGTCGCCGTTCTAGGTTAGCGAGCCGCTCACGGCCGTAGTGTCCGGCTTCAGCCGGCCGTCGTAGTG
>Ga0156278_1098_pt2 | contig 42317 bp, 39 predicted proteins | sample RifCSPlowO2_12_FD_107927 | JGI IMG/M metagenome (GOLD analysis project Ga0156278, IMG submission 107927) | Acidobacteria bacterium RIFCSPLOWO2_12_FULL_65_11
ACGCCGGTGATGCTGAGTGTCCCTGCTGGCGAACACCGCGTCCGCCTTGTCAAGGATGGCTATCTTGAGAACTCACGCGTCGTCAGCGTCGATGAGGGCCGGGCGACGAGCGTTCAAGTCAAGCTCACGCGCCAGGTCGGGTCTCAAGCCGCGCGGCTAGAGCAGGTACAGGTGGCGGTCGGACCCGCGCAGGGCGGAGGCGGCTCCAAGCTGCCGTTGCTGCTGGTCGGCTTGGGCGGCGGTTTCGCCGGCGGTTACCTGTACCAAAAGTCCAAGTCGTCTGACGCACCCGCTGCACCCGCCAACAGGGCCCCCACGGCGGGATCTGTCGCGGCCTCGCCTTCAATCGGACTCATGTCCGCCACCTCTATCAGCTTTTCGGTGGCGAGTGCGGCCGACGCCGACGGTGATGCACTGACGTTTGCTTGGACCTTTGGTGACGGGTCGACGAGCACCAGCGCCAGTCCGACCCATACTTACAGCACGGCCGGTACTTTTACCGTGACGGTTTCCGTCGGTGACGGGAAGGGCGGCACGGTGTCGACAAGCGGGCAGGTCACCATCAAGAGCCTCGCTGGCACATGGACCGGCCCGCTGATTGGGAATCAGACGTACAACACCATCTTGGTCATGGTCCAATCCGGCGCGAGTGTGACGAATGCTTCGACGTACTCGGATCAGTTCCAGAACGCCGGCACCCTCACCGGCGCTGTCACGGCGACCGCTCCGATCGTGACGCTTTCGGTGACCGTGGGAACCAACACGCCATTCACGTTCACTGGGACTCCGACACTGACCGCGGGGACAGACACACTCACCGGCACGGCCAACGGCTCCGGCTTCACGAACGCGTCCTGGGTCCTCACGCGGTAACACAAGACCTGTTTTCATAGTCGTAGTGCTCGGCTTCAGGCGGCCCCCTCCCATTTCATAGTCGTAGTGTCCGGCTTCAGCCGGACCCCTCCATGTGTGAGGCTGAAGCGTGTTCAAGGTGTGACACACTTGACGCCTGCAACCTTGTGGACTCAAGAAACCTGAATCGGAGTTCGCCCATGAGATTCCTTAGCGAATGGCACGCGCGCAGTCTACTGCGCGGAGAGCACAACGAAAACGACTTGGCTCGCAGGACCCGCCGGAGACTGATCCTGCAACGCGCTTGTGGTTGTCTCTTGACAGGTGTCGTGGTCACTGCAGGTGTGTCGGCGCAGGGGCCGCCCCGTCTGACCCTCGCGCAGGCGGTGCAGGGCGCACTCGTCATGAACGACCGCATGATCGCCCAGAACGACACCGCCGAGCAGGCCAACCTCGGTGTGCGCCTCGCCCGAAATAATTTCCAGCCCAAGCTGGTGCCGAACGTCCTGGGCTCGTTCGGTCAGTCCGACGTCAGCAACCAGACGTATCGACTGGATCTCACGCAGAAGCTGACGACGGGGACCGAGCTGCGCGCCGGCGTGGGCACGACGAGCGCGCAGATCCCTGGCGCATCCGGGATTCCGGGCCAGAGCGACATCCGCTTCTACAACACCGACACGACGCTGACGGTAAGCCAGCCGCTTCTGCGCGGCTTCGGTCCGACCGTGTCGCGGCGCAATCTGACGAGCGCCGAACAGAAGGAAATCGACGCCAGGCGGCAGCGGACGCTCGCCGAACAGCAGGTGACAGTCGAAGTAGCTTCGGCCTACTATCGCCTGGTGGCGCAGCAGACGCTCGTCGAGGTCGCCAGGAAAAGCCTGGACCGCGCGCGCCGGCTGCGCGACGCCTCGGAGGCCAAGCTCGACGCGGGCCTCGTCAGCCAGCTCGACGTCTTCCGCGCCCAGCAGCTCGTCGCCCAGGCCGAGATTCAGCTCTTCGACGCCGAGTCGTCCGTCGAGGACGCGCACGACCAGCTCGCGTTTCTGATCGGTCGCGAATCGGGCGTGGCCTTCGATGTCGCGACGGACATCCCGAAGGCCGTCGATCCGATCGCGGCCGACGAAGCGGTGGCGACGGCACTCGAGAGGCGCCTCGATCTCCAGAGCGCGATGGCCGCCGCGGCCGAAGCCGACCGTGCCACCGCCTACGCGCGCAACCAGCTCCTGCCGCAGGTGGACGTCAACCTGGCGATGACCCGCCGGCAGACGGCCGACAGTTTTACCAACAGCTTCGGTCTCGACAAGTTCCAGGCCGTGACGTTTTTCTCGATCTCGATGCCGGTGGATCGCACGCCTGGCTTGATTGACTATCAGAACGCGCTCATCGATCGCGACCGCCGGCGTCGCGAGATCGAAACGCTCCAGCGACGAATCCGAGACGATGTGAAGCGTGCGGTCCGGGAGCGGGACCGTGTGATTCGCAGTCTGGCGGCGGCCGAGACGAGCGTCGAGATTGGGCAGAAGGAAGTGGAAGTGGCCCAGCTCCGCTACGAGCGCGGCCTCTCAAACAACCTCGATGTCGTGACGGCGGAAGCAAGCCTGCTGTCGGCAGAGGCGCGGCGCATCTCGGCGCTGGCCGACGCGGCCACCTCGCGCATCGGCCTGCGGGCCGTCCTGGGCCTGCTCGATCCCCGGAAGGACATCGTCGAAGTGGCCGACGCCTCTGGGCGATAAGCAGCCAGGGTGTGTGCTAAGTTACATGTAACCAAAGCGAGGCAATCCCCATGGCCACTGCTCAAGCACTGAAGTCCCGCGACAAGGTTCGCGCTCATCGGGAGCGCCTGCGCCGTCGGGGGTTGCGTCCGATTCAAATTTGGGTGCCCGATGTCGGCTCGCGCGCATTCGCGCGTGAGGCGCATCGTCAATCGCTGCTCATTGCGAGCGAGGCATTGGCGCGTGAAGACCAGGAGTTCGTTGACGCGGTCTCTGAATGGCCCTCTGAGTGAAACGAGGAGAGGTATGGACGGTCGCCGGCGGACCCGACGACGCAGGCAAGCCGCGGCCCTCTGTCGTCCTGCAGGACGACGCGTTTGACGCCACGGCTTCTGTCACCATCTGCCCCTTCACGACGCATGCAATCGACGCACCGCTGCTGCGGCTGCCGGTCGAACCCTCGGAGGGCAACGGGCTCCGGGCGACGAGTCAGTTGATGATCGACAAGATCACGACGGTGTCGAAGACCAAGCTGCAAACGCGCGTGGGCCGTCTCTCGGATGAGGACATCGTTCGGTTGAATCGCGCCGTTCTCGTGTTTCTTGGCCTGGCGGGGCGGGGAGCCTAGCGGCCAGCTTGATTTCTTCGTGTCTTCGTGAGCTTCGTGGTTATTCTGTAGCGTGCACATGCAGTTTCTCCTTGACCTGTTCGGCCGGCGAACCACACGCGGTGCGGTTATCGCCGCAGCTGTGGTCGTCCTTGTGGCCGTGGCGGTGCTGTGGCGGGGCACAACCGCCGACGAGGCGCTGACGGCGACCGTCAAGCGAGGCGACCTGGCCGTCCGGCTGACAGCCACCGGCGTCCTCAAGCCGACGCAATCGATCACGTACCGATCGCCGCTTGCCGGACGCGAGACCGAGATCACCTTCCTGGTCACCGAAGGGACGCGCGTTAACGACGGCGACCTGCTCGTGCGGCTCGACACGACCGATCTGCAGCGCGAGCTCGAGCGCTCGCGTCAGGAGCTGCGCCAGGCCCAGGTGGATCTGCAGGTCGCCGAGATCGATCGGCAGGAAGGGCAGGCCGCCGTCGAGTCGCTCGCCGCGGGCGAGGGCGCGCTGGGCGTCGAAGAGGCGCGGACGCGGCTCCAGCTCGCCGAAAAGAAGGCCGCCGGGTTGCGCGAGGAGCAGCAGACCCTCCAGCCCCTTCTCGAGAAGGGGTTCATCACGCGCGAGGAGCTGAGAAAGACGGCCGACGCGCTGGAGCAAGCCGAGGAGGATCTGGTGCTGGCCCGCCGCCGCGCGGAAATCCTCATCGAACAGACGCACCCGCGCGACCGGCAGCGGGCCGACCTCCAGCTCGCGCAGAAAGACGCGCAGCTCGAGAACGCGCGGACACGGCTCCAGGAGGCGCAGGCCCGCGTCGCGCTGCTTCAAGAGCAGATTGAAGGGTGCAGCCTCTACGCGCGGCGCCCGGGCATGGTGGTCTACGAGGAGTACCTCGGCGCGAATCCACGCCGGAAGATTCGCACCGGCGACCGAGTGACCGGCAGCCTTGGACTCGTCACGATCCCAGAGGTCAACAGCATGCTGGTCGAAGCCTCGCTGAGCGAGGCCGATGTGCACCGCGTCCAACCGGGCCAGGGCGCGACCGTTCGACTCGAAGCCTTCCCGGACCTCTCGCTCACGGGCAAAGTCGCACGGGTCGGCACGCTGGCGCGCTCGTCGGCCGACCGTCCCTTCGAGGAAAAGCGCTTCGACCTGGTCGTCGAGCTGGATCGGTCGGATGCCGAGCTGCGGCCCGAGATGACCGCTCGCGTCGACATCCTCCTCGGAGAACGCGCGAACGTGCTGCTCCTGCCCGTGAATGCCGTGTTCGATCGCCAGGGACAGTTCGTTGTGAACCTCATCGGTCCGCTCGGCATCGAGGCGAGGCCCGTCGAGCTCGGCCAGTCGAGCGACACCTTCGTCGAGGTCGTGTCCGGCCTCAAGGATGGCGACCGCGTCTCGCTCACCGATGTGGGAGGCTCGCCGTCATCGAGCGCGCCCCCTCCCACCGGAAACTTCAACAGGGCGCGCAGCCAGTCCTCCCTTGACCCTCGCTGAGATCGGCGGGTTTTTCGCCATCGCGGCCGAAGCGCTGGGCCGCTACAAGCTCCGCACGTCACTGAGCGTCCTTGGCGTGATTCTCGGCGTGGCCGCCGTCATCGCCATGATGTCGGTCAGCGACGGCGCCAGGCGCGAGGCCTTGCGGCAGGTCGAGCAGCTCGGCCTCGACAACCTCGTCGTGCGCAATCGTGGATTCACTGCCGCCGAGGCGATGGCCAGCCGCCGCGTCGGGCTGAGAGCCGCCGACGCGGCCAAGCTCGCGAGCGCGGTGCCTCTCGTCAGGGCGGCCTCGCCGCTCGTCGAGCGCTACGTGCCGGTCGCGCGCGGCGGCAAAGGACTGATGGCGCGTGTCCTGGGCGTCGGCTCCAGCTATGCGTCGATCCTGCGCCTGCAACTCGATCGCGGACGACTGCTTTCGCCCGTGGACGAGCAGCAGGGCGCGCGTGTCTGCGTCTTGGGGTCGGCGCTCGCGCAGCTCCTCTTCGGTTTCCGCGATCCCATTGGCGAGAGCGTGCAGGTGCAGACCGAGTACTACGAGGTCGTCGGAGTCTTGAGGGAGCAGGGCGCCGACCTGCGGACGCCGGGCACGCTGGCCTGGCGCGATCTCAACCAGGCGGCGCTCGTCCCGCTCGCGGCCCTCTCTGGACGGAGCCTCGAGATCGATCCGGCGATGCGCGTGGACGAGATCTGGGTGCAGGCCGAAGACGGCGAGCGCGTCGAGGCGATCGGCCAAGTGCTCGCCCGCACGTTGACGAGCCTCCATCGCGGCGTTGTGGATTTCGACGTCGTGATCCCCCGGGAGCTTCTCGCCCAGCGCTACCGCACCCAGCAAACCTTCAGCGTCGTCGTCGGCAGCGTCGCGGCCCTGGCGCTGCTCGTCGGCGGGATCGGGATCATGAACATCATGCTGACCTCGGTGATGGAGCGCACGCACGAGATTGGCATCCGCCGGACGGTGGGGGCGACGCGCCGGCACGTGACGCTGCAGTTTCTCAGTGAGAGCCTGCTGATGACGCTTGGCGGCGGCCTGCTCGGCATCGCCGCCGGCGTGGGTGCGTCGTGGGGCATCACCGCCTATGCGGGCTGGAGCACGCACATCTCGCCCGCCGCCATCGCGCTCGCGTTTTTCGTGTCGTTCCTCGTCGGCGTCGTCTTCGGCCTGTATCCCGCCGTCAAAGCTGCGCACCTCGAACCGGTCGACGCGGTACGTTACGAGTAAGTCTCAAGGCTCAAGTTCGGCCGGATTTGAGACTTCACACCTGAGACTTTACTGTCCCAACGCGAAGCGTAACCCTCCTCCCACCTGCAGCCCGCCGACCGTCGTGCTCACGTTGTTGCCCGCCGACGGCGTGAGCCTTGCCGATCCGCGCGCGTACCGGACGAGCGCGCCGACGCCAACCCTTCTCGAGGCCTTCCACGTCAGGTCGGCGCCGAGATTGAAGCCGAGGGTAGTGGCGGACATGCGCGTGGTTGGTACGGAGGTGAACGTGGCCGTGTCGTACGGGTATGAATCCGTGTAGGTGATGTCGCTCACGAGATCCTGTGTCACCCTGAAGATCGACGGTCCGATGAAGCAGAGGAGATCGAAGCGGGCGGACGTCCGCAGCTCGTACGTCGCGTCGAGGTGCACCGCGGCCTCCGTGTTGAGCAGCCGCGCGACCGACCCGCTCACGGGCCGAGGCGTGTTGAAGAAGAACGGATGCGGGATCTGCGCCGTGACGTCGCCGCCGAACCGCCGCGAGGCCGACGACACGCTGACGCTCGCGCCAAGGCGGCCCTGCACGAGCATCACCGTCAGGCCCACGTCGTAGACCGCAGCGCGCGCCAGGTCGAGGCTCGCAGCGATCGGCGCGTCTTCGAGATTCTTCTGGACGACAAAATGCTGCGCCTCGGTCCTGCCGATCGTCTGGACGCCGCCGCTCACGCCGATCGTGCCGCGCCACTGCGGGGGTGTCGGCGCCGGCGTCCGCACCTGCGCCTCCGCCGCGCCAGCCAGGACGATCACGCAAGTGCTCAAGAACCCGATCGCCCTGCACCCTGCACCCTGCACCCTGCACCTTGCACCTTGCACCCAGCTAGTTCACGCCCACGGCGGTCCAGGCTTGCGCGATCGCCTGTTCAACGGCGCTCCCGACCCCGTACAGATCTTGCGCGGCCTGAATCGTTACCGCGCGCGCCACCGAGAACGTCGCGTTGGGCGGCATCATCTCGGTGAAGGCGCGGTAGAAGACATTCTCGATCTGGGCGCGGTTGGTGCCGCCCACACCAGACACGGTAAGCCCCGAGGTGGCGTTGGTGCCCCCCTCGATCGCGAGGTAGTACGCGTGGGCGACGATGGCCGAGTTGGTGTGGACGCCGCCGCTGTCCGCGGTGCCGGTGAATCGATTGCTGTAGTGATCGGGGTCGCCGTACGCGATCGGGTTGGCCATCGACCGCAGGCCGCCCGGCGTCACGACGTCTTCGCCAATCAGATAGTCGGCCTTGAGAAATCCGGTTCCCGGCGGCTGATAGTAGAACTCCACAGAGGTGCCGATGATGTCGGAGAACGCCTCGTTGAGCGCGCCCGATTCGTCCTGGTAGATCAGGTTCGACGTGAACTGCGTGAGCCCGTGCGTCAGCTCGTGCGCCAGGACGTCGAGGCCGCCCGCCAGGTAGTTCCAGTACTGGTTCGTCCCCGACACGACGGCGCCCGGGGGCAGGCCTTCGCCGTAGACCATCACGCCGCCGCCCGCGTAAAAGGCGTTGAGATAGAAGAGCCCCACGACGCTCGAAGGCGCCGTGAACACGTCGGTGCGCCGCACCGGGTGCACGATGTTCACGAGGTTGATGTTGTTGTTGTCGAGACCCTGGCGGCCGAATCGCTTGAAGTAGAAGTCGTACACGAGTCCCGAGTAGGCTTGCGCGTCCACGGCCGCCGCGTCGTTCCAGACAGTGGACGTGTTGGTGGCGAGGTCGGACATCGTCAGCGGAATCGCGCCGTTCAAGAAGTTGAGCGTCTTGGTGAGGTCGCCGCGCATGTCGTACGTCTGGAGCGAGGGCGGCCGCAGCAGGTCCGAGGCGAAGAACGACCCGGACTGACTCATCACGCTGATCTTCTTGTCGTCGCCGAGCACGCCCAGGCCGCGTCCAATCGCCGAGACGCTCTGTCGCTCGGTGGCGTCCCGCTCTTCCACGATGGCCCCGCTCGTCGCGTCGATGAAGTACTCGGTGCCACCCTCCGCGGTGAACGCCACCACGCGATACACGAGGCGGTACTCAACGGCATTGGGGACACCTGAAAGCCCGGAGAGTGCCGGAACCCTTGGAATGACGACGAGCTCCGGTGTCCGCGAGAGACCGATCGTCACGTTGCGCACCTGCTCGACCATCACCCGCACCTCGTCGGCCGAGAGTCGCGGCGTGGGATCGAGATCGATGTCCGGATAGATCGTGCCGAAGACCGACACCGTCGTCCCTCGATCGGTCTGACGGGTCAGACCGCCGCCGTCCACGGGAACGCCCTTGTAGTACTGGACGAATCGCTCGTGCGCGCGCCCTGCGACGAGCGGATCGCCGGAGGCCCGGCGCAGGCGAAGCACGCCCTCGTTCGACATCTGCGCGATCGCCGCGTCCCACGGCTCGACGGCGCGCTCCGAGGTCGCCACGACCGTGGTGCCCACAGCCTGGAGGCTGCCTGAATTGACTGACGCGCGAGCCCGCTCTTCGAACAGCGCCGTTGTCCTACTCGCTGCATTTCGCGGCGGCGCCAAGGCCAGGAACGCCGTCTGCGCTTTCGCTCGATCGAGCCCGCGGATGGCGCTCGCCTCGGCGACTTCAGTAAGGGTGTCACACGCCCCGCACGTTGAAAGTCCTTGGTTCCTGGTTCTTTGTCCGTCCCTGGTCCTTGGTTCTTCGTCCCGGACCGCGGCGGGCGCACCAGGGACCAGGAACCAAGGACGGACCAAGGACAAGGGACGGACCAAGGACAAGGGACGGACCAGGGACGAAGAACGAGGGACCAGGGACTGATGAGTCTCGCTCCGGCGTCCGACAGCATCGTCAGAAGTCGGCGAGCGTTGGTCGTGCCGGCGGGGCGATCCGCCCAGCCCGATCGCCGCAGCGGTCGCCAGCAGGAGGGGGAGATTCACGCGCACGCGCATTGGACGTACGACGTACGTAGTGTCCGGCTTCAGCCGGACCGGTGCACTGCGGTCCGCCTCAAGGCGGACACTACATCAAGGTCCATCAAGGTCCGTCCAGTCTACATGAGCATGAGTGGGTCGAAGTTGTAGTTGGCCGGATCGAGCGGCGCGACAACCGAGGCGGACGGGCGATCGGGACTCGTCTCCCACAGATTCAGTTCGTAGGGGATGTCGAGGCGCTGGCCGTTGCCGCTGATGAGGACGCGCACCTGCGGCCGGTACGGATCCGGGGCGTACACCTTCCGGACCACCGCCACTTCTCCTGTGGTGAGCCGGACGAGGTTGCCCGCCGGATAGATGCCGATGAGCTGCACGAAGCGGCGGACCAGAGGCTGATCGAACTGCAGGCCGTCGTTGCGCTTGAGGACGGCCAGAATGCGATCGGTCGGCATGGAATCCTGATACGCCCGCACCGACCGCATGGCGTCGTAGACGTCCGCGATGCTGCAGAGCATCGTGCCGACGTTGAGCACCGGGCGTCGGACCCGTTCCGGATAGCCCGAGCCGTCGGTGCGCAGGTGATGCTCGAAGGCGACGACCGGCGCGAGCGCCGGCATGTCCGGCGTCTTGCGCAGAATCTCGGCGCCGTCGACCACGTGGCGCTTCATGATGGCGAACTCGGCCTCGGTCAGCTTGTCGGGCTTGGTGAGAATCTCGGCCGGCGTCCGCACTTTGCCGATGTCGTGCATGAGTCCCGCAAGACCGAATTCGCGCAAAAGCGACCCGTCGATGCCGAGGCCCCGTGCCTGGCCCATCGTGAGAATCGACACGTTCACCATGTGCGTGAACGTGTAGTTGTCGTAGTTCTTGAGCGTGGTCAGCGCGAGCAGTGCCGTCCGATTCTGCGCGACGGCCTGCGCGAGACCGTCGATCATGGTTCGCGCCACCGTCGCATCGGGCTTGTGCTCGGTGGTCGCGCTGTCCCAGATGCTCTGGGCGGCCGCGACGGCGTCGTTGTACAGCCGCTTGATCTCGGCCATGTCGCTGACGTTGCCCTCGATGCGCGGTCCGACGGTCACGCGGCCGATGCGGATGTGGGCGAGCGTGGGAAACGCCGCCGTCGAGCCGCCCTCTTTCTGCTCGACGGCCGCCACCGCGTCGATAAACGTCGTCAGCTCGCTCCGGGTCATGCCTCGGTCGATCGTGATGCGCTCAACGCCCCCCTGCTGCAGCCGCCTGACGACCGTGCCGTAGGCGTCGGCTTTGCCCACCGGCAGGTCGTCGACGATAACCTCGTCTCCGATGAGCCCGATGACGAGCGACGGCTGAAGCGTGTGGAGGAGCTGAATGGCGCCCGAGAGCGCTTCGACGTTGCGGGCGATGATCGGATGGCTCTTCGAGTAGAGCTGCATGGCGCGGAGCGTGGCGGTCAGCGCGCGGAGCAGTTCGTCGGCCAGTTGAAGCTTGGGTGCGGTCATGCGGCTCCTTTGCCGGCGCGGTGCCTGCTGCTGCTTTTCGCCGCGGTCAGATGGTCGCGGGCCGCCGATCGCACGCCGCGCGATCCGGCGGTGGCGGCTTCCTCGAGGACCTCGATCGCCTCGGTCGTGCCGATACGAGAGAGCGCCGCCGCCGCCGCATCCCGAAGCGCCCGGGTTCTCGCCGGCGCCCACCACTCGCCTTTGTTGTAGAGCACGTCTTTGAGCAGCGCGATGCCCTTCGGATCGCGCAGGGTCCCGAGGGCTTCGACGGTGCGCAGGTAGATCGGCCCCAGAGCACCGCGATGGCTGATGTGCCGCAGCAGATACGACAATAGCGGCGTGACCTGCTCGTCGCGCAGCGCGCCGAGCGCCTGCATCAACGTCTCGCGCGACCGCGTCGTGCCCTTGACGAGGGCCTGTCCCAGTTCGCGATAGGCGCGTTCGGTGCCGATCTTCGCAATGGCCCGCACCGCATCACCCTGGACCTGCGCCTCGTTGTCGTTGAGGAGCTCGGTGAGGTCGGGAAGGGCGTCGGTGCCGCCGAATTCGCGCAGCAGATACACGGCGGTCCGGCGCACGGCGGCGTTGGGCGATCCCTTCAGCCGCTCGACCTGCCGCCGCCCGATGGCGCCAAACGCGATGAGGATCTTCGTCAGCCGCTCGCGCGCCCGGCCGCGCTCCTCGCTCGCCAGCGCCTCGGCCAGCGGGCGAACGAGCACCTCGCCGAGCGACACACACATGCTCTTGACGCGATCGAACTGCGCCTCGTCTATCGTCGCCAGATGCGACGTGATGTGATGGAGCATGGGCCCGGCCACGAGCGTGTCGATGGCGATCATGGCGTGCTGCCGCCGTTCTTTGCCGCCGCCGGGTGCCGCCTGGCGCACGATGACGTTCAGCAGTTCCGCCGCGGCGTCGAAATCGCCGACGAGCAGCAGATCGTCGACGAGCGAGACCACCGGGGTCATCAACTCGCCCCAGAGCTCGTCGTCTTCCTCAATGCGCAGCAGATCGAGCAGCAGCGTCATGTCGAGCGCCCGCACAGCGTTCGTGGCAACCGTGCCAATCCAGGCGCTGAGCCGCTCGGGCGGATCGTCGCTGACCGCCTCGACCTGGATGGCCTGCGTCCGCGCGCCCGACAGCTCGCGGCTGTACGCGGCGGGTACGTACGAGGCGTCGGAATACGACGTCAGCAGCTTCTCCGCGACGTGGTTCCAGACCTGCTCGAACCCTTCGGTCTGGCCGAGCGGTGAGTCCGCCACTTCGTCTTTCGCCAGCTTGAGCAGCCGCTGGCGCTGGTCGTCTTCGCGCACCAGCGACTGGAACGCTTGCGCCAGCCGGTCGGTCGCCGATCCGTCGGCCATCACGTTGGTCGAGACGAACTTGGCGATCGTGCCGTCGGACATCCGGCCGACGACGGCCTGCATCAGCGTGGGCCCTTCGGCGCTTGCGGCGTCCTCTGTCAGCAGCCCCAACAGCATCTCGGGCGTCAGACTGCCCACGGCCGCGGCGGCGTTACGCAGCAGTGCGTCGACCTTCTCGGGCTGACTCTTCGTCACCGTATCGACGATGCCCCGGAGCATGCGGATGAGGGCGGCGGCCCTCGGGCCGACGCCGCCGCCCTTGGCGGCCGCGTGCTGGTCGAGCGTCGCCACGAGATGGGCGAGGCGGTCCGGTCCTTCGCTGCCAAGCAGTTCCTTGAGCTCGTCGTCGGAAAGCTCGAAGGTCTCGCCCTGGAGGCACCGGGCGATCAGCTCCTCCCACTTGAGGTCGCTCTCGCCGGCGCGTTCTTTCAAGACCTCGCTGTAGTCGATCTCGCGCAGCTCGATGTGCCGGCCTGCCATCGCGGCCCAGGCGCGTGCGATGCCGCCCTCGGCGCGGACGACGTCCGGCGCGCGCCCGAGCAGGGTGAGAAACCGGCGCCAGCCTTCCGTGTCGCCGCCGGTCTGAATCGTCAGCTCGCCGATCAGATGGTTGTGGAGGAGCGCCGCCAGCTCGGCGATGGCCGCATCGGGGCGGTCGGGCGCGCGATCCTCGACGAGCAGCCGGTCGGGCAGCACCCGGAGCGTGAGCGCCTGCGGCAGGTTGGCCGCCGAGGTGATCTGCGCGATGCGGCCGAGGGTGGCCGTGACCGCCGGGTGAGCCGGCGGATAGAGGACGACAGCGCGCGCGGCCGCTTTCATGGCGCGGGCAAACTCGGTCAGGCGCGCGGCCGCCTCGGGCGCGAGCGGAGGCGCGGGCTCGGCAGCCGGCTGGCTGGGCGACTGGGTAGTCGGAGAGGTGCCGTCGGCCATCCGGATGATTATGCGGTGGCCGGTGGCTGGTGGCTAGTGGCTGGGGACTAGCTGGTGACTAGCTGGTGACTAGTACGTAGTGTCCGGCTTTAGCCGGACCAAGTCCGCCTGAAGGCGGACACTACGTACTTCCGAGCCGCCAGTGACCAGCCACCAGTCACCGATCCGATATACTGCCCGCCTCGTGCGCGCGGTCGATATCATCCTGCACAAGCGAGACGGAGGGGCGCTCAGCCGCGAGGAGATCCGCTTCGTCGTTCAGGGCGCGACCGACAGCACGCTCCCCGACTATCAGACCTCGGCCCTCCTGATGGCCATCGTGCTGCGCGGGATGACGGCCGAGGAGACCACCTGGCTGACCGAGGCCATGGTCGATTCGGGCGTGCGGGTCGATCTGGGCGACGTGACCGGCCGAAAAGTCGACAAGCACAGCACGGGCGGTGTGGGCGACAAGACTTCGCTCGTCCTCGCGCCGCTTGCCGCCGCGTGCGGCGTGATGGTGCCGATGATGTCGGGGCGCGGGCTCGGCCATACGGGCGGGACGCTCGACAAGCTGGAGGCCATCCCGGGATTCCGGATCGGCCTGTCGATCGAGGAGATGAAAGCGACGCTCGCGCGCGTCGGCTGCGCGATGGTTGGCCAGACCGATCGGATCGCGCCGGCCGACAAGAAGCTCTACGCCTTGCGAGACGTCACCGGCACGGTCGAGAGCATTCCGCTCATCACCGCGTCGATCATGAGCAAGAAGATTGCCGAGGGCATCGACGCGCTCGTCCTCGACGTGAAGAGCGGGTCGGGGGCCTTCATGGCGACCGAGGCCGACGCGCGCCGGCTGGCCGGCTCGCTCGTCTCGATCGGCAACGCCTCAGGGGTCAAGACCGAAGCGATCGTGACATCGATGGAGGCGCCGCTCGGACGCGCCGTGGGCAACGCCCTCGAGGTTGTCGAATGCCTCGAGGTACTCAAGGGTCGAGGGCCGGGAGATGTGGTTGACGTGTCGGTCGAGTTGACCGCACGGATGCTCGTGTTGGGCGGCGTGGCGGCCGATCGCGCGGAGGGGGAGCGGCGGGCGCGCGGCGCGCTCGCCTCGGGTGCGGGCCTCGATCGGTTCCGGCAGATCATCGAAGCGCAGGGCGGCGACCCGCGCGTGGTGGACGAGTACGGCCGCCTGCCGTCGGCGCCGGACCGTTACGTCGTCAAGGCGCCGCGGACTGGCTACGTCACGACGATCGACGCGAGGCTCGTCGGGCAGGCATCGGTCGCGCTCGGCGCGGGACGCGACCGCGTCGACGACCGCATCGATCCGGCGGTCGGAATCGTGCTGGCCGCTCGTCCGGGCGATCGGGTGCGCGAGGGCGACGCCGTGCTTGAGTTGCACTATCGCGACCGCAGCCGCCTCGGAGCGGCGATCGCGCTGGTGGAGCGTTCGATCGGGATCGGTGAGGAGCGCCCGGTCCTTGGTCCGCTCATCCTTGGCCAGGTGGAATGACTGTTCACCACGAAGACACGAAGCGCACGTTATAACCTCTGCGTTGGTTGTGGCTCTTGAGTCACGGCGAGAAGAGCAGTGAGAAAGGTTCATCGGTGATCGCGAAGCTGCAACCCTTCGTCGGCATGGTCGTGATTCTGGGCCTCGCCTACGCCTTCTCGACCAATCGGCGGGCGATCGACGTCCGCACCGTGGTGTGGGGGCTGGTGCTGCAGTTTGTCTTCGCGCTCATCGTCCTCAACACCACGGCCGGCGCGGCGCTCTTCACGACCTTGGGCGATGGGTTCAACCGCCTGGTGAGCTTTGCCGGCGTCGGCGCGACGTTCGTGTTCGGCCCGCTGGCCGACACGACCGCCTGGGGGCGCATCACGAGCGTCCTCGGTCCCGGTGCGTCGGGCGTGCTCATCGCCTTCCAGGTGCTGCCGATCATCATCTTCGTGGCGGCGCTCATGGCCGTCCTGTATCACGTGGGCGTCATGCAGCTCATCGTGCGGTTCTTTGCCCTGCTCATGCACCGCGTGATGCGCGCGAGCGGTGCCGAGTCGCTCAACATCGCGGCGAGCGTGTTTCTGAGCATGACGGAGGCGCCGCTCACGATCCGCCCGTATCTGGCCCGCCTGACCGAGTCGGAGCTGATGACGATCATGACCTGCGGCATGGCGCATATCTCGGGCGGCATGATGGCGGCCTACACGATCTTTGGTGTCGAGGCGAAGTTTCTGCTGGCGGCGGTCATCATGACCGCGCCGGGGACTCTCGTCATCGCCAAGATGCTCGTGCCCGAAACGGGCATGCCACAGACGATGGGGACGGTGAAGCTCGAGACGGAGCGGACCGATGTGAACATCATCGACGCGGCCGCGCGGGGGACAGGCGAGGGTCTGATGCTGGCGCTCAACGTCGGTGCGATGCTCATCTCGTTTATCGCGCTCATCGCGCTCGTCAACGCCGTGCTCGGCCTTGCCGGCACGAGCCTCCAACAGATTTTTGGCTTCGTGCTCGCGCCCATTGCGTGGAGCATGGGCGTGCCGTGGCGCGACGCGCCGGCCATTGGCAACCTGCTCGGCACGCGCATGGTGCTCAACGAGTTCATCGCGTATTCGCAGCTGGGCCCGCTCAAGGAGATGCTCGATCCCCGGTCGTTCACGATTGCGACCTTCGCGCTGTGCGGTTTTGCCAACCTCGGCTCGATTGGCATTCAGATTGGCGGCATTGGCGCGCTCGTGCCGAATCGGCGCCACGATCTGGCGCGTCTCGGCCTGCGTGCGATGTTCGCCGGCTCGCTCGCGAATTTCATGACCGCGACGATTGCGGGCTTCTTGCTGTGAGCGACGTTAACCACGAAGACACGAGGGCTACGAAGACGAAGAGGATCAAACCACAGAGTCACCGGGACACAGAGGCGCTCGATCAAGGTGTCTTAGCTCCGTGACCCTGTGGCTCTGTGGTTTATAACCTCTGCGTTCTCCGCGTTCGCCGTGGTGGGGCTGTTGATAGATGGAGTATTTCGACCAGGTCAACGAAGCGGCTGACGCGATCAAGGCGCGCGTCCGCGAGGTGCCGTCGATTGGCGTGGTGCTCGGGTCGGGTCTCGGCGGCTTCGCCAGCCGCGTGAGCGACGCGGTCTCACTGTCGTACGACGGGCTGCCCCACTGGCCCGCCTCGCGCGTCGCCGGCCACGAGGGCCGTCTGGTGGTGGGAAGCGTACGTGGCCGCACGGTCGCCGTGCTGGCCGGCCGCAGCCACTTCTACGAGGGCCACGACCTGCGCGCGGTGACGTTCGCCGTTCGCGTCCTGGGCCTGCTCGGGACCAAGGTCCTCATGCTCACCAACGCGGCCGGCGGGATTAACACGGAATTGGCCCGCGGGGATCTGATGGTGGTCGACGATCACATCAACCTGATGGGAGGCAATCCACTCGTCGGGTCCAACGATGACCGCTTTGGCCCGCGTTTTCCCGATATGACAGACGTGTACTCGCCACGGCTGCGCACGATTGCCGATCGAGCGGCCCTCGATGCGAACGTGCCGCTCCGACATGGGGTCTACGCGGCGCTCACCGGCCCCAGTTACGAAACACCCGCCGAGATCCGATACCTAAGGGTAATTGGCGCCGACGCGGTCGGCATGTCCACGGTGCCCGAGGCCATCGTCGCGCGTCACATGGGAGTCGAGGTGCTCGCCGTCTCCTGTATCAGCAACATGGCCGCCGGCATCGAGCATCGGAAACTGGACCACACGGAGGTCGTCGAGACGACCAGGCGCGCTGGCAACAGACTCGCGGCGCTGCTGGAGGGGACGATTGGCCATCTCTGAGCGTGAACGCCTGTCGGTGGCGCTCGTTGACGTTGCCGAAGGCCGGGAAGCGGAGTTCGTCGCGCTCCTGGGCGAGTTCGAGGTGCTCCTGGCCCGCCAGAAGTACGGCCGCTCTGAGACGTTTCGGGACGAGGGACGGCCGCGCCGGTTTTACGCCCTGTGGTACTGGACGGATGCCGCGGCGGCCGCGGCGTGCCACGCGGATCCGGCCGTACAAGCGCTGACACGGAAGCTGTATCGGATCGCCCGCGTCATTCACGTCGTCAATGGCGCGAGGTCAGGGCCCCCCGATGGTCTGCTGCTCGTCGACGAGCGCCGCGGGCGCGCGGAAGCGGATCGCCGCACCGGCTTCGATCGCCGCCGCCGTGACGTCGGGCGCGCGGAAGGCGAGCGCCGGGCCGGTCGCGATCGTCGACTTGGGCCGACGCGCCTGCGAGACCGTCCAGGCGAGGTCGACCTGGTGGCCGCCGCCCGCCGGGCGCGCGAGCACGCCGACGCCGCCTTCTCACACTTCAAGGTCGGCGCCGCGCTCGAGGCTGTCGATGGCACCGTGATCGCGGGTTGCAATATCGAGAACGCGTCGTTCGGCCTCACGGTCTGCGCCGAGCGCGTCGCGATGTTCAAGGCGCTCTCCGAAGGCCACCGCGCCTTCACGCGCATCGCGATTGTGGCCGACACCGAGGCGCCCACGCCGCCCTGCGGCGCGTGCCGCCAGATCCTCTGGGAATTCGGCGGCAACCTCGAGGTGCTTCTCGCCAACCTCACCAAGCCCACCGGCACGCATCGGCTGAAGGATCTTCTGCCGCTGCCCTTCGATGCGCGGCTGCTCTAACCGCCTGCCGTAGTGTCAATGCCTTTCGGAAATTCGGTGACGTGAGAATCCGCTTGTACATTTCGCGAGAAGTCGGTACGTACGCTGGGCATGACACGCCCTTCCAGACGCCGCTCGGCGGATGGCGCCCGTGCGCCGAATTCTCTCAGAGCCTCGGCAGTACCCGTGGGGTTTCTCGACGCGTGGGGCCAACTCGTGCGCGGCTGGGAGCTGCCCCCCCTGCCGACTCGTCGGGGGCGCAAGCCTCGGGTCCCGGTGACCGATCTGCTGGCGGGCCTGACGTTTCATGTGCTGAGCGGGGCGGGCACGCTGGCCGAGCATTTTGGCCAATTGTTCGATCAACCGCTGGCCGACAGTTCGTGGGCCGATCGGCGCGGTCGCCTGCCGTGGGAGGTCTTTGCCGACTTGATGCGCCGCGTGCTGCGTCCGCGCGCCACGCAAGCCGAGCACCGCGAGGCCTTCTGGCGGGGATGGCGGCTCGTGGCGCTCGATGGGACGCAATTCAGTCTGATCAACACGCCGCAGGTTGCCGCCGCGATCGACAAAGCCCGTACCCGTCGCGGCCGGGCGGCCTTCGCCAAGATCACGAGTGTCGTGCTGTTGGAACTGGGCCTGCACAATCCGCTGGCCGCCGCGATCGGCCGCCAGGGCGAGTCGGAGTGGGCGTTGGGCCAAGGCCTGTTGGCGCAGTTGCCCCGGCGCGCGTTGCTGCTGGCCGACCGTTTGTATGGCGTCGTCGCATTTGCGCGCTTGGCGCAGGCCGCGTGCCGGCGCGTCGGCAGTCACTTCTTGCTGCGCGCCTCCCGCAGCGTCAAACCCCGTCTGATCAAATCGCTCCGCGATGGCACGCGACTCGTCGGACTCCCCGTACGGCAGCCGAACAATCCGAACCGCGTGATCGATTGGATCGAGGTGCGCGAGATTCGCGTCCGCGTCGGGCGGCCGGGCCACCGCGCGTCCGAGCTGCGGCTGTGGACCAGCTTGGTCGACCCCGCCGTGGCGCCTGCCCTGGAACTCGCGCGAGTGTATGCCAGCCGATGGGAGCACGAACTCTATTTTCGGGATCTCAAGCGCCAACTGCGCAAAACCGAACTGTTACAGAGTCATACGGTCGAGACTGGCGCGCAAGAAATCGCGGCCGTCGTCATCGCCAGCGCCTTGCTGGCGACGGAGCGTGCGCGGGCCGCGGCCGGGCAGGTGCCCGTCTTGCGCGTGAGCTTCCCGAAACTCCTCGATTGGGTGCGCGCGTCGTGGCTCACGCTGACGCAATTCGACGATGTGCTGACCGGTCGCCAGATGCAGACCTTTCTGCGCCGGGTCTACACGCAGATGGGACAGTGCGTTACCGCCGAACGGCGACCGCGCAGCTATCCCCGGGCGGTCCGCCAGCCGATTCGGCGCTGGCCACGCCTGCTGCACAACGCGTCGATCACCGGTCCGTGGCACTTTGAAATCCTGTGACCTCAGGCCACGCGGAATTTCCGAAAGGCATTGGCCGTAGTGTCCGGCTTCAGCCCGACGCCACATTCCGTCGCAGTGTAGGTCGTAGTGTCCGTCGTAGTGTCCGGCTTTAGCCGGACCCTGCATTGTGCAAGAATCGCTTCATGCTTCCGACCATCGCCCGCGAAGCCGACGCCATCGTGATGATCGATCAGCGGAAACTCCCCGCTGAAGAGGTCTACGTTCGTTGTTGCACCGCGGCCGAAGTCGCCCGCGCGATCAAGACGATGGTTATTCGCGGGGCGCCGGCGATTGGCGTGGCGGCGGCCATGGGCATCGCCTTGGGCATGCGGAACAGCAAGGCGACCGGGACGCAGAAGTTCGCGGCCGAGTTCGCCAAGGCCTGCGACCTGATGGCCGGCACCAGGCCGACCGCCGTCAATTTGTTCTGGGCGATCGATCGGATGAAGCGGGCCCTCGCGGCTGCCGTGCAGGCCGGCGAGTCGGTGGAGCAGGTCAAGGATCGCCTCGATCGCGAAGCGCAGGCGATTCACGACGAGGATGTGGCGAGCTGTCGGGCGATGGGCGCGTTTGGCGCCGAGGTCGTGCCCGTGGACGCGCGCATTCTGACACACTGCAACGCCGGGGCGCTCGCGACGGCCGGCTACGGCACGGCCCTCGGCGTCATCCGCGGCGCTGTCGAGCAGGGGAAGCGTGTGGTGGTATTCGCCGACGAGACGAGGCCGTTGCTGCAGGGCGCCCGCCTGACGGCGTGGGAGCTCGTCAAGGACGGCATTCAGACGACCGTCATCACCGACAACATGGCCGGGGCCCTGATGCGCCAGGGCGGCGTCAACTTCGTCGTTGTCGGCGCCGATCGGATTGCCCGTAACGGCGACACGGCCAACAAGATCGGCACGTACGGCGTGGCGGTGCTCGCCCGCGAGCACAAGATCCCGTTTTACGTCGCAGCCCCGCTCTCGACGATCGATCTCAACACCCCGGATGGTTCGAGGATTCCAATCGAAGAGCGAAGCGCAAAGGAAGTGACGCACGTCGGCGGCGCGCAGCTCGCGCCACCGGGCGCGCTCGTCTGGAACCCAGCGTTCGACATCACCCCGCATCACCTCATCACCGGCATCATCACCGAGCGCGGCATCTGTCGTCCGCCGTACATCGAATCGCTGGCCCGCGCGTTCGAGGATGAAAAGCGCTACCACGGAGTTCACGGATGACGAGCGGAGGTCACGGATACTTTAGTTGTGCTCTCTGTGTCCTCGGTTCGGTTCCGTGTCCTCCGTGGTAGTGCTCTTTGGGCAGCAACCATGCTGATTCTCGGCATCGAGACCTCCTGCGACGAAACATCGGCCGCCGTCGTCGAAGAAACCGGCGACGCGGCGCGTCCGTGGGCCATCCGGTCCAACGTGATTGCCTCGCAGGTGTCCATCCATCGCGAATGGGGCGGCGTCGTCCCCGAGCTGGCCTCGCGCCAGCACATCCGCGACATCTGCGGCGTCGTCGAGCGCGCGTGTGACGAAGCGAAGGCGACGTGGCGCGATCTGGGCGCGGTCGCCGTGACCCAGGGCCCGGGGCTCGTGGGATCGCTCTTGGTCGGCGTCGCGTTTGCGAAGGCCGCCGCGGCGGCTGCCGGCCTTCCGCTGGTGGCCGTGCATCACCTGGCCGGGCACATCGAGTCGCTCGTGCTGGAAAACGGCGAGATGCCGTTGCCGGCCATCGTGCTCGTCGTGTCCGGCGGCCATACGAGCCTGTATCTGGTCGATCGTCCGGGCCACTACGAACTGCTGAGCCGCACGCGAGACGATGCGGCGGGTGAGGCGTACGACAAGGTGGCGAAGTTGCTGGGGCTCGGGTATCCGGGCGGGCCGATCGTCGATCGTCTGGCGCAGAGCGGTAACGATCGCGCCATTGCGCTGCCGACGACGCGGTTGACGCATGCCGATCGAAACGCGCCCGAGCTCAAGGGCGATCTCGATTTCAGTTTCAGCGGCTTGAAGACCGCCGTGCTGCGCCATGTGCGCGAGCGCGAGAAGGCCCTCAGTTCCAGCCAGGAGTCACGGCCGCCTTTTTCGGGGCAGGAGGTCGCCGACATCTGTGCGACCTTCCAGCGCGTGGTGGTCACGGTGCTCATCGAACGGTTGTTTGACGCGGCGCGGCGCTTTCAAGCCAAGAGCGTTGGGATTGCCGGCGGCGTGTCGGCCAACAGTCGGCTGCGTGCTGAGCTGCTCGGTCGTGGCGAGCGCCGCGAGGTTCCGACGTTCCTGCCGAGCCTCCAGCTTTCGACCGACAACGCCGCGATGATCGCCGCCGCGGGTCTCAGGAAGTTTCGCGCGGGTGTCATCGCGCCACCGGATCTCAATGCTGACGCGGCGCTCGTTCTGTAAGGACTCTGTCAGGCGTCGGTGCGTCGGTTCATGTACGCACCTACGAACCTTAGAACCTACGCACCGACAATGATCGTCTTCACCGACTACCTCTGGTTCAACACCAAGAAGCACCAGGAGTTCATCCGCATTACCGACGACATCGCCGCGATCGTGAGGAAGAGCGGCGTCAAGGAAGGGACCGTGCTCGTCTCGGCCATGCACATCACGGCCGGCGTGTACGTGAACGACTGGGAGAACGGGCTCATCCACGACTTTCAGGAATGGGTCGAGAAGCTCGCGCCCGCGGGCCTGAACTACCGGCACCATCAGACCGGTGAGGACAACGGGGACGCGCACTTGAAGCGCACGATCATGGGCCACCAAGTCACTCTGCCGATCACCGACGGCAAGCTGGATCTCGGTCCGTGGGAGCAGGTCTTTTACGCCGAGTTCGACGGCCAACGGAAGAAGCGAGTCGTCGTCAAAGTGATGGGGATCTAGAAATTGCAGAATGGCAGGATTGCGGGATTGAAAGACCCCAGAACCTTTCCGGCGCGGCCGATTGTCGGCGTGGGCGCGGTGATCTTCGACGGCGACCGCGTGCTGCTCGTGAAGCGCGCGCACGAGCCGCTCAAAGGCGACTGGAGCCTGCCCGGGGGCGCAGTGGACGTGGGCGAGACGCTCGAGCAGGCGGTCGCCCGCGAGGTTAAGGAAGAGACGGGCCTTGACGTTGAGGTTGGTCCAGTCGTCGAGGTCCTCGATCGAATCCACCGCGACGCGTCCGGTCGCGTCGAGTACCACTTCGTGATCGTCGACTACCTCTGCCGCGTCGTCGGCGGACGGGTGGTCGCCGGGTCGGATGCTGATGAGGTTCGATGGGTCGACCGCAACAATCTCGCGAGCTGCAACGTTGCCGACCCCGTCGCCCGCGTCATTCAGAAAGCGGCCGCGCTGTCGGACCTGTGTTGAGACCGGTTTCATAACCGGAACGGGGCCCGTCGCCGAACAGCCCCACCGGGTGCTCGACCGAAAAACAGCCTGTCACGGGACGCGGCCTCCGCGCCCGGCGGGGCGCCCCGTTCGGCGCCACCCGCGAGGTTATGAAACCGCTTCTACTATTTCTTCGCTGACGTCTTCTCGGACAGCACCCACATGTCGGGATCGAGGCCCACGGACTCCGGTAGAGGATGCCGGAGTAGACGGCAAACCCCTCGCTCAGCCACTGGTCGCGATACGAGCGCCAGCCGACGACATTTCCCCACCATTGATGGCTGGCTTCGTGAGAGAGGAAGCGATAGGTGTTCTTGGTGGCACTGTCGATGTTCGGAACAACGAGCATCGACGCGAAACTCTGTCCGAACCCAAAGGGATGAAACGCCGCCCGGAGGATCGGATAGGGATAGGCGCCGAACAGCAGGCGGCTCGCGGGATTCGCGCCTGTTTCCTTCACCATCCGCGTCCCGAACTGTGCCGCCAGCTCCTGGAGCGCGCGCGGGGCCGCCGGCCCGCCCCGCTGTGCGGCGCCGATGAGATCGGCAGAATCATCGGTGAAGCGCAGCACGGCCGTCGTGAAGTCTGACTCGAAGGACTCGGTGTTCAGCAGCCGCTGCAGATTCTGACGTTCAAACAGGCTGGGCGGGGGCTCGGCACGGAATCGGCCCTGGCCGACGAAGACGGCGCCGGTGACTCTTCCGAGGACGGGTGTCGTGAAGTGGAACGTTCCCGTGAAGGTCATCTCGGCGCGGTCGCGCGTGAGCCGCAGGTTGGACACGGTCGCGCTACCGCCGTCAAGCAGGAACGCGCGCAGCGCCTCGTACGCCGCCATCGTGTCGGCGGTCGAGGCCGTCTGCGCCCGCGCGGGGGCGGCAAGTGAAGCGAGGATCCCGAGGAGAACGAAGACCCTGATGGGCTTGGTCACAGTTCCTCCTTACCCTGTCCTTCGCCGGACGGCATCCACCGCTTCTTTCCCCTTCGCCTTCATCTTTTCCAGGAGCCGGTGCGCCCAGACGTACTCGGTGGCGAGGATCGCGAGCGCCGCCATGATCGTCAGGATGCCCTGACCCGGCAGCACGAGCATCGCGATGCCGGCGACGAGCAGCGTGAAGCCGACGACGATCTTGATGAGGCGCTTGGCGCGTTGCAGGGGGGTCAGCATTGAGACACGGTCCGGCTGAAGCCGGACACTACGACTGGAAACGACATCGCTATTTAGGCCTCCAGAGAAAGTATACGGGCACACCGAGCAGCACGATGACGAGCCCGGGCCACGTCGTCGCCGTCCGGTACACGAAGAGCACCAGCAGGATCGTCGAGGCGCCGACGATGTACAGCGCCGGGACGGCGGGATAGCCCAACGCGCGGTACGGACGCTCGGCGTCGGGCTGCGTGCGGCGCAGGCGGAAGAGCCCCGCGATGGTGAGGACATAGAAGATGAGCGCCGCGGAGATGACGTAGTCCAGCAGGTTGCTGTAAAGGTTGCCGTACGTGCGCGTGGCCGGGTCGTAGGTTCGCGGCAGCACGAGAAACGCCGCCCACAGCCCTTCGAGCGCCAGCCCCCACCCGGGCACTTTCGCGTCGTTCAACCGGCCGGCCGCTCGAAAGAAGAGCCCATCGCGCGCCATCGCGTAGGAAGCGCGGGCGCCGGCTAGGATGAGTCCGTTGTTGCAGCCGAAGGTCGAGATCATGATCCCGACGGCCATCAGCGTCGCCCCAAGGCCCGGGAAGACGGCATCGAGCGTCGCGGTGGCGACGCGATCGGAGGGCGCGTGCTGCACCTGGTCGAAGGGCAGCGTCACCAGATAGGCGATGTTGGCCAACAGATACAGGCCGATCACCGTACAGGTGCCGAGTGCGAGCGACAGCGGAATGTTCCGGTGCGGCTCTTTCACCTCGCCGGCCGTAAACGTGATGTTGTTCCACGCGTCGGCCGAAAAAAGCGATCCGGTCTGCGACACGCAGAGCGCGACGAAGAGGCCGAAGGAGGTCGCCGCCGTCAGGCCGGGCACGATGTCGACGTTGCCGCGAGGTGTCCACAGGTCTCCGAAATTGCCGGCCACCGCACCCGAGTTCCAGCCGAGGACGACACCGGCCAGAATCAGTCCGATCACGGCTCCGGTCTTGGCCGTCGTGAAGATGTTCTGGATGATGCGTCCCCACTCGAGACCGCGCGTGTTGGTCCACGTCAGAAGCGCAATGAGCGCGATGCCGACGAGCTGCGTCGTTGAGAGCGACAGCGCGTAGCCGGTCGAGAAATGAATCGGCGAGACGAGGTACCGATCCTCGGCGATCCACGGGACGAGCACGCCGAAGTATCGTGCGAAGCCCACCGCGACCGCCGCGATCGTACCGGTCTGAATCACGAGCAGCAGCGTCCACCCATACAGGAAGCCCCAAAGCGGCGAAAACGCCTCCCGCAGGTAGACGTACTGGCCGCCCGCGCGAGGCATCATGGCGGCGAGCTCGCCGTACGAGAGCGCGCCCACGACGGTCAGCAGGCCCGTGAGCGCCCAGGCGGCCAAGAGCCACCCTGGGCTGCCGAGCGTCCGCGACATGTCGGCCGACACAATGAAGATGCCCGAGCCAATCATCGATCCCACGACGACCATCGTCGAATCGTAGAGGCCGAGGCCGCGGCGAAATTCAGTGTCGAGCGCGGTGGCCCCAGTGGAGAATGCGGCGCGTGCGGCTTCTGCCGTCGGGTTGGTCATCAGCGGCTCCTGCATTAGAAGCAGGTTTCGAAATAAGTCTCAAGCCTACAGTCTGAAGTCTGGCACACTTGACACCTCAAACCTGAGACTGGCCGCAAGGCGGGCGCGGCGAACATCGCTCGCCATGCCCGCGTATATCGATCTACATGTCTGACGTCTCTCTCTCGCCCGTTGTCACGCTCGAAGATGTGTCGGTGGCGTACGGCCGCCACCCGGCGCTCCGCAGCGTGACCACGTCGTTCGCGGTTGGCGCTGTGGGCCTGCTCGGGCCGAACGGTGCGGGTAAGAGCACGATGCTCAAGGCGCTTCTTGGCTTCCTTGTCCCCCAGCGCGGCCGGATGCGCGTGCTCGGACTGGACGTGGCCGCCTCGCCGCTCGAGATTCGCGCGCGCATTGGCTATATGCCGGAGAGCGACGCGCATATTCCGGGGATGAATGCCGTCTCGTTTGTCGCCTACTGCGGCGAGCTGGCCGGTCTGCCGCGCGTCGACGCGATGCAGCGCGCCCACGAGGTCTTGTACTACGTCGGGCTGGGCGAGGCGCGGTACCGCAACGTCGAGACCTACTCGGCCGGCATGAAGCAGCGCATCAAGCTGGCCCAGGCGCTCGTGCACGATCCGGACCTGCTCTTTCTCGACGAGCCGACCAACGGCATGGATCCCAAGGGACGCGACGAGATGCTCGATCTCATCCGCGATCTGGGACACAACAAGGGCATGAACCTGGTGTTGTCGTCGCACCTGCTGCCCGACGTCGAATTCGCCTGCGACCACGTCGTGGTCATGGACAAGGGTTCGGTCGTGGCGGCCGGACCGATTGCCGCCCTCAAGCAGCCGCGCGGCCAGGTGTTCGAATTGCGCGTCAAGATCGCGGTCGGCGAGCTTGACGGCTTCCTCGACCGGCTGCGCGCGGCCGGCATCGAGTGTTACGCAACCGACGACGACGTGATGCGAGCGCTCGTGCCGGGCGAGGGAGGTGCGCGCGATCTGTTCGCCTTCGCCGCCGCCGAGCACGTGCAAGTGCGTCACTTGCGGCCGAGTGTGCCGACGCTCGAAGACGTGTTCGCGAAGGCGGTGGGAGAGAAATGATGGGGTTCTAAAGGTACTAGAGGTTCCTAGCACCTTTAGCACCCCTAGAACCTTGAACCTTTTTTATGCCAATCCACGATCAGGGTTATCGCCGTTACGGCGGCGCACGAGGCAGGCGCGGCCATGGGTGGGCGGTCATCGCGGCGGCCGGCCTCCGGACGTTTTTCGCACGGCGCATCTTCCTGGGGCTGCTGCTGATGGCGTGGCTCCCGGCCATCGTCCGCGCCGTCCAGTTCTATGCCGTCGCCAATTTTCCACAGGCCTCGGTGCTGGCGCCGACGCCGGACACCTTCCGTCAGTTTCTCGATCAGCAGACGAATTTTGTGTTCTTCATGACCGTGTACGCCGGCGCCGGTCTGATCGCGAACGATCGCCGCGCCAACGCCCTGCAGATCTATCTCTCGAAACCGCTGACGCGATCCGACTACGTGTTCGGGAAGCTCGCCATCCTGACAACGTGCCTGCTGATGGTGACGTGGGTGCCGGCCATGGCGCTCCTTGCCCTGCAGGCGGCCTTCGCCGGCAACGTCACGTTCCTCCGGGGCCACATCTACCTGATTCCGGCCATCACCGTTTTCTCCACCCTTCAGGTGGTGACCGTGTCGGCCGCGATGCTGGCGCTGTCGTCGCTCTCGAAGAGCAGCCGCTATGTGGCTCTCCTGTACGCGGCGCTTGTCTTCTTCAGCGTGGCGCTCTTTGGCGTGCTCCGGTTCGTGACCCGCGACACGAGCCTCTCGTGGATCTCGCTGCCGAACGACTTGGCACAGCTCGGCGACGCCATCTTCCGCGTGCCGCTGCGCTTTGCGACGCCGTGGCCCGTGGCGCTCATGATGATCGTCGCGCTCCTTGTCGCCTCGGGGTTGGTGCTCGAGCGCAGGGTGCGCGGTGTGGAGGTGGTCGGGTGAGTGCGCCGGTCATCGCTGCCGAGCATCTGTCGAAGTGGTACGGACAGGTCATCGGCCTCAACGACGTTACGCTGGCCGTGCCATCCGGCGTCACGGGACTGCTTGGCCCCAACGGCGCCGGCAAGTCCACGCTGATGAAGCTCGTCACCGGGCAGCTCAAGCCGAGCAAAGGGTCGCTCACCGTGCTGGGCGAGCCGATCTGGAGAAATCCGGCGCTTTTCTTCCGCATCGGGTTCTGTCCCGAGCAGGACGCCTTCTACGACCGGATGAGCGGGCTGGAGTGGGTGGCCTCGCTCGTGCGACTGCACGGCTTCGCCGACGATGAGGCGCTCGTGCTGGCCCGCCGCGCGCTCGACCAGGTGGAGCTGGCCGATGCGGCCGGCAAGAAGATTGGCGCCTACAGCAAAGGCATGCGCCAGCGCGTGAAGATGGCTCAGGCGATTGCGCACGATCCGGAGCTCTTGATCCTCGACGAGCCGCTCTCGGGCATGGACCCGATCGCGCGCCGCAAGACCATCCGCATGATCAAGGACTGGGGGCGCGAGGGCAAGAGCGTCGTCGTGTCGAGCCATATCCTTCACGAAATCGAAGCGATGACCTCCGACATCCTGCTCATCAATCACGGCCGCATACTGGCCGAGGGGAACGTCCACCAGATTCGCGACCTCATCGACGAACACCCGCACACCGTCTCTATCAGGGCCGATCAAACGCGCGCCCTGGCGAGAGAGTTCTTGGCCTTTGACCACGTGCTCAGCCTGAAGTTCGAGGGCGAATCGGTGGTCGTCGAGACCGGGCGTCCCGATGTGTTTTACACGCGGCTGACCGAGCTGGCGGCCTCTGGCGAGCTCGGCGCCATCCACGAGGTCACGTCGCCCGACGATAACCTGCAGGCCGTCTTCGAGTACTTGGTGAAGCCATGATCCCGCCCTCTGTTGCTCCTCCGACACGGCGCGCGCCGACGCTGGCGGCCTCGACCTTACGCGTGTTCGATCTCTCGCTGGGACAGATGCTGTGGTCGCGGCGCTCGGCGTTTCTCGCCGTCTTGCTCGGCGGCCCGGTGCTCGTCGCGGCGGCGCTTCGCCTGGCGTCGATCTCGTACGGGTGGGGGTTCAGGTTTCGCAGCCAGCAGGTGGCGGGCGATGCCGTGTTCGGGATGATGATCTGGCTCCTCTACGTCCGGTTCATCATTCCAGTCCTTGGCGTGTTCTATGGAACATCGCTTGTCGCCGACGAAGTCGAGGACAAGACGATTACGTACTTGTTCACGCGGCCGATGCCGAGAAGCGCGGTGCTCCTTGGCAAGTTCCTCGCGTACCTTGTGTGCACCTTGCTCCTCGTGCTGCCGTCGGTGATGCTCGTGTTCTTTCTCGTCGTGCCGACCGGAGGCGGCTCGATCGCCGAGACGTTTCCGTCTCTCGTCGTCGATCTCGGCATGCTGGCCGTGGGACTGACCGCTTACGGCGCGGTGTTCGCCATGGTTGGAACCTATCTGAAGCGGCCGCTCGTCATCGGCCTGGCCTTTGCTCTGGGGTGGGAGCCGGCGGCGCTCCTCATACCGGGGTACTTGAAGCAGCTGACCGTCGCCCACTATCTGCAGGGGCTCGTGACCCACGAGATGCCGCAGGATTCGCCCATCGCCATCCTGCTGCAGGTGGTCCGTGAGGTGCCGTCGGTGGCGACGAGTCTCACGGCGCTCTCCGTCATCATCGTCGTCACGCTGTGGCTGGCTGCCTGGGCGGTCGAACGGCGCGAGTACGTCTTAGAGCAGTAGACGCCGGACCCAAAAGGGTCCGGCCTACGTACGTAGGGCGGGTCCGTTGGACTTAGAGCAGTAGTGTCCGGCTTCAGCCGGACCGATAGGGAACACACCCCGCGCGTTTCCGTATAAGCTCTTTGTAGTTGTGTCACTGACCGCCAGAACCCGCCATTTCGTTGTCGCTTCGCTGCTCGTACTGCTGGCCGGCATCGGCGCCGGCCTCGCGGCGTACTACATGCGGGTGCCGCTCGGTGTGTTTCAGAGCGGCGAGCCCCAGGACCTGCGGTACGTTCCGGAGGACGCGGCGCTCGTCGCGTACGCCAATGTGCACGACGTGATGGCCTCGGAGATCCGGCAGCGGATTCGCCGAGCGGTGCCAATGCCCGAGAACGGGCAGCGCCAGTTTCAGAACGAGACCGGCATCAACATCGAGACCGACATCGATCGAGTGCTCGCCTATCTCGGACCTGCGAGCGCTGGCGGCTCCGGTGCCAATGCCGATGCGAGGCCGAGCGGCGGACTGGTGCTGGCCCGTGGGCGGTTCGACGAAGTGAAGATCGAGACGCTCATGCGGGACCATGGTGCGAGCGTCGAGGAGTACAACGGCATCCGGCTGATCGCCAATCCGGCTGCCGCCGGCCCGATGGGTGACGGCTTCGCGCTGGCGTTCATCGAGCCCGGGCTCGCGGCGGTCGGCAGCACGCCGATGGTGCGGGCGGTCATCGACCGGATGACGGGCGGGAGCAACGTGACGGCCAACGAGGAGCTGATGAGTCAGATCCGCGCGCTCGATGACGGCACCGCCTGGGCCGTCGGCCGCTTCGATGAGCTGGGCGCGAATGCCAGACTGCCGCAGCAGATCGCGAGTCAGATCCCGCCGATTACCTGGTTCTCCCTGAGCAGTCGCATCGGCACCGACCTGCGCGGCACGGTGCGCGCCGACACCCGCGACGAGGCGGCCGCCGCCAACCTCCGCGACGTCGTGCGGGGCTTTGTTGCTCTGGCCAAGCTTCAGGCAGGCAGCCGGCCGGAATTCCAGGCCGTCGTCCAGTCGCTCGAGCTTGGTGGCAGCGATAAGACGGTCACCCTGTCGTTCTCGGTTTCCGGCGAAGTGTTCGACGCCATCGGCGCGGCCGCGCGCCCACCGCAGCGTTGACGGGTGGCTGGCTTATGGCTCAGGGCTCGGGCCCTGAGCCTTGAGCCCTGGGCCGTAAGCCGCTACACTTCTCGCGAGCAGTGACCAGCCTGGTGTTCTTCTACGGGACGCTGATGACCGGCTTCAAGCGGCGTGGGCGGTCGCGCATCGAGGCGAAACTCGCACCGCAGGGCCGCGGCTCGATTCCGGCGGCGCTGTTCGACCTCGGCATCTATCCCGCCGCAGTACCCGCTTCAGACAGCTGCGTCTGGGGGGAAGTGCATCGCATGCTGGATCCGGACGGTGTGCTCGCTGCGCTCGACGAGATTGAAGGCGTTCGCCCCGGCGAGCCGGACGCCAGCTTGTACACCCGCGCCGAGGTGCCGGTCACCTTCGATAACGGGCACACCGACACCGCCTGGGTGTACTTCTACAACGCCCCGCTCGGCCGAGCGCAGCGGATTGAGTCGGGCGACTACCTGGAGCACTTGAAGGTGAAGTGAAATTGCAGCTTCAATTCTGCAATCCTGCCATCCTGAAATCCTGCCATTCAGAGTCGGATTCAGATTCGTCCTCGGTCGTGAAGGTGACGACGGGGATGTCGCGCGTCTCCTTGTCGAGCTTCAGCATCGAGAGCACCTGGAAGCCCTGCACATTCTCGACACGCATGCAGAGGATGACGAGATTCGGCTGGATGCGCTTGATCTCCGAGTACGCGTGGGCGCTCGATTCAAGGAACACGAGGTTGTAACGCCCCGGATTGAGCACCGTCTCGACCATCGCGAGTATCGCCTGGCTGCCGTTGACGACCACGACTTGCTGTGTCGCCGACCTCCGAGCCGCGATGGGCTGGAGGGTGGTGCGAGTCGCCGCGGTGCGTGTTCGCATGGCAGTCCGCCTCCCCTGGACGATTGTGACTCGTCGTATCTTCAGGAATCGTGCCACGTCAGGCGCTGCACATTCTCGGGATTTCCAACCGTTTAGGCGACCAGTGCGAAACCGTGTGTCATGTTGACCACGGAGGGTGCCAATTGTCGGCACACCCGCCGACTACCTCACGCGTACTGACTGGCTGGAAGCGTCGTTGGTTTCTGACGGATCCACGTAGACCGACTCTATGTGGGGGACGGTCTTAAGACCGTCCCCTACTGGATCTTCTCGTCTGTGGTGATCTGGAACCGGCGCAAGCGCGTGTACGTTGCCCGTCCCTTGATCTCGAGCGTGCCGTTTCTCGTCCCCACCGACTCGCGCATCTCGGTCGGTACGAAAAAACCGAGCGTGGCGTTCAGTTCGTAGGTGACGGTCACGTCGGCGTGGACGGCTTCGTTCTCCGCGACGAGCTCGCTCATCAAGACGCGACCAGAGACCGGCTCGATCCGGAACCGGCCGCGCACCGGCAGATCGCGGCCTCCGGTGGTGCGAATCAGCGTGTCCGGCTGGACCTCGCGGTACTCGATCTCCCACGGCTGTCCGGTTCGGCCGGTCCCTTCGAGGGTGAAGGCGAATCGTGGCTGGTGCTCCGGATGAAGGAACATCAAGGCGAGCACCGGGACGTTGAGGTCGCGCGAAATGTTGCCGAGGTTGTAGCGCGCGCTGTCTTCCCTGATCTCCTGCAGCTGCTCGGTTGCGGACGGCGCCGGGTGGAGAAACAGCGTCGCCAGCCTGTCGTCGCGATCGCGCACGGGCTTGCCGTCCACTTCGAACACGTCGCGAAACTGAATGTACCGGTCGGCGCCTTCGGGGCGCACGAGCAGGACGTCCGATTTCAGTTCCCGATGCTCCCGCGTGGTCTGAATCCCTGGCCCCCTCGCCGGAAGACCTCCGCCCAGGCGCGTTAGGTCCTGAATGTAGTGCTCTTCGACGACGGTGCCGGATATATTGCGCTCGAGCTGAAGCACGTACGCGCCCGCCCGCGCGAGCACATCGGCGAGCGTGGGTGACTGTGCGGCGGGGCGTATCCCTGCGGCTGCCGCGAGCAGGATCGCGACACGCCAAGCGGTTCGTCGGCGTACAGGCATGACAGCGCTACCATCCTGCCTGCCGGCCTGCTCGCGGTCAAGGATGATCTGTCGGCCGAGGCCGAGAGTCTACGCCAGAGAGAATGATGTGCAGATATACAATATGCCGATGCAGGACTTAATCAGACAGCTGCTGGCGGAAATCGGCGAGGATCCGAGCCGCGACGGCCTGCTCGACACGCCCAAGCGCGTCGAGAAGGCGTACCGCTTTCTGACGAGCGGATATGACGCGGACATCGATCAGGTGCTCAACGGCGCCTTGTTCGCCGTCGATTATAGCGAGATGGTGATCGTCAAGGACATCGACTTCTACAGCCTCTGCGAGCACCATCTGCTGCCGTTTTTCGGTAAGTGCCACGTCGCCTATATTCAAAGAGACCGCGTCATCGGCCTGAGCAAGATTCCGCGACTGGTCGATGTGTTCAGCCGCCGGCTGCAGGTGCAGGAGCGGCTCACCAATCAGATCGCTGAAACCATCCAGGCCAAGATCGTGCCCCTTGGAGTGGCGGTGGTCATGGAAGCCACGCACCTGTGCATGTCGATGCGGGGAGTCGAGAAGCAGAATTCGTTTGCCGTCACGAGCGCCATGCTCGGCGCGTTCCGCACCGCGTCCCGTACGCGGATGGAATTTCTCGAGCTCATCAAGCTCCGCAGCGCCACGCCCGTCCTTGGACGTGGCACGCCGGCCGGTCTGGCGTGCGTGGGTGAAGACTGAACCGTACTATACTTGATCGCAATGCGGCGTCTATTGACTCTCGGCTTGGTGGCCGTTCTTGTGGTATCGGTATCCGCGCAGACGCGACGGCCGGCTCAACGTGGGTCGGCGCCGGCTCCTGCCGCTCCGGCGCCGCCGCCAGCGCCCGAGGTCATTGCCCCTGAGGTCACCTGTCCGACGCCGCTTGGCGTCGGCGTCAAGACGCAACTGGCCTTCTGCGACGTGATGACTGGCCGCGATCCCGCCCAAGGCATCATCGTCAAGCTCCCGCCTCACGACGGCTCGGTGACGCTGACCTTCGATCTCCACAACCGCCACACGTACTCCGAAGAGCAGGTGAGGGCGCGCCGCGCCTTTGCCCGATACACCGCCACCATCGGCGTGTTGACGATGGACAACACGCTCATCAGCCGGGCCGTGGTGCAGAACGAGTTCCGGACCGAAGCGGATCTTGTCGATCGCATCCGCGGGTCGGGTCCAGGCGGCGTCAAGACGGTGGCCCCCACCGGCGCTGAGTCGATTACGATCATCATCCCCGAAGGGGAGGACCAGGTCAGCATCCTGGGTGAGAAAGTGACGATCGAGCGGCTCGACGGCAGCGCAACGTACCCGCAACCCGGGCGGCCGATTGCCGACATCAGCAATGTCTTGATCACGTACACGCTTCCGGCACCGCCTCCTCCGCCTCCGCCCCCAGCCAGGTCCACGCCGCCCAGGCCCACGACCCCCAGACGGGGCCGCTAGGGCCCGCCCCAGGCGGAAGGAAAAAGTCAGAAGTTAGAACTAAAAAGTGGCAGAATGCCTCCGAGCAGTCGTCAAGGAGGTCGCCATGAATCGCCGTCAATTACTGACCGGCATCGGAACCGCGGCAGCCGTCGGTGTGGTCCGCTCTTACTCGGGTGCGTGGTTCGAAGCGCTTCACGCCCAGGTGGCGCCGCCCGATTGGCCCGCGCGCATCGCGGCCTTGCCTCGTCCCGCCGCGGGCGAGATCGTCGTGACGGCAGTCGGCGACATGATCATCAGCAACCCGGCGACGGGCCGGACGGCTCCAGACGTCCAGCAGATGTATCGCGTGCTGCGCGAGTCGGACGCCGCCTTCGGCAACTGCGAAGAGCCCATCGCGTCGGTCGGTTTCATGTATCAGAAGACGTCGCAGATGGCCTGGCCGCCGATCCTCGACGATTTCAAGGCCGCCGGCTTCAACATGCTCTCGGGCGCCAACAACCACTACATGGACCTTGGTCCGGCTGGATTGCTGCAGGGACTCGAGGAGTCGCGCTCGCGCGGGTTCGCGATCGCCGGTGCCGGAAAGGACCTCGACGAAGCGCTGGCGCCGGCCGTCAGGACGGTAAAGGGCGTGCGGGTGGGTCTCCTGGCGTTCTGGTGTAATCAGGCGGGGAGCGCCTACGTGGACTACGCGCGAGCCGGCAGGGACAAGCCGGGCGTGGCCATGATCACCGGGGCGCAGGTCATCGTTCCTGACGGTACTGCGACGAGAACCGCAGCGCTGCCGCAAGCCGCCGATCTGCAGATGCTCGCCGATGCCATCCGGCGCGCCCGATCGCAGGCTGATTTCCTGATGGTCTCGTTCCATCAGCATTGGGGCGGCGGCGGTCTCGCGTTCTCGCCCGGCAACCCGCCTCCCAATCGCAACATTGTTCCGGCCAATCTCGGTTCCGCCCGGAACGAGGTCGCCGAAGGCCGCAGAATCATCTGTCGCGCGGCCATCGACGCAGGCGCCGACGTCATCATCGGCCACGGCCCGCACGTGTTGAACGGCGTCGAGATCTACAAGGGCAAACCGATCGTCTACAGCCTCGGCCACTACTACATGGAAATCACGCACGACGGGAAGGCGCTGCCGCAATTTGGATTCAATCCCGGCATGGTGTTTAGTGTCGAGAACAACTGGTTCCTCGAAGAGCATCGGTGGGCGGCCATCGCGCGGATGTTCGTCCGTGGCGGGCGCGTCACCAGGCTGCAGATCCTGCCGGTGTACATGGATGTCCAGAAAGACGGCTTCCCGTTCCTGCCGAGCGACGCCGATTGCCGCAAGATCACGGGCGCGATGGCGGAGCTGTCGAAGCCTTTCGGCGCCCAGGTAGTGACGCAGGGCTGGTACTCGGACGTCCAGGGAATCTAGGACGGTTTCATAACCGACCGGGTCCTGTCCGCGCACAGCCCACCCGTGCTCAGGCCTCTTTCACGATGCGACGAGGGGCGGCCTTCCGCTCGGGCGGGCGCCCGTAGGCGGCCACCCGCTGGGTTATGAAACCGGTTGAGCGATCTTCCTGAACAGCGACTCGACCTTGTCCAACATCGCGGATAGGGGGAAGGTTTCTTCCGCTCTTCGTGCGCCGGCTCGACCAAGAGATTCTCGCAGCGTCACGTCATCTGCTAGAGCAAGGATGGCCTCCGCGAGCTTTGCGGATGTCCTTGGGGGAACGAGAATGCCTGTCGTTCCATCCTGCACGATCTCCGGAAGACTGCTCACGTTGGTGGCAATCACGGGTTTCCCCGCTGCCATCGCTTCAGCCGCCGAATAGCCAAAACCTTCCCAGTTTGACGGCATGACCAGAAAGTCGACGGCTTTCATGAACGCCGGAATGTCCTCTCTGAATCCCGCCAGGACGATGTGCTCGCCCAGCCGACGGTCGCTGCAAAATGTTGCGATCGTGTCCCTCAGGGATCCCTCGCCGGCCATGACGAGCACGACCTTGTCGTTGCGCTGAACGACGAGTGACATCGCCTCGAGGAGCGTGGCGATTCCTTTTTGTTCTTCGAGCCTGCCGACGAAGCCGGCGATAACGGCGTCTTCGCCGAGTCTGAACTCTTTCTTCAGATTGAGTGGCTGGGCGCGTGTGAATGCATCGATGTCAATGCCTTTCCAGACAACCGTAATCCGATCGCGATGCAGCCACGGTGCGCTTGCGAGCAGCGTGTTCATCGTGGCGAACGAGTTCACCATGACGGCCGACGCGACCTTTGTATAGAAGAATCTGTTGAGGCGCGTATTCTTGATCGGCAGGTCGATCTCTCGGCTGATCACAGTCGGCACATGAGCCAGCGACGCGGCAATCCCGCCCACGCGGAGCTCCTTATTCGTATGCACGCACACGACGTCCACCTTGTTGTGCGTGATCAGCCGATGGATCCTCCAGATCGTGACGGGATCGATGTCGCCGGCAATTCTTAGCGGGATAATTGCGCTGTGAAGAGAAGGCGCTCGTCGATGCAGCGCCGAATCCGGCCGGCACACAATCGTGACGCGATGGCCGCGACCGACGAGACCCTCACCGATCGCGGTCAGCGACACCTCGCCGCCGCCCCAGCCCGGATAGGTGTGGAGAAACAGAATGTTCAGACGTTACTTTCTGAACACGCGAGTGAGCGGCATCTCGAGCCCGGGCAGGAGCCGCGTCGTTAGCACATCGCCAGCCTCGCGCGACAGCTCGGTGACGCGGCCGAAGCGATCGCCGTCGCGCCGGTAGACTCTCACCACGTCGATCTTGGGGTCGATCACCCAGTACTCGATTGTGCCGGTGCGCTCGTACAGGGTGCGTTTGATGGTTTCGTCGCGCTTGCGTGTTCCCGGCGAGGCAATCTCCACGACGATGTCAGGCGCGCCGCGCGCGTGTAGCTGCGTCAGTACCTCGGCCGCACGCTCGGCCGAAAAGTAGAGCAGGTCGGGCTCGACGATGTCGAAGTGCGAGAGGACGACATCGTAGGGCGCGAAGAACACCTCTCCGATCGGATGGGTCTCCAGCCAGGAACCCATCATCAGGTGCAGGTTGGCCAACACTCGTTGATGCTTCGTATTGGGCGACGGCGTCACATAATGCTCCCCGTCGATCAACTCGTGGCGTCGCCCATCGTCTGGGAACAGCACGAAGTCGTCGTAGGTGAGCTTCACGCCCGCGGAGGCCGGCCTCACTTCATCGCTCCTGGACACGAGCTCATTGTAAACGTCCTAGCGACGACCGTGCCAGTCGGAAATGGCGGGAATGCGCGCAAACAGGCGAGGCGAGGCTGAAAACGTTGCAGAATGTTCAATCGAGACAGAGGCTTCTATGGCAAGATTCGCCTGCCACGTCGCTCAACGACAGGCACTCGCCTGGGTCCCAATGAGATCGTCTCGCTCCTCGGGGTAGGCGATCAAGCAGGCGTGGGCTGGTGGTGGCAGCGAGCTCCGCTGGCGGCGAGATGGGTGGCGCCTGCGGCCGCCGTTTTCTCGTCCTCGATCCCGCCCAGGAGAGTCGACCGACGCCGATCACTGTGGTCCCGAACTGGACCGCGGCGATAAAGTGAAAACTGAAAACTAAAAATGAAAAAGGACTGAGAGGCCAGGCGGCCCGCTCAGTCCTTGCTCAGTCCTTTTAAGTTTTAACTTTTGAATTCTAACTTTCTCAGACCACCGGCTTGTGCAGCACGGCCTGCGGCTCGTGTGACTTCTTTTTCCCGCCGAGCCCCTGAATCTGCAGCGTCGGCTGCTCCTTAAGTACTTCCTGCCGGTAGAGCCGGGCCATTTCTTCGTGGTACCGGGCATCTTTCTCGACGTCCGGCTCAAGCCGGACACTACTCTTGGCCTTGAGCTTCTCTTCGCGCGCATTTTTCGCGATGCCCAACTCGTCGAGATCGGTCTGCGCGCCCTTGCGGACGGCTTCCTCGTTGAGCGTGAGCGAGTGCGCGGTCGAGTCGAGCGCCACCGCCTTCCCACCGGCGAAGATCTCGTGACGGCCGTGCTTCTCGTACCACTTGGTGAGCGTCGCGGTCATGTGCATCTTTTCAATAATATTTCTCCAGCCGATGCCGGTGTTGTAGGCGCAGAAGGAGATCTCGCCCTGCTGCGTCGCGTACGGAATGATGCACATCTCGGTGCGGCGGAAGTCGTAGTTGAACAGATCCTGGAACCACATGCCGGCGATGAACAGGAAATTCCACCGATCGGCGCGGCGCTTCGCGATGTCGGCCGCCGTCCGATCCCCTTCGACCTTGCCGTAGCCGCCCGACTGCGCCTTCTTGGTCGCGCCGAATGTCTTGTCGAACTTCTTGAGGAGATCGGTGAGCTTGAAGTGGGTCGGGGCCTTGAACGGGTCGTAGTTTCGCATGACGGCCAGCGTCATCCCGAGCACCGACAGTTTCTTGCCGCGGCCCGCGTCGTTGACCTTGGCGACGTCCTTCGCGAGCTGCTCGGCGTGCAGGAACGCCGTCACCGGCACGGCTTCCCTGGTTTCCTTGTCGATCATCACCGCCATGCCGACGCCACAGTTCGGATGGCAGCCGCAGGTGAGCTGGCCCCACGGCGCGTCCGGGCCGTGGACGACGTCGGCCCAGTCGGTGAAGGTGGCCATGAACGAGATCGGGAACCAGTCGCGCGTGGGCTCGCCGAGCCCCGTCTGGCCTTTCACGTCGTGCGCGAGGTGCGACAAGGTATAGCGCTGCGCGTGTCGGCGTTCGTCGGTGATCTCTTCGTCTCGGCCGGTGAAGCTGACCGGCTGGAACGACAGGAAGTTGATCTTTTTCGGGTTGTCGAGCGCAAACTCGACGATCCGGCCGACCTGCTCGTTGTTCACACCGTTGACAATGGTGATGACCGGCACGATGTCGACGCCCGCGCTGTGCAGATTCTCGATCGCGCGCAGCTTGACGTCGAAGAGGTTGCCGACGCGGCGGTGCGCGTTGGCCGCGTTGCCGATGCCGTCAAACTGCAGGTACGCGTACCGCAGGCCGGCCTCGGCTGCGGCCTTGGCAAACTCCGGGCTCTTGGCGAACTCGATGCCGTTGGTGGCCGCCTGCACGCTGTTGTAGCCGACGGTGCGCGCGTAGCGGACCGCGTCGAGGAAGTAGGGCGAAATCGTCGGCTCGCCGCCCGAGAACTGCACCGACATCTGCCGCTTCGGCTTGATGCTGATGGCGTTGTCGAGCACGGTCTTGATGTCTTCCCACGAGAGCTCGTGCACGAACCCGACCTGGTTCGCGTCCATGAAGCACGGGTCGCACATCATGTTGCAGCGGTTCGTCAGGTCGACGGTCAAGACCGCCCCGCGGCCGTGCTTGATCGTGCTGCTGCCGTGGTTGTGAAGCTTTTCGTCGCTGTGCGCGCGGATGTCGCGCCCCGGAAAGACTTCCTCGAGGTGCTTGAAGAAGGCCGTGTCCATCGCCATCACGTCCTCGAAGTGGCCGTGGAGGGGGCAGTCCTTGACCATCAGGATCTTGCCGTCGCGCTCGAGAATGGTGGCCTTGATCTCGCCAACTTTCTCGCTCAGCAGCACGCTGACGTCCTTCTTGCCGTCGAGAATCGCCTGCCTCGCCTCGCGCGTGCACGTCGGGCAGAGCGAGTCGGTCTCGCGCGGCCAGCCGAGCGGCGGCTTGGTCTTCTCGTAGGACTTGAGCAGCGGCTTCTCCGACCACCTGGGGATGAACGACGGGCGCTGACCGATCTGGTTCAGACCGTTGAACACATTCCAGGCGCCGTTGGCGGCGACCGAAAGCCCCTTCTCGAAGTACTTAATGGGCGCGTGCATGCCTTCGTCTCCTCTTGAAGAATTTCGGGTGAGCCCGCGCTGGCAGACAGGTTCCCCGTAAGCGCTAAATTATAGAGGAGAAATGGGTTGGCTACCTCAGATTTCGGCGAAATGGCCGTCCCGTACGCCGAACGGGCAGATGAGGGAACCGAACGGCCAAATGCCGATTCATTTGATCCTATATCCACAGCCGATATGATCGGACGCTCATGGCCATTCGCGACCTGCTCATCATTGGCGCCGGGCCTTCGGGCCTCTCGGCGGCCGTCGCGGCCAAGCGCCACGGTCTCGACTATCAGGTCGTCGAGCAAGGCGTGCTCGTCAATTCGATCTACCGCTTCCCCCCACAGATCGTCTTCTTCACGACACCGGAACTGCTCGAGGTGGGCGGCCTGCCGTTTGTCTCGCCCTACGACAAGCCCACGCGTCCCGAGGCGCTGCGGTACTACCGTAAAGTCGTCGACACCTACGATCTGCAGATAGCGTTTGACGAGAAAGTCTTGGCCGTCGCGCGGGAACAACACGGGCCGGAAGAATCGGAAGAGGTATTCGCGATCGAGACCGAGACGTCGCGCCGCGTGCGGCGAGTGCGCCACGCGCGGTACGTCATCATTGCGATCGGCTACTTCGATCGTCCCAACCTCCTCGGCGTCCCGGGCGAGGATCTGCCGCACGTGTCGCACTATTACGGCGAGCCTTACCCCTACTACCGCCGGCGCGTCGTCGTCGTCGGCGGCGCCAATTCGGCCGCCGAATGGGCGCTGGATCTGTTTCGCGCCGGCGCGCACGTGACGCTCGTGCATCGCGCGGCGGAGCTCGACGCCACCATCAAGTACTGGGTCAGGCCCGACATCGAGAACCGCATCAGGGAAGGCTCGATCGCCGCGCACTTCAACACGTGCGTGTCCGAAATCCGGCCGACCTCCGTCAGCATTTCTTATTCTCGTGGGGCCCCACCCCCACTCGCCACAGCGGCTTCGCCGTCCCTCGGCCTCGAGCGTAGACTCTCGGCCTCGGGTGAGGGCCGCGAAACTCTCGAGGTGCCGGCCGATGCCGTCTTTCTGCTGACCGGCTACCGGGCCGACACCACGCTGATGCGCGAGGCCGGCATCGTGCTCACCGGGCGCGAGGGACCAACCTACGATCGGGAAACGTTCGAGACCAACGTGCCGGGGCTCTTCGTCGCAGGAGGTGCGGTGGCGGGGGTTGATACGGGGACGATCTTCATCGAGAACGGCCGCTTCCACGGGGAGCGGATCGTTCAAGTGATCGCGGATCGGATGGGAAGCCGTACGTAGTGTCCGGCTTCAGCCGGACCGTGCGATCAATGGGCGACTTTCGACCGGCCCGGCGATCGCGCGACGATCGTCTTCATCTCGAGCAGTTCGACCAGGGACTCAGCGCGGGCGCGCAGACTCTGACGCTCGATCAGCGCCTGTTTTTCGAGCGGCTCGAGATCGAGATACTGGGCCAGCGCGTGAATCAGATCTTCATCGCCCATCGAGGCCGGAATCTTCACATCGACAATTCTCGAGTCGCCCGCCGTGGTGAGCATCGCCTCGAGTTTTTCGCGATAGCGGCGGATCGCGGCCCTGTCGTCGGCCTGGAGTGGCGTGTCCAAGAGAGGCTCGACGGCTGCCCGCCGGTAGCTGCGGGTATGGTCCTCCTGCAGAATCCGGACGCGCTCGAGACCCCGCAGCACGATGTTGTACCGTCCGTCGGCGAGCGCATCGACATGCGTGATGAGCCCGCTGCACCCGACGGCATACACGGGCGGACGCCCCGGCTCCATCTCCACGCCAGGGCGAAGCAGCACCATCCCGATCATCCGATCGCCGGCGATGGCATCGGCGACCATCTCGCGGTAGCGCGGCTCGAAGATGTGCAGTGGGAGGAACACGTTCGGAAAGAGAACAACGTTCGGCAGGGGGAAGAGGGGGAGAAGATCGGACATGATGGCGTCGTGCTGAGGTGCTTAGGTTTCTGGGTTCTTGAGTGCACCGAAGCACCTACGAACCGAAGCACCCACGCACCTTAATGAATCGTCTTGGTCTTCTTGTCCATGTAATCCATGAGCACGTACTGACCGAGCGTGTACGGCGTCGTGAAATACGCCTTGCCCTTGCAGATCTCTGCCACGCGCCGCACGAAGCTCACCAGATCCGGGTCGCGCGCCAGCATGAACGTGTTGATCATGATCCCGTCCTTCCGGCAGGCCGCGACCTCCGCGCAAGTCTCAGAGACGATGAAGGGATCGAGGCCGAAGGCGTTCTTGTAGATGCGGCCGTCGGGCTGCGTGAGCGCCGACGGCTTGCCGTCGGTGATCATGACGATTTGGCGCATGTCCTTGCGCTGCCGGTCGAGGATTCGCCGCGCCAGCTGCAGGCCCGCTCGGGTGTTGGTGTAGTAGGGGCCGACGCGGACCCGTCCGAGCTCGGCGAGCGGAATCTCCTCGGCGGAATCGTGAAACAACACGACCTTCAGCGCGTCTCCCGGGTACTGGATCTTGATGAGCTGCGCGAGAGCGAGCGCGACGCGTTTGGCCGGCGTGAAGCGATCCTCGCCATAGAGAATCATGCTGTGGCTGCAGTCGAGCATCAGGACCGTGGCGCAGGAGCTCTGATACTCGCCCTGGACGACCATCAGATCTTCATGGGTCACGTTGATCGAAACCGGTGCTGGGTGCAGGGTGCTGGGTGCAGGGTGCTGGGTGCGGGCCTCGCGCTGCACGGCGTTGAGGAGCGTGCTCACGGCATCGAGGTTGAGCGTGTCGCCGAATTCGTAAGTCTTGGGCGCACCGGTGGTTTCTACGCCCGTCGCCTGTTCGCGCGTGTCGTGGCGGCCGAAGCTGCTCTTGCCGAGCGATCCGAGCAGATCCCGGAGCGCGCGATATCCGAGAAAGTCGAGCGCCTTGTCGGTGACCTCGAACTTGACCGGCGGCTGATCGGGCCCCCGCCCGCTGCGACCCTGACGATGTTCACGCTCCGGCTGAAGGTCGGGCGGCGTGGTGATGTAGCCTTCCTGTCCCATGCGCTCGATGAGCTTCTGGATCAGCTCTTCGAGCGTCGAGCGGGCGTCAGCCTGATCGGCGTCGGCCGGATCGCCGAGCAGCTGCTCGAGCATCTCGTCCGACAGCATGCCACCGTTCAGCAGGGCCTCGAGAATCGCGTCGTGCAGCGCCTGCATCGTCCGGTCTTCAGCGTCCGATCCGTAAGGGTTGCCGAAGCCGCTGGCGAGCAGCAGGTCCGAGAGCTTGGCGACCAGATCCTCGAGGTCGAGGCCGTCGAGATCTTCGCCGACGTACTTGGTGTATCTGTACTTCACAAGTCCCGAATCCCCAATCCCGAATCCCTAGGAGTCTTGAGCCGGTGAATTGTGAGTAGTTGAGTCAAGTTTTTCAGGCAACAAGTTGGGCCTCCTGAAGGAAGGTGGCGAGCGCG
>Ga0156278_1006_pt1 | contig 40908 bp, 38 predicted proteins | sample RifCSPlowO2_12_FD_107927 | JGI IMG/M metagenome (GOLD analysis project Ga0156278, IMG submission 107927) | Acidobacteria bacterium RIFCSPLOWO2_12_FULL_65_11
TGAATCAGCGATCGAGGGGCGTGACTGCGGCGGTCCGAAGAAAACTCACCGAGCGATTGTACCTTCTCGGCTCCTGTCGCGCGGGCGGCTGGGACCTATAATGGGCCGATGGATTCTGCTCGGCTCGCGGCGGTGTGCCGCGCGCACGGCGTCCGGCTGCTGGTGCAGTTCGGGTCGACGGTATCGGGCCGTTCGCACCCGGCCAGCGACATCGATTTGGCCGTGCTGCTGGAACGGCGGCTGGAGTCCATGACGGCAGAGGCCGAACTCGTCACCGATCTTCAGGCACTCATATCCGGTCAGGACGTCGACGTGGCGCTGCTCAACGGCGCCGATCCCCTTCTCCTCAATAGGATCGCCGAGCGATGCCGACTTCTGTACGGCTCGCCGCGAGCGCTGTGCGAGTTGAAGATGTACGCCTTCAAGAGGTACCAGGACCACCGCCGGTTCCTGGCGATGGAGCGCTCCTATGTGAGCGGGAAGATCAGAGCGCTGGCACAATGACGGTCGATCGCGAGCTCATCACGCGCAAACTGCTTCTGATCGCCCAGGACCTGGATACGGTCGCGCCGTTCGCCACAAAGCCGGCCTCGACGTTTCTGGGGAGCCGGATCGATCAGGCCGTCGTCGAGCGGCTCCTGGAGCGGATGATCGGCCGGATGATCGACGTCAACTATCACCTGATCACGGAGAGCGGGCAGCCGCCGCCGGCCGATTATCACGCGTCGTTTCTGAAGCTCGCGGAACTGAGCATCGTCGATCCCGAGTTCGCGCGGCGGATCGCGCGCTGTGCCGGCTTGCGCAATCGCCTCGTGCACGAATACGAGGACATCGATCCGCGCAAGGTGTTCGACTCGCTTCAGGCCGCCAGAAACGACATCCTCACGTACATGCGCTGCGTGGAGACGTACCTCAACGGCCTTCCGGAACGCTGAGCGCGGGCGGAGCGCGAACTCGTCGTCCCTCCTTCCGCTGTTGCGGACGATAGCGGAGCTATCGATCGAGAACGACGACGTGCTGACGTCGCCTCTCCTGCCGGGTCTCGAGCTGCGGCTCGCGAAGGTGTTCGAGGACTGATGCTTAGGCGCCGGGCGCGGGAGATACCTGGGGCAGGAGTTCGTCCAGGGTGATCAGTCCGTCGCGAACGGCCATGCAGGCACGAAGCACGTGCAGCTCGAACAACATGTCGTCGTGAGGAAACTCCGCCCGCAGAACCTCTCTCAGTGAAGCCAGCTTGTCGGGTGGGATCCGTGCCTGTTCGGCCACGGGCTCGTAATCGAAGTAATCGACGGAAGCCATCTTCATATTTCAGACGGCGCGAGAATCTCGATGGTGCGAACGCCGACCGTGGCATTCAGCGCATTGATCTCCGCGCGCCGGCGTCGGTTCACCAAGTGCTTGAAGTTCCACGATAGTAGCACGTCCTGATCGGAGACCACGGCCGCCGCAACGTGGAGGGCGTCACTCACCATCAACGGCGTGAAAATGCCACGGTCGACATAGCGCCTTGCCGGCGTGTTCATTTCCTCGGTAACTCGATGAACGGTGATGGCGTTCAACAACCGAAGAAGCCTGGAGCGTAGGGCCCCATCGGAAGCCTGCGCCAGCTCTTGTTGCGCAAGGTCGGAGGTTGACGCAACGAACTGGCCCAACCGCTGCCAGAACTCTTGAGTGTCTCGCTGGCGTTCAGGCGCGCGCACGTCATGGTAGGCGCTGAAGACGGAGGTGTCGAGATACACGCGGAGTCCCATGCCTATCTTGACGCCGAGAAGAGTCCGCCGCCGAAGTGTCGATTCCTGCCGAGAATGATGGGGCCCGGGACGGCCACGTCGAAGATCAGACGCGCGCGGCCGACCAGCCCAACCCCCGGCACTCCATGCAGATCGCGCGGCGTCACGCCTGGCTCGGGGAAACCGCGTCGGCGGCATTCGGCGGCAACATCGGCGTGCAGGCGAGTGCGCCCGTCTTCGGCCCCGACCGTCGCCCGCGGTGGGACACCTAACCGATCAAGCGGATCTCCCGCCGGTCGCCAATCGCCTCATTGACCACAACGAGCGCGCCGTCGTCGCCCGCCCGCAACTGCTCGTTGGCGTTGAGCAACTCGACGCCATAGACGGTGCCGTCTGGGGCGAGATCAACATTCAACTCCTCGCTAACGCGAATGGTTTCGACTTCCCCGCTCTTTTCTTGAAGCCTGAGATAGGCAATGTTCCGGCGCGGGTCGTAGGTGAGCTTCATGATACGGAAGATCGTATCACTTGGCGGCCTCAACAAGTCACTACGGGACAATCCGAACGAACCCGCGCGAACGAATGTCGCGGATGCGCTCGAGCACGGAGATGATGACGCCGAGGACTGGACGCGTCGTTCGACCTGCCGGGAGCCTTCGATGTGAACCGTCAAGTAATCCTTGACGGTTGCCGGTGTCTATTCCCCTTCGTCGAGGATGTTCTGAGTGTGGAGGTTGGCGTTCTGCTTGGTGGCCTGGAACAGCTCCGCCGAAGTGGGCGCGCCGCCTGCCGTCGCTCAGCAGTATCGCTCCCTATATCGAACTCCCGGTTTGCAGCGACATCTGCGCGTTCGGTAGGTTTATCGCTCATTGGCCACGACTGCTGCCCGAGGTGGGATACCCTCCCGCAGCGGGCCGTTCCAGATCAGCACGTCAGGACACAAGTCCGCCCCGTTCGGCCAGACGACGGTACCGTGCTCAACCCGCGCGGACTGGAAGAGCGCGCGATCACCGCGAACCGGTTCGAACACAGGCCCGATGAGCAACCGCTCGACGTCCCGCTCAACTACTGAGCCATCCGTCAACGCCAAGCGAAGATGGAAGCCATCGAGCGGCGTGACGCCGACAATTCGAAGAAGAGTCACTGCGCCATTCTACTCCAGCGGGGCGATGGGTTCAGGCGCGCGGCCGCTGCGGGCAAGACTCCAATCCGTGCGCAGATCTTCTTGATGAGCCGCCGCCCATTCGCGAACGAGAGCCAGAGCCCTCGGCGGCAGGCTGCCCGCGTAGACGGCACGCGTCTCGATCTCCATGAGTACTTCGTGCTCGCCGTACTCCGCATGAAAATGCGGCGGCGCGTGGTCGTTGTAGAACATGGAACCGCTAACCTTCGCGTGGGCGCCCTTGAAGATCCGGTTCGTAGTTCACCGGCGTCCGGAAGCAATCTCGGACCTGCTCACCGAGCCGTTCCCGCGAATAGCCCGCCGCCAAAATGACCGCTCCTACCGAGGACGATGGGGCCCTCGACGGCGAACGTCAGGCGAGCGCCGCCAACCAAGCCTATCCCGGGCACGCCGCGCAGCCCGCGAGGCGCGACGCGCGGCTCGGGAAGACCACGACGACGGCATTCCGCGCGAAGGTCGGCGGAAAGAGCTTCCGCGGCGCCAACCTGTTTTGTGTGACGCGTGACCTGATAGGGCGTCACGCTCTCCAGGTCCGCGATGCTGCGAAGAGTGGATCCGTATCGGCGTCAATGGACGTCGCACGCAACATCAAACACGCAGGGACTTGACGCGGTAGCCGACGGAGATGATGACGTCGAGGTTGCAGTGGGCGACGCGTCGTTCGACCTGCCGGGAGCCTTCGGTTTGAACCGTCACGTAATCCTTGACGTTTGCCTCCGGCGTCAATTCCCCTTCGTCGAAGATGTTCTGAATGTGGAGGTTGACGTTCTGCTTGGTGGTCTGGAACAGCTCCGCCATATCGCGATGGGAGAGCCAGACGGTCTCGCCTTCCATGCGGACTTGCAGGCGAGTGCGCCCGTCTTCGGTCTGGTAGAAGAGGAATTCGCCGGGGTCGGCCCGGCACGAAGTCATTCGCCATATGCGCGGCTCACTTCAGCGGTCGACTCCAGCCATCAGCCCAAAGCCGCAGTGCCGACCAGCGCCGATCACAAGCGGGCCTGGCACTTCAAGGCCGCCCTTGAAGCGCAGCTTCAAGTGAACGGCGGACTGGGTCAGTAGATGATTAGGCCGGATGTAGCCGGTCGGGCGCTTGTCGCGGCCATACTTGTGAGCCGAGAGGGACTTCGGAAAATGCGAGAGCGAGCTTGACTCGAACTCACACTGCTGATCGATACCCGCCTGTGCGAGCGCCTTCTCGATCAGCTTGCGGGCCTTGTCGGGCTTGTGATCGTCGTGACCGGGAAGGATGACCGGGGTGACACTGGCCCAAGCGTTGGCGGGTTGTGTATAGAGGCGGGCGACCTTGTCGCCCTGCACGCGCACCAGCGTCGGCGGGTGATCGAGCTTCGTTTCTGGCGTTGGCTTGAGTGGCTGACCGCCGAGCAGCATCGCCAGATCCCGCAGCACCTGGTCGTCGCCAAGCGGCGCCGCGATCATCACGCGACGCACCGACTGATCAGTCTGAGCGTGCCCGATCGAAGGCATGGGCAGATACGACAACTGCCGGTGCTCCGTCCCGCCGGCCCGGGCATGGCCGGCGACGTACGTCTTGACCCAATCTTTATCCACATCCCCAGGTCGGGATCGCCCCATCGCCTCGATCGCCAGATGGCGAACCATGCCGGCAATGTGGATCAGCCTGTCCTGCGGATAGGAGAAGAGAGTCCCATCCCGCTGCAATTCGAACACCTCCGATGGGCGCTGCGCCGGATCGCCGTGGCGGCGGTAACCCACCATGCGAAAGACTGACAGCGATGGAACGGGAGAATAGGACTCGTCCCCCTTCGAATCAACGCTAATACGACTGAGGAACGCTTGGTGTGTTGCGATGAGAGCATCGAGTGTTCCGTCGATCGGTGTGCGCAGAACCACTGGACTTGAATCGGAGACTGGCCGCCAATACTCGCCTGGCAGTGCCACACTCTCTCGCTCCGAGAGAACCGACACATCCGCAGCAACCATGTCAACACCCCAACCCAAGTGGGTAATCGATCGCGCGGCAACGGTAAGGGTTTCAAGGTCCGGACAATCTCCATTCCCAAGGGGAAAGAGGTAGTGAATGTGACTGCCTTGTGGAATGTCCGCGAGACACATCCGCGAGGAGCCAACGGTCTTCATCGTCTTCAGATCTACCGGACGGTGCGGCTTCGATGGCTCCTGGCGTTTGGCCCAGTACGAGCCGGGCACATCCATGTCATTGTTGGGAACTGCGATCCGGAACGGAACGCTGACATGATGTCTCGGGGCCACGATAGTCGGAGCATCCTGTCGCTGCAGCCAAGCCAATACAGGCTGCGCGCTTTCCTTGAACCGCTCCCGCTGCCAACGACTCGCCGCAGCCGCGACGAGTGCCTGGAACAACCGCAGCGGCGATGGCGGCCATTCCGGTTGATCAGCATCGGCGCGACCGTGGAAGGACGGAGCCGGATCAAGAAACGTAACCGAGACGCGGAGAATGTTGAGCATGATGCCCCTCCGCTATTTCTTGCCCTTGACCTTAACAGCGATGCCCCCGCTGACTTCCACGTCGATCTTGGCACCGATGGCCAGTTCATCGAAGGTCACTTCGACCTTACCTCTGTGGAAGGTGGTACTGTCGGCGGTGGCAACCTCGATCTCTTTCGGCTGGTCTTTACCGCCCTTCTTCCCACCCTTCAGAGTGAACTTCCTTTCTGTCGCGTCAATCGACACGACAACGCCACTGAGCTTCTCTCCGTCACCCTTGATGTCCTTGGCCGCCAGCGCCTGCTCAAACGGAACGTCCCGATCGGGTCCGTCCTCTGATGACTTGATTACCCGTTTGGGATTGAGACCGAACGCGTTGGCGGCTGCCTCCGCGTACTGTTTAGCCTCTACATGAGTGAGATGACAATGTTCGCGCCTGCCGGTCGCGTGCACAATCTCGAAGGTCTTGGACTTCCCTTCGTCCGCTGGAACAAGGTTGCACCCCTGGCGCAGATAGGTGTCTTGGGTCGCAGTGAGGACGGTAAGCGCCAGCCCCAGAATGTACCGCCGGAGGACCAAGGTCTGCTCGAGAGACAGTGACCCGTCGGAATCGAGAACTGCGAGGCGACGGAGCGCGGCAAGCCCGAGTATCGCGTCGCGGCGAATGCTACCCTGATGCTTGTCACCCCTCATTAACTGCACGCCGCCGTGCGTCGGGTCCGGCTTGCCTGGCTGCTTGCCGATCGGCTGACTCACATAGCCCTTCGCCGCGAGGTCATTGTCACTCGCATCGATGCCGTCTAGTAGACCTTCCTTGTTGAAGTTGATGACGGGGTTGTATTGAGCGTGTCGGGAGTGGCGATGGACATTGAACGCTCTGATCGTCGCCGACACCAGCCGCGGCCACTTGGCCTGACTGCCGCGCGAATCCCACACGCCGAATACGAGCGAGGTAGGAGCGACCTTCGCCAGCGGCTGGGCATTTCCCTTGAGCAACTCCTGGAATGCCGCGTCCAAGATCACCTTCAGCGATGAGCATCGAACGATGGCATCACCAGAGCGGTGTCCTGCGTCCAGGAGGTTGACCGTTTGCTGTTCGTTGATCTTGATGTTCACCTGTGGCACGAGCCCGGCATATTCCGGCTTGGTGAACAGTGGCTCCATCCGGTTCCCTTGTGAACCGACGGTGTCCAGCAGGCAGACATTCGTGCCGTCCGGGAATGTGTCGACGTTGTAACCACCCTGGAAACGGCCGGGATCGGTCCCTAGCTCTCCGGCGAAAGTGGCCGGGAAGAATACACCGTCGGGACCTTCGACCGGTTCCAGTGACTCGCGGATGACCAAGGCCGCTGGACCACCATCTTGTAGCCACTCGTCGTACCTCTTAAGAAGGCCTTCTTGCTCCGGCGTCAATTCGTGGGATTCACTCACAGTCGGCTCCTTTCCGAACGAGGCTGGAACGCTCTAGCGCGGCGTAGCTGCCGCGGCTCACGACGCGACACCGAAGATGTCTAAGAGGCGGCACACTGATGGCCCCCGCGACGGCAGCCGCTGCAACCATCGGGGATAACGGCGAGCCCCAAGTGAAGTAGTCGAAAGATTGACGGTCATCAGCCATTTCTGGGTGGAATCGCTGGATGCCCACGGCAGCAAGTAGTTCCACGGCGGCCGACGACGCAACTTTCATCCCCTGTTCGTTGGGCGAAAAACCAACATCGAGGGCATTCCACGCAGCACCGGGGTCGAACCCAAACCGACCGGACAGCAAGATACGCTGGTCGTACAGACTTTCGAACTGATCGAACTGGAGGCTTTGCATCTGTTCCGCGAGGGCGGTTCGCAATCCGAGCCAGATCCCTATCGACGTTTGCTGCCCGGACCAGAAATTCCATGGTGGATTGCCCGTAGCAACAGCTTGGCCCTTCTCGCTGCGGATCTGCATCCACGCATCAATGGTCATGCTCTGCGTGGCCCCACCATCGAACGAGAAACGCAGTGGGGCGATCAGCGGCTTCACCGACAATCCGTTGTCGAGCGTAGCGATCGCTTCCGGCGGGTGCGTGACGACGACAGCCAGGAGATCGTGCAATGAACCCTGGCCAGCGACTCTGAAGACTCCACCCTCAAACCACCCTTCTGCTCCCGGCCACAGGCGATCCGCCAATTCAAGCAGGCCACAACAGGCCAAGAATTGGCCGGGATTGGTCACGTCGACGGTGATGCGGATGGTGCTCTGCTCACGGTCACGATCACCACTCATGTCTGGTCCTCCCCGAGCGCGGAGGGACTGGCGCTGGCTGCCCAGTCCGCGGCGCGGAGCAGGGATTCGAGATACGCAATGCCCCAGCGGCCGTACTTGCGTTGGAGCCGGGCAAAGCGTCGCGGGACCTCGATAACCAGCGCAGCAGCGGAACGGCGCTCGCCATCCGGGTCGAACGCTTCTTCCTGCGGAAAGTGTGGCCGTCCGCGGCCGTGGTGAGCCGCAATCAGGTGAAGCACAACGTCTTGCATCTCGGGCGTCAGTTGCCGCCACTCGGCTGCGTCTCGTTGAACATCCAGGAGCGAGCCGAACTCGTGGCGGTAGTCTGGACAGATGTTGCGTTGCTTCCAGTTCTTGCCGGACTTGGCGTGCCAGTCAATGGGATTTGGATTGCCGATGCTTCTCTGCCAGATTTCTCGCTTCTTGCCGAGGTCGTGAAGCATGGCAGCGACAATCAGGGCGCGCCGCAGGTCGTCCGGAAGGCCGAGGCGCTCGACGATCAGCGTGACGTTCGCGGTGACGTCGTGGGTGTGATGGCCCCAGCGGACCGGCCTTGTGAAGGTCTTCGTCAGGTCATCGTCAGCCGAGCGAGGCTGGGTGTACCAGTGCCAGTATCGCCGGCCGGTCGGCTCGTCGGTATCGTGCTCATCGGCATCAGGCTTCGTATCGATGGGAGGACAGACCAGCCGCATTCCTTCGGACTTGGCATCGAACTGCGGGTCGTCGTCCCACAGGCGCCGGCGGCGGTGGATCTTCTGTTCCTTATCCTCATACCATTCGTCCGCCACGTCGTACATGACGCCCGCGTCGTCACCCGCAGTCCGTTCGTCGTTCGCCGCATCAACTGACTTCGACCTCCTCCGCATGGCTTCGCTGTCGAGCGTACCCTTCGGTGTCAGTCCTCCGACGCACGGCGGCAGAAGGACGGTCATGTGGCTGATGGCGACCTTCCCGCCACGGCTCAGTTTCTCGAGTGTGGTAACAGCGATCCGATCCCGCGAATCCACGAGCCACACCGGGGCTTCCGGATGCTCGGCAGCAATTTTCTGAAGGTGATCAAAGACGCGGTCGCTCCGATCCCGCAGCAGTTCGTGGGGCTTGAGTGGATATTCATCGAGCAGCTCTTCCAGGTCTTCGGGGCTATAGCGTTCGAGCAATTCGCCCGTGATGACCTCGACCTCTTCGCGCCAAGCAACGTGCGTTTCTGGCGGCTGCCAGCCGCTGATACCGTGCAGATACGGATCGACCGGCGGGCGACCAGGCAACTTCTCGCGGATCGTGGTCAGCGCCCACGCGTCAAAGAGGATATCGGTGGCGGGCAGGACAGTGGGAAGCGGGGCAAAGGCGGCGAGACGGGCTGCCGGATCGAGCTTCTCGAGGGCGGCAGGGCTGACGTCACCGTCCAGTTGCTTCACGTGCTTCAAGAGTTCGAGTGTCTTTAGCCGCCGCTGGTCGAGGTCGTCAGCCTTGAACCTGCCGCTCTTGTCCTTCTTGCCGAATTCCTTCGGATGAACGACGTCGACCCGCGTGTCGTCTCGGTCCCCGAAGCGGTTCACTCGGCCGAAGCGTTGAATCATGCTCTCGAACGTGGACAGGTCGCAGACCATGTGATCCGCCGAGATGTTCACGCCAACTTCGCCAGCGCTAGTGCAGACGAGGTAGACGGTGCCGTCCGCCGGAGCGATGTTCTTGTCACGATTCGACTCGGGTAGGAACCGTTGAAAGATCGCCTTCTTCACCAACCCATCACGTTCCATGCCGCGAAGGGTGCCTGTCAGTTGCTCGGTCGATTCCTTGGGCAGCTTCTTTACGATCTTCTCGACATCCTTGACCGTCCGCGCGAAAAGCAGCACGGCGCGCCCGGAATCGTCGTGCCTCAATGCAAGCTCACCTAATTCATCGGCCAGCTTCTGATCGTCTTCGTTCCCGTGCAGGTGAATAACCTTCTTGGCCTTCTGCCGTCGCCACACATGGTGAATCGGCTCGGTCGGGGGATCGGGAAGAACAGCCGGCGGACTCTGCTCCGCTTCAGTGAGCCCAAACGGCTTCTCGATGTCCTGACTGTGTCCATTCCTCCGCGATGTCGCCGACAACTCCATGACACGTAGCTTGGGCCAAGGCAGTTCTCCGGTGCGCTCGCCTTCTCGTTGTTCGCGCTCAATTGTGGTAAGCAACTGCTGAAACGCCGGCTCCAGGTGGGCTTCGTCATGAACCAGCAGCGCATCTTGCCCTAGGAATCCTGCATACAGCGGCTTCGCCTTGAAACCTGCCCTGTAGCCGCTGAAGAGCAACCGGCTGCCGATCATGTCGACTGTTCCGCAGATGACCGCCGGTCGCGAAGGGTCTGCGGACCACTCGCGGTTGTCGGCGAAGTGACCACGGAGCGTACTGATAGCCAATGGCGATTCGTCGGCCCTGAGAGGGATCGAGCACCTCCGCCCTAGCGCCTCGATCAGCCCCGCCGCTTGGAGGTTCTTTCGCAGCTTCTCCACTTCGTCCGTTGTCTGATCAACAACCGTCCGCCAGTTTACGACGTAAACCAGCCGGCGGGGCACCTTGTCGGGTTTGCTGACAAGGGCTATCAGCCATATGGCAATGATTGAGGTCTTACCTAAGCCCGTCGGCATACTGCATGACGATGGGAATTCGCCCTTGGCGAACCACTCCTCGTACAGACCGATCTGCCATGGAAACGGCGCGTGGTCCGTCAGTGCTTCAAACCGAGCCTTGAATGTGTCGTCGGCCATTCAGCGTCTCTTTCAGGAGGGGCGGCCGGATTCAGGCGACGAGGAAACGGCGTTTGCCCTTGGATCCGTCATCGCGTCCCCCCTGTGCCAGGCTCCGCCTCGATCTCCTCAGCTGCGGGCAGGGTGCCGTTCGCCTCTTCGCGTAGCTTCTCGACGATCTGCGTCTCCCGGTTGGTCGCCCGCGAGACCCGACGAGACGCACCCTTCATCTGTCCTCCCCTCGAAACCCGATGCGCGTCTTTGGCGTGCCGGGCGGCGCCATCAGCTCGCGGATGGCGTCGAACACGACGCGGAACTGCGCGTCGTATTTCTGCTCGAGAGCGGCGAGCTTCTTCGCCAGTTCCGCGTTGGTCTGAAGCATTTGCCGAAGACGCACGAACGCCCGCACGATCGTAATGTTGACCTGCACCGCGCGGGCGCTACCCAGCACGCTGGAGAGCATCGCGACTCCCTGCTCGGTGAACGCGTAGGGTAGGTGGCGCCGACCGCCCCAGGAACTTGAGGTGCCAAACTGGCGCCTCAAGTTCTCGAACTCGTCCGCGGAAAGCCGAAACATGAAGTCGGCGGGAAACCTCTCAATATTCCGCGTCACCGCTCGCACGAGGGCCTTGGTCTCCACCTGGTAGAGGGCTGCCAAGTCGGCATCGAGCATGACCCTGTGCCCGCGCAGCACCAGGATGGCCCGCTCGATGCGCTCCATCGGGACGAGGCTCGGCTCACTCATGTCGGTCTCCCGGCTCGAAGAGTACACCTCAACTTGAGGTACCAATCTGTGACCTCAGACATGCGGCGACTTCCAGCTGGTCCGCTTGCCTTCGTCGGGCAAGACTACTCAGCGCCAGTGACAGCCTGGGTCACACGTGCGAGTCGTGGTAAACATACCCGATTCAACCCGGAGTCATAGACGCTGATACCGCACGCATCAGCAACGACTCCAGCGAGGGATCGATGCCTGCACATCGCCGGCCGATCTCGGCGAGGTCGTGGGGCCCGACTGTCCGCCGCCCGGATCGGATCATGCGGCATGGAGCAACCTCCCTTCACGCAAGACGGTGCCCGGGAGCGACGCCTTGAGGTGCGTCCTGGCGTGGAACCATCCGCTCGTACAGACCACCGCGTCCACGGCGGTTCCAACGCCCCACAGCGCGCGGTAGGCCAGGCCGCCATCTCGCTGTTCCGGCGGCGCATCGTTCGGCACGATGACGAGCAGGTCGTAGTCGCTGTCCGGCCCGCTGTCGCCCCGGGCGACCGAGCCGAACAGGTAAATGCGCTCCGGCCGGTACGCCGCGACGAGCCGCCGTACGGTGTCGGCAAGCTTCGGCTTCTGTTCGAGGATGGGATCCGTCATGGCTCAAGTTACCTCATCGCTCACAACGTTGAAATCGGCGCCCGAGCGAACACGCCCGGTGCCGGCTCGCAGAAGCTTCTATCACAGCCGTGACAGGATAGGTCACTGCTCAGCGCAAGCACAATCCGCGTCCAGTTAACGTCGGTGTTCGTCCTACGCCGATGGCTCACCCGGGATCACGTGGACCACAGCGCACAGATTGCGAGCGGACCACTCCCCCCCTCGCGAGCTCGCCCCTCGTACGCAGATTCTGCCACCCGGCCGGAGGCTGAGATTGAATTGCCTGCAATCTCGTTGGTGAGGGCGAGCGAGTTCACGCCTGGAATCAAGACCGACAGGTCGGCACAGTTGTTGATGGCAGGAGGGATAGAATGAGCGCATGTCTGGGAGTCGGGACGTGAGACCGGCCGTTCCTGGCGTGAAGCTCACCTACGAGGATTACGTACTGTTTCCGGACGACGGGAAGCGGCACGAGTTGATCGACGGGGAGCACTACGTGACGCCAACGCCAGTCCGCAAGCATCAGGCGGTCGCCGGCAACCTCCATGGCTCGATCTGGTCGTATCTGCAGCAGCGGCCGATCGGCCGCGTCTTCACAGCGCCGTTCGACGTCATCTTCTCGGATTTCGACGTGGTCGAGCCGGACCTTATCTACGTCTCGCACGAACGTGCGCGGACCATCGAGACTACCCCGTGGGTGCGCGGCGCGCCGAGTCTGGTGGTCGAGGTTGGATCGCCGAGCACCCGGAAGCGCGACGAGACCGTCAAGCGCCGCTTGTACGAACGGTTCGGGGTGGACGAGTATTGGGTGGTCGATCCCGAGATCGATGCGATCAAGGTATTCCGCCGCGCCGGCGATCGCTACGAGCGGGTTGCTGAACTGCTGCTCGAGAATGACGACGTACTGACGACGCCGCTCCTGCCGGGCTTCGAGCTGCGACTCCCGAAGATCTTCGAGGACTGATGCAGAGGCCGCGCCGGCCGCGACCGCCCGGCGCGTGACACCCCTTCCGACACCGGCTCGTCGTCGTTCGACTTCGCTCAGGCGATGGCGGCAATCTCCCGGTCCAACCGCGTGACCAAGCCGTCGAGCTGATCCACCACAGCGCGGACCGTGGCGGGCTTGCTCAAATCAATGCCCGCGCGCGCGAGCAGTGTCATCGGATGGTCGCTCCCCCCCGACTTGAGCAGCGTCAGGTAGCGGGCGATCGCCTCGGCGCGATCCTCGCTGGACCCGCCCCCGAGCTGCCTCATGAGCTCGGCGCTCGACGCAAAACAGGTTGCGTACTGATAGACATAGAACGGCGTGCTGTAGAAGTGCGGAATCCGCGCCCACGTGACGCGCGCCAGATCGTCGTACTCGACGGCATCGCCGTGATACGTCTTGAGCAGCCCGAGGTAGATCTCGGCGAGGGTCTCGGCCGTCACCGGCCGTCCCTCTTCGACCAGCCGGTGCGCCTGCAGCTCGTAGTCCGCAAACAGCACCTGCGTGTAGAAAGTCGAGACGATGCCGTCGATCGCGTGCTGCAGGAGCACGATGCGCTCGCGCTCGTCGGTCGCCTGCCCGAGCATGTACTCGAGAAAGAGCGCCTCGCTCAGCGTCGACGGCACCTCGGCCACGAAGATCGTGTAGGCCGAGTACACAAACGGCTGGTGCGCATTCGCCAGCAGCGTGTGCATCGAATGCCCCATCTCGTGCGCCAGCGTGAACGCCGCGTCGAGCGTGTCGTTGTGGTTGAGCAGCATGTACGGATAGACGCCGTACACCGGCGCCGAGTAGGCCCCGCTGCGCTTCCCCGTGTTTTCGTACACGTCGATCCACCGCCCCGCTAACACGTCGCGCACCTGCCGCTCGTAGTCGGCACCGAGCAGTGCCACCGACGGCGGCAGCCACTTCGCCACCTGCTCGTAGCGGTACTTCGTGTCGTGCTCGACGAGCGGAATCGTCGCGTCGTAGGAATGGTAGGTCCCGAGGCCGAGCACGCGCTTGCGCAGGCGGTGATACCGGCGCAGCGGCTCGGTGCCCTCCTTGGTGGTCTGAATCAGGTTCTCCACCACCGACGGCGGGATGTTGTTGCCGTGGAGCGCCGCATCGAGCGTCGAGGGGTAGCCGCGCGACTGTGCGAGGAACCAGTCGCGCTGCAGGACGGCGTGATAGAGCGACGCGTACGTGTTGAGGCTCGCATGGTAGAGCTTGTGATACTCGGTGAACGCCGTGGCCCGGTCCTGCTGGTTTCGGTTGGTCGCGAGGATGGCGCGGTACTGTCCGTAGGTCAGCACCATGTTTCCGCCCGTCGAGAAGCGAACCGTCGGACTCTTGAGGTCGGCGGTCGAGAGCGCCGCGTAGGCGTCATGTGGAGTTGACGCGAAGCGGCTCGCAAGCGACAGCAGGTGCTCGCCCTTGTCGTCGAGCACGTGCTCCTGCTGGCGATAGAGATCTTCGACCGCAAACCGGTAGACGGCCAGCTCGTGGTTCTTCGCCATCCACTCCTGGACCGTGCTGAGGGGTATCGTCAGCAGCTCGGGGTTGAACCAGGCAGCGGCCTGACTCGCTTTGGCAAACAGGACCTGCACCTGCTGGCGCTTCGCGTTGATCTGGTTGTCCCGCTGGTCCTGGTCGTACCAGAGCGAGGCGAAGTACCACACCTTGTAACTCAACTGGCCGATGTCGTCCGACAGCCTGAGCGCGGCGAGCAGCCGATCCGGTCCCTCGGCGAGCGTGCCTCGCAGCAACGCGTACGCCACGATCTGGGTGTCGAGGTGGTCGTAGGCCGCCTTCCACGCGTCCCAGTCCGAGAAGATGGGCGTGAGGCTCCACTTGAAGCGATCGGGAATCGCCTCGCGACTGCGGAGCTCAGGGGCGGCGGCGGCTTCAGCGGGTGCGAAGGCATCCATGTGAGAAATCATATTCTAACTTCCGAGTTCTACCTTTTCACTTCCGGCTGCTTCGGCAGCCGGATCTGTGGCATCGTGGTAGGCATGCGTTCTGTGCAGCATGTCCAGCGGGTTCTCGTGTTTCTGGCCGCGATCGTGTGCGGCGGCTGTTTTCACTTCCAAACGGTGATCACTCTCAACGGCGACGGCAGCGGCACCGTTAACGAGCGCGTGCTGTTCACCTCGGCTGCGCTCGCCCAGATCCGGCAGTTTACGGCCCTTGCCGGTGGCGGCGTACCGTAGAACTTTGAGCCGCTGTCGGAGCAGCAGGCGCGCGACGCGGCCGGCACCATGGGCCCCGGCGTCACGTACGTCTCTTCCGCTCCCATCGACACGTCTGAGGGACAGGGACGGGACATCACGTACGCCTTCACCGACATCAATCAACTGCGGCTCGACGCACAGCCGCCTTCTCCCGGCGGCCTGATGGGCGGCGCCCAGGGGCTCGGAGCGGCCACCCGCACGACCTTCAGCCTGACGCGCCAGCCTGGTGGTCTCGCGATACTGCGCGTCACGGCGCCACAACTGTCGCTCCCGGGCGACCGCCGGATTGGGCCTGCCGGCAACGTGTCACCCGATCAGATCGCCATGGTGAGGCCGCTCGTCGCCGGCGCCAGACTGGCCATGGCCATCGAGCCGGTCGGACAGCTCGTACGGACGAGCAGCCCGTGGGTCGAGGGTCCGCGCGTGAGCATCGTCGACATCGAGTTCGACCAGTTCCTGCACGACGACACGCTACGGCGACTCCAAGGCGCGCGAACCGTCGATGACGCCAAGGCCGCACTGAAGGAATCGCCAGGCGTGAAGATCAGCTTCGACCCAGAGATCACCATCGAGTTCACGCCCACCAAGTAGTGTCCGCCTTTAGGCGGACCTCCAGGTCCGGCTGAAGCCGGACACTACAGCTATGAACGGCGATAGTGCCGCAGCGCCGGCGTGCTCACGGCGACCCACGCGGTCGCCACCAGACATCCGACACCGCCACTCACGACTGAAAACGTCGCGCCGAGCCAGTTGGCCACCGCACCCGCCTCGAATTCGCCGAGCTGCGGGCCTCCGATGAAAAAGACCATGTTGACGCCCGTCATCCGGCCACGGAGCCGGTCGGGTGTCTCGAGCTGCCGGACGATGTTCCGAATGACCATGCTCACCGTGTCGGCCGCGCCGACCAGCGCCAGACAGGCGAAGGTCAACCAGAACGATCGCGAGAGGCCGAAGGCCACCGTCGCCAGGCCGTAGGCGGCGACCGCCCACAGCAGCGTCGGTCCGCGCCGCCTGATGCCGGCGGTGAGCGGCACCATCGCCGCGCTCGTCACGAAGGCACCAACCGCCGGCGCCGCGACCAGCCATCCGTAGCCGCGCGGGCCGACCTGCAGGATGTCCTGCGCGAAGATCGGCAGCAGCGCCGTCGCCGAAGAGAAGAACGTCGCAAAGAAATCGAGCAGCATCGTCGATCGAATGAGCGGCGAGCGGAAGACGAACCGCAGGCCTTCGAGCGCGGCTTTGAGCGAGATCTCGTCTCGAGTGTCACCATCTGTCGTGTCCGCGTCCGGGCTGGCGACGGTCCGTCCTGAGATGGCGGCAGGACGGCCCGTGACGCCGCGCATCAGCAGCAACGCGACGATGACCGACAGAAACGTCGCGGCGTTGGCCACATAAGCCCAGCCCACGCCGGCTGCCGCAATCAAGGTTCCGCCGAGCGCGGGGCCCGTCACGGCGGCAACCTGAAACATGATCGTGTTGAGGGTGATGGCGTTCGGCAGGTGCTCGCGTGGCACGAGCGTCGGCAAGAGCGCCTGGCGGGCCGGCAGATCGAAGGTGCTGACAGCGGCGCCAACCGCCGCCAGCGCGTAGATCGGCCAGACGACGGCCACCCCCCGAAAGGCGAGCACCGCCAGCGCCAGTGCCACCAGCGCGCCGCCCGTCTGGGTGACGAGCATGAGCACGCGGCGGTTCCATGCGTCGGCGACCACACCGCTCAAGATGGAGAAAAAGACGATGGGCACGACCCGTACGAGGCCGACCAGGCCCAGCGCCAGGCCTTTTCGTTCCGGCGGCACGAGCAGCGACACGTGCCAGAGGAGCGCCGCGTTCTGCATCATCGACCCGGTCATCGAGACGAGAAGCCCGATCCAAATCAGCCGGAAGTTGCGATGCTGGAGCGCAACGAATGACTGGGGAGCAATCAACGGCGATCCGTGACGAGGACGATCTTGCCGATGTGCTGGCTCGATTCCATCAGGCGGTGCGCCTCGGCGGCGGCACGTAGCGGAAACGTCGTGTGAATCACCGGCTTGACGCCGCCCGATTCGATGAGCGGCCACACGGTGGCCCTGAGCGAGGTGGCGATGGCGCCCTTTTCGGCGACCGACCGCGGGCGAAGCGTGGATCCTGTAATCGTGAGGCGCCGCCGCATGACGACGCCCATGTTCACCTGAGCCGTGGATCCGCCGAGCAGGGAAATCTGGACGAGCCGCCCATCGAGGGCCAGCAGATCGAGGTTCCGCCGCACGTAGTCGCCGCCCACCATGTCCAGCACGACGTCGACGCCGCGCTCGCCCACTATCTCCCGTACGGCGGCCACGAAGTCTGTCGTGCGGTAGTTGATGGCCCGCTCGGCGCCCAGTCGCTCGCAGGCCGCGCACTTCTCCGCCGAGCCAGCCGTCGCCAGCACTCGCGAGCCGAGCGCCCGCGCCAGCTGGATGGCTGTCGTGCCGATGCCGCTCGATCCGCCGTGGACGAGGATCCACTCGCCGGGCTTGAGCCGGCCGCGCTCGAAGACGTTGGTCCAGACGGTGAAGAAGGCCTCCGGGATCGCCGCGGCGGCGACCAGGTCGAGTCCGCGCGGCACCGGCAGGCACTGCGGCGCGGGCGCCGCGCAGTACTCGGCGTATCCCCCACCCGCCACGAGCGCGCACACCTGGTCCCCTGTGCGCCAGTCACGAACATCGGGCCCAACCTCGACGATCGTGCCTGCCACTTCGAGTCCTGGGATGTCGGAGGCGCCCGGCGGCGGCGGGTATGCGCCGCGCCGCTGCGACACATCGGGACGATTGACTCCGGCGGCGGCCACCTCGATCAGTACTTCGCCAGCGGCCGGCTTCGGTTGCGGGCGTTCGACGGGCACGAGGACTTCGGGGCCGCCAAAACTGGAAATCTCGATAGCAGTCACTCAGGAGTCTCCAAACGCTGCGTGGGTCGTGGCGGCCTCGAGCAACCCTTCGGTAGGTTCTCCGTCACGATTTTCGGCCCAATTGTAGAGCCTGATCGGCATCCAGCCGCCAATTTGATCCAGACCGGGGACCGAGAAAGCCATGACTATGACAGGGGCTGACGTTAGAGAATCCGTGAGGAACCGCGGATCGACCGTGATGCTCGAATGGCGTTTCTACGAACGGGTCCGTCCCTGCCGCACTCGCAGATCAACGCGACGCGTATCTGCCTTATAGTTGGTCTCGTTCGTCTGACGGCCGGAATAGAGGAGCGTTCATGGGACCGATTCAACAATTCAGGAGATCGGTGAGAACGGGTGTCGCCGCGGTGTGGCTGATCCTGCTCGCCGTGGCCGGCTCCGGCTGCTCGGTGAAAACGTACGCCATTAATATGGTCGGTAATGCTCTGGCCTCGGGCGACTCGGTGTACGAGACCGACGACGATATCGAGCTGGTCGGGCAGGCGCTGCCGTTTGGGCTGAAGCTCACCGAGAGCCTACTGGTGCAATCCCCCAGGCATCGAGGCCTTCTGCTCACGGCGTGCCGAGGATTCGTGTTGTATTCCTACGGCTACGTGGACTACGCGTCGCAACTGGCCGCCGAAGACGACCTCGATCGGGCGCGCGCGTTACGCCTTCGAGCCCGAAAGCTGTATCAGCGGGGCCTTCGCTACGGCTTTCGATCGCTCGAACAGTCCTACCCGAGGCTGGAAGCGGCGCTCCTGACCGATCCAAAGGCGGCGGTGGCGACAATCGGCGCGAAAAAGAAGGATCGGACACGCGACGTGGAGCTGCTGTATTGGAGCGCCGCAGCGCTCGGCCTCGCCATCTCGGCCTCACCCGACGATGCCGCGATGCTGGCTCGGCTGCCGGAGGTGGAAGCGATGCTCGACCGCGCGCTCGCGCTCGACGAGAGCTGGGACCGGGGTGCGCTCCACGAGTTCAAGGTGATTTTCGCCGGCGCCAACCCTGGCGCGCCGGCGGATGTCGAGTTGATCAAGAAGCACTACGACCGAGCCTTCGAGTTATCGAAGGGCTCGAGTGCGGCCTTGTACGTCGCGTATGCGGAGGCTGTCGCCCAGCCAGGCCAGGACAAGGCCGAGTTTCGCGCGCTCCTCGAGAAAGCGATCGCGATCGATCCAGACTCGGTGCCCGCCGACCGGCTGACCAACCTGGTATCACAGCGGCGAGCCCGGTGGCTGCTCGGCCGCATCGACGACTTGATTCTCGATGACGAGGGGACGGCCCCCCGAGGAGCTCGGCAATGATCGCTCGACTGATTCGTGCCACTTCATGCGTGGTTCTACTGGTCTTGGGGACCGTCACGGCAACCGCCCAGGGCCCCATACGGATTCGCGTGGGCACCGTCGTTCCGCAGGGATCCCTCTGGCACGAAACCCTGCAGCGCATCAGTCAGGAGTGGCGGCGCGTCGTCGGGGCCCGGTTGACCATGACGATCCTCGCGGGCGGGACGCTCGGCGACGAGGCTGAAATGGTGCGCCAGGCGCGGCAGGGCCGCATTCAGGCGGTCGGCCTGTCGTCGGTCGGACTGTCCCGTATCGACGCCGGCGTCGCGTGCCTGCAGGTGCCGATGCTGCTCAAATCCTATGAAGAGCTGGACTACGTCCGCGATCGGGTCGCGCCGGAGCTGGAGCGCCGAATCGAGGCCAAGGGCTTCAAAGTGCTCCACTGGGCTGACGGCGGATGGGTCTATGCTTTTACAAAGAGGCCGGCGACGACGCCCGCAGAGCTGCGTCAGATGAAGCTCTTCACGTCGGCGGGCGATCCGGAGGCCGAGGCGCTCTACAAGGACTTCGGCTACAGCGTCGTGCCGCTTTCGATGACGGATCTGGTGCCGATGCTGCAGAGCGGCACGGTTGACGCGTTTGCCATCGTGCCGCTCTTCGCGCAGCTTCAGGAGCTGTTCAAGCTGGCTCCGAACATGACCGACGTCAAGTGGACGCCGCTCGTCGGGGGGACCGTGATCACCCAGGTCGCCTGGGACAGCCTTCCGAACGAACACAAGTCTGCGCTCCTCGAGGCCGCTCGCACACAAGGCGCCCTGCTCCGCAACGAGATACGCCGCATGGACGGAGTCGCTATCGTGGAAATGCAGAAGCGGGGGCTGAAGGTGGTCGCCGTCGATGACGCGACCGATCGAGCCTGGCAGGCTGAAGCCGAGAAGGCCTATCCGAAACTGCGCGGCCGATACTGTCCGGCCGATCTGTTCGACACAGTGGTACGCCTGCGCGACGAGTACCGCCGCAGCCGGCCGGCGGCGGGTGCAGCAACCGGGCGATGACAGGGCCTGCCGGGCCTCCTGACGCGCAACCCGTTCCCGGGCGCTTCTCCTTTGTCGTTCGTGCCGCCGAAGACACGATTGCCATCGCCGTGCTCGCGACCATGGCGGCGCTGCCGCTCATCGAGATCGCCGGCCGGGCCTGGTGGGGACGGGGCGTGCCGGGCTCGATCGTCCTGGTCCAGCATCTGACGCTCTGGATCGCGTTACTCGGCGCCGCACTGGCGGCCCGCTCCGACCGGCTGCTGGCGCTGCCCACACCTCACTTTCTTCCCGAGCGGTGGCGCGCCCCGGTTCAGATCGCGACCAGCGGCCTCGCAGCCGGCATCACGACGGCGCTTTTCTTCGCGAGCCTGGATCTCGTGCGCATCGAGCGGGAGGCGGGCGACCTGATCGCGTGGCGCATTCCCTCGTGGGCGATCCTCGCCGTCCTGCCGGTCGGCTTCGCGGCGATCGCGGGCCGCCTGGTCTGGCGAGCGGCCCCCGGCCGAGCGGGCCGCCTGATCGCCGCCCTCGGCCTCCTCGTCCCGCTCCTCTTCCAATCGATCCCTTCCCCGGCCGACAGCGGCCTTCTGATTCCCGCAAGCCTGGTAATTGTGGCGGCGACCGCGCTCGGGTTGCCGGTCTTCACGGCGATCGGCGGCACCGCCCTCTTGCTGTTCTGGCTGGATGGGACCCCGATTAATGCGGTTCCGGGCGAAACCTACCGCCTGACGACGTCGCCGATGCTGCCGGCGATCCCGCTATTCGCGCTCGCCGGGTACCTGTTGTCGGAGGGGGGCGCGAGCACACGCCTGACGCGCCTCTTCGCGGCGCTCTTCGGCTGGATGCCTGGCGGGCTGGCGATTGTCACCACGGCCGTGCTGGCGTTCTTCACGCCGCTCACCGGCGCGTCCGGTGTGACCATCGTCTCGATGGGCGGGTTGCTCCTCCCCGTGCTCGTCCAGGCACGCCACGCCGAACGGACGTCGCTCGGACTGGTGACGGTGTCGGGCTCGATTGGCCTGCTGTTTTTCCCCAGCCTCCCCGTCTTCCTGTATGCGTTCTACGCCAACGTGGAGTACGAGCGGCTGTTTGTCGGAGGGTTCCTGCCGGGCATCCTGCTCGTCGTGGTCGTGGCCGCCTGGGCGGCGGTTCATGGCTGGCGCGGAGGGGCGAGGCGGACGCCGTTTCGAGGTCGCGAAGCGGCCGCAGCCATCTGGCAGGGGAAATGGGAACTGGCGCTGCCGGTTTTCGTGCTGGGGGCGCTCGTCGGCGGCTGGGCCACGCTGGTGGAGGCCGCTGCTCTTACGGTGGCGTACGCCTTGGTGGTCGAGTGCGTGGTGCACCGGACACTTCATGTGTCGCGCGATCTGCCTCGCATCCTGATCGAGTGCGCCACGCTCGTCGGCGGCTTCATGATTATCTTGAGCGTCGCCCTGGGATTCACCAACTACCTCATCCTCGTCGAGGCGCCCACCACCATCCTGTCGTGGGTGCAAACGCACGTCGACTCGCCGACGGTCTTTCTCCTGGCCTTGAACGTGCTCCTCATCGTCGTCGGCGCGTTGATGGATATCTACTCGGCCATCGTCATCATCGTGCCGCTCATCGCACCGATTGCCGCGGCCTATGGCATCGACCCCGTGCACCTGGGGATCATCTTCCTGGCCAACATGGAATTGGGATACTTGATGCCGCCGATGGGAGAGAACCTGTTTCTGTCGTCGTACCGCTTCGGCAAGTCGCTTCCGGAAGTCTATCGATCGACGCTGCCGTACACGGCGATCCTGCTCGTTGCCGTCCTGCTCATTACGTACGTCCCCTCGCTGACGCTCTGGCTCGTAAGGCTCTACGACGCCGCCGGCGTGCAATAGGGTCGTAGTACGCAAAACGCGAACTACTCGAAGCGCGGGACGTCGCGTCCGTCGAGATAGGCCAGCAGCACGTCGCAGGCCGCGTCCGCGAAACGCGCGTAGCCCTCGTCGGTCGGCCAACCGATATGGGGTGTCAGGACCACGTTTGGCAGTGCGGTCAGCGGATGGCCGGACGGCAGCGGCTCCTGGTCGAACACGTCGAGCGCGGCGCCACCGAGGCGATGCTCGGAGAGCGCCGTCACCAGAGCGTCCTCCACGACCAGCGGCCCGCGTGACGTGTTGACAAGCACCGAGGTGGTCTTCATGAGCCGGAGTCGCCGATCGTCGATAAGGCCGCGCGAGGCGGGCGTGAGCGACGCGTGCAGCGATACCACGTCGGCCTCCGCCAGCAAGGCGTCGAGCTCCCGGCGCCCGGCACCCGCCTCGGCCGCCGACGCGTCCGTCAGCCGCGGACTCCAGGCAATCACGCGCATCCCGAATGCAGCGCCCAACCGCGCCACGTGCCGGCCGATCCTGCCGAGGCCGACGATCCCCAGGACCTTGCCGTGGAGGACGCGCGTGGACGGCGCGGGCCACTCGCCGCGCCGGACGGCGGCGTCCGACGACGGGATCTGCCGCATGAGCGCGATCGCCAGGCCGATCGCCAGCTCCGCGGCGCCCACCGAGTACCCGCCGGAGGCGCGCGCGACGATGATGCCGCGCTCGCGCGCTGCGTCGAAATCGATATGGTGGGCGTGGTTGCCCGTCTGCGCGATGATGCGGACGTCGGGAAGCTGTGCGAGCCACTCGCGCGTGAAGCGCGTCCGTTCCCGGTTGGCGATGAGCGCGTCGAACCCGCGCAGAGCCGCGGGGCCGCCGATCGGCGAGGTGAAGATCTGGACCTCGGCGCGCTCCCGCAGCCGGCGCACGCCGCTCGTGCCCTCGTAGGCGTGGTGGATGTCGTCGAGGATCGCAACCTTCACGCCAGTGTCTCGGACCAGAGATTCGGTGCCACTACCGGAACCCGAACAGCATCCAGCACAGAGCGGCGCCGACCACCGACATCGATAGCCCCCACACGAGCAGCCCGTTGAAGAGCGCGCGTGTGTCGCTGCCGGGCGTTGCGCCCGCGATGTAGAGTGCCCCCACGGTGGACAGCGACGACAGGTCCACGAGGCTGGCCGACACGTTTATCGACCACGCGATCGGCAGCGGGTCGAGCCCGCCCAGGTGTGTCGCAAGGTCCGGCGCCATCGGCAGGAAGGCCGGCAACACCACGCCCGAGGTGCTGCTGTAGACGGACACCAGACCGGTGCCGAACGCGACAATCGGCGCGATCGTTTCGCGGGTGGACAGGCTGGCGATTCCGCGCGTGATGAGCGCCAGACCCTGCGTCTCCTGCATCATCGAGACGAGCACCGTGACGCCGGTCACCATCAGGATGACGCCCCAGGGCATCGCCTTGATGGCTTTCTGCTCGTCCACCGTCCGGAGCAGCGTCAGCGCCACCGCGGTCACGAGGGCCACCAGGCCCACGTCGAGCCCGAACCCCGCCACAGCCACGACGAGCGCCGCAATCCCCGCCGCCGTCAGCCAATGCCTGGCCCCCATCGGGCCCGCATCCGGCTCCTGGGCCGCGGCGGCGCCGGCGCGCCGCCCGAACAGGCGCCAACCGCCCAGGAGGAGGAATCCGCCGACGGCGACGATGGCGTGGGCGAGCGCGTTGAACGCGAAGGTCTCCCACTCGACCCCGCCCAGCCCGATGCGCGCCATCACGCCGTGCGCGACGATCCCGGTAGGCGCAAACGGCGACAGCGTGCCCGCGAGCGCGCCATTGCCCGTCATGATCGCCATGAGCAGGGGTGGCACACCCGCGCGTCCCGCCACCGCCATGGCCGGCCCCGCGAGCAGCGCGCTGGCTGGCGTGGCGCCGGCACCGATCGTGGCGATGATGAAGCCCAGCACGAAGAACATAATCGGGAGCAGCCCCGCGTGCCCACGGCAGAGACGGACGGCGCGCGCCGTGAGCCGCTCGAGGGTGCCGTTGCACTCGGCGATGCTGAAGAGGAGCGTGACGCTGATGAGCGTCACCAGCAGCGACACCGGAAAGCCGTTGAGCACGGTGTCGAGCGACATGCCGCCCAGATACACGCCGACCAGCATGGCCATGGCCAGAGACAGCAGACCCACGTTGATCGTCGTGAAGCAGCTCAGGAGGACCGCCACGACGAGCGCGGCGATCGAGATCCAGGCCAGGCTCACCGTGCGGCCACCGCCGGGGACGTGGATGGAGAGAGGAGGCGAACCAGATCGGTGACGTCGGCCGCCGCATCGAGCGACTCCACCGCGCCGAGCACCGCGGTCATGGCCGACCGATCCAGCACCGCCGATGCGCAGTCGGTGAACTTCTCGTGCAGCTCCTCGCGCGTGAAAGGCCGGTCGGGGCCGCCGCGGTAGCGCTCGTCCGCCGCCTGCACGAGCGTACGGCCGTCCACGAGATCCACCTCCACCGTGCTGCGGATCTTTTCGAACCCGCGCGCCTCGATCTCCGGGTCGAGCACGGTCTCGACCTTCGCCATCATCGCCTGCACGGGCGCGCTGCGGACGAACTGGTCGGTGAACTCGTGGATCCCGGCCTTCCGGCGGAGCGCGATGCTCGCGAGCATGAACGGCGGGCTGAACTTGGCCTCCAGCTCGCTCTGCGCCACCGTGTAGCGGAGCGGGTTGAGGATGTTCGAGCCGGCGCGGAGACGGATGGCGCGAATCTGCTCCGGCCGCACGTCGTAGGTCACAACCAGCGTGCGCATCGCGTCCATGCTGGCGTGCCCCAGCACGCCGCACGGATACGGCTTGATCGAGACGCCGGGGCTCACGATGGTGTGGGGGTTCCCCAGCACGCCGACGATCCGGGCCGGGTCGAAGCCGTCCCCGAAGCTGAGCACCTCAAAGAAGCCCCAGGGCCCGTCGAGGGCCTCGCCGCCGCCGGTGAACCCCTTTGCGGCCAGCTCCGCGGCCATCACGCCGTTCTGCGCCGCGCGGCCCACGTGCAGCGGCTTGGTCATCGTCCCGAAGTTCACCCGGATGCCCGACGCCATGCTGGCCGCGATCGCGATCGCGTGGGCCGTCGCCTCGGGCCCCAACCCGAGCAGCTTCGCCGTGGCCGCCATCGCCCCGAAGGTCCCCACGGTGCCAGAGGAATGAAAGCCCTTCTTGTAGTGGTGCGGATGGATCGCCTCGGCGATCTTGCACTCCACTTCGAAGCCAGTCAGGAACGCCTCGAGAAACTGCGCGCCCGACGCGCGCTGCCGCTCCCCTACCGCCAGCGCCGCGGCCAGCGGGGGAATCGTCGGGTGCGTCAACAGGCCGAAGATGCGGTCGGAGGTCGTCGACAGCTGCGTGTCGTCGAAGTCGAGCGCATGCCCACTCGTCCCGTTGAGGAGCGCCGCAGACGACGCGCTCGTGCGAAACGGGGCCGGTCCGAGCGAGGTGGCCTCAGGTGTCTTCTCGCCCGCGTGCACGTACTGCCGGAGGATTGAGGCACCCTGGGAGGTGGAGCCCGCGAGCATCACGCCCAGCCCGTCGATCACGCACCGCTTCGCCAGCCCCACCGCCTCGGCCGGGAAATCCCGCCAGCGCGCCCGGGTGATGAAGTCGACAACCGCGCCGGTGGCGCGAATCTCCTCGCTCAACTGCGACACTCCTTCAATGGGAATCGTGTGTATCGACGGGCGCTCGCGACACCTACAGCGTTTTTCACAACGCCGTAGTACGTAGTGTCCGGCTTTAGCCGGACCAGCGGGCGGTCCGCCTGAAGGCGGACACTACAGCGTTGTGAAAAGCGCATTAACGCTGTTCTCATCACCGCGTCGGCGGGGCTCCTGTGGTCGGCTAACGCTGTTCTCCGAAGGGATAGGGGCGGACGACGAGATCGCGTGGATAGGGGATCGCTTTCTTCTGCACGATATCCTGCGACGCGCAGGCGCCGAGGATGACGGCAGACGAGGGATACATCGGCGCGCGCCCCTCGCGGGCCCCGTACCCCGGCTCCTTCTCGCCTGGGCCACCCGGCCTGCCAACCACGATACGCCCCACCATCCCGATCGCTTCATGGGTCGAGCTGAAGTAATCGTAGGTGCCTTCGACGTCGAAGGTCTGCTCGAAACGGATGAAGCCGTCGGCCGCCCTGTTCATCGGGCCGGAGTCGAACGGCTTGGCGGTCTCCGGGATGCGCAACTCGTGATTCTCATTGGCAGGGTGGAACGCGGTGACGCTCACGCCCATCAGGGCGCCCACGCCGCCGCTGAAGGCAAATTCCCACCGGACGGTCCCGCCCTTCGGCACAAAGACCCCGGCAGGGTCGAAGAAATACTGGCCGCGGGGAAACGCCAGGCCCACGCGCACCACGGCGGGTTGCCCCGGCCCCGCCGGCTGCGCGGGACCCCCTGCGCCGCGTCCTCGCTGGCCGGGGCCACGTGCGCGCGCGCCCGGCACCTGCTCCTGGGCCGAGGCCGCACGCGCCCACCAAGGAAGGGTCGCCACCAGCGCGGCGGCGCCGCAGCGTTCAAGAACGGTTCGACGAGAGACAAGGGCCACGTCGTTATCTCCCCTCCGGGGTAAAGCAGTAGACCGCATGGGCGTACGGCGTCTTCTCGCCCTGCCACGCACCGGTTTCCCCATTGCTCGCGTAGAGCGCGCCGTTGGCCACCGTCATGCCACCCCGCACGGCGCTCGGCATCGCGAATTCCCAGAGCCGCTGACCGGTGTTCGCGTCGAGCGCTTCGAGTTTCGCCGGATTGGTGATCCCCTGATACATGACGCCGTTGGCCACCGCGATCGGCGACGCCTGCAGGCCCGGGTTCGGCACGAGCCACTCGATGTCGCCGGTATAGGCGTTGAGCGCGGCTGACACGCCGAGCGAGGGCACGCTGGACGGCGATGCGCTCTGGAGGTACACCCGGTTGTAGGCCACGGCGGTGGCGCAGATGAGCGGCCCCGAACTGGCGCTCGGCGCATTGAGCGCCACCTTCCAGTACAGCTCGCCGGTGTGCCGGTTCAGGCAGACGAAATTGGCCTTGTTGCCCGCGCCGACGCACCGCCGCACGTCGCCGCGCGACCGCTGCGGCGCCACCGCATCGAACACCATCGGATGCGCGCAGAAATCGAGGTCGTGGATATCCTGCGGGTGCGCCTGATACGCCCACAGCAGCTCCCCCGTATCCACGTCGTGCGCGATGAGGCTGTTGGCGTACAACGTGGGACCGTTATAGGCCTTCGCATTGCCGGTGACGTTGAAGACGACGTTCTGCTGCTCGTCGATCGCGGCGGAGGTCCACATCGACGCGCCGCCCGTCTGGTACTTCTCCGGCACGTCCTTCACGACGCGGAACCGCCAACGGACCGCACCGGTCTCGGCGTGCATGCAGACGACCTCTGTCATGCTCCCGCTGTAGCCGACGATCACATTGTCGCGGTACACGACGGGCGAAAACATCATCGACGCCATCATTTCCTTGCGGGGCTCGACGGCCGTCTTCCAGATCTCCCTGCCGGTTGCCGCATCGAGACAGTGCACGTTGCACAGACCGGTGCCGAAGTAAATGCGGCCGTTCTCGTAGTGCGCGGAGGAGCGCGTGCCGGGCAGCAGGTAGTTGGCCAGCCATTCGCCGCCCACCCCGGTCTCGAAGGACCAGTTCAACGTGCCCGTCGCGCTGTCGAGGGAGTAGTAGTACCCGCCCGCGCCGAAGAACAGCGTGTTGCCAATCACGGTGGGCGTGGACTGGATCGGCCAGCCGTCCTTTGTCCCGAACGCCCACTTCATTTTCAGCTGCCCGACGTTGCCCGGGCCGATCGCCTTCTCGTTTCGATTGAAACGCGTGTTGTGGAGGTCGTACCCGAATCGCGTCCAGTCGGCCTGCCCCGGCTTGGGCAACCCCTCAGCACGAAGCAGCTGCGGGAAGACGTTCGAGAGCACGCTCGCCGCAGCGACGCGCCCGGTGCCGTCCAAGAACTTTCTCCGCGAAACGCCTTCGATCAGCATCGTCATCTTCCATTATTGGTGCGGTGGCGTGCATTCGGGACGCCAGCAGCTGTCTTCGCTGCGGCCCCTGAGCCCTGACACGGGGCATCTTACACCCGGTGCCGACTGTCGCGCACGAGAACGCGACGAGCCGGCAAGCCAAGAACGCGCTGCGTCTCAGATCCGCCCGACGGCTCTTCCGCTGGCGCGCTTCGCCAAGTCCCTGTGGTATCGTGTCGTCGCGCAAGAAAAAGCTTCTATTGTGGGAGGAAGACGCGGTGAAGATCTCAAGACAGATACTGATCGTCGGCGCTATCGCGGGCATGGCCGGACTCGCGCTCGCCTCCCGGTTCTCGTGGAGCGTCGTTGCGCAGTCGCTGGTCAGCCCGTCGTTCACCGAGGCCCAGGCCACCTCCGGCCAGGCGACCTACGCAGAGAGGTGCGCGTCGTGCCACGGCGCGAACCTCGACGACGGCGCGTTTGGGCCGCCCGTGAAGGGGGTTGAATTTCGCCAGAGCTGGTTCGGGCGTCCCGCCGACTCGCTCTTCAGTAAGCTGGAGGCGATGCCGCCGGATGCCCCCGGGTCGCTCGGGGCGCAAAAGCACGCGGAGCTGCTCGCGTACATCATGTCGCAGAACCAGTTGGCCGCGAGCGACAGGCCGGTCTCGTCGGATCCGGAGACGCTGAAGTCGATGCTGCTGCCGGGAGCGGTTGGCGGGCCGGGCGGCGGCCTGACGGCGGGCGTCGCGCTTCCGCCGCCCCCGCCGAAGACGAACCCGCTCGACCGGTACACGCCGGTCACCGATGCGCTGCTGGCCACGCCGCCCTCAGGCGAGTGGCTCACCTGGCGCCGCGGCGACGACAGTCAGGGCTTCAGCCCGCTGAAACAGATTACCAAGCAGAACGTCGCCGAGCTCCGCGCCGTGTGGAGCTGGTCGTTGCCGAACGGCCCCAACGAAGGCACGCCGCTCTTTCACGATGGCGTGCTCTTCGTCCACGCCTACGGCGACAAGGTACAGGCGCTCGATGCCGCCACCGGCGACCTGCTGTGGCAGTACTCGCGCCGGTTGCCGGCCGGGCTCAATCCCAGCGTGAAGCGCGCCATCGCGTTGTACGGCGACAAGGTCTTCACGGGCACATCCGACACCCACGTGGTGGCGCTCGACGCGAAGACGGGCAGGGTCGTCTGGGATCGCCCGGTCGCCAGCCAGAAGGACGGCTACGGGCTGACCGGCGGCGTGACGGTCGCCAAGGGGAAAGTGATCGCGAGCACGACCGGCCGCGCGCCGGGCGGCAACTTCATCGTCGCCTTCGACGCGAACACCGGGCTCGAGGCGTGGCGCTTCCACACGATCCCGAAAACCGGCGAGCCGGGTGGCAACACCTGGAATGGTGTGCCGGACGAGCAGCGCAACGGCGGGTCGGGGTGGGTGCCGGGCAGCTACGACTACACGACAGGGCTTGTGTACTTCGGCGTCGCCCAGACCTACGACACCGGCCCGTACCGCAATCTGGTCGCCGGGCAGAACAACGACCTGCTCTACACCGACGCCACGGTCGCGCTCAATCCCGACACCGGCAAGCTGGTGTGGCACTTCCAGCACCAGCCAAACGACCAGTGGGACTACGATTGGTCGTTCGGCCGCGTGCTGCTCAAGCTGGCGCCCAACGGGAAGACGCTCGTTCTGACCGGCGGCAAGCAGGCCATCTTCGATGTCGTCGAGGCCGACAGCGGCAAGTACGCGTTCTCGATGGACCTCGGCGTGCAGGACGTCGTGATCGGGATCGATCCGGTGACCGGCGCCAAAGCGATCAATCCCCGCCTGATTCCCGGCGGCCGCGACGCCATCACGACCTGCCCGCACGCCGGCGGCGCGAAGAACTGGCTGCCCGAGTCGTACAACGCCGATACCAAAGTGATGTTCGTGTCGCTGGTGGAGGCGTGTATGGACCTCACCCCGGTGGCGCCGGGCGGTCGCGGGAGCCTGTCGACCGGCGTCCGCTGGACGCTGCGCCCACGCCCCGACAGCGACGGCAAGTACGGCCGCGTGCAGGCCATCAACCTCGAAACGAAGAAGACCGTCTGGACCATGCGCCAGCGCGCGCCGCAGTCGAGCGGCGTGCTCGCCACCGCCGGCGGTGTCGTGTTCGCGGGCGCACTCGACCGCGTGTTCGCCGCGTACGACGATGCGACCGGCAGGCAGCTGTGGCGGGTGCGGCTGAACGACGTGCCGAACTCGGCGCCGATCAGCTACGCCGTCAATGGCAAGCAGTACGTGGCGGTCGTGGTCGGCAACGGCGGCGCGCAAGCCGCCACGTTTCCGGTGCTCGTGCCGGAGATCAAGAATCCGCCGGACCGCGGCGCGGCGATCTGGGTGTTCGAGCTGCCGGACCGGCTGACCGGCGCCAGCCGCACCGCGCGGTAGTCTGGCCGGAGCCTTCTCATCTGGTCTATCGACGAGCGCCGGGAATGTGACCATGAACGATCGGGCCGCCGCCGTCGCATTCATCCTGCTCACGACGGCTCTGCCGTCTCGGGCGGTCGCGCAGCACGATCTCTCCGGCGAATGGAGCGCCCGGTACCACGAAGACCAGGAGCATCGAATCCCGGGGCCTCTGCTCGGCGACTACACCGGTCTTCCGATTAACGATGCCGCCCGCCTCAAGGCCGACAGCTGGGACGCGTCCATCCTTGCCTTGCGCGAGCATCAAGCCAAACCCCACCCCTCGACGTACTCGCTTCGTGGCCCGGCGAACATCCGGATTCGCAAAGAAGTCGATCCGGTCACACTTGAGACCATCGCCTACGAGCTGTTCGGCACGTTCGGACAGGCGACCCGCACGATTTGGCTGGACGGCCGGCCGCATCCGGGACCCTACGCCGCGCACACGTGGGCTGGCTTCTCCACCGGCGTGTGGGACGGCGACACGCTGAGGGTGACGAGCACGCACTTCAAGGCTGGCTGGATCCAGCGCAACGGCGTCGCGCACAGCGACGAAGCGACGATGACAGAGCATTTCATCCGCCACGGCGACCTGCTGACGGTCGTCAGCTTCGTCCACGACCCGATGTATCTCGAGGAACCGTTCGTCCGAAGCACGAATTTTGTGCTGAGCCCCGCTCAAGAAATCGGCCGCACGCAGTTCGACGTCGTGGACGAAGTCGTGGGCCGGCCCAAGGGCCACGTCCCACACCACCTGCCCGGGTCGCCCGGTGCGCAGCTCAAGCTGACTGAGTTCGCGTCGGCCCACCGGCTGCCGCCCTCAGCGGCCAGAGGCGGCGCCGAGACGACGTATCCCGAGTACCAAGTCAAGATGTTACGGCCACCGTCATCATCGGCCAGCGCCGCCAGCGTCGCGCGGGTCGAGGCGACTGAGGTCCCGCGGCGCGCCCAGGGCGAGCAAACCCGCGACGAACAGATTCTGCTGATGCCCGTGCAAGGCAACGTGCACATGCTCGTCGGCGCCGGCGGCAACATCACCGTGCAAATCGGCGACGAAGGCGTGCTCCTCGTGGATACCGGATCGGGCGGGCCGAACGACAAGGTGCTCGCGGCCATTCGACAAGTCACCGACAAGCCGATTCGTATCCTCGTCAACAGCCACGTTCATGCCGACCATGTGGGCGGGAACGAGGAGTTCGCGAAAGCTGGCAGGTGGTTCGGCGGCAATGCGCCCGGCAACTTCGGCCTGCCCACGACCAACGCGCGCGTAATCGCGCACGAGCGCGTGCTCGCCAGGATGAGCGCACCGACCGGACAGAGGGCGCCAAGTCCCTTCGGCGCGTGGCCGACCGAGACGTTCTTCGGCAGCGACAAGGAGATCTTCTTCAACGACGAAGCCATTCAACTCCTGCATCAACCCGCCGCCCACACCGACGGTGATGTCGTCGTGTTCTTCCGCCGGTCGGACGTCGTGGTTGCCGGCGACCTGTTCGTCACGACGAGCTACCCGGTCATCGACGCCGAGAACGGCGGCAGCGTTCAGGGGATCCTCGACGGGTTGAATCGAATTCTCGACCTCACCATCCCCAAGGACAAGCAGGAAGGCGGCACGTACGTGGTTCCCGGCCACGGACGGCTGTGCGACGAAGCCGATGTCGTCGAGTACCGAGACATGGTCACGATCGTGCGCGATCGCATTCAGAATCTGGTTCAGAAAGGGATGACGCTCGCGCAGATCAAGGCTGAGAAGCCCACGCTCGATTATGACGGCCGTTACGGATCGAGCGACACCTTCATCGAAGCCGTCTATCGAGACCTCACGCGGCCACGGTAGCGGGATCGCAACACCGCTCAGCGGGTCACGGCGTCCTTGACCGCCTCCAGCGTCCCGTCGATTCGCAGGATGCGACGTGGGCGTGACAGCGCGTCGCCGAGCGGCTGCGGTTTGAGGACCGGCCGGCCGATGATGGGCTCGACGATTTCGCCGAACTTCGCGGGGTGCGCCGTTGCGAGGAAGACAGCAGGGCCGGCGGACCTCGTCACGGCCCGACTAAAGCCGGACACGACGTCAGCTTTCAGGTGCGCGTCAGATTGCAGGAACGATTTCAGCCCTAAATAGGCGACCGCGGAATGCGGGTCGAGCAGGTAGCCGCGCTCGTCGTAAATGCGCCGGATGGTCGCGCGGACCTCATCGTCGTCATGGCGACTGCCCACGAGGTCGCGCTTGAGGGCCTCCAGATCGCCCGCATACAGCCACATCAGCCGCTCGAAGTTGCTCGGGTTGCCGACGTCCATGGCGTTCGAGAGCGTGTGCACCGATGCCCGCGGCTCGAAGCGGCCGGTCGCCAGATACGCCGGCACCACGTCATTGGCGTTGGTTGCCGCGACGAATCGCCCAATGGGAAGGCCCGCGCGCTTCATCATCAAGCCGGCCGTCAGGTTCCCGAAGTTTCCGCTCGGCGTCGAAAAGGTCACATCCGATCCCGTTGGTCCGGCTGAAGCCGGACCCCACGTACGCGACGTGCGCATGCGGGCGACGGCGTGCGCGTAGTAGATCATCTGCGGCAGCAGCCGGCCGATGTTGATGGAGTTGGCCGACGTCATATGGCGGGCCAACTCGGGATCGGCGAAACCGGCCTTGGCCAGCCGCTGACAGTCGTCGAAGCGCCCGGCAACCGCGTACGCACTGACGTTGCCCGCCTCACCGTTGAACATCGTCAACTGCGCTTCCTGCGTGGGGCTGACGCGGCCGTCGGGGTACAGCACCACGACTCGCGTATGCGGAACGGCGTGGAAGGCATGCGCGACGGCGCTGCCGGTATCCCCGGAGGTCGCCACGAGCACGGTCAGCGGCTCGTCCCCAACCCAGAGCGCGGCCATCAGCCGCGCCATCACGCGCGCTCCGATGTCCTTGAACGCGAGCGTGGGGCCGTGGAAGAGCTCGAGCGCGTGGACGCCCGGCTCGACCTCGACCAAGGGAATCGGAAAGTCGAGCGCGTCGACGAGCACCGCCCGCAGGGCCGCCGGATCGAGCTCATCGCCCACAAACGGGCGCAGCACGCGAAAACCGACCTCGGGGAGCGAGAGCGACGGCAGCTCAGCCAGCTCGCCAGGCGACCAGCGAGCAATCGACTCGGGGACGTACAAGCCACAGTCTGGCGCCAGTCCGTCGAAGATCGCCGCGGCCAACGACACGGCCGGCCCGCCGCCGCCCCACGATTCGCTCGGGACGCCCTGAGCCGGCCGAAAGGCTCGCGTGGTTACGAAACGCATGAGACCACGCGAGCCCCTTGCGGGGCAATGGAGGAGATGTACGCCTGCGGCTCGCCGCCGATGTGGGCCTTGACCGCGCGCACCATGGCCTCGACGATCCGCGCGGCCACGTCGGTGCCACGGCAGAGCGCGAACAGCGACGGCCCCGATCCGGACAGGCTGCAGCCGAGCGCCCCCGCATCGAGCGCTGCGCGCTTGATGGCCGCGAGCCCTGGGACGAGCGGTGCCCGGCGTGGCTCGGCGATCGTGTCCTCGAGCGCGCGCGCGATGAGCGCAAAGTCCGACCGGTGGAGACCGTCGACGAGCGCCCCAAGATTCGCCCACTGCCGGATGGCATCGCCAAGCGGTACGGTGGTACCGAGCAGCGCGCGTGCCTTCGCGGTCTCGATCTCGAGATCGGGATGGACGACGACCGCCGTGAGTCCCGAAGGAATCGGCAAGCGGACGATGTCGGGGGGATTGGGATGACGGACCAGCACGAACCCTCCGCAGATGGCCGGTGCGATGTTATCCAGATGCGCCGACCCGGCGCCAAGTCGCTCGCCCTCGAACGCCGCCGTGACGAGCATCTCGATGGGCGCGTGCGCGTCGAAGAGCGCATCGACGGCGACGACGGCCGCCGCGGCGCTGGCGGCGCTCCCGCCAAGACCACTCGAGAGCGGCAGCCCCTTCGCAATGCTGAGCGCCACGCCGCGCCGCTCGCCGATGGCGGTGAGCAGCGCCTGCGCCGCCACACCGGCCGTGTTGCGAGACGCGTCGCGCGGCAGGCGGCCCGCGTCGCCCGTGATGGCATCGATTCGAATGCCGCGCACGCCCCAGGGCGCGAGCCGCGCGCTCACTTCGTCGCCCGGACGCTCGAGCGCGAAGCCCAGCACGTCGAACCCGCACGCGACGTTGCTGACGGTGGCCGGCGCAAAGGCCGTCACGACGCGGTCAGTCACGGCCGTACCGCCGCCGAACGGCGGGAATCAGGTAGTCGCGAAACGCACTTTGGAAATCGTACATCGGTTCGAACCCCCAGTCGGTCCGCGCCGCCGAATCGTCGACGTCGGCCGGCCACGAGTCGACGATCGCCTGCCGCTTCTCGTCGACCGCATAGGTAATCGTCGCCTCAGGGAACGCCCGCAATACGACGGCACGGATCTCGGCTGCCGACGCACTGAACGCCCGCAGGTTGTACTCCGTGCGCGTGAGGCACGCGCGCGGCACCGAGGCCAGCTTCAGGAGCGCCTCGACGCCGTCGGGCATCGTCATGAACGGCACGGTCGTGTCGGGCCTGACAAAACAGACATACGACTCACCCCTGGCGGCCGCGTGAATCATCTCGGACGCATAGTCCGACGTGCCACCCGAGGGCACCGTCTCGGCGGAAACCAGTCCCGGGAATCTCACCGCGCGAAAGTCCACGCGGCGCGTCACGTCGGCCGACAGCTGTTTGTAGTGCCGCGTGTAGTATCGGCCGAGCTGCTCGCAGGACAGCTTGTTGCACCCGTAGAGCGTCACCGGATGAGTGTACTCGTCTTCACGCACGCACCCGGCGCGCGCCTTCGTCGCGGGATCGGCGAGGCCGTAGGCGGCGACCGATGACGGATAGACGAACAGGACGGGCCGGCCGTGCGATTCGCCTTGCCGTTGGGCAAACTCGAGCAGGTTGAGAGTGCCCTCGACGTTCACGTGGTGGGCGGTGGCCGGCGTGAACTCCGACCTCGTCGAGAGCCGGGCCGCGAGATGAAAGACCCGATCGACCTCGAACTCGGCCAGCACGCGCTCGAGGAGGCTCGTGTCGGTCACCGAGCCCACGAACTGGCGCGACACCCGCCGCGCGAGCCGAGGGTCGAGCGGCATCACGTCGAGCGTGACGAGCACCGAGCCCGACGAGGCAAGCCGCGCGATCAGTTCATGACCGATCTCGCCGCCCGCACCAGTGACGATGGTGACGGGTTTCCGCACTAGGCTCCGGGCTCGAGTGTCTGCACAACGGCGGCCAGGCTCCCCCACGTCTGCGGATCCTGACAGAGCAGCGTGCGCAAGTACAGCCCGACGACGTCGGGCGGGAACTGCCCCGCAATGCGCGCCACGGCCGGGCCGAGCTTGGCGGCATCGGGCATCACCTCGTCCTGCTGGATCAACCCGTTGTCATGCGCGATCCCGAGCGCGTCGAGAAACGCACCCATCATCGGCCGCTGTTCGGCCAGGTGATACAGCACCAAGACCCGGGCCGCCACCGGATCGGGAAGCGAGGGGAGGCTCGCCAGATGTCGCGCCTTGTGTTCGAGGTCGAGGCCGATGACGGTTTTCGGACGGAATTTTTTGTGCTGCGCGATGAGAAGTGCCGCCTGCGCCTGATCGCCCTTGGCCTCCTGGTCGGCCCAGAACGCGCGAGCGGCAACGAGCCGTAACGCGGCAGTCATGCTCTTCCACAATCGTGAAGGCGTCAACGTCGAGTCGATCATCATGCACATTCTATGACTCATCTCACAAAGCCGTGGCCCCTGGTCCCTCTGGCGCCTCCGGGCCCGGTTTCATTGTGGTATTCTCACGTCTTGGCTGACGATGGACGAACCCACTGCCCACATCGACCCTGAGCCGTCGGGCCTCACGGCGCCCGCCGCGTCGGTCGACGACGCGCTGGCCGACGTTTCTCCGGGGTGGGCCCGATGGGCACAGCTTGGCCGGGATATCCTCTCGGGGGCGCAGACGCTCATGTCGGCAGCCGTCTACGCCACGCTCATCGTCACCTTCGGGTTTCAGGTGGCCCGCGTGGATGGCATGAGCATGGCGCCGACGCTCGAGGACCACGACCGCCTCATCGTCAACAAGCTCGTGTACGAGCTGGGCGACCCGCGTCCGGGCGACATCGTCATGCTGTACTACCCGGTGAACCCGGAGAAGATGTTCGTCAAACGCGTGATCGCGCAAGAGGGCGATACGGTGCGCATCGTCGACGGGCGTGTGTTCGTCAACGACGTCCCCCTGCACGACGACTACGTCCCGGCCGAGTTCCGCAGCCACGACGACTGGGGGCCGCAGGTAATTCAGCTCGGGTACTATTTCGTCATGGGCGACCATCGGAACAACAGCTCCGACAGCCGTCACTGGGGACCGGTGCCCAAGAAATATATCGTGGGTAAGGTCAAAGTCCGGTGGTGGCCGCTCCAGGAGGCGCGCATCTTCTAGGTCGAGGGCCCTCCTGCGATTCTGCAATGCCGGAATCTGAACGTATACTTGACCCCGTGTCCCAGCGCTGCATGGTCCTCATTGCCGCGCCCGACTTGATGCCCAAGCTCAAGGCGCGCGCGGCCGACGCCAACGCCGAGCTTCTCACCTTCTCGGACACCGACGCGCTGCGCGCGCTCGAGGCCATCTTGAAGCGACGGCCCGACGTGGTGGCACTCGAGCGCCTGTTTTCGGCCACCCCTCGCGGCACCGCGCTCATCAATCGCATCAAGGCCGATCCAACGCTGACCCAGGCGGAAATCCGGATCATCTCGCAGGACGGCGTACAGGCGGTGCTGGCGTCTGAACCGGCAGCCGCGCCAGCCAAGCCCGCGCCAGCCACACCTGTCACCACGACGCCGGCGCCCTCTGTTGACGTGTGGAGCGGCAACCAGCCGCGGCGCGTGGAGAGCGTGACGACTCCGGCAGCGGCCCACGCACGACCCGTCGCATCGGTCGCGCCGGTGGCCACGCCTTCGGTCAGGTCCGCGCCATCACCCGTCGCGCCGTCCAAGCCGGTCGCTCCGGTCAAGCCCGCGCCACCGCCGGCTGCCGCAGACAAGCCGATCGTGGCGACTCCGCCAGCCGCTCCTCCGCCGCCCTCTGCCGCAGTGAAGCCGATCGTGACGGCTCCGTCCGCCGTCGCCGTACCGCCTGTGGCCGTGGCGAAGCCCGTTGCGGCGGCCGCACCGCCACTCGCACCACCGAAGCCGATTGCGGCGGCCTCAGTCGCCCGGGTGCCTGCTGTAGCTGCCGAGCCCGTCATCGACGCCATGCCAGCCGATGACGAGCCGCCGGTCGACGCGATCGGGCTGGTCGCTGAATTCGAATCGGCTGCCATGAATCTACCGGTTGAATGGATCGAAGCAGCCCCTGAGGCCGAGCCGACCGCGGAGGCCATCCTGACCCCTGAGACCGAACTTCTAGCGGAAGTCGAACTGGTCGCTGAGGTCGAGCTGGTTGCCGAGACGATGGCACCGGCGACAACCAAGGCGTCTGATGCGTTCGAAGTGATCACGAACGCGGGAGAAGTTGTCGCGCTCGAGCCGCCGGCGGCCATCTCAGCCAAGCCGGTCATCGAGGCCGCACCGCCAGAGCCCGAAGCGCCGCCGGGTCCCACGGCCCCACCGGCAGCGGCCGCTTCTGCTCCCCCGGTCGCCGCGCCACCTGCCCCGCAAGCTCCACCGGAGATCGTGCCGCGGCTCGATCAAAAAGGGACGCGCCGCGCGCCGCGCTTCAAGATCGCCGAAACGGCGGGCTTGCTGCTCGATGGAACCGCCGGCACGCTCGTCGATTTGTCGAGGGTCGGTGTGCAAGTGCTCTCGAAAGGCGTGCTGAAGCCCAATCAGCGCGTGCGCATGGCGCTCACCGACAAGCAGGGCGCGGTGAAGGTCAGCGGATCGGTCGCCTGGGCGTTATTCGAGATCCCGCCGCGCTACCGGGCGGGCATCGCGTTTCTCGACGCCGATCCCGCTGCGATCGATGCCTTCTGCGATCGACACAAACAGGGGTGAGACTTCTGAATCGCAGGATTGCAGAATGGCAGGATTGCAGAATCGCAATCCCTGCATTTCAATCCTGCAATCCTGCAATCCTGCCGTCCTGCAATTTCATGATGTCGTCTCTGATAATGGTGTCGTCGCGCTCCGAGCCGGTCGAGACGATCGCCGCCCGCACGCCCGACACCTCTTCCAGCCGCGCGATGTAGCGCCGCGCCGCCTCCGGCAGGGCCTCGAACCGCCTGATGCCCCTGGTCGGGGCCGACCAGCCGGGCATCGACTCGTACACCGGCTCGCAGGCAGCCAGTTGCCCGACATCGGACGGAAAATCGGTGAGCGTGCGGGAGCCGCAACGATAGGCGGTGCAGATCTCAATCTGCTCGAGGCCGTCGAGGACGTCCAGCTTGGTGAGCGCCAGCACATCGAGCCCGTTGATGCGGACGCCGTACCGCACCGCCACCGCATCGTACCACCCGCAGCGGCGCGGCCGGCCGGTGACGCTGCCGTACTCCTGTCCACTCTCACGCAACCGCTGGCCCTGCTCGCCGAACAGTTCGGTTGGCAACGGCCCTTCGCCGACGCGTGTCGTGTACGCTTTTGCGACACCAACGACCGCACCAATCGCGCGCGGACTGACGCCGAGGCCCGTGCACACGCCGCCGATGGTCGCGCTCGAGGAGGTCACGTAGGGGTAGGTGCCGTGGTCGATGTCGAGCAGCGTGCCCTGCGCGCCCTCGAAAAGAATGGGGCGGCCCTCGCGCATGGCCTGATGGAGCATCACCGACACGTCGCGGATCCAGGGACGCAGCCGCTCACCGTCGGTGAGCAGCTGTTCAACCACGGGACGCCAGTCCATGGTGCTGTCCTGGATCAGTCGATTCCTGGCGGTCACGTTATCGCGGACGGTCGCTTCGAGCCCGACCGGATCGGCCAGGTCGCCGACGCGGATGCCGCGGCGCGCGATCTTGTCCTCATAGGCGGGGCCAATACCCCGCGACGTGGTACCAATCTTGCGGTCACCGCGCCTCGCTTCCAGCAGCAAGTCCAGATCCCGATGGTACGGCAGGATGAGGTGCGCTTTGTCGCTGATCGCGATGCGGCCGTCGACCTCGACGCCGTTCCGTGCGAGCTCATCGACTTCGGCGAAAAGCGCCTGCGGATCGACGACGACCCCGTTGCCGATGACGCACGTGACGTGCGGATGCAAGATACCGGACGGGATCAACCGCAGGATGAATTTTGTGCCGTTGACGTACACGGTATGGCCGGCGTTGTGCCCGCCCTGGTAGCGCGCGACGATCGAGAAGCGCGGCGTCAGCAGATCGACGATCTTTCCCTTGCCTTCGTCTCCCCACTGCGCGCCAAGGACTGCGAGATTCATAAGCGAAGTAAGATTCTACGCGAGTCAAGCAAAAAAATATTTATTTTCAAATTGACAACGTGCGCGCCGCTTCTTAAGGTCTAGTCTTCCGCATGCTCACGCCCCGTACTGCCTTAACGCGCCGCATCCTCACAGCGCTCGACGCCTCGCCGTCCAGGATTCCGGTGTTGGTCGGCGGGTGCGGCAGCGGGCGCACGACGTTGCTCCACCAGCTGCGCGATCGCCTCGGCCGGACCGCGTGTCAGCACATCGACGTCGAGCGGACCGCCACCACGCCCGAGCGCTTTCTCCGCGCCGTGGCCGCCACCTCGCCCTTCCCGGTGAGCGAAGGCCCCCCCAAGGGCGCCCGCGCCGCGTTCGAGACGACGCTGGCGTTCTTTACCCGCGCCCGCACCGGAGCCGGCGAACCGGCGACCTTCCTGCTCGACGAATTCCTTGAGTTGCGCACCTTTGAGAGCTTCCCTGGATTGCGCCGCGTGCTCGGCGAACTTGTCGACGGCCTGTCGGCCACGCCGAATCGCTTCGTGGTCACGAGCCGCTACGTCGCCCGCGCCTTGCGGCTGCTGCGCGATCGCTCCTCACGCTTTGAAGTCATTCATGTACCACCCCTTACGGCCGAAGACACGCTCGACATCCTGGGGCCTTCACCGTCAACCAACGCCCAGGCCAACGATCTCATCGCCCGCGCCGTCCAGGCGCTTTCTGACGGCCGGCCGGCCTACGTGCGGGCGCTGGTCGACGAGCTGCACGCCCAGGGCGGGACGGCCCCCGACCCGGTGGGCGCGCTCTCAGCGCTCCTCTCGCCCGGCGGCCGGCTCGCCAGCAGTTGCGGCTTCTGTTACGAGCTGCGGCTGCATCGCGCGCGTGGCTACGGCGCGCTCAAAGCGATTCTCGAGATCCTCGCAGATGAAGAAGGCCTGACGCTGACCGAGATCTCGCGGCGCCTGCAGCGAACGCCGGGGTCAACCAAAGATTACCTGTCGTGGCTCGAAGACGTCGATCTCGTGACGTTCCGTCAGAAGCGCTACGCCTTCAGCGATCCCTTGCTGCGCGTGTGGGTGCGATTGTACTGCCGCGTGTCGACGCC